>Ga0307318_10000419_pt1 | contig 14007 bp, 10 predicted proteins | sample ER_DNA_367_FD_194500 | JGI IMG/M metagenome (GOLD analysis project Ga0307318, IMG submission 194500) | Bulk soil microbial communities from the East River watershed near Crested Butte, Colorado, United States - ER_DNA_367 | ecosystem: Environmental > Terrestrial > Soil > Floodplain | place...
CCTCCTCCACGAGGCCGGCTTCCGGCTGCGGCGCGAGCCACGGGCGCCCAAGGAGACGCTTTGGATCGTGATCGCCGTCGGCCGCATCGAACCTGGCTGGGCGCCGTTCCTGGGCCTGGAGGCCGACGCCGTCCCCGCCTGACCCTCACCCGACCATCCCGCGCCTCCCTGGCCGCCTTCGGCCGCCGCATCGGCCCCTGGGCGCTGCCGCTGCTCGCCGGGGCCCTCGGGGCGCTGCTGGCGGTGACCTTCCTGGCCCGCCAGGAGGTGACGGTGGGGCCGGCCCGGGTGCGCCTGGAGGCCGGGCCGGCCCTGGTCGGGTCCAGCCGGCTGGCCGCGCCCCCGTTCGGGTCGGTCTCGGCCCGGACCCACCTGGGCCCGCTGCGCTTCCGGGCCACCATCGACGACATCGACGTCCAGGCCCTGGGGCGGCTGCTGGCCGGCAGCCCGGAGGAGCCGGGGGAGAGCCAGCGGGCGGCCCCGGTGGCCCGGGAGCGGTCCGGCGCCTCCCGGCTGGCCGAGCTGGAGGCGGCCCTCGGCCCTCTCGAGGACCAGGCCCGCCGGGCGGCCACCCTGTTCCTGCTCCGGATCGCCCTGGTCGGGCTGGCCGGCGGGCTGGCCGGGGTGCTGGTGTTCCCGCATCGGACGCGGCGCCGGCTGCTGCGCTGCGGCCTCGGGGGGCTGCTGGCCACCGTCCTGCTGCTGGGGCCGGCCCTGGCCACCTACGACCTGGGAGCGTTCCGCGAGCCTCGCTACGACGGCGCCCTCGAGTACGCCCCGGCCCTGATCGGCGACGTCCGCACCGGGCTGGACCGGCTGCGCACCCTGCGCGAGGAGATGGTCCGGGTCGGCCGCAACCTCGACCGCGCCTACGCCGCCCTGGCCAACCCCGTCGGCGAGCTCGACGGCACCGGCACCGTGCGGGTCCTGCACATCTCGGACCTGCACCTCAACCCGGCCGGGTTCGACCTGGCCGAGCGGCTGGCCGACCAGTTCGACGTGGCCGCGGTGGTCGACACCGGCGACATGGGCACCTGGGGGCTGCCCAGGGAGCCCGACCTGGCCGCCAACATCGGCCGCTTCGAGGTGCCCTACCTGTTCGTCAAGGGCAACCACGACGACGCCGACATGGTCAGGGCCGTGGCCGCCAACCACAACGCCCGGGTGCTGGACGGCACCGGGACCGAGGTCGCGGGGATCCGGTTCCTCGGCTTCGCCGACCCGACCTTCTCCCCGGGCAAGGGCCACCAGGTGGACCGGCTGGAGCAGCTCAAGGTGGAGCGGAGCGTGGCCGTGGCCGAGGCCGTCGACCGCCAGGCCCTGCGGCCCGACGTGCTCCTGGTCCACGACGGCCGGCTGGCCACCTACGCCCGCGGCCACGTGCCCACCATCCTCGACGGCCACCTGCACCGCTTCGGCACCGAGGTCGTCAACGGGACCAGGACCCTCCAGTCCGGCACCACCGGGGCCGCCGGCCCGGACAACCTCCGGGCCCAGGAGCCGCCCCCGGCCGATGCCGAGGTCCTCTACTTCGACCCCCACACCCGGCGGCCGGTGGCCGTGGACCGCATCTCGGTCCGCCTCCCCGGCTCCTCGTTCTCGGTCGAGCGGCTGCTGCTCCCCGAGGGCTCGACCGAGTTCACCCCCGACCCCATCGAGGTCCCCCCGGACCTGGTCCCGGCCCCCGGCGCCCAGGGCGGCTGACCCTCCCGCCACCGGGCCGGTGGAGGGAAGTGGAGGCGCGGCGGTTCGTCCCTCTGCACGCGTTCCCGACCGCTGGTCCGGGTCCTCCCTGGTCAAGCGCCTCTCGCTGTGGCGGCAGATGCGTTGACGGTGGAGGATCGGTGGAGTAAAGTGGCGCCAAGTGGAGGGCACGGGGGAGGGGAGCGGCGCTGTTCATCGGCACCTACGACCACTCCCTGGATCCCAAGGGCCGGGTGATCCTCCCGCGCAAGTTCCGGGACGAGCTGGGGCAGGACATGGTGGTCACCAAGGGCGTCGGCAACGAGCGGTGCCTGTACGTGTTCCCCCAGGCCGAGTTCGAGGCCTTCGCGGCCAAGCTCCACAGCCAGCCCCTGACCGCCCGCCCGACCCGTGACTTCGCCCGCATGTTCGTGGCCGGGGCCAGCTCCGAGACCGCCGACTCCCAGGGCCGGGTGGTGATCCCCCAGCCGCTGCGCGAGTACGCCGGCCTGACCAAGGACGTGGTCCTGCTCGGCCAGATCCGCCGGGTCGAGATCTGGGACAAGGCGGAGTGGGAGCGCTACCGGGCGGTCGCCGAGGCCGCCTACGCCGACGAGACCAACGCCGCCCACCTCGCCGAGCTGGGGATCTGATGTGTTGACCGCCGCCCGCCATCAGCCGGTCATGGTCGACCGTGTGGCCGAGCTGCTCCGGCCCCGGCCCGGCGGGACCTACCTCGACGCCACCCTCGGGCTCGGCGGCCACGCCGAACGCCTGCTGGAGGCCAGCGCCCCCGACGGCCGGGTCGTCGGACTGGACCGCGACCCGGCCGCGCTGGCCCTGGCCCGCGAGCGCCTCACCTGGGCGGGGGCGCGCCTCCAGGCCGTGGCCGCCTCCTTCGCCGACCTGGCCGAGGTGGCCGGCCGCCTCGGCCTGGAGGCCGTCGACGGGGTCCTGTACGACCTCGGGGTGTCGTCGCTCCAGCTCGACGAGGGCGAGCGCGGCTTCAGCTACCGGGCCGACGCCCCCCTCGACATGCGCATGGACCCCACCAGCGGGATCACCGCGGCCGAGGTCCTGGCCACCTACCCGCGGGCCGACCTGGCCCGCATCCTGCGCGAGTACGGCGAGGAGCGCTTCGCCGTCCGCATCGCCCGCGTCCTCGACGAGGCACGCCGCCGCGCCCCCATCGCCACCACCGGCCAGCTCGCCGACCTGGTCAAGACGGCGGTGCCCGCGGCCGCCCGGCGGACCGGTCCCCACCCGGCCCGCCGGGCCTTCCAGGCCCTGCGCATCGAGGTCAACCGGGAGCTGGACGCCCTCCGGGCCTCGCTGCCGCAGGCGATCGACCTGCTCGCCCCCGGGGGCCGGCTGGTCGTGCTGTCCTACCACTCCCTGGAGGACCGCATCGTCAAGCAGGCCCTGGCCGACGCCGCCGGCCGGCCGGTCCAGGCGCCCCCCCGGCTGCCCGTGGACCCGCCGGCCGCGCCGGCGACCCTGGCCGTCCTGACCCGCCGGCCCGAGCGGCCGGCCCCGGCCGAGGTGGCGGCCAACCCGCGGGCCGAGAGCGCCAAGCTGCGCGCGGCCGAGAAGCTCCAGCCGCACACCCAGGCCCGAGGGGGGGAGCGCCAGTGAGCTCAACCGCCAGAGCCCAGCGGCAGGCGCCGCGCCCCCAGCTCCAGCTGCCCCAGCTCCAGCTGCCCCGGCTGCGGGCCGTCGCCCCGATCAGCCGGGTCCCGCGGCTCCCGTTCCTGCTGCTCACCATCGCCGCGATCGTGGCCGCGGTGTTCGGCCTGGTCGCCCTCAACGTCAGCGTCAACCAGCAGTCGTTCCGGATCAGCGAGCTCGAGGAGCAGACCCGCGTGGCCGAGGCCCGCTGGACCGCCCTCCAGGCCGACGTCGACCGGCTCAAGGCGCCCGCCCGCATCGCCAGGGCCGGCGCGACCGCCCGCCTGACCCCGGCGGGCCGGCCCCGGGTGGTCGCCTGGCCGGGCTCGCGGGGCCGGAATGTGGCCTCCCCGGGGGCGGCGTCTTCCCCCGCCGCCCCCGGGGCCGGCCTCTCCGGAGGCGACGACCAGTCCGGCTGGACGGCCGGCGACCCGTTCCCGCTCAAGCGCTACCTGGCCGAACCCTAGGCCGCCGGTCCGACGTCAGGGGGGAAGGATGCCGCAGGCCAAGGGGGGCGGCAGGCGGCGACCGCCGCCAACTCGGCGGCGGCCGCCGCAGCGGCGCCCGCCGCGGCGCCGGCGCCGGGTCAACGGCCGCCGGCGGCTGCTCGCCCTGCTCATCCTGAGCCTGCTGGCCTTCCTGGCCATCTCGGGCCGGCTGATCGTCCTCCAGGTGTTCGACGCCGGCTCCCTCGACCAGGCCGCGGCCCGCCAGCGCCTCACCGTGATCGACCTGCCGGCGACCCGCGGCCGCATCTACGACCGCAACCTCGACGACCTGGCCATCTCGATCCCGGCCCGGGCCATCTGGGCCGACCCCCGCCTGGTCAAGGACAAGAAGCGCGCCGCGGCCCGCCTGGCCAAGGCCCTCGGCGTGCCCAGGAAGGCCCTGGCCCAGCGCCTGGACTCCCGCGGCCGCTTCGTCTACCTGGCCCGGCGGATCCCCAAGACCAGGGGCGACGTCGTCCAGGCGATGAACCTGCCCGGGATCTTCGTCGAGGTCGACGTGGCCCGCCGCTACCCCTCGGGCACCGTCGCCTCCCAGGTCCTCGGCTTCGTCGACGTCGAGGGCCACGGCCAGGCCGGCATCGAGCAGCAGTACGACGGGCTGCTGCGCGGCCACCCGGGCAAGGTCCAGCTGGAGCGGGACCCCAGGGGACGGACCATCCCCCAGGGCCGCCGCTCCCTGGAGCCGGCCGAGCCCGGCACCGACCTGGTCCTCACCATCGACCAGCAGCTCCAGTACGTCACCGAGCAGGCCCTGGCCCGGGCGGTCCGCGACCACAAGGCCAAGGCCGGCTCGGTGGTGGTGATGAGCCCGCGCACCGGCGAGATCCTGGCCATGGCCAACGTGCCGACCTTCGACCCCAACCAGGTCGGCGCCAGCAAGCCCGAGGCCCGCAGGAACCGGGCCGTCGAGGAGGTGTTCGAGCCCGGCTCGACCAACAAGACCATCACCGCCGCGGCCGCCCTCGAGCACGGCGTGGTGACCCCCAAGACCGAGACGATCGTCCCCGACACCCTCCCGCTGTGCCCGGAGAAGACCTTCCACGACTCCCATTCGCACGCGCCGGAGCTGATGACCTTCGCCGACATCGTGGCCAAGTCCTCCAACGTGGGCACGATCATGACGGCCAGGCAGCTGGGCCGGGACCGGCTCTACCAGGCCCAGGTCGACTTCGGCTACGGGCGCCGCAGCGGCGTCGACCTGCCGGGGGAGTCGCCCGGGATCCTGCGCCCGGTCTCGAGCTGGTACTGCACCGACCTCGGGACCAACGCCATCGGCCAGGGCGTGGCCGTGACCGTGCTCCAGATGGCCAGCGTCTACGCCACCGTCGCCAACAACGGGGTGCTGCAGCCCCCGACCCTGCTGCGGGGCATGGTCGACGCCCACGGCCGGGTCGCCAAGGCCGACCGCAAGCCGGGCCGCCGGGTGCTGTCGGCCCACACCGCCCGCAGCCTGACCCGCATCCTCGAGGGCGTGGTCAAGGACGGCGGCACCGGCACCATGGCCGCCCTGGACGACTGGCAGGCGGCCGGCAAGACCGGCACCGCCCGCAAGCCCGACACCCGGCACGGCGGCTACCTGCCAGGCGCCTATGTGGGCAGCTTCATCGGCTTCGCCCCGGCCAAGCGGCCGGCGGTGGTGGTGGCGGTGGTGCTCGACCAGCCGACCCGCGGCTTCTACGGCGGGGCGGTCGCGGCCCCGGTGTTCAAGGAGGTGACCGCCTCGGCCCTGCGCCGCCTGGGGGTGGTCCCGACCCTACCGGCCAAGGCGGTGCGCTGATGCTAGGCTTTCGCGGGCTGCCTCCCCGGCCAGGGAATGGCGGTCGTTAGCGGGCGCCGGCGTACCCGCCGCCGGCCGTTCGAGCCGACGACGCGGGCCTCGAAGGTCATGACCTTGACGTCCCGGCGCGTCCCCCTCGCCAGTCTCGCCCCGGCCGTCCAGGGCGAAGTCCGCGGCGACGCGGGGACCGTGGTCACCGACGTCGTGCTCGACACCCGCAAGGTGGCGCCGGGCGCGCTGTTCTGCTGCGTCCCCGGAGCCCGGGTCGACGGCCACGACCTGGCCGGCAAGGCCCTGGACGCCGGCGCGGCCGCCCTGTGCGTGCAGCGGCCCCTGGACCTGGACGCCCCCCAGCTGCTGGTGGGCGGGGTCCGGGACGAGCTGGCCCGGCTGGCAGTGGCGTTCTTCGACGACCCCTCGCGCCGGCTGGACCTGGTCGGGGTGACCGGGACCAACGGCAAGACCACCACCACCTTCATGCTGGAGTCGATCTTCCGGGCCGCCGGCCGCACCCCCGGGGTGGTCGGCACCGTCGAGGTCCGGGTGGGCGACCGGCGTCGCCCGGCCGTGCACACCACCCCGGAGGCGCCCGACCTCCAGCGGCTGCTGGCCGAGATGGCCGACGCCGGCGTGCGGGCGGCGGCCATGGAGGTGTCCAGCCACGGCCTGGCCCTGCACCGGGTCGACGGCACCCGCTTCAAGGCGGCCATCTTCACCAACCTGACCCAGGACCACCTCGACTTCCACGCCGACCTGGACGACTACTACCAGGCCAAGCGCCGCCTGTTCACCGGCCCGTTCACGACCCTGGCCGTGGTCAACGTCGACGACCCCCACGGGCGCCTGCTCGCCGGCACGGCCGAGGTGGCGGTGGTGACCACCGGCACCGCCGCCGACGCCGACTGGCGGGCCACCGAGGTGGCCGCCTCGCTGGAGGGGACCAGCTTCCGCCTGCGCTCGCCGGCCGGGACCAGCCCCGTCCGGCTGCGGCTGGCCGGCCAGTTCAACGTGGCCAACGCCCTGGGTGCCCTGGCCGCGGCCGACGCCATCGGCATCGGCCTGGAGACCGCCGTGGCCGGGCTGGAGGCGCTGGCCGGGGTGCCCGGCCGCTTCGAGCGGGTCGACGCCGGCCAGCCGTTCACCGTGCTGGTCGACTACGCCCACACCCCCGACTCGCTCGACAACCTGCTCCGGGCGGCCAGGGCGGTCACCGCCGGACGGGTGATCGTGGTCTTCGGCTGCGGCGGCGACCGCGACCGGGCCAAGCGGCCGCTCATGGGCGAGATCGCCGGCCGGCTGGCCGACCTGGCCGTGGTCACCTCCGACAACCCCCGCTCCGAGGACCCGGAGGCGATCGTCGCCCAGGTCGCCGAGGGGGTGGCCCGGGCCGCCGGGCCGGGCGGGTTCCTGGTCGAGGTCGACCGCCGGGCCGCCATCCGGGCCGCCCTGGCCATGGCCGGCCCGGGCGACGCCGTCCTGCTCGCCGGCAAGGGCCACGAGCAGGGCCAGGAGTTCGCCGGCGGCCGCGAGGTCCCCTTCGACGACCGCGTGGTGGCCGCCGAGGAGCTGCGGGCCCTGCCGGGGGGTCCGGGGGACTCGGGCACCGAAGGGGTCGCCCCCCGGCTGCCGGGAGTCCTCAGGTGATCCCGTTCACGCTCAAGGAGATCGCCGAGGTGACCGGCGGGCGGCTGGTCGAGGCCGACCCGGACGCCGTCGTCACCGGGGTCCAGGTCGACTCCAGGAAGGTCGCGGCCGGGGAGCTGTTCGTGGCCCTGCCGGGCAGCCGCACCGACGGCGGCCAGTTCGCCGCCGCCGCCGCCGAGGCCGGCGCCGCCGGCACCCTGGCCCAGGAGGGCACGGTCGCCGCCGGGGCCCGGGTCGAGGTCGCCGACCCGCTGGCCGCCCTGGCCTCCCTGGGCACGGCGGTCAGGGACCGGTCGGCGGCCGCCGTGGTCGCGGTCACCGGGTCCAACGGCAAGACCACCACCAAGGACCTGCTGGCCGCGACCCTGGGCACCCGCCTGCAGACCGTGGCCAACCAGGCGTCGTTCAACAACGAGGTCGGCCTGCCCCTGACCCTGACCCGGATCGAGCCCGACACCCAGGCGGTGGTGGTCGAGATGGGCGCCCGCGGCCCCGGCCACATCGCCGCCCTGGCCCGCCTGGCCCGGCCGGTCGTCGGCGTGGTCCTCAACGTCGGCGAGTCCCACCTGGGCATGTTCGGCTCCAGGGAGGCGATCGCCAAGGCCAAGGGCGAGCTGGTCGAGGCCCTGCCGGCCGAGGGCACGGCCGTGCTCAACGCCGACGACCCCCAGGTGGCGGCCATGGCCGACCGCACCGTGGCCCAGGTGGTCACCTTCGGCCGGACCGCGGCCGCGGCCGTGCGGGCCGAGCGGGTCGAGCCGGACGGCGAGGGCCGGGCCCGGTTCCTGCTCCACACCCCGGCCGGGACCGCCCCGGCCGTCCTGCCCGCCCCCGGCGAGCACCTGGTCGGCTGCGCCCTGGCCGCGGCCGCGGCCGCCCATGTCCTCGGGGTCGGCCCGGCCGACGTGGCCGCCGGGCTGGCCGCGGCCAGGCTGTCGCCCGGGCGGATGCAGGTCCGGCGCCGCCCCGACGGGCTCACGGTGGTCAACGACGCCTACAACGCCAACCCGTCGTCGATGGCGGCGGCCCTCAAGACCCTGGCCGCCCTCGGCCGCCAGGGCGGGCGCACCGTGGCCGTGCTCGGCGAGATGGCCGAGCTGGGCCCGACCGCGGCCGCCGAGCACGACCGCGTCGGCCGCCTGGCCACCCGCCTGGGCATCGACCGGCTGGTCGGGGTGGGGGAGCCGGGCCGGGTGATGGTCAACGCCGCCCGCATGGAGGGCATGTGGCCCGAGGAGGCCGAGGCGGTCGCCGACCCCGACGCCGCCCTGGCCCTGCTCACCCCGGTCCTCGGCCCGGCCGACGTCGTCCTGGTCAAGGCCAGCCGGGTCGTCGCCCTCGACCGGGTCGCCGACGCGCTCCTGCAACCTCGGGACCCATAGTTGGTCGGGATCCTGATCGCGGCTGCCGTCGCCCTGGCCCTGGGCCTGATCGGCACGCCCCTGGCCATCCGCACCTTCCGGCGGCGCGGCCTCGGGCAGCTGATCCAGGTCGACCTGCCCGACGCCCACCAGACCAAGCGCGGCACCCCGACCATGGGCGGGGCGGTGATCATCCTCGGCGCCGTGGCCGGCTACCTGGTCGTCCATGTGTTCAGCCGCGGCCGGGTCCCCTTCACCCCCGCCGGGGTGCTGGTGGTGGTCACCATGGTGCTGCTCGGCGCCGTCGGTGCCGTCGACGACTACCTGAAGATCCGCAACCAGCGCAGCCTCGGCCTGACCAAGACGGCCAAGTTCGCCGGCCAGGCCCTGGCGGCGATCGTGCTCGGGGTCGGCGCCTGGTACTGGGCCGACGCCTTCCGGGGGATCTCCTTCATCCGCCCCCTGGGCGGCACCGAGCTGCACCTGATCCTGTTCCTGATCTGGGTGTTCCTGCTGGTCTCGGCCACCTCCAACGGGGTCAACCTGACCGACGGCATGGACGGGCTCGCCTCCGGCTCGACCGTGCTGGTGGTCAGCGCGTATGTGGTGATCGGGTTCTGGCAGTTCCGCCACCTGTGCGGGACCCCGGGCGCCCCCCCCGGCTGCTACCAGTTCCCGGCCGGCGAGTCGCCCCAGGACCTGGCCATCGTGGCCGCCGCCATGATGGGCGCGACCGCCGGGTTCCTGTGGTGGAACGCCCCCCCGGCCCGGATCTTCATGGGCGACACCGGCTCCCTCGCCCTGGGCGGCACCCTGGCCGCCCTGGCCCTGTTCACCAACACCCAGCTGCTGCTGGCCGTGCTCGGCGGGCTGTACGTGGTCGAGACCCTGTCGGTGATCCTCCAGGTGGCCTCCTTCCGCCTGCTCGAGCGCCGGGTGTTCAAGATGGCCCCCATCCACCTCCACTTCGAGCTCTCGGAATGGCCGGAGTTCACGGTGATCGTGCGCTTCTGGATCCTGGCCGGCCTGGCCGTCGCCTTCGGCCTCGGCCTGTTCTACGCCGAGTTCCTGGCCGCGGGAGGCACCGGTGGGTAGCCCCGTCGCCGGGGGGGCCGGGCATGAGCCCCGCCGGACCCCCCACGGCCCCGCCGGGTCCTGGCCGGCGCGCTGCCCGCCGCAGTGGTTCGCCGGGCTGCCGGTGCTGGTCGCCGGGCTCGGCCGCTCCGGCCGGGCCGCGGCCCGGCACCTGGCCGAGGCCGGGGCCGACGTGGTCGCCTGCGACGACGCCCCCGACCTGGACACCGGCGAGCTGGCCGCCTTCGGGGTCAAGACCCATCTCGGCCCGGCCGGCCCCGGGCTGCTGGAGGGCCGGGCCCTGCTGGTCGTCGCCCCCGGCCTGCCCGAGGCCCACCCGCTCATCCAGGCCGCCCTGGCCGCCGGGATCCCGGTGTGGAGCGAGATCGAGCTGGCGTCCCGGGTCGCGACCATGCCGCTGGTCGGGGTCACCGGGACCAACGGCAAGACCACCACCACCGAGCTGGCCGCGGCCATGCTGACCGCCTCGGGCCGCCAGGCCGTGGCCGCCGGCAACGTCGGGCGGCCCCTGATCGACGCCGTGCTCGACCGCCACCCGCCCGACGCGGTGGTGGTCGAGCTGTCCAGCTTCCAGCTCCGCTTCACCTGGACCCTGCGCCTGCGGGCCGGGGCCTGGCTCAACTTCGCCCCCGACCACCTCGACTGGCATCCCGACCTGGAGGCCTACGCCGAGGCCAAGGCCAGGGTCTGGGCCAACCAGGGCCCCGACGACTGGTCGCTCTACGGCGCCGACGACCCAGTGGTGGCCGCGCACGCGGCCGACGCCCCCGGCACCCCGGTGCCGTTCGCCACCGGCCGGGCCGCCCCCGGCGGGCTCGGCCTGGAGGCCGGCGTCGCCCTCTCCCGCATCCCCGGCCACGAGGGCGGCCTGTGGCGGGCGGCCGCCCTGCGCCTGCCGGGGCGGCACAACCTGGCCAACGCCATCGCCGCCTCCGGGGTCGCCATGGCCCTGGGCGCCCACCCGGCCGGCATGGCCCGGGCGGTGGCCGCCTTCCGGGCCGGGCCGCACCGGCTGGCCACGGCCGGCGAGGTCCGCGGGGTCGCGTTCGTGAACGACTCCAAGGCGACCAACCCCCATGCCGCCGCCCGCGCCCTGGCCGCCTTCCCGCGGGTCGTCTGGGTCGCCGGCGGCCGCAACAAGGGCCTGGACTTCGACGACCTGGTCGCCGGGGCCGTCGACCGGATGGTCGGGGTGGTCCTGGTGGGGGAGGCGGCCGAGGAGCTCACGGCCGCCATGGACCGGGCCGGCTTCACGGGGCCGGTGGTGCGGGCCGCCTCGGTCGGCGAGGCCGTCACCGTCGGGTTCGGCCTGGCCGACCCGGGCGACACCGTGCTGCTGGCCCCGGCCTGCGCCAGCCAGGACCAGTTCACCGACTACGCCGAGCGGGGCGCGGCGTTCGAGGCCGCCGTCGAGCGCCTGGCCGCCCGCCACAGCTCCGGGGGGTCCGGGGGCCTCAAGGCTCGGCCACCGGCGGATCGAGGTGGTGACCACCGTGGCGGGCCGTGACGGCCGAGGGGCGGCCAGGCCCTTGCTGGGGGCCGGGTCCACCTACTGGCTGCTGCTCGCCGTCGTCTGCGCGCTGCTGATCATCGGCCTGGTCATGGTGCTGTCGGCCTCCTCGGTGGCCGCCCTGGCCAAGCAGGGCGACTCCTATGCCTACTTCAAGCGCCAGCTGCTGTGGGTGGTCGGCGGGGTGGTGGTGATGCTGGGGGCCAGCCGCATCGACTACCGCCTGTGGCGCCGGCTGGGCACGCCGCTGCTCGTCGCCGCCACCGCCGGCCTGGTCTATGTGCTCGCCCACCCGGCCGCGGTGTCGGCCTACGGCTCGACCCGCTGGATCTCGATCGGCGGCGTCCTCACCGTCCAGCCGGCCGAGTTCGCCAAGCTGGCCCTGGTGCTGTTCTCGGCCAACGTGCTCACCCGCAAGGCCCGGCTGCTCGGCGACGTCCGCCATCTGCTGGTGCCGGTCCTGCCCCTGACCATGCTGCTGGCCGCCCTGGTGATGCTGGAGCCCGACCTGGGCACCACCCTGCTGCTGTGCGCCATCTCGTTCGGCATGCTGTTCGTGGCCGGGGCCCCGCTGCTGCTGCTGGGCGGGGTCGGCGCCCTCGGCCTGGCCGGCGGCATGGGCCTGATCATGAGCGCCCCCTACCGGCGGACCCGGTTCTTCTCCTTCATGGACCCGGCCGCCGACCCCCAGAACGGCGGCTACCAGTTCATCCAGGGGCGCCTGGCCCTCGGCTCGGGCGGGCTGCTCGGGGTCGGGCTGGGGGCGGGCCGGCAGAAGTGGTCCTATGTGCCCAACGCCCACACCGACTTCATCTTCGCCATCATCGGCGAGGAGCTCGGCCTGCTCGGCACCCTCTCGATCCTGCTGCTGTTCGTCGCCTTCGCCTACGCCGGGGTCCGGGTCGCCCAGCGCGCCCCCGACCCGTTCGGCCGCTACCTGGCCGGCGGGATCACCGTCTGGATCGTGGTCCAGGCGCTGGTCAACATCGGCGCGGTGGTGGGGGTGCTGCCGATCACCGGGGTGCCGCTGCCGCTGGTCTCCTTCGGCGGGTCCAGCATGCTGGTGCTGCTGGCCGCCACCGGCATGCTCCTGAACGTGGCCAGGCACGAGGTCTGGTCGGTGCGGGCCCCGGTGATCGCGACCACCACAACCGCCGCGGCCGACCGCCGCGGCCGCCGCACCGCCGGCCGCGCCCCGTCCCGCCCGGCCAGGGGCCGCCCGGCCGCCGTCACCACCACCCGCGGCGGCGGCCACCGCCAGACCCCGGCCCAGAAGGCCAAAGCCGACGCCGAACGGGCCCGCCGAACCCAGGGCCCCACCGCCCGCACCCCAAGGAAAGAACCCCGATGACCCCCACCAACCCCACACCCACCACCCCGGGGCCGGGTGGGCTGCCGGCGCCGGAGGACCGGCCCGGGATCTCGCTGCTGGTCGCCGCCGGGGGGACCGGCGGGCACGTGTTCCCCGGGCTGGCCCTGGCCCGAACGATCGTCCAGCACGACCCGGAGGCGACCGTCCGCTTCGCCGGCACGACCAGGGGCATCGAGACCCGGGCGGTGCCCGAGGCCGGCTTCGCCCTCGACCTCCTGCCCATCCTGCCCCTGTCGCGCCGGCTGTCCGCCGAGACCCTCAAGGCGCCGTTCGCGGCCGTCGGCGGCACCTTCGCCGCCCGGCGGCTGCTGCGCGAGCACCGCTTCGACGTGGTCTGCGGCATGGGCGGCTACGTCTCCCTGCCGGTGGCGCTGGCCGCCCGGATAGAGGGCGTCCCGGTCGTGCTGCACGAGCAGAACGCCGTGCCCGGGATCGCCAACCGCCTGGCCGCCCGGGTGGCCAGCCGGATCGGGGTCGGCGTGGCCGCGGCCGCCAAGGCCTTCCCGCCCGAGCGCACCACCGTGGTCGGCAACCCGGTCCGGCCCGAGCTGGCCAACCTCAACCGGGCCGCTCTCCACGACGAGGCGCTGGCCGCCTTCGGCCTCGACCCCGGCCGCCGCACCCTGTTCGTGTTCGGCGGCAGCCAGGGGGCGCGCCGCGTCAACCAGGCGGTGGTCGCCGCCACCGCCCACTGGCCCGACCCGGTCGCCGTCCAGGTCCTGCACGCCTGCGGGCGCCGGGACGAGGCCGACGTCCGGGCCGCCTGGGCCGAGGCCGACCCCGACGGCCGGGGGCTGCTGGTCAAGATCGTCCCCTTCGTCGAGCGCATGGACCTGGCCTATGCCGCCGCCGACCTGGCCATGACCAGGGCCGGGGCCATCACCGTGGCCGAGCTGACCGCCGCCGGCATGCCGGCGGTGATGGTCCCGCTGCCGCACGCCACCGCCGACCACCAGGCGGCCAACGCCCGGGCCGTCGCCGCCGGCGGCGGGGCCGTCGTGGCCGACGACGCCACCCTGGACGGTCCGGCGGTCGCCGCCGCCGCGGCCCCGCTGCTGGCCGACACCGGCCGCCTCGCCGCCATGGCCGCGGCGATGCGCGCCCAGGCCCACCCGGCGGCCGCCGAGGAGCTGGCCGCCCTGGTCGTGGAGGCCTCCGGCCGTGCCACCAGGGAGCAGTTCCTGGCCGAGGTGGCCGCGGCCGCCGAACCCGTCGACCGCGAGGCCACCGGCTGGTTCGAGTCGGCCGGCACCCCGGCCGGCGGCCCGTCAGTGCAGCGCCGGGTCGACCGCCGCACCAAGCGCATGGAGGCCTACCCCCCGATCGACCGCAAGGCCCACCCGCCGGCCGAGCAGCGGAGCACCGCCGGGTCGCCGTCCGCCCCGGCG
>Ga0307318_10000420_pt1 | contig 14003 bp, 10 predicted proteins | sample ER_DNA_367_FD_194500 | JGI IMG/M metagenome (GOLD analysis project Ga0307318, IMG submission 194500) | Bulk soil microbial communities from the East River watershed near Crested Butte, Colorado, United States - ER_DNA_367 | ecosystem: Environmental > Terrestrial > Soil > Floodplain | place...
TTCGTCCGGCGCGAAGACGGCGAAGTCGGCGTCGGCGCCCACCGCGATGCGGCCCTTGTGGGTGAGCCCGGTCTGGTCGGCCGGTCCGCGGGACATCCACCCGACGACGTCGCCGAGCGTGAAGCCCCTCTCTCGCGCCTCCGTCCACACCGCAGGCAGCCCGAGCTGCAGCGACGAGATGCCGCCCCAGGCGGTGCCGAAGTCTCCGGTCTCGAAGTGCTTGAGGTCGGCCGTCGACGGCGAGTGGTCCGACACGATGATGTCAATCGTGCCGTCCCGCAACCCCTCCCAGAGCATGTCGCGGTTCGAGGCCTCCCGGATCGGCGGGCAGCACTTGTACTGCGTCGCGCCGTCGGCGATCTCCTCCGCCGTGAACGTCAGGTAGTGCGGACAGGTCTCCGCCGAGATCCGCACGTCCTCGGCCTGCGCCTGCCGGATCAGCGGGAGCGCGTCGGCGCTCGAGACGTGGAGGATGTGCACGCGGCAACCGGTCGATCGGGACTGGTCGATGACGTGCTGGATGGCGAGGTTCTCCGCCTGGCGCGGTCGAGAGGCTAGGAACTCGGTGTATACGCGTCCACCCGCGTTCGCCGCGTGCGCGATCTCGTCGGGGTCCTCGGCGTGCACGATGAGCAGCCCGCCGAAGCCGGCGATCTCGCGCATCGCCGCCTCGACCTCCTCGGCCGCCAACGCCGGGAACTCGTCGACGCCGGAGTGCAGCAGGAAGCACTTGAACCCGAAGACGCCCGCCTCGTGCAGCGGCCGCAGCTGCGCGACGTTGCCCGGGACGGCCCCGCCCCAAAAGCCGACGTCGACCCACGTCTCACCGACCGCCGCCTTGCGCTTGACGTCCAGCGCCGCGACATCGACCGTCGGCGGGATGCTGTTGAGCGGCATGTCGACGATGGTCGTGACGCCGCCGGATGCCGCGGCCTTGGTCGCGGTCTCGAACCCTTCCCACTCGGTCCGGCCCGGGTCGTTGACATGGACATGCGAGTCGACGACGCCGGGCAGCAGCACCTCCTCCGTTCCGAGCTCCACGACGTCGGCGGCGCGCTCACCCAGGCCCGACCCGGGTGCCTCGACCGCGGCGACCCGGCCGTCCTTGACGGCGACGTCCGCGCCACGCTCGCCGTCGGGCAGGACGGCGCGGCCCGCACGAAGCAGCAGGTCGAACTCGCTCATGACCTCGCTCCCGTCTCCGTCGGCTCGGACACCAGCCGCTCGCGAGCGAGGCGCTCACCGGTCTGCTCCAGCAACGACGCGGCCTCGTCGAAGCAGCGCTGCGGGTCGGACTCGATGTCACTCAGCGCGTATACGGCGTGGATTCCTGCGTTGCGCAAGCGTGTCGCATCGAGCGTGGTTCGTCCACAGACCGCGACGACGGGTATGCCTCTGGCGGCTGCCGCGCCGGCCACGCCCGCGGGGGCCTTGCCGTGCAGGGTTTGCTCGTCGAGGGACCCCTCACCGGTGACGACGAGATCGCGTGAGGTGAGTCGCTCCAGCGCCACGTCGAAGCCGACGAGCTCGAGGAGCAGGTCGATGCCGGACCGGATGCTGGCACCCAGTACCGCGACGGCGCCGAACCCCACCCCGCCGGCGGCGCCGGCGCCCGCGTGGTGCCGGTCGTCGCGACCGGTCACCTCCTCGACGACGTCCGCCCAGTGGGCGAGGGCAGCGTCGAGCTGGGACACCTGCTCCAGTGACGCACCCTTCTGAGGCCCGTAGACGGCGGCGGCTCCGCGCTCGCCGAGGAGCAGGTTGTCGACGTCGGAGGCGACGGTGACGGTGATGCCCTCCATCCGGCTGCGGAGGGCGCCCAAGTTCAACCGGGACAAGTCGGCCAGCGCCGCGCCACCATCGGGCAGGTCGTCGCCGTCAGCGTCGAGCAGCCGCGCGCCGAGGGCGGCGACCATGCCGGCGCCGCCGTCGGTGCTGGCGCTGCCGCCGATGCCCATCACGATCTGGGTGCAGCCCGCGTCGAGCGCTGCCGCGATGACCTCGCCGAGCCCGCGGCTGGTCGCGGTCATCGGTTCCCGCTGGCCTTCGGGCAGTCGCCACAGTCCTGACACGTCGGCCATCTCGACGACCGCGGTGTCGCCCCGACGCGCATACGCGGTCTCGACCGGCGCCCCGGTGGGTCCAGAGGCGGTGACCGGGACGCGGGCGAACCCGGCAGAGACCGCGGCGTCGACGGTCCCGTCGCCGCCGTCGGCAACGGGTACGGTCACCACCTCGACCTCCGACACCCGGCGGATCCCGGCGGTCACCGCCGCCGCGACCTGGGCAGCGGTGAGCGATCCCTTGAACTTGTCGGAGGCGACCAGGACCGTCACGGTCAGTCCAGCAGAGCGATCGCGGTCGGGGCATCGATGCCGCGTTCGGCGAGCTCCTCGAACTCGACGACGCCGTCGATCTCGGTCCCCATCGACACGTTGGTCACGCGCTCGAGCACGACTTCGACGACGACTGGCACCTCGAACTCGACGAGCATCTTCTTCGCCGTCTCCAGCGCCGGGAGGATGCCGTCGGGCTCGAAAACGCGAATCGCTTTGCAGCCCAGCCCTTCCGAGACCTTGACGAAGTCGACGCCATAACCGTTGAGCTCGGGCGCATTGATGTTGTCGAAGGAGAGCTGCACGCAGTAGTCCATCTCGAACCCGCGCTGCGACTGGCGGATCAGGCCCAAGTAGGCGTTGTTCACGACCACGTGGATGTACGGGATCTTGAACTGCGCGCCCACCGCCAGCTCCTCGAGGAGGAACTGGAAGTCGTAGTCGCCGGAGAGAGCCACGACCGTCGACTCCGGGTCGGCGGTGGCCACCCCGAGCGCGGCCGGCAGGGTCCAGCCGAGCGGTCCGGCCTGGCCGGCGTTGATCCAGTGCCGAGGCTTGAACACGTGCAGCAGCTGGGCCGCCTGGATCTGCGACAGGCCGATGGTCGAGACATACCGGGTGTCCGGCCCGAACGCCTTGTTCATCTCCTGGTAGACGCGCTGCGGCTTGATCGGCACGACGTCGAACGACGTCTTGCGTTGCATCGTCCCCTTGCGCTGCTGGCAGGACTTGGCCCAGACCCCGAAGTCCGGGATGCGGGTGTCGTCCTTCCACTCCTTGGCAACTTCGACGAGCGTCTTGAGCGCCTCGCGGGCGTCGGAGACCACGGAGTAGTCGGGCGCGAAGACGCGGCCGATCTGGGTCGGCTCGACGTCGATGTGCACGAAGGTGCGACCGTTGGTGTACGTGTCGATCCCGCCGGTATGCCGGTTCGCCCACCGGTTGCCGATGCCGAGGACGAAGTCGGACTCGAGCATTGTGGCGTTGCCGTAGCGGTGCGACGTCTGCAGCCCGACCATGCCAGCGTGCAGCGGGTGGTCGTCCGGGATGGTGCCCCACCCCATCAGGGTCGGGATGACCGGGACGCCGAGCGTCTCGGCCAGCTCGACCAGCAGCTCCGACGCGTCGGCGTTGATGATCCCACCGCCGGCGACGATCAGCGGGTGCTCCGCCGCGGTGAGCATGGTGAGGATCTTCTCGGCCTGGGCCCGCGTCGTCGTGGGCCTGGCGACCGGGAGCGGCTCGTAGGTGTCGATGTCGAACTCGATCTCGGCGAGCTGCACGTCGATCGGCAGGTCGATGAGGACCGGGCCCGGCCGTCCGGACCGCATCAGCTGGAACGCCTTCTGAAACGTGCCCGGCACCTGCGCCGGCTCGAGGACGGTGACCGCCCACTTCGACACGGGCGCGGCGATCGACGCGATGTCGACGGCCTGGAAGTCCTCCTTGTGCAGCTTGGTGACCGGCGCCTGGCCGGTGATGCAGAGGATCGGAATCGAGTCGGCGATCGCCGCATACAGGCCGGTGATCATGTCGGTGCCGGCCGGACCGGAGGTGCCGACGCAGATGCCGATGTTGCCGGCCTTGGTCCGGGTGTAGCCCTCGGCCATGTGCGAGGCGGCCTCGACGTGGCGGGCCAGGACGTGCTTGATGCCCCCGTGGTCCTTCATGGCCCGGTAGAACGGGTTGATCGCCGCGCCCGGCAGCCCGAACGCCTGGGTGGCGCCCTCCTTCTCCAGGATGAGGACCGCGGCGTCGACGGTACGCATCCGGGTCACGACTGGCCTCCCTTGCCGGAGAGCCGCTCGACCCCGAGCAGCAGGCCCGAGTGGTCGAGGCCGCCGTCGCCGTTGGCCAGCGCTGACGCCATCAGCTGGGCGACAAGCGCGGCGACCGGCACGACCACACCGGCTTCGCGGGCGGCCGACGTGACGATGCCCATGTCCTTGTGGTGCAACGCAATCCGGAACCCCGGCTCGAAGGACCCACTGATCATGTTCTGCTTCTTCTGGGTCAGGACCGCGGAACCGGCCAAACCGCCACCGAGGACCTCGAGCGCCGACTCGAGGTCGACGTCGTAGGCCTTGAGGAACGCGACCGCCTCGGCCAGGGCCTGGATGTTGGTCGCGACGATGAGCTGGTTGGCGGCCTTGACCGTCTGACCCGAGCCGCTGCCGCCGACGTGGACGACGGTCTTGCCGACGACGTCGAAGATCGGCTTGGCCTCCTGGAAGTCCTGGGCGTCGCCTCCGACCATGATCGACAGCGCGGCGTTCTTCGCTCCCGCCTCGCCGCCGGAGACCGGCGCGTCGAGGAGCCGGAACCCGCGCTCCTTGGCGGTCTTCGCCAGCTGGACGGTCACGTCGGGACGGATGCTCGAGAAGTCGACGACGAGCGTCCCCGGCTTGGCGCTGTCGAAGACCCCGCCCTCGCCCTCGAGGACGTCACGGACGTCCGGGGAGTCGGGAACCATGACGCAGACGACGTCCGCGTCAGCGACCGCCTCCTCGAGCGAGCCGGCCCCCTTGCCGCCCGCCGCCTCGAGGTCGTCGTAGTTGGGGCTTCGGTTAAACCCGGTCACGGTGTGCCCGGCCTGGGCCAGATGGCCGGCCATGGGGTTGCCCATGATGCCGAGCCCGATGAAGGCGATGTTCGTCATGTGCGTGAATCTCCTTACGTTTCAGTGGGTCGAGCGGCGCTCGGGCGGCAGCCAGGCGAGGCTCTGCTCGGTAGTCGTCGTGGGCTTGTACTCGAGGCCGACGTAGCCCGCATACCCCGACTTCTCGAGCTCGCCCAGCCAACGGTCCAGCGGGAGCCCGCCCGAGCCCGGCTCACCCCGCCCGGGGGCGTCGGCGATCTGGACGTGGGCCACGCGGTCGGCGTGGCGGGCGATGGCCGCGTCGACGTCGTCCCCGTTGTTGGCCAGGTGGAACAGGTCGCAGAGGAAGCCCACGTTGCCCGCTCCGGTGGCCCGAACCCGCTCGACAACCGCGACGGCGTCGTCCGCCGTGCGGAGTGGATACGGCTTGGGACCGCTCACCGGCTCGACGAGGACGGTGGCCCCCAGACGGTCGGCGGCCTTGGCCGCATACGCGAGGCTCTCCGTGCCCACCTCGTCCTGCTCCTTCGGTGTCGCCTCGTCGACCCGGTTGCCGTACAGGGCGTTGAACGCCCTGGTGCCGAGCCGCTCGCCGATGCCGAGGGTCACCTCGACGTTGTCCCGGAACTGCTGGGTCCGGGACGGGATCGACAGCACGCCGCAGTCCGGACCGGCGAGGTCGCCGGCGAAGAAGTTGAGGCCGGCCAGCTGTACGCCGGCGTCCTGGACCGCGGAGACGAAGGCGTCGACCTCGGCGTCACTGGGAACCGGCTGCTCCGGCCACGGCCACCAGAACTCCACGGTGTCGAAGCCGGCGGCCCTGGCTGCGGCCGGCCGCTGGAGCAGCGGGACCTCGGTGAAGAGGATCGAGCAGTTCGCGAGGTAGCGGAGGTCAGACATCACTAACTTTCAGATCGCGGAAGAGTTCTAGGACTATCAGCAGAAGCCGGCCACGCCCACCCACGCCGCGTCGGCCGTTTTGGCCCCCTGGCGCTGGATGGTGGCCTCGATAAGGCCGTAGGGGCGGTCGGCGGCGTAGAACACCTCACCGGGGTTGTCCAGGCCGCAGAAGGACAGGTCAGAGAGGAAGTGGTGCTTGTTGGGGCACGAGAACTTGATCTCGTCGATCTGCGGGTGCTTGTCGATCACCGCCGCCGCCATGTCGTAGAGATCCTGCTGAAGGGCATTCGAGTAACCCTGGGAGAACTCGGTCAGGATGGTCTGCTTGACGCTGTCGTAGACCCCGTTGAAGTCGACGTCGGTGCTGTTGTAGCGCCACTTGGTGGAGATGTCCGTCGCAAGGATCCGGTCCGTCGTCTCCTGGAGCGTCGTGTACTTGTCCTTGGGGTAGCCGACGAAGCCCGACTCCGTGGTCTTCATGACGGTCAACTCGTAGAAGCCCGAGAGCATGGTGTCGGTGTCACCGTCACGGACGAGCACCGCGGTCCGGACCTCCGGAGAGCCCCGGTAGAACGCGTGGTCGTGGTCGTTGATCCGGGTCCAGCCGAAGAGGTCGGCCGCCCAACGCCCACCCGTCACCCAGTCGAACTCACCGGTGAAGTGGTCGGCGAGCCGCAGCAGGAACTGTTCCGGCGAGGGAACCCCGTCCTTGGCGAACGCGAAGATCGTGTTCTTCTGCGTATCGGTGGCGACCACGTGGGAGTTGTCGCCCTTGGTGTGCGCAGCCTCGAAGTCGCCGCGCAGCTGTGAGGTGACGTTGAGGTCGACGACCTCGTGACGGTCGGTGTCTCGGACGACACGGACCACCCGGTTCTCGGCCTTGCCGTACTGGTTGGCGGTGAGGACGACCTCGGTCATGATGAACGCCTTTCGTCATGGGTTGCGTTTGGGCGGACTGCGCGCGCAAGGTACTCAGCTGCCTCGGTAGGTGGTGTAGGAGTACGGGCTCAAGAGCAACGGGATGTGGTAGTGCGCCTGGTCGGCGGCGACCGTGAAGAGCACCGACACCTGCGGGTGGAAGGAGTCCACCCGTCGCCCGGCGAAGTAGTCACCGGACCCGAAGGTCACCTGGTAGACGCCGGGATCGAGCCGCTCGGGACCGAGCTCGCCGACCCGGCCATCGGCGTCGGTGCGGGACTCGGCCACGGTCGAGCCGTCGGCGTCGGTCAGCCGGACGGAGACACCGGTGGCGGGGACCCCCGCCGAGGCGTCCAGGACGTGGGCGGAGATGTAGCTCACCGGTCGGCCTCCGACGGCGCCCCGCGTGGAGGCTGGCCCTCCGAGGGGGCGGGCTGAGCGGCGTTCTCGTCGACGTGGTGCCCTGCCGCGGCGTACCCATCGGCGCCGGTGACTGCTTGCCCCTCGAGGTGCAGGCCATGGGCCGCGGGCCCGGCCGGGTCGAGACGCGCCTCGTCCGCTTCGGAGATGGCGGCCGGCGCCGGTGCTTCGGCGAAGATGGGTCCCTCCGCCTCCTCCTGGCGACCGACGATGTTGAACACGATGTTGAGCAGCACGGCGGTGATCGCCGCGGCGGTGATGCCGGAGTCGAAGATCACCTGGAACCACTCGGGAAACTTGTCGTAGAACGTCGGCACGGCGATGGGGATGATGCCCATGGCCAGTGAGAAGGCCACGATCACGAGGTTTGCGTTGCCCGTGAAGTCGACCCGGCTGAGCGTGCGGATGCCGCTGGCCGCGACCGTGCCGAACAGGGCCAGGCCAGCACCGCCGAGAACCGGCAGGGGCACCAGGGCGACCAGGGCGCCGAGGATGGGGAACAGGCCGAGGAAGACGAGGATGCCGCCACCGACGGCGACGACAAACCGGCTCTTGATGCCAGTGATGGCGACCAGGCCGACGTTCTGCGCGAAAGCGCTGACCGAGAAGCCGTTGAAGATGCTGGCCACCGCGGTCGAAAGCATGTCGGCCCGCAGACCGTTGGTGACGGTCTGCCGGTCGGCGGGCTTGTCGATGACCTGGCCGATGGCCAGGATGTCGGCCGTCGTCTCCGTCATGATCACGAGCATCACGATGAACATGGAGACGATCGCCCCGATGGCGAAGGTCGGCAGGCCGAAGTGGAACGGTAGCGTCAGCTGGACGATGTTGGCGTCGGCGATCCGGCTGAAGTTGGTCAGCCCGAACGGGATGGCGACGATCGTGCCGAGCACCAGCCCCAGGAGAATGGCGACCCGACCGAAGGCCCCGGGCAGGAAGCGGTAGATCACCACAATCAACGCCATGGTGATAGCGGCGACCGCGATGTTCTTCAGGTCGCCGAAGGTCGGGGTGCCTGGCGTGCCGCCGCCGGCCCAGCGGATTGCCACTGGTAGCAACGAGATCCCGATGATCGTGATCACCACGCCGGTGACGACCTCGGGGAAGAAGCGCAGCAGCCGGGTGAAGACCGGCGCGATGAGCAGGCCGAGAACGCCGGCGACCAGCAGGGCACCGAAGACGGCCCGCAGCCCGTCGACGCCGCCCTGCGCGGTGCCGACCGCGAGGATGGTCGACACGGCGGCGAACGAGGTGCCCTGCACGATGGGCTGCCGGGCGCCGAACTTCCACACCCCGATGGTCTGCAGGAGCGTGGCCAGGCCGGAGATGAACAGGCCCGCGGAGACCAGGTAGGTGATCTCGGGTCCACTCAGCTTCAGCGCGGTCCCCACGATGAGCGGCACGGCGACCACACCGGCATACATGCTGAGGACGTGCTGCAGGCCATAGGTGAACATCTGCGCGAAGGGCAGTACCTCATCGACCGGGTGCTTCTCGGTCGTGCTGGCGGTGACGCTGGTCATCTTTGACCTCCGTGGGTTCGGTGTCGGCTCGGACGAGCCACGCTTGAGAACGGTGCGAACGGGTCAGCCGACGCGACGGCGGGCGAGTTGGGCGAGACGGGTGGTTTCGACGCCGATGTCCGAGGCGAGCTCAGCCTCGTCGATGGCGCCGCACTCGAGTCCCCGGAGAACGAAGCCGGCGAGCGCGACGGCGGTGGCGGGTTCGTCGAGGAACTGCGTCTTCTGTCGGGCCTGGCGCCCCGACGCTGACTCCTGCTGTCCGAGGTAGGCCCTGAGCCGGGCCGCGGCACCGGCGAAACCCTCGCGGTAGAAGGCGTACGTCGCCGCATACCGGGTCGGCAGCTGCGCGGGGTGCAGGTCCCAGCCCTGGTAGTAGCCGCGTTCGAGAGAGCGACGGACCAGCCGAGCGTGCAGGCTCCAGCCGCGCCGGACGGCGGCGTCGTCGCCGACGGGCAGGACGTTGGTCGAGCCGTCCGAGACGAAGACGCCGGTGCCGGCGGCGGCGACCTGCATCACCGCCTTGGCGTAGTCGGCGACGGCGTGCTCCATGCTCTGGTACTCGGCCGAGACGCCGGTCGAGGCGGAGTAGTCGTAGGTGCCGTAGTGCAAGCCGGTGCAGCGGCCGCCGGAAGCGTGGATCATCCGGGCCACCAGCGCGGACCCGTCGGACCCGAGGATCGACTGCGGGGTCTCGACCTGGATCTCGAATCCGAGGCGGCCGGCCGGGAGGGTATGCGCGTCCTCCAGCCACGCGCAGGCGGTCACCATCGCCTGCACCTGGTCGACCGACGTCACCTTGGGCAGGGTGAGCAGGAACCCCTCGGTGAGACCGCCGGCGCGGACCAGCTCGCCGAGGAACAGGTCGAGGGTCCGCAGGCCCCGCCGCCGCGTCGGTGCCTCGAAAGACTTGAACCGAATCCCGTGGAACGGCGCGGCGATCCCTTCGCGAACCGAGTCCGCCAGGGCGCGCGCGGCGCCGACCGCCGTGGCGTCCTCCTCAGCGTCCGGTCGGTTGCCGAACCCGTCCTCGAAGTCGATCCGCAGATCCTCGATCGGTTCGGTCTCAAGCTTGCGGCGGACGAGCGGGTAGACCTCGGAGGCGAGCTCGAGCCGCATACCCGACGCCGAGGCGAACTGCTCCGGCGAGCTGCCGTGCGCGTCGAGGACCGCGAGCGCCTCGCGGCCCCAGTCGGGGACGGTCGTGGCGGTGTAGCGATCGGCAGGGATGTAAACGGTGTGGATCGGCTGGCGGACGCCACGGTCGCCGGGGTAGTGCTCCGTGAGGGCGGCGTCGGCCGCGGCGAGCTGCTCGTCGAGGGTGTCGGCGAGGCTGCTCAGGCCGGCCGACTGTTCCCCCAACAGCAGGCGATCGGTCATGCCGATGCCGCTTCGTACGCCGGAAGGGTGAGGAAGTCGACGTAGTCGTCAGCGAGAGCCACCTGCTCGAGCACCGTGAACGCGGTGTCGAAGTTGCTCCGGGTGTACTGCTCGCCGAGCTCGGCCCGGATCTTGTTCTGTTCACTCGACATCACGTCGCGCACGAGGTCCTTGGTGATCGGCGTCCCGTCGTCGAGCGTCGAGTCGTTGTGCACCCACTGCCAGATCTGGGAGCGCGAGATCTCGGCAGTAGCGGCGTCCTCCATGAGGTTGTGGATGCCGACGGCGCCCAGCCCGCCGAGCCACGCCTCGAGGTAGCGGGCGCCGATCTCGACGTTGCTCTCCAGGCCCTGGCGAGTGATCTGGCCGTCCGCGGAGGCGATGTCCAGGAGGTCCTCGGCGATGACGTGGACGTCGTCGCGGAGGACGTCGAGCTGGTTGGGCTTGTCCCCCAGAACGGCGTCGAACACCTCCTGACAGACCGGGACGAGGTCGGGGTGGGCGACCCACGAGCCGTCGAAGCCCTGGCCGGCCTCCCGCTGCTTGTCCTCGCGGACCTTGGCGAAGGCGCGCTCGTTGGCCTCTTTGTCCTTGCGGCTCGGGATGAACGCCGACATCCCGCCGATGGCGAAGGCGCCGCGTCGGTGGCAGGTCTTCACGAGCAGCTCGGCGTAGGCGCGCATGAAGGGCGTCGGCATGCCGATAGTGCCGCGGTCGGGCAGGACGAACTCCGGTCCGCTGTCGCGGAAGTACTTGATGATGCTGAACAGGTAGTCCCAGCGGCCGGCGTTCAGACCGGACGCGTGGTCGCGCAGCTCGTAGAGGATCTCGTCCATCTCGAAGGCGGCGGGGATGGTCTCGATGAGGACGGTAGCTCGGATTGTGCCGTAGGGGACCCCGAGCCGATCTTCGGCGAACGTGAAGACGTCGTTCCAGAGCCGGGCCTCGAGGTGGCTCTCCGTCTTGGGCAGGTAGAAGTAGGGCCCGCTCCCGCGGTCGAGGAGCTCCTGCGCGTTGTGGAAGAAGTAGAGGCCGAAATCGACCAGGGCGCCGACGACGGGGGCGCCGTCGACGAGGAGGTACTTCTCGTCGAAGTGCCAGCCGCGGGGGCGCACCACGATGGTGGCGAGGCGCTGGTCGGTGCGCAGCGCATATTCCTTGCCCTTCTCGTTCGTGAAGGTGATGGTGCGCCGGATCGCGTCGCGCAGGCTGACCTGGCCGCCGATCACGTTGTGCCAGTGCGGAGTGCTGGCGTCCTCCAGGTCGGCGAGCCACACGCGGGCGCCCGAGTTGAGGGCGTTGATCGTCATCTTCCGGTCGGTCGGTCCGGTCATCTCGACCCGGCGGTCGACGAGGTCGTCGGGCGCCGCGGCGACCCGCCAGTCGCGGTCGCGGACGTCCTTGGTCTCCGGCAGGAAGTCGAGCTTCCCGGTTCGCGCGACGTGGTCGCGGCGGGTCTTGCGGGCCGCGAGCAGCTCGTCACGGCGCGCGCCGAACTGACGCTGCATGGCGGCGACGAAGTTCAGGGCGTCCTCGGTGAGAATGTCATCCTGTCCGTCCACGGGCGCGCCCGTGACCTCGACGCTGGACTCAGCGGGCACTGGTCGCTCCTTCCATGGCGGCGTGCGGTTGGTATGCGGGCAGGGTCTCCTCGGTCGGCGGAGTGGCCTCGGCGGCGGCCGGGGTCGCGTTCCCCTGCCGGGTCGCCGCTTCGCGGACCGCGTGGGCTACCGCGGGAGCGACGGCAGGGTCGAAGACCGACGGGACGATGTAGCTGCTGTTGAGCTCGGCCTCGTGGACGCAGCCGGCGATGGCGCTCGCCGCGGCGAGCATGACCTCCTGGGTGATCTCGTGCGCGCCGGCGTCGAGCATGCCGCGGAAGAAGCCGGGAAACGCCAGGACGTTGTTGATCTGGTTGGGGAAGTCGGATCGGCCGGTCGCGACGACGGCGGCCGTCTTGCCGGCCTCCAGGGGGTCGACCTCGGGGTCGGGGTTGGCCAGCGCGAAGACGATCGCGTCGGGCGCCATGGTGGCGATGTCGTCACCCGTGAGCAGCCGCGGCGCGGAGACGCCGATGAAGACGTCCGCGCCGGCCAGCACCTCGGCCAGGGTGCCGGTCTGACCGTCCGCGTTGGTGTTCTGGGCGATCCAGCGGCGGGCCGGCTCCTGGTGTTCCTGGTCTGAGTGGAGAGCGCCCTTGCGGTCGCAGGCGACGATGTGCCCGACGCCCTGCGCGTGCAGCAGCGTGATGATGGCGTGCCCGGCCGCGCCGACGCCGCTGATGACGACGCGGACGTCCTCGATCCGCTTTCGCACGACCTTCAGGGCGTTGGTCAGCGCAGCGAGAACGACGATGGCAGTGCCGTGCTGGTCGTCGTGGAAGACCGGGATGTCGAGCTCCGCGCGCAGGCGCTCCTCGATCTCGAAGCAACGCGGGGCGGCGATGTCCTCGAGGTTGATCCCGCCGTAGACCGGGGCGATGAGCTTGACGGTGCGAATGATCTCCTCGGTGTCCTGGGTGTCGAGGCATACCGGCCAGGCGCTGACGCCGGCGAACTGCTTGAACAGGGCGGCCTTGCCCTCCATCACCGGAAGCGCGGCTGCGGGGCCGATGTTGCCCAGGCCGAGGACCGCGGAGCCGTCGGTCACCACCGCGACGGTGTTGCGCTTGATGGTGAGCCGACGGACGTCCTCGGGGTTCTTGGCGATGGCCAGGCAGACCCGGGCGACGCCGGGGGTGTAGGCACGGGACAGGTCGTCGCGGTTCTTGAGCGGCACGCGCGGGTTGACCTCGAGCTTGCCGCCGAGGTGCATGAGGAACGTCCGGTCGCTGACCTTGCGTACCGTGACGCCGGGCACCCGCGCCAGCTCGTCGACGATGGCGTCGGCGTGCTCGGCGTCGGACGCGTTGCACGTGACGTCCACGACGAGCCGGTCCGCATGGGACTCCACGACGTCGAGCGCCGTCAGCACTCCGTTGGCACTGCTCACCGCGGCGACCAGGCCGCTCGTGGCTCCCGAGGAGGAGGGGGTCTCCACACGAACCGTGATCGCGTAGCCGGGACTGGGTGTCGCCATCGCTGCTCCCTTGCACCGAATTTTCGTAATGCGGATAGTATTATCTGTCTAGCGGAATTTCAACTTCTTGTTGATCTGACGGGCAACCGCCCGATGCACGACCTAGCATTTCGGCATACGGAAACTTTGGGAAGCAGCCTCGAGGAGGACGCGATGAGCGCGGCAGCTGCGGCCGGCGCGGGGCGGGACGCCCGAGCCGTGGACAAGGCGCCGCCGCGCTCTGGCACCGTGCAGTCCATCGAGCGCGCCTTCGGGCTGCTGGAGACGATGGCCGACCACGGCGGGATGATGGGCCTGTCCCAGCTGGCCGCGGAGTCCGGGCTCCCGCTGCCGACGATTCACCGGCTGCTGCGCACCCTGGTCGACCTCGGGTACCTGCGACAGGACGGCAGTCGCCAGTATGTGCTGGCCCCGCGACTGATCCGGCTGGGCGAGAGCTCGGGGGCGATGCTCAGCGTCTGGGCCAAGCCCCACCTCGACCACCTGGTGGCCGAGCTCGGCGAGTCGGCCAACCTCGCCATGCTCGACGGCGACCAGATCGTCTATGTCGCCCAGGCCCAGTCGCGCCGGTCCATGCGGATGTTCACCGAGGTCGGCCGCCGGGTGCTGCCGCACTGCACGGCGGTCGGCAAGGCGATTCTGGCGCAGATGCCCGAGGAGCAGGTGCAGGACCTGCTTCGCCGGACCGGGATGCCCGAACACACCGAGCACACCATCACCGACCCCGACGCCTTCGCCAAGGCTCTGCTCTGGGTCGACGAGCACGGCTACGCGATCGACGACGAGGAGCAGGAGCACGGGGTGCGGTGTGTCGCGGTCGCCGTCCCCGACGCGCCGACGCGGCTTGGGCTG
>Ga0307318_10000421_pt1 | contig 13942 bp, 13 predicted proteins | sample ER_DNA_367_FD_194500 | JGI IMG/M metagenome (GOLD analysis project Ga0307318, IMG submission 194500) | Bulk soil microbial communities from the East River watershed near Crested Butte, Colorado, United States - ER_DNA_367 | ecosystem: Environmental > Terrestrial > Soil > Floodplain | place...
CTCGGTGACGTCACAACCGACGAGCGCCTCGATCGCGTAGGTCACCATCGGCCGGTCGTAGATCGGCAGCAGGTGCTTGTTCGTGATCCGCGTCAGCGGATGGAGGCGCGTGCCGCTGCCCCCGGCGAGGATCACACCCTTCATCGCGGCGCAGTTTCGCTGAAAGTCTCACGACTTTCATCGATGGTCGAAGCACCTGCGGGCGCGCCGCTCGATGCTCGTGGTGCTTCGTTGCTGCGCGACACCTCAGTGAACGGAGCGGGCAATGCCCGCTCCGCGAGGGCTCTGGATAGGGTGCGGGAATGAGCGAGACCGAGCGCGAAGAGCCGAGCGAGGAGCCGAAACAGGAGTCGTTCGAGGGCGAGGACCTGCTCCTGGGCGGGCCGGCCCCAAGCCGCGATCCCTACACACCCGAGCCGGGCCCGCGGCCGGGCGAGCAGCGTGCGTTCAAGGTGATGCGCTGGGCCTGGGTACCGATCCTCGTGATCGCCCTCTTGCTGCTGATCGCGATCTTTCGCTAGCGGCCGGCGGGGCTGAGCGCCGGGGGCGGCGTTTCCTCGAGCGGCGAGGGCTGCACCCGGAAGACCTTCGCCGCGCCCTCCGGCAGCCACCAGTTCCAGCGGCCGAAGAGGGCCATCGCGCTCGGCACGAGCAGCGCGCGGATGATCGTGACGTCGATCAGGATCGCCGCGGCCAGGCCGAGCCCGAACTGCTGCAGGCCAACGATCGAGCCGGCGACGAAGCCCATGAAGGCCGCGAACATGATCAGCCCCGCGGCGGTGACGAGGCGGCCGGTCTTCGCCAGCCCCATGGTGACCGCGAGACGGTTGTCGCGGTTCGCGTCCCACTCCTCCCGCATCCGGCTGACGAGGAAGACCTCGTAGTCCATCGAAAGCCCGAAGAGCATCGCGAACAGGAAGATGGGGATCCAGCCCTCGATCTGGTCGAACTGCGTCAGCCCGAACGGCTCCCCGACGCCGAGCTTGAAGGCCGAGACGAGGATCCCGTACGCAGCGGCGATCGAGAGCAGGTTGAGCACGATCGCCTTCAGCGGCAGCAGCAGCGACCGGAAGGCGCGCACCAGCAGCACGTAGGTCAGGAGCAGAACGGCCAGCACGAGCCAGGGGAAGGCCCCGTAGGTGATGTCGAGGAAGTCGACGCCGAATGGCGGGCCACCGCCGGCAAGCACCTCTACGCCGGCCGGGAACGCAGCGGCGGGGATGATCACGTCCCGCAGCCGGCGGACGAACTCCTGCGACTCCGGCTTCCCGTACTCGTCCTTTCCGATCGCCTGCACGCGCAGGTAGCGCCCGCTCGGGTCGACCGACTGCGGTCCGCTCGCGATCACGTCGGCCACGTCGCCGTCGCCGCGAAGGAGGCTCGCGAGGCGTAGCTTCGCCGCCTGGACCTCCGGCGTCGCGACTCCGCCGAGGCGCTTCGTGTCGACGACGATCTCGGAAGGCGAGATCGCGCCTTCGCCGATCGCGTCCGTGAGCACGTTGAGGCCGCGGACCGCCTGGAGGTCCTGCGGCACGCCCTCGTTCGAGCCGGGGCCGAGCTGAAGGGTCAACACTGGGGCCGCGAGCACGAGGAGCACCGCCACGGTGCCGAGGGCGATTGGCAGCGGGCGGCGCATGATCGTGCCGGCGAGGCGCGCCCAGAAGCCGCGCTCCGTGTCCTCGCGTCGCTCGATCACGCCCCGCGGCACGAGCCGGACTCGGTCGAGGCGGTCCTCGAGCCAGTAGAGGAGCACCGGCAGGAGGGTCGTGGCCGCGAGCACCGACACGAGGGGGATCAGCAGGCCGGCGATCCCGAAGCCGCGCATGAACGGCAGCGGCATCAAAATCATCAGGGCGAGACCGATCGCGACGGCGGTGCCGCTGAACACAACGGCACGGCCGGCCGTCTCCATCGTCCGCGCGACGGCATCCTCCTTCGCGAGCTCGGTCCGCCGCTCCTCGCGGTAGCGATAGACCATCAACAACGAGTAGTCGATCGCGATCCCGAGCCCGATCAGCGTGACCATGTTCGTCAGGTACGTGGACAGGGTCATGAAGTTCGCGAAGATCCAGACGCAGGCCAGCGTCACCGGGATCGCGAACGCGGCCAGCATGAACGGGATCAGGAACGAGAGCGTCCCGAAGACGAAGACCAGGATCACGAGCGCGATCGGGATCGCGATCAGCACCTCGCCGACGAAGAGGTCGTGGTTCTGGACCGGCTCGAGGTCGCTCTCGATCGCGGACTGGCCGGTGATGTACACGGTCGCGCCCGGGATCTCGCCTGCCGCCTCGCGCATCGCCTTCGTGTACCCCTTCGCGTCCGCGGGCTGGAGCTGCGAGACGATCGAGGCGCTGACGACGTCGCCCGAAACCGGGCGGACGACCGCCACCTTTCCCGTGTCGAGCGCCGCCGCTGCGCGAGTCGCCGCCGCCCGCGCCGGCGCGACCAGCGTCTGCGCGCTCCCGGGCTTGCCCTTGACGACGACGGTGAACGAGCCTTCAGGTTGCTGGCCGAACTGCTCCTTGAGGATGTCACCGGCCCGCTCGCTCTCCGCGCCCGGAAGCACGAAGCGGTTCGTCAGCAGGTCGTTGAGACCCGACGCGGCGATCCCGGCGGCAACGAGGAGCACCAGCCAGGCGGCCAGAATGCCCCAGCGAAGCCGAATCATCGTCCGTGCCCAGGTTCCGATCGCGTTCTCCTTCTCCGCTACGTGGTTAGTGCCAGCTAACCTAGTGCGCACTAAGTTATTACCGGGCAGAGGACATGTCAAGGCTACGATTCACAACCACCGTGAGAGGGCGTAGAGACCTCAAAGACGAGATCGACGAGCTGTTCGCGGACCTGTGGCAGGTCTCGCGGCTCTCCGGTCTGCGCCGCGGTTTCCGGCCGCAGGTGGACTCGTTCCGCAACGAGGATCCGCCCTCCTACACCGTGCTCGTCGACATCTCCGGCATCGACCCGGAGCAGGTGAAGGTGACGGCCGCCGACGGCGCGCTCTTCATCGCGGGCGAGCGCCCACGCGAGATCTGCGAGGGCCGCGTCTACCACCAGATCGAGATCGAGCACGGCCCGTTCGAGCGCAGCGTCCGCCTGCCGGACGACGCAGACCTGACGCAGGCCGAGGCGCGGTACGAGCGCGGCCTGCTGCGGATCGAAATCCCGGTCGCCGCCAGAGAAGCCGCGCCGCGACCCGTTCTCATCGAGATCCGGAGGCAGGCGTGACCGACGTCGAGCTCGAGCTGCCCGAGACCCCGGAGGTGGACGACGTGGAGATCCCGCGCACGCTTCCGGTGTTGCCGCTCAAGGAGACGGTCGTCTTCCCCGACTCCGCGACGCCGCTCGCGATCGGCCAGGAGCGCTCGATCCAGCTGATCGACGACGTGGTCGCGCGGGACGGCAAGCTCGCGCTCGTCACAGTGAAGAACCCGGACGTCGAGCAGCCGGGCTGGGACGATCTCTTCGACGTCGGCACCGCCGCGATCGTCCACAAGCTGATCAAGGTCCCCGACGGGACGCTCCGGATCCTCGTCCAGGGCCTCCAGCGCATCAGGCTGGACAGCCCCCTCCACGACGACCCATACCTCGTCGGCGAGTTCTCCGTCGTCCCCGACGTCGTCAACGAGACACGGGAGCTCGAGGCGCTCACACGGAACGTCCAGATGCTCTTCGGCCGAATCGTCGGCCTCGTCCCGTACCTGCCGGCCGAGCTCGAGCTCGCCGCGGCGAACGTGGACGACCCGAGCGCGCTCTCCCACCTCGTCGCCTCGACCCTGAGGCTGAAGACCGAGGAGAAGCAGCAGCTGCTCGAGGAGCCGGACGTCGAGAAGCGCCTGCGCGAGCTGTCGGCGATCCTGAGCCGCGAGCTCGAGGTCTTCGAGCTCGGAACCAAGATCCAGTCACAGGTCCAGTCGGAGCTCGAGAAGGGCCAGCGCGAGTACTTCCTGCGCCAGCAGCTGAAGGCGATCCAGGAGGAGCTCGGCGAGGGCGACCCCGAGCAGGCCGAGCTCCAGGAGCTTCGTGAGCGAGTCGAGCAGGCCGACCTGCCGGAGGAGGTCAGGAAGGCGGTCGACCGCGAGCTCGGCCGGCTCGAGCGGCTCCCGTCGGCCTCGGCCGAGTACGGCGTGATCCGCACCTATCTCGAGTGGATCCTGTCGCTCCCCTGGTCGAAGACGACCGAGGACAACCTCGACCTCGAGCGGGCGCGGGAGATCCTCGACGAGGACCACTACGACCTCGAGAAGGTGAAGGACCGGATCATCGAGTCCCTCGCCGTCGCCAAGCTCAAGAACGACGTCTCGGGTTCGATCCTCTGCTTCGTCGGGCCGCCCGGCGTCGGCAAGACGTCGCTTGGCCAGTCGATCGCCCGCACGCTCGGCCGCGAGTTCGTCCGCATCTCCGTCGGCGGCGTCCGCGACGAGTCAGAGATCCGCGGGCACCGGCGAACGTACATCGGCGCCATGCCCGGCTCGATCATCCGTGCACTGCGCGACGCGGAGTCGAAGAACCCCGTCTTCCTGATCGACGAGATCGACAAGATGGGCTCCGACTTCCGCGGCGACCCCGCGAGCGCGATGCTCGAGGTGCTCGACCCCGAGCAGCACTCGACCTACCGCGACCACTACCTCGACCTGCCGTTCGACCTCTCGAAGGTGCTGTTCATCGCAACGGCGAACCAGCTCGAGACGATCCCCGCCCCGCTGCTCGACCGCATGGACGTGATCCACCTCTCCGGCTACACCGAGGACGAGAAGCTCGGGATCGCGCGCAAGTACCTCGTCCCGAAGCAGCTCGAGCTGCACGGGCTCGACTCCGAGCGGGTGACCCTGAGCGAGGGCGCGCTCCGCACGGTGATCCGCGAGTACACGCGCGAGGCCGGCGTCCGCGGCCTGGAGCGCCAGATCGCCGCGCTCGCCCGCAAGACCGCGCGCCGTGTCGCCGAGGGCAAGGCGAAGGGCGCAACGCGCATCGACGAGAAGCGCGTCCGCAGCTGGCTCGGACCGCGGCGGTTCTCCGGCGAGACGCGCAAGCGGACCTCCGACGCCGGCGTTGCTACCGGGCTCGCCGTGACGGCGACGGGCGGTGACGTCCTCTTCATCGAGGCAAGCGCCTACCCCGGGGAGGGACGGCTCCGCGTCACCGGACAGCTCGGCGACGTGATGCAGGAGTCCGCGCAGGCCGCGCTCTCCTGGGTCCGCTCACACGCCGAGGTCGTCGGGCTCGACCCGCAGTGGTTCGCCGAGCACGACATCCACGTCCACGTCCCGGCCGGCGCCGTCCCGAAGGACGGACCCTCGGCGGGGATCACGATGGTGACGGCGATCGTCTCACTCGTCAGCGGCCGGCCGGTCTCGGAGCAGGTCGCGATGACCGGCGAGGTCACGCTGACGGGGCAGGTGCTGCCGATCGGCGGCGTGCGGGACAAGGTCCTCGCGGCGCAGCGAGCCGGCGTCAGCACGGTGATCCTCCCGAAGGAGAACGAGGCGGATCTCGAGGACCTCCCGGCCGAGACGCGCAAGGAGCTTGAGTTCATCCTGGCCGACCACGTCGGCGAGGTGCTCGGCACCGCGCTCGACGGCGCGCCTGCCGCGAATCAGGCCCGGGACGTAGGATCGCCGGAGCGGAAGGCTGCAGCGCCTGCTGCACGGCGTTTGTAGGCTTCATCGCCCGGGTATCGACGGGCAATCGAGCAACCGACGAAAGGACGGCCGAGATGGCCAAGGCGAAAGACAGGCTTTCGGACGCCAAGCCGTACGTGGCGCGTGCGCTCCAGGACGAGGAGGTCCGCGAGAACGTGAAGAGCGCGATCATGGCAGCGCGCGAGATCTACGACGAGCTGATCGGCGCGCGGAAGCCGAGTGCGGTTGCAGCGCGAGTCGCCACCGACGAGCAGATCCAGGAGAGCCTGCGCTCGGCGATCGACGACCTGAAGAAGGCCGCGAACCGCGTTCAGGGAAAGAAGGAGCACACCGGCCGCAACGCCACGTTGCTCCTGACCGGCATCGTCCTCGGCGTCCTCTTCAACCCGATGACCGGCTCGCAGACCCGCAGCTGGCTGATGGACAAGATGCTCGGTGAGGGCGAAGACGAGCCCTCGGGCGCCGCGGGCGGCAACGGCTCGACCGGCACGTAAGCGCTAGCTAGGGACGGCCGGAGTACAGGCGGTCGGGAGCGCCGCGAGCGAGGGCTCGCAGGCGTTCGCGTCCGGCTGCGACGACGCCCGCGAGGGCGCCGTCTCCGGGCGATCCCGTCGTCTCGCGCATCGCGCGCCGGAGGGAACCTGGGTCGAGGCCGGTGCCGTTCGAGATGTCGCGCGCCTGGAGCAGGATCGCGCCGGGCTTCGGCGCGCGGCTCGAGTCGGAGATCGGCGGCGCCCAGCCCGCCACGGACGTGAGCGGGAGGTCCTGGAGCCGCTTCCAGGCGTTCAGATACGGGTAGGGCGCGACCGCACCGTCGTAGCCCTCGTACAGGAGCGAGACGGGGTGGATCTCGAAGTGGAGGTGGTACGGCGTTCCCTCGGCGTCGCCGGTGTTCCCCATGAAGCCGAGGACGTCGCCGGCCCGAACCTGAGCGCCGTTCACCGCGAGCGGCGAGTACGCCGAGAGGTGTGCGTAGTAGAACTCGTTGCCGGCGGTGTCCTGGAGCCAGAGCCGCAGCCCGCCGACGTCGTTCCAGCCGATCGAGTAGACGATCCCGTCCGCCACGGCGACGATCGGCGAGCCGAGCGCGCCGAAGATGTCCTCTCCGTGGTGCCAGCCGGTGTCCGCGCGAGCGGCCCCGAAGCTGTTGCCGTACGAGGCGGCCCCATAGACGGGGAACACGTAGCCGCCAGCGGTCAGCTTCGGGAAGACGTTGAACGGGATCTGCCGGATAGGCGGTAGGCCGGGTGCCCGCTTCGCCTGCTTCTCCTTCCCCTGCTCTCGGTGCGGCTTGACCTGGTCGTCCTCGGTCGTCGACTGCTTCGGCGCCGGCGCCGCCGCGGGCACCAACGCCTCGGCGGACACGTCGGTGTAGCCGACCACGATGTCCGTCCCCGCCGGCGCGCCCAGATGGTCGGCGCTCAGGTGCACGACGAGGCCCGTGACCTTCGCCTGCACCCCGTCGGTGCCCCGGCCGCCGAACGACGAGCTCGACGCCTGCAGCACCGACACAGACCCCCAGGAGCCGTAGGACGCGGAGCTCCCGGGCGCGGTCGAGACCGACTGCCCGAGTACCACGAGGTTGCTCACCCCCGACTCGTTCAGCTGTGCCCGCCGCGGACCTCCGCCTGCCTTCACCGATGTCTTCGCCACCACCGAGCCCACGGTGATCTCGCCGCCGAAGAGCGAGATCCCGCTCGCCTGAGCGACCGCACCGGCGCTCGTCGTCTCCCCGGCCCGGCCGGCCGTGCCGGTGACGCTCGAAGAGATGCTCGAGGCGCGGGCGATCGACCCGTCCGCCGGGTAGGCGAACCCGCCGCCGCCGCCAGAAGCGTTCGGCGGTCCCGAGACGGCCCCTGCGGTCGCACCGCCCCCGTTCGGAACGGAGACGGAGATCGCAAACGCCTCGGCGGTCGGGGTGCCGGTCGCCTTGCGTGCAAGCGCGCTCGACGACGCCGCCGCGGTGCCGAGAGCGACGAGCGCGAGCAGGCCACAGATGACGGGACGCCGAGAACTCACCCCGCAGGAATTATCGGTGCGACTGCGGCGATCCGTCCACTGTCTTTACTCACGTGAAGCCGCGCGCCGGGCCTTGAAAGTGAGAATCACTATCATCTAGCCGGATGACCCGCCCGCGCCGACCACCCGACGACCGCGATGAGTACCGCGGGCTCCGCCTCCCGCACCGGACGCGGCTCACGCCGCAGCGGCGCGCCGTCCTCGACCTGATCGCCGACCGCGAGGACAGCTTCACCGCGGTCGACCTCTTCCAGGAGGCCCGAAGGCGCAAGCCCAAGCTCGGGCTCGCCACCGTCTATCGCACCGTCGACATGCTCCGGCGGAGCGGGTCGGTCCGGCCGCTCGTCGGCGACGCCAGGCCTGCATACGTCCGCTGCGAGCCCGGGCATCACCATCACCTCGTCTGCCTCAGCTGCGGTGCGGTCGAGGAGACCGAGCTCTGCGGCGCCCCCTCCCCCGCCGAGTTGCGAAAGCGCTACGGCTTCCGGGCCGAAGGCCACGAGCTCGACATCTACGGCACGTGCAGCCGCTGTTCCTGAGCTGGATCGCGGTCCCGCTCGCGGGGTTCACGGTGCTCTCGACCCTCTGCGGCGGGCTCTTCGCGCTGCGCCTCCGGCGCGAGCTCCAGACCGCGATCGCGCTCTCGGGAGGTGTCGTCGTCGCCGTCGCGATCTTCGACCTCCTGCCGGAGGCGACGAGCGCGGTCGACGACCCCGAGCAGGTCTCGGCGCTTGTCGGCGGCGGCTTCCTCGCGTTCTTCATCGCACACCGGTTCCTGGTCTTGCACCACCGCGACGAGCCGGACGAGGCGAGAGCGCACCCGCCGGTGGGGGCGCTCAGCGCCTCGGCCCTGGCGGTGCACAGCTTCACCGACGGCCTCGGGATCGGGCTCGCCTTCGGCCTCAACACGGCGACGGGGATCTTCGTCCTCCTGGCCGTGGTCGCCCACGACTTCGCCGACGGCATCAACGCAGTGACGTTCATCCTCCGCCAGGGCGGAAGCCGAGCGATCGCGTTCCGCTGGCTGGTCCTCGTCGCCGTCGCTCCGCTGTTCGGCGCCGCGGTGGGATCCGCGCTCGACGTCTCCGAGCACACGCTCGGGTACGCGCTCTCGATCTACGTCGGCATCTTCCTCTACATCGGAGCGACGGATCTGCTCCCTGAGGCGCACCACCATCCGTCGGCGCGACGCATGGCGGTCACGATCGCCGGCTTCCTGGCGATCTTCCTGGTCGCCCGCGTCGCCTAGGCCTCGAGCCGCTTCTTCGCGAACTCGCGGAACCGGCGGCGGGTCTCCTCGTCCGGCCCGAGCTCCTCGCCCGCGGCATAGGCCGGGTCGGCCGCGATCTCCTCGGCGACGGCGCGTACCTCATCGGCCACGGCCACCCGCGTTTCGGGATCGGCGAGCAGCTGCTCGACCCACGTCTCCGAGCCGTCGTACGGCTCGAGATCCTCGTCCACGAGCAGCTCGCCGAGCAGGAGCCCGACGCGGATGTAGGCGAACGTCCTGAAGGCCAGCAGGCGGTGCGGCGAGGAGACGAGCTCGTCAAGCCCCGGATCCTCCTCCTGGACCTGCGCCACGATGCTGCCGATCGGCTCGTCCACGAGCGGGATCCAGAGGTCGTGGGACGCAGCCATGTGGTGAGTTTAGGAGGGTTTGGCGGAGTGTCGCTCGCTGGAGGGGTGTGATGCTCGTTCCGAGGCAAGGACACAGGGAGCGCGCGTATCGACAGAGATACGGGCGCGACTGAGGACGCCGTCCTCGGGGCGAGCAGCGCAGCCCAGCGGCACAGCAGCGCTCCGCCGAACCCTCGTCAAGAGGGCCGCACGCGGAGAGCCAGGCCCACGGTCATATCCTTGCGCCGTGAACGCGCCGGTCCTGCTCGTGAGGTTCCGGAGCGAGCCCGGGCAGGCGGCGGTGCTCCTCGACATCGACGGCACGCTGGCCCCGATCGTCGAGCGTCCCGAGGACGCAGAAGTGCCGGCGGCGACGCGGGCAGAAGTCGAGCGGCTCGCCGGCCGTTACGGCCTCGTGGCGTGCATCAGCGGCCGCCCCTCCGCCGAGGCGCGGCGGCTCGTCGGCCTCGACGAGCTCGAGTACGTCGGCGTCCACGGCCTCGAGAACGATTCCGAGGCGCGCCGGTTCGCGCCCGAGCTCGAGCGCTTCCTCGCCGAGGCCGCCTGGCCGTGGCACGTGGAGAACAAGGGCGGCGTCACGCTGGCGTTCCACTACCGCCAGGCCGACGACGAGGAGGACGCGGCCAGCAGGGTCGACGAGCTGGCGAACGCCGCGAAGGAGGCGGGGCTGACCGCCCACCGCGGCCGCAAGGTGCTGGAGGTGCGCCCGCCGGTGCCGATCGACAAGGGGATCGCCGTGCGCCGCCTGCTCGCCGGTCGCCCGATCTCGCGCGCGCTCTACGCCGGCGACGACACCACCGACCTGGACGCCTTTCGCGGGCTCGACGAGTCGGGCCTGGAGACGGTCGTGAAAGTCGGAGTGGGCTCGGCCGAGATGAACCCGCGGATGCTGAACGCCTCCGACTTCGTCGTCGACGGGCCGCCCGGCCTGCTCGAGTTCCTGCGGCAGCTCTGAGGAGGGTCTGGCGCCGGTGCGCCAGACCCTCCTTCCTGAACGCGGCTAGGCCGCTTCGAGCACGACTTCCGGCGCCTCTTCCTCAGGCACCTCGAGGTCGCGGCGGCGCACCAGCACCAGCCCGACCAGGATCCCGGCGGCCGCGACGACGGCGCCCCAGACGAACGCGGTCTGGAACCCGTCGGTGAGCGCGTTCGGGACGGCGGTGCCGCCCGCGACTGCGTCCTCGCTCGTGGAGGTGGCAACCGCGGAAAGAGCGGCGATGCCGAGGGCGCCGCCGATCTGCTGCGACGTGTTGAACAGGCCAGAGGCGAGCCCCGCCTCGCCCGACTCGACGCCGGCGAGGGCCGCGATCGAGATCGGCACGAACGAGAACCCGAGGCCGGCTCCGATCAGCAGGAAGCCGGGCAGAAGGTCGGCGACGTACGAGCCGCCCACCGAGACCTGCGTGAAGAAGAGCAGGCCGGCGGTCAGCAGCGTCATCCCGGCCACGATCACCGGCTTCACACCGACGCGGTTCACGAGCTGCGCGGCGACCGTCGACCAGACGATGGCCGTAACGGCCACCGCGAGGTAGGCGACCCCGGTCTTGAGCGGCGAGTACTCGAGCACGTCCTGCATGTAGAGCGTGAGCATGAGGAACATCGAGAACGTCGCCGTGCCGAGAATCAACCCGGCGATGTTCGCCGCGGTGACCGTCCGCACGCGGAAGATCGAGAACGGCATCAGCGGCTCGGCCGCGCGCAGCTCCCACCCGACGAAGGCAGCGAGCAGGACGCCGGCGCCGACGAACAGCCCGATTGTCTCGGCCGACGACCAGCCGAGGTTGTTTGCCTGCGTGATCGTGTAGACGAGCGTCACGAGCCCGCCTGTCACCAAGAGCGCGCCGACAGCGTCGAAGCTCTTAGCGGCGACGTCGCGGCTCTCCTGCAGGAGCACCGGAGCGAGTGTCATCGCGGCCAACCCGACCGGGACGTTGATGTAGAAGATCCACTCCCAGCTGAGCAGGTCGGTGAGGATGCCACCGAGCAGGACGCCGGCGACGGCCCCGAACGCGCCGACCGCGCCCCAGACGCCAAGCGCGACGTTCCGTTCCTTCCCTTCGGCGAACGTCGTCATCAGGATCGACAGCGCAGCGGGGGTGATGACCGCCGCGCCGAGGCCCTGGAAGCCACGGGCGAGGATGAGTGCTTCGTCACTCCAGGCGAGGCCCGAGAACAGCGAGGCGACGCTGAAGAGTGCGAGCCCGCCGATGAAGAGCCGGCGGCGCCCGAGCAGGTCGGCGGCACGGCCTCCCAGGAGCAGGAAGCCGCCGAACATCAGAGCGTAGGCGCTGATCACCCACTGGAGGTTCTCCTGCGAGAACCCGAGATCGGCCTGGATCGAGGGGAGCGCGACGTTCACGATCGCGATGTCCAGGACGACCATGAACTGCACGGTGGCCAGCAGCGCCAGGGCCAGCCACTTGCGTTGGGTCGTTGCGACCATTACGAGGTCCTTTCCGTTGCGGTCTTTCTCTTGCGACGAACGAAGGTCTTGAGAATCGACAGTTACCGCTTGCGAACCTACAGTCTTCGCTTGCTTTTTGCAAGTGATTCCTTGTTCAACGCAAGTGCCGCGGCTATACTTCCCGCATGGCCAAGCAGTACGGACAGTTCTGTCCCGTCGCTCACGCCCTCGAGCTGATCGGCGAGCGCTGGTCGCTCCTGATCATCCGCGAGCTCATCAACGGGCCGAAGCGCTACACCGACCTCGCGGCCGCCCTGCCGGGGATCGGGACGAACATCCTCGCGGCCCGTCTCCGTGACCTCGAAGAGGCGGGCGTGCTGCAGAAGGGTCAGCTGCCTCCGCCGGCCGCGGCAAAGGTCTATGAGCTCACGCCATACGGCGAGGAGTTGCGAGAGCCGCTCTATTCGCTTGCGCGCTGGGGTGCGAAGTCAATGGGCCCGCCGCGCGAGGAGGAGATGCTGGCGCGGGGCTGGCTCGTGAACGCCGTCCGAGCGACTTGTATCGGCGGCTGCGTCCCCGATACGGTCTTCACGCTTCGGGTCGACGCGGAGGCGGTCACGGCGCGGTTCGAGAACGAGCAGCTCGTGGTGGAGCCCGGCACGGCGGACGACGCGGACATCGTGATCGAGACCGACCCATCCACCCTCTTTTGCATCGCCTCGGGTCAGACCTCGACGTCGGACGCGATCAAGACGAAGGCCGTCAGGGTCACCGGCAGCCGCAAGGACGCCGAGCGCTTCCTCTCGCTGTTCAGCTTCGACGAACCGAAGTCACGCCACGTCGAGCACGTCTGACAGCCGCTCGACGTAGTCGCCGGTCCAACGTTCGCCCTCGGGCGTGAGCTGTTCGCCAGGGGCGCGAAGCTGGAGCACCGCCATGCCGGCGCGCTCGGCACCGGGCAGCTCGTCGTTCGCACCATCGCCGACGAAGAGGCAGTCGCCGACCTCCACGCCGAGCTCGTCCGCGCACAGCTCGTAGATCCGCGGGTCGGGCTTGCTGAACCCGACGGAACAGGAGAAGACCGTCGACTCGAAGAGGCCGTCGAACGCCGTCGAGTCCCAGATGTCCGGGACGTCCTGCGAGCACGCGCTGATCATCCCGAGCCGATGGCCGCGGCGGCGGAGCTCCTCGAGCGTGGGGACGGCGTCGGGCCGCGGCACCATCGACTGCGAGGTCCACGTTCGCCGCAGGGTCAGGACGGGCTCGAGATCGCCCGTCAAGCCGAGCTCTTCGGCGACCAGGCGAAGGTGCGGCTCGATCGGGCCCGTCTCCCGCTCCAACCGACGCCGGTTCCAGACCGCGTCGAAGGCCGCATGGTCAGCGCCCCAAGTGGTCGCCAGCTCGCGGTACATCCGCCGCGCCGACTCCACCGGGAAGGGCACAAGCGTCTGCCAGAGGTCGAAGATGACCCCGCGATATCTCACCGAGCCTCCCGTCGGAGCACGTCCCACGCCAGCCGCACGTCGTCCTCGGTCGTTCGCGCGTTCCCGATCGCCAAGCGGAGAACGTAGCGTCCGTCGAGCCGCGTATGCGAGAGGAAGACCTCGCCCGACGCGTTGACGCGCTCGAGGAGCGCCTCGTTCTCCTCGTCCGTTTCCTCCCGGCGGAAGCAGACGAGCGAGAAGTGCCGCTGCGCGCAGACCTCCCACCCCGGCTCGTCCTCGATCCACCGCTCGAACTCCGCCGCCAGGCGGACGTGCTCGCGGAGGATGGCCTGGAGGCTCTCGCGGCCGTAGCAGCGAAGGACGGCCCAGAGCTTGAGCGCGCGGAACCGGCGGCCGAGCGGCACGGCGACCTCGCTCAGGCTGACGACCTCGTCCGGCGAGCGGAGGTACTCGGGCACCAGGCTGTACGCGTTTCGGAAGTCCTCGAGCCGCGTCGTCCAGAGCACCGAGCAGTCCATCGGCGTCAGCAGCCACTTGTGCGGGTTCACGACGATCGAGTCGGCCCGCTCCCACCCGGCGAAGAGCGGCCTGAGCTCCTCGCACATCGCAGCCGGGCCGGCGTAGGCCGCGTCGACGTGGAGCCACGTGCCGGTCGCAGAGCATGCGTCCGCGATCGCCGCGACCGGGTCGATCGATGCTGCAGACGTGGTTCCGATCGTCGCGACCACGGCGCAGGCCTGGTCGAGCTCGAGGAGCTCTGGGCGGAGCCTGTACGCCGCGTCCACCGGGACGGTTCG
>Ga0307318_10000423_pt1 | contig 13890 bp, 8 predicted proteins | sample ER_DNA_367_FD_194500 | JGI IMG/M metagenome (GOLD analysis project Ga0307318, IMG submission 194500) | Bulk soil microbial communities from the East River watershed near Crested Butte, Colorado, United States - ER_DNA_367 | ecosystem: Environmental > Terrestrial > Soil > Floodplain | place: USA...
CGGTCTCCCGGGCCCTGGCCACATAGGCGACGCCCAGGCGGTTGAGCAGGCGGGGCTCGTCGGGGCGGCGGCGCAGGTCGGCCTGGAGGCGGGCCACCACGGCCGCGGTGTCGCCGCCGGTGGCCGGCGGCGCCGTCCGGGCCCCGCCGCCGCCGTCGCCGGCGACCAGGAACCGGCCCACCAGCAGCCCGGCCAGGAGGGTCACGGCGAGCACGGCGGCCAGGGCGCCGAGCCCCCGCCGGGAGCGAGCAGGCCCGGTGGGGAGGGGCCCGGAGGCCCGGGCCCCTCCTGCCGGCGGCTCGCTACGGAGTCGTGGTGCTGCCACGGACGTAGTGCGGGTCGCTGGCGTACCCCTGGTGGGGGGTACCCACGTACGGGAACTGGTTGAGGAACGGGGTGTCGTTGGTGTTCACGCCGTCGCCCAGCTTGTTGTTGGGCGCGATGTTGAAGTCGGGCGTGAACGGGGTGCCCCCGGCCAGGGCGCGCAGCTCGATGTCCGGCGTGTCGTCGGCGAGCCGGCGGCCGTTCGGGAACCCGGCCATGTCGCCGCCCAGCAGCCCCAGCGGGCTGGGGTTCTTGCTCGGGGCGATACCCATGTTGAGCCGGATCATCTCCGCCGGCTTCACGTTCCTGGGCTGGTTCAGCCCGGGGATGCCGGTCAGGAAGATGGTGGCGATGTCGTTGCGCGGCGCCGCCGGCACCTTGACCCCCGGGTACAGCACCGGGATCAGCCGGGCCGGCTCGGGGTCGAGGACGAACTTGCCGAACTGGGCGTCGTCGGCCGGCTCGGACGCGTTGAAGCGGTCCTTCTTGGCCAGCGGGATGACGACCTCGTTGACCAGCGGCATGCCGAGGCGCGAGACCTGGACCCACTGGCCGAGGCTGAGCGGGTCGTTGCCGCTGGGCGACAGCACCTTGGTCTGGCGACGCCAGGAGGCGGCGTACACGCCGATGACCGCGTCAGGGTCGTCGGCCCCGCCGCTGAGCGCCTTCTTGTCCCGGGCGAGCTCCTTGATGGGAACCTGCAGGACGATCGAGTGGGTGTTGGAGCCGCTGACCCCGTCGACCCCGGCCTCGGTGGGCCGAGGGATCAGGTGGGCCTGGTTGAACGGCCGCAGGCCGGCCAGGTCGAAGACCGACCCCAGGTCGACGAAGAACGGGTCGTCGCGGGGACCGGCGAAGACCGTGCTGCCGTCGCTCAGACCGGCGACGGCCGCCGAGGCCAGCTGCTCGTAGTTGGGCGTCGAGCGCGGGCCGATGTTGGCCGGCGGCACGGGCAGCCCGGAGGCGAGGACCGTGCGGCGGCCGTGCTCGACCTTGGCCACCGAGTAGGTCTGGCGGATGTTGAAGTCGGGGTCCTTCAGCGACGTGATCGGACCGGTGTTGTACAGGAAGGTGTTGCCGTTCTGGACCTTGGTGGTGAAGCGGAACTCCCACACGATGTCGTCGACGGCGTCACCGTCGTTGTCGACGTTCAGCGTGTACTTCACGTCGTCGCCGAAGTTGTGGAAGTTGGGCCCGCCGGCCGGCTCCTCCAGCGGGATCCAGTTCCCCACCAGGGTGACCGTGTCGGGCTTGTCGGGGCTGACGAAGGCGTAGGTGTCGGTGTTGTCGGCCACCGGGTCCTGCGCGATCTGCAGGGCCTCGCGGTGGCTGGACGCCCCCGACGGCGCCAGGGTGCCCACGACGGAGACCAGCGCCAGCGTGGCCGCCAGACCCCCCACCGTCATGAGCTTGCGGAACTTGGACAACTGCTGCTCCTCCTCGAGAGGACGGATGGACAGGACGTCGTGGTGGGCTCAGGGCCTCCTCTCATCGGGTCGTGACGGGATCGGTGCCGAGCACCCGCCAGGCGTCGCCGAGCGGGCCGACGACCACCGAGAAGCGCGTGCCCGGGCCCTGGACCGGGACCAGCCGGGCCCAGGAGCCGACCTCGGGGCCGAAGGCGGCCACATACGCCTCCGGCTCGACGGCGGCGTCGAAGCCCTGGGGGGCGGCCACCGTCCAGCGGCCCCGCTCCCGGCAGGGCAGCTCGGCCAGGTCGGCCGGCCCGTACAGCCCGGCCCCGGCCTGGAGGGCGGCCGCGCCCTGGCGGTCGCAGCCGAGCAGCCGCTGGACCCAGGCGGTCACCGCCCCGGGGGCGCGGTCGTCGCCGGGCAGCTCGGCCCGGGCCGACACCGGCTCGGCGGCCACCCGCCAGCGGCCGTCCTGGTGGCTGGCCCGCCACACCTCGACCGTGCGCCCCGGGACCAGCCCGGCGAACGGGTCGATGGCCGGCGGGTGGGCCAGGGTGACGGTCACCTCCACCACGCCGGCGCCGGCGCGGCGCTGGCGCCCGACCCGGACGGCGGTGACCTGGGCCCGGTCGGCCTGGGCCCGGGTGAAGCGGGCCAGCGACGGGTACCGCGTGCGGCCGGCCCGGTCGAGCAGGCCGTAGGCGACGTCGAGGTCCCCGGCGGCGCCGGCCTGGAGGAACCGCCGCACCGCGGCCCGGGCCGACCCGGCCCGCACCGGCGCGGCCGCCACGGGCTCGGCCGGCCGGTCGGCGGACGAAGGCGCGGCCGCGGGCAGGTCGAGGCGCTGCACGGAGGCGGCCCGGTCGGCCCGGCCGGCGCCGCCGAGGCCGTCCACGGCCAGGGTGGCCCCGATCCCCAGGGCGACCCCGAGCGCGCCGATCCCGGCCACGCGGAGCAGGCGGCGGGGAGCGGGGCGCGCGACAGTCCAGGGCACGGTGGGACCTCCTCGGCTCGAGGCGGCGAGCGGTGCGGAACGGGGAGGCGCCGGGCCCTGGCGCATCCGCCGGGCGGCCATCCCACCCGGCTGGTTGCTTGTCTTCGTGTCCTGTTCGTTCCAGACCGACGAGCCGATTGCTCCCGGCGAGCGTAATTGGCTCTCATGCATCCTTCGTAAGCTCGTCAGCCGAAGGTGCCATATCTCCCCTCTCCGCGGAATCGGTCAGGCGACGGTGAAGTTTTCCCGTCTGTGGCTGGGGGCAGATCCGGTCCGTTCAAGGGGGGGTTCGAAGCCATGTTCGACCTTGGTGTGACCCTGACCGGCCCGAGGGTCGACGGCGAGGTGGCGGCGCCGTGGGGCGCCTTCCGCGAGTCGCGTCGGTGAGGAGGCCGGTTTGCCGATCATCTCCGTTCCCCAGGCCTTCAACGAGGACGACCTCTACGTCGACCTCCGGTCGATCCTCGGGCACCCGCTCTTCCTGAAGTGCGAGGGCTTCAACTTCGCCGGGTCGATCAAGCTGAAGGCCGCGGCCGAGATGGTGGATGCCGCCGAGCGGGACGGAGTCCTCACGCCGTGGTCGGTCCTGGTCGAGTCCTCGTCGGGGAACCTGGGCGTGGCCCTGAGCATCCTCGCGGCGAGCAAGGGCTACCGGTTCCTGTGCGTGACCGACTCCCGCTGCAACCTGTCGACCCGGCTCCTGATGGAGGCGCTGGGCAGCCAGGTGCACATCATCACCGAGCCAGATGCCAAGAGCGGCTTCCTCGGGGCCCGGCTCAAGTACCTCCGCGCGCTGTGCGCCTCCGACGACCGCTATGTGTGGCTCGACCAGTACACCAATCCGGGCAACTGGAAGGCCCACTACCGCACGACGGCGCCAGCGATCGCTCGCCAGTTCCCGCGGCTGGACGTGCTGTTCATCGGGGCCGGTACCACCGGGACCCTGATGGGCTGCTCGCGCTACTTCCGGAACTGGCATCGGCCGGTTCGGGTCGTCGCGGTCGACAGCGTCGGGTCGGTGACCTTCAGCGGTGCGGCGGGTCGCCGGATGATTCCCGGCCTGGGCATGAGCGTCTATCCGCCGCTGCTCGACAAGTCCTACGTGGATGAGGCGATCTGCGTCGAGGAGGCGGACACCATCCGCGCCTGCCATCTTCTGGCCAGGCACGGATTCCTGTTCGGCGGCTCCACCGGCACGGTGGTCAGCGGCGCGATGGGCTGGCTGGACCGGCATGACGCCGGTGAGCTCACCGCCGTGGCCATCGCCCCGGACCTGGGCGAGCGCTACCTCGACACCGTCTACCAGGCCAACTGGCTGCACAACCTGTACGGCCCGGAGGTGCTCGACTCCGACGAGCTGACCGCCGGGATCCAGACCGTCTGGCCGCGGCCCCGACGCGGCGTCTCACGCGTCCTCTGACCATGCCCGTCACCCAGGTCAGCGACGCCGGCCCGACGACCGGCACCGAGCGCGGCCTGGCCGAGGTGCTGGCCGAGGTCACCAAGGTCGAGCGGGTGTCGGTCGACAGCCACTTCTTCGAGGACCTGGGTGCCGACTCGATGGTGATGGCCCAGTTCTGCGCCCGGGTCAGGAAGCGGCCCGAGCTGCCGTCGCTGTCCATCAAGGACGTCTACCGGCACCCCACGATCAGGAGCCTGACCACGGCGCTCGCCGAGGCGACACCGACCCCTGCCGAGTCGCCGGCCCCGGCGGCGACCGCGGTGCCGACACCGGTCAGCACCGCGCGGTACGTCCTGTGCGGCGCCCTCCAGCTCCTGTTCTACCTCGGCTCCGCCTACCTGGCCGCACTGGTCATGATCCAGGGCTACGTCTGGGTCTCGGCCAGCTCGGGCGTGATCCAGGGCTACGCGCGCTCGGCCCTGTTCGGCGGCGCGCTGTTCCTGGGCATGTGCGTCCTTCCGATCGTGGCCAAGTGGACGCTGATCGGTCGCTGGAAGCCCCGGCAGATCCGCATCTGGAGCCTGGCCTACGTCCGCTTCTGGACCGTCAAGACGCTGGTCCAGGCCAACCCGGTCCTGTACTTCCTCGGCTCACCGCTCTACGTGCTCTACCTGCGGGCGCTGGGTGCGAGGATCGGCCGTGGCGTCGTGATCCTCTCCAGGCGGGTGCCCGTCTGCACCGACCTGCTCACCGTCGGCGACGGCACGGTCATCCGCAAGGACTCGTTCTTCACCTGCTACCGGGCCCACGCCGGCCTGATCCAGACGGGCCGGGTCACCCTGGGAAAGAGCGTGCTGGTCAGCGAGGCGACGGTGCTCGACATCGAGACCTCGCTGGGCGACGGGGCCCAGCTCGGCCACGCCTCCTCCCTGCACACCGGGCAGGCCGTTCCAGCCGGCGAGCGCTGGCACGGGTCCCCGGCGCAGCCCGCCGAGGTCGACTACCAGGCGGCCGGGCCGGCCCACTGCGGCACCTGGAGAAGGGCGACCTACAGCGTCCTGCAGCTGCTGCGGATGCTGACGCTGAACCTGCCGCTGGCGTGGGGCGCCCTGGTCGGCCTGTTCGCCGTCGTCCCGTGGCTCGCCGCCCTGGACACCGGCTCGCCGGCCGTCACGAGCTGGACGTTCTACCGGCACGCCCTTGTCACCAGCTTCGTGCTCTTCTTCGGCTCGGGCCTCGTCATGCTCCTCATCGTCGTCACCGTCCCGCGCGCGCTCAACCGCACCATCCAGCCGGGCAGGCTCTACCGCCTGTACGGCCTCCACTACGCGATGCACCGGACGATCGCCCGCTTGACCAACAACCGGTTCTATACGGCGCTCTTCGGTGACAGCTCCTTCATCGTCCCCTATCTGCGCTGGGTCGGATATCACCTTTCGCCGGTCGTCCAGACCGGGTCGAACTTCGGCACGCAGGTGAAGCACGAGACCCCCTATCTGGTCTCGGTCGGCAGCGGAACGGTGTGCGCCAGCGAGCTGTCGATCATCAACGCCGACTTCTCGAGCACGTCCTTCCGCGTCTCCCGAGCGTCGATCGGGGCGGAGAACTTCACCGGAAACCTGATCGCCTATCCCTGGCAGAGCAGGACCGGCGACAACTGCCTGCTCGCGACCAAGGTCATGGTCCCGATCGACGGGGAGGTCCGGGAGGGGGTCGGGCTGCTGGGCTCGCCCAGCTTCGAGATTCCACGAACGGTCCAGCGCGACACCAGGTTCGCCCACCTGGCCAGCGGAGACGAGCAGCGGCGGCGCCTCGCCGCCAAGAACCGGCACAACCTCGTCACCATCGGGTTGCACCTGCTGGGGCGGTGGTTCTACGCCTTCGTGCTCACCGTGATCCTCACGAGCGTCGTGAACCTCCAGCACTCGTTCGGTCCGTTGGCGGTCGCGTTGGTCCCCGCCGTCCTCGTCCTCCCGTTCACCATCCTCTACTCGGTGCTGATGGAGCGGGCCGGCAGGGGGTTCCGGCCGATGCGGCCGACGTACTGCTCGATCTACGAGCCCGACTTCTGGCGCGTGGAGCGCTTCTTCAAGAACACCGCGGGGGCGCACGTCGTGCTCAACGGCACCCCGTTCAAGAGCGTGATCTGGCGGCTGCTGGGCGTGCGGCTCGGCAGGAGGCTCTACGACGACGGCTGCGGCATGGCCGAGAAGAACATGGTGGCCGTCGGCGACGACGTCACCCTCAACGCCGGCTCGAACGTCCAGTGCCACTCGCAGGAGGACTACGCCTTCAAGTCCGACCGCGTCACGATCGGCTCCGGCTGCACCATCGGGGTCGGGGCCCTGGTCCACTACGGCGTGACCATGGGCGACGGCGCCGTGCTGGCCCCGGACTCCTTCCTCATGAAGGGCGAGGAGATCCCACCGCACACACGGTGGGGCGGGAACCCGGCCATGGAGCTTCCGGACGCGGCTCCGGTGGCGGCGCCACGGGAGCGGGTGGCACGCAGGGCGAGATCCCGCTCGGGCGGGCCTCCCACGGTGGCGGAGACGCCCATCTACGGCCTCGTGGGCGTTTCCCCGTCCATCTACCTGCAGCGCGACCCGGATCCGCCCTATGTGCGCCGCGAGGTGGACGAACTGCTCGACCAGGCGCTCGAGCAGCGGCGGTTCGCGCTGGTGGTCGGGCCCTCCAAGGCCGGGAAGACGCGCAGCGCCATCGAGGCCGCGCGCCGCCGCCTCCCTGCGGCACCGCTGGTCGTTCCCGCGGACGGGGCGAGGGCCCTGGCCGAGCTCGTCGGCGGCGCGCCCGCCGGCGCGGGCCCGGGTCCTCGCGTGCTCTGGCTCGACGACCTCGACCGCTATCTCGGGGACGCCAGCGGCTTCGACCGCGAGCTGCTCAGCCGGCTCCGGCGGCAGGACGGCCGGACGGTGATCGTGGCCACGATCGACCAGACGCGGCGGGACGACCTGCGCGGGACCAGGGGCGAGATCGGCTGGGTGGCGCGCCGCATCCTCGAGCGCGCGACCGAGATCCAGCTGCCCGCGCGCCTGAGCGCCGCCGAGCGGGCCGAGGCCGAGCGGCTGTACCCCGAGATCGACATCGACCGCGGCATCGGCGAGCCGCTGGCCGCCGCCCCCGCGCTGGCGTGGCGGTACCAGCTGGGCCAGGTGGTCGCCCCGGTCGGTCGGGCCATGGTCCAGGCGGCGGTGGACTGGCGTCGTGCGGGGATGACCCGTCCTCTCACCGAGCGGGAGCTCCGCCAGCTGTGCCGGCGGTACCTCGAGGCCATGCGCGTCGATCCGCCCGCCGGCAGGCGCGCCTACGCCGAAGGGCTGGCGTGGGCCTGCCAGCCCGTGGCCGCCGAGATCGCCCTGCTGCGACCGGCCGACCCGCGACGGTCCGGCATGTTCGTCGCCTCCGAGCACATCGTCGCCCTCACCGATCGGCGGGCCGGTGACCCGGAGCGGGAGGTCGCCGCCGCCGCATGGGACCTCGCCGTTGCGACGGCCACGCCCGAGGAGGCCATGCGGGTGGGCTTCAGCGCCTCTACCCGCGGCAACCACGAGGTCGCGGCGGCGGCATGGTCGCGGGCCAGCGCGTCGGGGCATGCCGAGGCGGCGCCGTTGGCGGCGCTGAACCTCGGGATGCTGCGCAAGCGGCTGGGAGACACCGACGGGGCGGTGGCCGCGCTCGAGCGGGCCAGCACGTCCGGGCACCCCCACGCGGCGCCGTGGGCCGGGGTCGGCCTCGGGATGCTGCGCAAGCACCTGGGCGATGCGGAGGGCGCGGCGGCGGCGCTCGAGCAGGCCGCCGCGTCCGGCCACCCCGACGCCGCGCCGCTGGCCAGCCTCAACCTCCGGCTGCTGCGCAACCGGCTGGGAAACGGGCGGGCGGCGCCCAGGGGCGCCACCGAGGTGGTCAGGCTGGTCGCCCAGGGGGACGTCGCGGCCGCCCGGCGGGCCTGCGAGCGGGTGATCGCCTCCGGTCATCCCGACGAGGCGCCCAGGGCGGCGGTCGAGCTGGGGGCGCTGCTGGCGATGCAGGGGGACGTCGACGGCGCCCGGGTCGCCTTCGAGTACGCCGCCGACTCGCGCCATCCCGACCATGCGCCGTGGGCGGTCATCGGCATGGGCGTGCTGCTGACCCGTCTGGGGGACCCCGCCTACGCCAGGCGCGCCTACCAGAGCGTCGTGGAGTCCGGTCATCCTCAGGCGGCGCTGGTGGCGGCCAGCAACCTGGAGCTCCTCGGGGAGGACGGGTGACCTTCGGCGACGTCGCAACCGGAAGTGGAGGGACGACCTGATGGGACTGCCAGCCGAGACCGGCCGCGAGTTCTGGCGCGGCGTGCTCGTCGCCGGGGGGTTCACCGCGATCCCGCGGTGGACCCTGGAGCCGGCGACGGGCGTCGCCGAGCACGAGGCGACGATCCGCGACGACCTTGTCGCGGCGTTGCGCCGGCTGGCCGACGAGCTGGCGGTCCCGCTCAGCTCGGTGCTCCTGGCCGCGCACGCCAAGGTGCTCGCCATGCTGTCCGGCGAGCGCGAGGTCGTGACCGGCTACGTCGCCGTGGCGGGCAGGCGGCCGTTGCCCTGCCGGCTGACGACCGGGCCGGACTCGTGGCGGACGGTGCTGCTGGACGCCCATCGAGTCGAGTCGGAGCTCCTGTCGCACCAGGACTTCCCGGTCGACGAGCTCGGCCGCGAGCTGGGCCTGACCGAGCCGTTGTTCGAGACGGTCTTCGACCCGACCGGCGACGGCGGCGAGCTCGCCGAGGACACCGCGCTTCGGGTGGGAGCCTCGCGGCGCGGCGGCCAGGTGACGCTGCGCCTGCGCTACCGGACCGACGTGCTCGACGCCGACTGCGCCGCCAGGATCGCCGGCTACCACCTCACCGCGCTGGCGCTGATCGCCGCCGATCCGGACGCCCAGCACCGGCGGCAGAGCCTGCTCTCCGCCGACGAGCTCCACCTCCAGCTCGAAGGCCTCGCAGGACCCCGCCTGGAGCTGCCGGACCGCAGGGTGCACGAGCTGTTCGAGCAGCGGGTCGAGGCGCACCCGGACGCCGTCGCGGCCGAGCACGCCGGCCGGCGGTGGACCTACCGCGAGCTCAACGCCCGCGCCAACCGGCTGGGACGAGCGCTGCTGGCGCGGGGGCTGGGCCGCGAGGGCGTCGTCGCGGTGGTGACCGAGCGCAACCTGGACTGGATGGCCGCGGTCCTCGCGATCTTCAAGGCCGGCGGCGTGTACCTGCCCATCGAGCCCCAGTTCCCGGCCGGACGCGTCGCGGCCGCCCTCTCCCGCGCCCAGTGCCGGCTCGTGGTGACCGAGCGGGGCAGCACCACCTCGCTCGACCAGGCCCTCGACACCTTGCCCGGAGTCCAGACGCTGTTGGTCGACGCGGCCTACGAGGAGGACCACGCCGAGGGGGATCTCGGCGTCGCCGTCGCGCCGGACCAGCTCGCCTACATCCTCTTCACCTCAGGCTCCACCGGGGAGCCCAAGGGCGCGATGTGCGAGCACGAGGGCATGCTCAACCACATCTACGCCAAGATCGCCGACCTGGAGATCGGCGAGGGGGAGGTGGTCCCCCAGACCGGTCCACAGTGCTTCGACATCTCGGTCTGGCAGCTGGTCGCCGCGCTCCTGGTCGGTGGCCGGACGCTCCTGGTCGAGCAGGAGGCGATCCTGGACGTCGAGCGGTTCGTCGACACGATCGTCGACGGCCGGGCCGGCGTGCTCCAGGTGGTGCCGTCCTACCTCGACGTCGTCCTGTCCTATCTGGAGCAGCACCCCCGCGAGCTGCCGGACCTGCATGCGGTCTCGCCCACCGGCGATTTCGTGAAGAAGGAGCTGGTGCAACGCTGGTTCGCCGCCCAGCCCAAGATCAGGCTGGTCAACACCTACGGGCTGACCGAGACCTCGGACGACGCCGTCCACGAGGTCATGGACCGGGTGCCGGACCGCGAGCGGGTCCCGCTCGGCCGCCCGATCAACAACGTGCGCGTCTACGTGGTCGACGAGCAGCTGGCGCCGGTGCCCCTGGGCGCCCCCGGCGTGATCGTCTTCTCCGGGGTCTGCGCCGGCCGCGGCTACATCAACGACCCCGAGCGCACCCGCCAGGTGTTCATGGCCGATCCGCACCACCAGGGTCAGCGGCTCTGCCGGAGCGGCGACTATGGCCGCTGGCAGCCGGAGGGCAAGCTGGAGTTCCTCGGCCGACGGGACAACCAGGTCAAGATCCGCGGCTTCCGGATCGAGATCGGCGAGATCGAGAACGCCCTGTTGCGGGTGCCAGGTGTCCGCGACGGCGTCGTGGTGGTCGCCGAGGGGGCCGACCGGAGCAGGCGCCTGGTGGCCTACTACTCCGGCCAGCGGCCACTCGAGGTCGACGTCGTGCGTGACCGGCTGGCCGAGACGCTGCCCGGGTACATGGTCCCATCGGCCTTCCACTGGCGGGAAGGCCTCCCGCTGACCCCCAACGGCAAGATCGACCGGACGACCCTGACGGCGCTCGCCGGAGAGCCCGACCTCGTCGAGGGGGACCATGCCGCGCCGATCAGCCCGACCGAGCAGCGGCTGGCGGCCGCATGGGCGACGGTGCTCGGCATCCCCCAGGACCAGATCGGCCGCCGGGACCACTTCTTCGACCGGGGCGGCACCTCGCTGTCGGCGGTGCGGCTGGCGATCACCCTGGACCGCGCCGTGTCCCTGAAGGACGTCACCCGTCACCCGGTCCTCGCCGATCTGGCCGAGCTGGTCGACGGCAGGTCCGAGCCGCGCGCCGGGCTGTCGGCGCCATCCCCGAGTAGCGACTGACAGGAGGTCGAGATGTCGTACCCGTCCCCGGCGTTCCCGGTCGAGGTGGCCCTGGACGCCGGCAAGCCTCCGGTGCTGCGGGCCGAAGCCACCGGCGACGCGCCGAGCTGGGCGGCCGAGCACCGGGAGGCGCTGCGCGGCGTGGTCGCCGAGCACGGGTCGGTCCTGGTCCGCGGCCTCGGGCTGCGGGACGCGGCCGAGGTCGGTGCCGTCTCCCGGCGGCTGGCCACCGGCCTGATGAGCGAGCGGGAGGCGTTCGCGTCCCGGCGGACCTACGACGACGGCGTCTACTCGGCGACGAAGTGGCCGCCGAACCAGCCGATGTGCATGCACCACGAGCTGAGCTACACGCTCGAGTTCCCCGGCCTGCTGCTGTTCGCGTGCCTGAGCGCACCGAGCGCCGGCGGGGCGACCGCGGTGGCCGACTCGCCGACCGTGCTCGACGCGCTGCCCACCGAGCTGGTCGCGCGCTTCGAGCGGGAGGGCTGGCTGCTCACCCGCAACTACAACGACGAGATCGGGGCGTCCTTCGCCGAGGCGTTCGGCACCGAGGATCGTGGCGCCGTCGAGCGCTACTGCCGCGCCAACGGGATCGAGCTCGAGTGGCAACCCGACGGTGGACTGCGCACCAGGCAGCGCCGCAGCGCCGTGGTGCGGCACCCGGTCACCGGCCAGCGGTGCTGGTTCAACCAGATCCCGTTCCTCAACGAGTGGACGATCGCCTCCGAGATCCGCGAGTACCTGGTGGACGTCTACGGCGCCGAGGGGTTGCCGTTCAACACCAGCTTCGGGAACGGCGACCCCATCGGCGAGGACGTCGTGGAGCTGCTCAACCAGGTCTACGAGGCCAACACCGCCCGCGAGCCGTGGCAGGCCGGTGACCTGCTGCTGGTCGACAACGTCCGCACCGCGCACGCCAGGGAGGCCTTCGAGGGGCCCCGCGAGGTGCTGGTGGCGATGGCCGACGCGGTGCGCCTGGCCGACTGCTCGCCGACCGTCGAGGTGACCGCCGGATGACCGTCACCGCGCCACCGTTCGCGGTGGTCTCCGGTGCCCAGGTCCAGGACGCGCTGGAGGGGCGCGAGAAGCAGGTCGTGGAGCTGGTCGAGGCCACCTACCGGCTGCACGGCGCCGGCGCCTCGGTCAACCCGCCCTCCCACTTCCTGCGGTTCCCCGACCGCCCGACCGCCCGGATCATCGCGCTCCCCGCCTCCATCGGCGGGCAGGTGCGGGTCGACGGCCTGAAGTGGATCTCCAGCTTCCCGGAGAACGTGGCCGCCGGCATCCCGAGGGCCTCAGCCGTGCTGATCCTCAACGACCACGACACCGGCTACCCCTTCGCCTGCCTGGAGAGCTCGATCATCAGCGCCACCAGGACGGCGGCGTCGGCGGCGTTGGCGGCCGACTGGCTGAGCCGCGGCCGGGAGCGCCCGACCCGCGTCGGGTTCTTCGGGGTGGGCCTGATCGCCCGCTACATCCACACCTTCCTGGCCGGCACCGGCTGGTCGTTCGATGCGATCGGGGTGCACGACCTGTCCGCCGACAGCGCGGCCGGCTTCTGCGGGTACCTGGAGCGGTCGGGCACCGCCGGCCGGATCACCGTCCACGACGGCGCCGAGCAGCTGCTCCGCGCCAGCGACCTGGTGGTCTTCGCCACCGTCGCCGGTCAGCCGCATGTCAGCGACCTGTCGTGGTTCGGACACGACCCGTTGGTGCTGCACGTGTCGCTGCGCGACCTCGCGCCCGAGATCGTGCTGGCCTCCACCAACATCGTCGACGACGTCGAGCATTGCCTGAAGGCCGACACCTCGCCCCATCTGGCCGAGCAGCTCAGCGGCAACCGGGACTTCCTGCACGGCACACTGGACGACGTGATGGCCGGGCGGGTGACGCTGCCGGCCGGCCGGCCGCTGGTGTTCTCGCCCTTCGGCCTCGGCGTGCTCGACCTCGCGGTGGGCAAGTACGTCTACGACGAGGTGGTCCGCTCCGGCGAGCTGCGCGTCGTGGACGGCTTCTTCTCCGAGCTGGGCCGGTACGGACGTGGGTAGCGTGACCGGGTCGGTCGACCTGGCGGGTTGCGCGTGGCTGGGGTACGACTACGGCCCTTCGCTGCTGCCGCGGGACCAGCCAGGCTCGCTCACGATGTGGCGCTACCGGGAGCTGCTTCCCGTTCCCGACGGTCCGGTGCGGTACCCGGTGCCGATCGGGGGCACGCCGCTGCTGCCCACGCCCGCCCTCAGACACAGGTTGGGCGCGCCCCGGCTGTGGATCAAGGACGAGACGCGCAACCCGACCGCGTCCAACAAGGACCGCGCCACCGCGCTGGTGATCGAGGACGGGCTGCGGCGCGGGGTGGGCACCATCACCACCGCCTCCACCGGCAACGCGGCCGTGGCCACCGCCTTCGGCGCGGCGGCGGCCGGGATGCGGGCCGTCATCTTCGTGTCCACCGCCTGCCAGCCGGAGAAGCTGGCGCTCATGACCCAGGCCGGCGCCTGGGTCTTCCAGGTGCCCGAGGGCTACGCGGCCGCGGTCGACCTCTCCCGGGCCGCCGCCCGCGCGTTCGGCTGGCTCGACCGCAACACCGGCGCCAACCCGTACACCATCGAGGCCAAGAAGACCGTGGCCTTCGAGGTGTGGGAGCAGCTCGGCCGCCGGGTCCCCGACCTGATGATCGTCCCGGTCGGCGACGGCCCAACGTTGGTGGCCCTGGACAAGGGCTTCGCCGAGCTCGTCAGCTGCGGCCTGGCCGAGCGGCAGCCGCGCCTGGTCGGGGTGCAGGCCGAGCGCTGCCAGCCGTTGACCCGGGCCTGGCTCGGGGCGCCCGCCGGGCCGGCGGAGCTGGATCCCGCGGCCACGGTCGCCGACGGCATCGCGGTGGTGCGCCCGGCCATCGGTGACGCCGTGCTGGAGGCGGTGCGCCGAGGCGGCGGGGG
>Ga0307318_10000425_pt1 | contig 13848 bp, 10 predicted proteins | sample ER_DNA_367_FD_194500 | JGI IMG/M metagenome (GOLD analysis project Ga0307318, IMG submission 194500) | Bulk soil microbial communities from the East River watershed near Crested Butte, Colorado, United States - ER_DNA_367 | ecosystem: Environmental > Terrestrial > Soil > Floodplain | place...
GATGTCGCGGATGACGCGGACCGTGAGGTCGGGCTCCCCGTGAAGCAACAGCGGGGCACCGCCGCTCTTGTTCTTCTTCTTGCCCGACCCGCTGGCCGCCTCGGCCTTGGCCGTGATGTCGGCCCAGGTCGACCGAAGCCGTTCGACGTCGGCGCGCAGCTCTTCTTCTGAGGCCCCCTCCGCGGCGGTGCGGACGATGACGCCGGCCGTGTCGGGGACGACCTCCTTGAGGATCTTCTTGAGCCGCGACCGCTCCGTGTCGGGCAGCTTGCGCGAGATGCCGGTCATCGCGCTGTTGGGAACGTAGACGAGGTACCGACCGGGCAACGAGATCTGCGACGTCAGTCGTGCGCCCTTGTGGCCCATCGGGTCCTTGGTGACCTGGACGAGGACGCTCTCGCCCGAGGACAGGGCGTTCTCGATGCGCTTGGGCTGGCTCGCGTCCAGACCGGCAGCGTCCCAGTTGACCTCGCCCGCGTAGAGGACGGCGTTGCGACCCTTGCCGATGTCGACGAACGCCGCCTCCATCGACGGCAGCACGTTCTGGACGCGGCCCAGGTAGATGTTGCCGGCCATCGAGACGGTCGTCTCACGCGAGATGTAGTGCTCGACGAGCACGCCGTCCTCGAGGACACCGATCTGGGTCCGGTCGCCGACATGGCGCACGACCATGACCCGCTCGACGCTCTCGCGCCGCGCGAGGAACTCCGCCTCGGTGATGATCGTCCGCCGTCGGCCGGCCTCCCGGCCTTCCCGGCGGCGCTGCTTCTTCGCCTCCAGTCGAGTCGAGCCCTTGAGCGCGGTCACCTCGTCGCGGCGGGACTCGCGGACCTTCGTCGTCACACCCGGCTCGTCGCCCTCGGTGTCGGCGCTGCCGCTACGGCGGCGCCGACGGGTCCGACGCCGGCTGGTTGTGCTGTCCTCGTCCTCTCCCTCGTCCTCGACGGCTCCCCGTGCCTTGGCCCCCTTGGCCGTCTCGGCGGGCGTCGCCTCGTCGGCCTCGGAGTCGTCGGCCGACGTGGTCGCGGACCCGGACGAACGGCTGCGCCGGCCCTTGCCGCCGCGCCGACGCCGGCGGCGCGGAGTCTCCGTGGACTCTGCCGTCTCGCCGCTGTCGTCGCTCGTCTCCTGGGGCTCGGCCTGGTCGGCCGCGACGGCGGCCTCGGCGTCGGAGTCCTCGCCGGCATCGTCACCGTCGGCGGTCGCGGCGCCTCTCGGCGGGGCCGTCGACGGAGCCGACGCACGCCGGGAACGACGGCCGGACACCGCCGGGGCCTGGAACAACGGCCCGAAGGCGGCCGCGCCGGCCTCGGCACCGGGAGGTGCGGCGTCATCTGGGGCGTCGGTCGTGCCGGTTCCGGTCGCGTCCTCGTCGCTCGTGGCGATGTCGCCCCCGATCGGCTCCGCCCGGGTCTCCAGCGCGTCGAACCGGAGAGCGTCCTCGTCGACCAGGCTCTGCTCCTCGGCCGGCCGGGCTGCGCGTCGGCGAGCGCGCTTCACCGGAGCCACCGTCGCGGCACCGCTCTCGGTGGCCTCGGATCCGGCATCGTCGGCGGGCGGGGCGTCCGCCGCCCCGCCGGGCGCCGCCTTCTTGGCGGCTGACGCCTTGGTGGTGGCCCTGGCCGTCTTGGGAGCCTTCGGCGCCTTGCCCCCGCCGCCGTCCCTAGCGGCCTTCGCCGTCTTGGCGGTCTTGGCCGTCCTAGCCGTCTTGGTGGCCTTGGCCCTGGCCGGACGAGCGGAGTCCTCAGCCACGGGCTCCGCGGCCGGAGCGCCGGAGGCCTCGGCTGGCTCAACCAGGGGGGTGCTGTCGGCAGTGGGATCGACGCGGTCAGAGGTCTCGGTGCCCTGCTCGTCGGTGTGGTCGTACTCGGATGCCATCTCGGCGTCCTCTCCGTTTCCACGGGAGGCGCCACACCGGTCCTGCGGACCCATCTCTCGTGTGCGGTGTCGGCGTCGCCGTCGCCAGGGTTCTGGCCACGGCGGAAGTCGTGGAGCTACAGCCGATCGGCTCGCGGCGGACGCGGCACCGGTTCAGCTGCCGCCGACCTTCACATCGGCAGCCAGTGGATCAGCCACCGCCGCCACTCCGTGAGCCAGCGGGCCCTGTGCCAGCCGCGTCACCAAGGGTGGCGCCGGCGGCACCAGACCCGCGATAGCACGGAGCGCGGTCAGAATGTCGTCGGGGCGTACGGCCGGTGTGGTGTGCCGTACGACCACTCGAAGTATCGCACACGACGGCTCTCCTGCCGGAACCGCCTCCGGCACGTGCGCGGCGACCTCGGACGCCGCGACCACGCGCATCCCGACGACCGCCGACCGGGTGTCGAAGGTCTTCGGTCCCGTCTTGAACGTCCGAGTCACCTCCGCGCGCTCGACGGCCAGGTATGCGTCGACGGCTGCCTGCACCGTGTCGGTGTCGAGACCGGGTGCGGCGATCACCCAGTCGCTCCCCTCCAGCCGGTCGGCCAGCGACCTGCCGGAGGCCTCGACCACCTGGAGGACGTCGAGCCCGGTCGGGAGCGCTTCGTCCAGCGCCGCTCGGACGGCCTCCGGGTCGACTCGCTCGCTGAGGGCCAGCTCGACGTACTCGGCCTCGCTGGCCGTCCCGGTCGGAGCCGCGTTCGCATACGAGATCCGCGGGTGCGGGTGGAATCCCGCACTGAACGCCATCGGCACGTCCGCCCGCCGGACGGCCCTCTCGAGAGCGCGCTGAAAGTCTCGGGTCGACGAGAACCGGAGCCGTCCCCGTTTCGCATACCGCAGCCGAAGTCGCTGCACCACAGGCGCCGGCGGCGGTCCCTCGGGAACGCGCGGTCCGGCCATGCGCGGCAGAGTAGTCGAGGCGACCCGCGGTCGAGCATCACTCCGGAACGGTCGTCAGGATGCGTGCCGGCTCGCCGGCGACCACCGCGCGTATGGCATCCGCCACGACCATGGCGTGCTCTCGTCGGGCGACCAGGGCTTCGTGAGTCGCTCCCTGAACGATCCGTCTGGCGCTGTTGGTGGAAAGGCCCGGCAGCTCGGCCTGGAGCTCCGTCAGGGTCTCGCCACCCCTGGGCTGGTCACTCACCCCGAGGACGACGAGCGGGAGGTCGCCGAGGCTGGCCGGGAGCTGCGATCGACTCTCGGGCCAGGCGTCCATCTGCTGAGCCTCCACCGCCGAAGCCCCGGGAAGGGCGGAGCGGGCCCGCAGCTCCGCGACCTGCCGTTCGGGCAGCCCGGCCGAGAGCGGCCGGGACAGGTCGACCACGCGAAGCAGTCCGATGCGGGCCAGCACCGCACTGACGCGCTGGGACGTCGCGATCATCCAGTCCGCGCGGCGAACCGGCCAGCGCAGCCACTGGTCCGGATGTGAGGCGTCGACGAGGACGAGGCCGGCCGTCTCGTCCGGGAAGAGCCCGGCGAACGCCCGAACCGGCAGTCCGCCGAAGGAGTGGCCGGCGAGCACATAGGGACCGTCGACTCCCGCGGCGTGCAGGGCAGTGTGCAGCTCGCGCGCCAGGGTGGCCGCGTCCCGTGGTCGGTGACCGCGCTCGCTCCATCCCAGGCCCGCCCGGTCGTACGACACGACGCGCATGGTCTTCGCGAGCTCGCTCTGCACCCAGTACCAGTTCGACGAGAACGACCCCATCCCGGCCTCGAGGACCACCGCGGGGCCGTCCCCTTCGCCCTGAATGTTCAGATGCAGCCGGCCGCCGCCGACGTCCACCATCTCTCCCGGAGGTGGGTACTGTCGCGCGTCCCGTCGGGTCGCCAGCGACTGGGCGGCGGCGCCGAACCCGGCGAACGCCGCTACGCCACCCACGATGGCGGCGGCGTACCGAAGGGACCCGCCGGGTCGCGCCATGCGGCGAGTCTAGGGCGTGGTCTCCCCTGCGGCGGCTGCCCTCTCGGCCTTGCGGGCGGCGCTGGCCCGTCGGATCGCGTCCCGCCGCTCCTCGTCGTCCATGCGGTTCGCGTCCTCGAGCGTCGGCGCCGTCCCGCCCAGCCGCGCGGGGAGGAAGTCCAGCTCGTCGTGGCCGAGCGGCTCGTACGCCTCCTGCACGCCGTGGAGCATCGTCTCCATGACGGCGTGGATCTTCGCGGTCGCCTCGTCGATGTTCTCGCCGGGCCTGACCGGGATCACTTCGCCGACGGCGATGCTGATGGGGACGTTGCTGCGGCCCAACCGCTTCGGATGGCCCTTGGTCCACACCCGCTGCGACCCCCAGATGACCACAGGCAGCATCGGGACGCCGGCCTCCTGAGCCATCCGGGCCGCGCCGTTCTTGAACGTCTTGAGCTCGAAGGACCGCGAGATGGTCGCCTCCGGGAAGACGCCGACGATCTCGCCGGCGCGCAGGTACCGAACCGCGTGCCCGTAGGACGCGGCTCCGGCGGCCCGGTCGACGGGAATGTGCTTCATCGCGCGCATGAGGGGGCCGCTCACCTTGTGCGTGAACACGCTCTCCTTGGCCATGAACCGGACGAACCGGCGGGCCGGCCGCGCCGCATACCCCGCGTAGGTGAAGTCCATGTACCCCGTGTGGTTGATGACCATCACGGCGCCGCCGGACCGCGGAACGTGCTCGCCGCCGGTGATGGTGAACCGCAGGCCCTGCGCGGCGAACAGGCCGCGGGCGATCCCGATGACGCCCGAGTACACCGGCTCCATGGCGACAACCTACGGGACCGTAGCCCGCTCGGCCACGCGTACGGGTCAGCGGGTATGCGGGCGGTCGCCGTCCTCCACGAGGACACCCAGGATGCGGCGCAGCTGGTCGCGGTCGCGCGGGGAGAGGGTGTCGAAGAGCGTGCCGGCCACCGCCTCCCGGGAGGCGCGGATCGCCGACACCTGCGCGCGACCCTCGGACGTGAGGTCCAGGGTCACAGCCCGGCGGTCCGTGGGGTCAGGGGTGCGTTCGACGAGGCCCGCGTCGGCCAGCCCGTCAACGACTTCGGTGACCGACCGCGGGGCGATTCGCAACCGAGCCGCCAGATCGGTGGGGCGCAGCCCCGGGGTCAGCGCCACGACGAGGAGGGCCCGTCCCTGATGCGGCGAGAGCCCGTACGGGGCCAGGCCGTCGCGCCACGCCGCCCGTAGCCGGCCCGCGGCGGCCGTGAGCAGCTCGGCCAGAGTCGGCTCGACCGGCTCCGGGTCCCGGGAACTCACGCGGTCAGTCTAGCGTTGACGGCATTGCCTCACTATGAGGTAACCTCACTACTTCTCCCTCAGCCAAGGAGTGATGCGTATGCCTCGCACTCCACAGACCTCTTCCCCGCCCGACGGGATGCTCGGCGGCCCCGGCGGTGGTCGCGGCCCGCGCCGCGTCGACCCCGCCGACCGGGCCCAGCTGGCCGAGTCGCCCGTGAGCTGGCGCCGCGTCGGCGCCCTTTTCACGCCGTTCCGCGGCCGCATCACCGCGGTCGTGACCCTCATCGTGACGTCCTCGGTCGTCTCGCTCGCTTCCCCGTTCCTGCTCCGGCTCGTCATCGACGACGCCCTCCCCCAGGCCGACACCCGGCTGCTGCTCCTCGCCGTCGGCGGGATGCTCGCGGTCACCGTCCTGACCGCCATGCTCGGCCTCGGCCAGACGCTCATCTCGACACGCGTCGGCCAGGAGGTCATGCACCGGCTGCGGACGGACGTCTTCGCCCACCTCCAGCGGCAGTCGCTCTCCTTCTTCACCCGCACCCGCGGTGGCGAGGTGCAGTCGCGCCTCACCAACGACGTGGCCGGCATGCAGTCGGTCGTCACCTCGACCGCGACATCGATCGCGTCCAACGTCACCACCGCCGTCGGCACGGCAGTCGCCATGGTCGCCCTGAGCTGGCGGCTCAGCCTGCTCTCCCTGGTGGTCATCCCCCCGGCGATCTGGCTGACCCGCCGGGTCGCGCTGCTGCGCCGCGACGTCACCGACAAGCAGCAGCGGCAGATGGCGGACATGCTGACCCAGGTCGACGAGGGCCTCTCGATCAGCGGCGTCCAGCTCACCAAGACCCTCGGCGCGACCGAGACCACGTCCGCGCGGTTCGCCGCGACGTCGCGCGAGCTGGTCGACCTCGAGGTCCAGTCCCAGCTGGCCGGCCGCTGGCGGATGGCGACGATGAGCGTCGTCTTCGCGGCCATCCCGGCCCTGATCTACCTCGCCGCCGGCTTTCCCGCCACCTCGGGTGGGATGACCATCGGGACCCTCGTGGCGTTCACCGCCCTGCAGTCCGGGATCTTCCGCCCGCTCATGGGCCTGCTCGACGTGGGCGTCTCGATCGTCAGCTCGATGGCGCTGTTCAGCCGGATCTTCGGCTACCTCGACCTCGAGGTGGAGGTACGCGAACCCGCATACCCCGTTCTCGTCGACCCGACCACCGTGCGCAGCGAGGTTCGCATCCAGGGGGTCTCCTACCGCTACCCCGACGCGGAGCGGGACGCCCTCAGCGACCTCGACCTCGTCGTGCCCGCCGGCACCTCGCTGGCCCTCGTCGGTGAGACCGGTTCCGGCAAGACCACCCTGGCCGGCCTGGTCCCCCGGCTGCGCGACCCCTCCGTCGGGCGGGTGACCATCGACGGCGTCGACCTGCGCGACCTGTCCTTTGCGGATCTCTCCCGAACCGTCGGCGTGGTCTCTCAGGAGACCTACCTGCTGCACGCGTCGATCCGCGAGAACCTCCTCTACGCCGCGCCGGACGCGACCGACGCCGAGCTGTGGCGGGTCCTCGAAGCCGCGCAGATCGCCGATCTCGTCGCCACCCTGCCCGCCGGCCTCGACACCGTCGTCGGCGCGCGCGGGCTGCGGTTCTCCGGCGGTGAGAAGCAGCGGTTCGCGATCGCCCGGACCCTGCTGCGCGACCCTCGCGTCCTCGTGCTCGACGAGGCGACCAGCGCCCTCGACACCGAGACCGAGCGCGAGCTCCAGGCGGCGCTCGACGAGGTCTCGCGCGGCCGGACGACGATCACCATCGCGCACCGGCTCTCGACGATCGAGAACGCCGACCAGATCGTCGTGCTCTCGCACGGCCGGGTCGTCGAACGCGGCAGGCACGACGAGCTCCTGGCGGAGGGAGGCCGGTATGCGACGCTCGCCGGCGAGGCGACGCATACCCCGGCTCTTGTGGCCGCCCGAGTCTGACCGGCCGCGCCGGCTGCTCGGCCCCGCCCCGCGGCCCCGCCCCGCCCCGCCCCGATCGGTCGAGAGGCCAAGTCTGGTCGTTCTCAAGCGAGCGAGAGCGACAAAACTTGGCCTCTCGGCGGGCGGGGTAAGCGGTTGGAAGCGGTCCCTTCCGGTCTGGGACAATCCCTGCCCATGACCACCTCCACACCCGCCCGTGCCGCCGCTGCGGCACCCCGCATCCCCGAGAGGCCGTCCGTGGACGGCCTGGAGGAGAAGTGGGCGCAGGTATGGAAGGAGCAGGGCACCTACACCTTCGACCGGGCGCGGGCCCTCGCCGGCAGCCGCGAGCAGATCTGGGCCGTCGACACGCCGCCGCCCACCGTGAGCGGGGCACTGCACATCGGGCACGTCTTCGGCTACACCCAGGCGGACTGCATCGCCCGCTACAAGCGGATGGCCGGCCTCGAGGTCTTCTACCCCATCGGGTGGGACGACAACGGCCTGCCGACCGAGCGCCGGGTCCAGAACTACTACGGCGTGCGCGGCGACGCGACCCTGCACTACGACCCCGACTTCACGCCGCCGCACGAGGGCACCGCGTCCGACAAGGCGGCCGACCAGGTGCTCGTCAGCCGTCGTAACTTCAACGAGCTGTGCGAGACCCTCACCGTCAAGGACGAGGTGCTCTTCGAGGAGACGTTCCGCCGGCTCGGTCTCGCCTACGACTGGAACATCCACTACCGCACCATCGACGACCGCTCCCGCGCGGTGAGCCAGGCGTTCTTCCTGCGCAACCTCAACCGTGGCGAGGCCTACCAGGCCGAGGCGCCGGGCCTCTGGGATGTGACCTTCCAGACCGCGGTCGCGCAGGCCGAGCTCGAGGCCCGGGACTACCCCGGCGCATACCATCGGGTCGCCTTCCACCGGTACGACGGCGAACCGGTCTACATAGAGACCACCCGGCCCGAGCTGCTCCCGGCGTGCGTCGCCCTCATCGCCCACCCCGACGACGAGCGGTATGCGTCGCTGTTCGGCACCACGGTGACGTCGCCGGTGTTCGGGGTCGAGCTGCCGGTGCTGTCGCACCCGCTCGCCGAGATGGACAAGGGCGCGGGCATCGCGATGTGCTGCACCTTCGGCGACCTCACCGACGTCCAGTGGTGGCGCGAGCTGCAGCTGCCGACCCGCTCGATCGTGACGCGCGACGGCCGGATCCAGGCGGAGACGCCGGCGTGGATCACCACGGCCGAGGGACGCGCGACGTTCCGCGAGATGGCCACCAAGACAATCTTCTCGGCGCGCACGGCCGTGGTCGACGCGCTGCGCGAGTCGGGCGACCTGGCCGGCGATCCCGTTCCCACGCAACGAAAGGCGAACTTCTTCGAGAAGGGCGACCGCCCCCTCGAGATCGTGACCTCGCGGCAGTGGTACATCCGCAACGGCGGTCGCGACGAGGCGATCCGCAAGGAGTTCCTCGAGCGCGGGCAAGAGCTGGACTTCCACCCGGGGTTCATGCGGTCCCGGTACGAGAACTGGGTGGGCGGCCTCAACGGCGACTGGCTGATCAGCCGGCAGCGGTTCATGGGGGTGCCGATCCCCGTGTGGTACACCGTGACCGACGCGGGCAACATCGACTACGACCACCCGATCCTGCCGTCCGAGAATGCGCTGCCGGTCGACCCGGCGGCCGAGGCTCCCCCCGGCTTCGACGAGGAGCAGCGCGACCAGCCAGGTGGGTTCCACGGTGACCTCGACGTCATGGACACCTGGGCCACGTCCTCGCTGACGCCGTACATCGCGGGCGGCTGGGAGTCCGATCCCGAACTGTTCTCGGCGATCTTCCCGATGGACCAGCGGCCGCAGGGCCACGACATCATCCGGACCTGGCTGTTCTCCACGGTCGTGCGGGCGCACTACGAGTTCGACTCGCTGCCGTGGCGGCACGCGACGGTCAACGGGTTCATCCTCGATCCCGACCGCAAGAAGATGAGCAAGTCCAAGGGCAACGCGACGACGCCTCTGGAGATGCTCGTGGAGCACGGCAGCGATGGCGTCCGCTACTGGGCGGCCTCCGCCCGGCTGGGCATCGACGCGGCCCTCGACACCGCCCAGATGAAGGTGGGCCGGCGGTTGGCCATCAAGGTGCTCAACGCCAGCCGGTTCGCGCTCTCCTTCGGCCGCGACGTCGGCGAGGCGCTCGACAACCGCGCCCTGTCCGAGCTGGTCACCGAGCCGTTGGACCGGTCCATGCTGGCCAGCCTCGGCGAGGTCGTGGACCTGGCCACGACCGCGAACGAGGCGCTCGACTACACCCGAGCCCTCGAGGTGACGGAGTCCTTCTTCTGGTCGTTCTGCGACGACTACCTGGAGCTGGTCAAGGACCGGGCCTACGGCCGCGCCGCCGGTTCGGACGAGGACGGGTCCGACGCTGCCGATCCCGGTGCGGTGTCGGCCCGCGCCGCCCTACGCCTGGCGCTCGACGTCCAGCTGCGGCTGCTGGCACCGGTGCTGGTCTTCGCGACCGAGGAGGTGTGGTCGTGGTTCCACGACTCGTCGGCCGGTTCCGTGCATCAGGCGCCCTGGCCGACGACCGCCGAGCTGGGCGACGCCCGCGGCGCCGACCCTTCGGTCCTGACGGCGGTCGGTGAGGCGTTGACCGGCATCCGCAAGGCCAAGTCCGACGCCAAGGTCGGCATGCGGGCGCAGATTGCCGGCATGACCCTCGCCGGGCCGTCGGCGGAGCTCGACCGCGTGCGAACGGCGGAAGGCGACCTGCGCTCGGCCGGGCGGATCCGCGTGCTCGCCTACGCGGTTGACCAGCCGTCTTCGACGCTCGCGGTCCGCGACGCCGAGATCGTGCCGCCGGAGCCGCGCCAGCGCGGGTGACCTGAGCCCAGCAAGGCCCCCCGCGCGCGTCGGCGCCCCGGGGTACGGTGCCAGGCATGGCCGGCGGGACACGGGAGATCCGCCTGCCCCGTCCACCGGGCGGTTTCGTGCCGTGGCTGGTCGGGGCGGCGCTCGCTGGGCTCGCCCTGCTCACCGTCGTCACCGCATCCACGCCGGTCGACGTCGTGACGCAGCCGCGCTCGGTCGGCGGGAACCCCTCGGTGGTCACGCCGCCTAGCACCCCGATGAGCTCGCCGACGGCGACGACCCCGACCACCGGGCCGTTCGCCGACCTATCGCAGCTTCCCGAGCTGCCGACCGCCGTCGTGGCGCTCATCCAGCTCGTGGTGGTCGGCCTGTGCCTGTGGGTGCTCTATCTGATCTTTCGGTATGCGTGGCGGAACGTCCCGCGGATGAGCAGCCGCACGATCCCTCGACGCCCGCTGCAGGCCCTCCCGGCCCTGCCGGGCGAGCTGGTCGAGACGGCCGACGCCCGGCTCGCGCTGCTCAAGGAGGGCGAGCCCCGCAACGCCATCGTCGCCTGCTGGGTGGACCTGGAGGACTCGGCGTCAGCCGCCGGGCTGCCTCGGCACCCGGCCGAGACGGCCGCCGAGTACACGATTCGCGTCCTCCACACGTGGGACATCGCTCCGGCAGCCCTGGGCGGGCTCGCCGAGCTCTACCGCGAGGCCCGATACTCGCGGCACGCCGTCACCGAAACGCACCGCGAGGAGGCCATCGCCCGGCTGACCACGATCCACGCGGATCTCCAGCGGGTCGCGGACGAGGCCGCGGCACGGGCTGCCCTCGCCGAGGCTGAGGCGGCCGCCGCCCGGGCGGTGACCGACCGGTGATTCGCCTGCGTGACCTGCCGTCCGGCCGCCGGCTCGTGGTCCGCGTCGCGCTGCTGTATGCGGCGACCATGGTCTTCCTCGTCCTGCTCGACCTGTCGCCGTCACCGCTGCTCGTCGCGGCCTTCTTCGTCGCCGCCACAACGGTGTTCGCCGTGTTCAGCGAGCGGTTCACCGACAGCCACGTGGAGCCGTGGGTCATCAGCCCCCCGTCGACGGCTGGCCTCGGCCGGGGCTCCGACCATCGCACATCCGCGCTCGCGCGACGCCTGGAGGCTCGGGTCCACGAGCCCAACCAGCGCCGAAACCTGGCCGCCGACCTGCAGAAGCAGCTGCGGGTGGTCCTCGCCGACCGGGTCCGCCGCGAACGCGGCTGGGACCTCTTCGCCCACCCGGAGATGGCTCACGATGCCCTGCCGTCCGACCTCGCCGATCTCATGACGCGCCCGCCCGACCTGAGGCTAACCGACGTCCAGTACCTTTCCGCCGTCCTCGACAGAATCGAGTAGCCGTGAGCATGGCTCTCTCTCAGGTGTCCGAGCAGGGTCAGCGCATCCTCGACGAGGTGGAGCGCGCCGTTGTCGGGAAGCGACAGCCGCTCACCCTGGTTCTCAGCGCGATCCTGGCCGGCGGTCACGTCCTCATCGAGGACTTCCCCGGCCTCGGAAAGACGCTCGCCGCGCGGTCGTTCGCGACGACGCTCGGTCTGGAGTTCACCCGCGCCCAGTTCACGCCCGACCTGTTGCCCGGCGACCTGACCGGGTCCTTCGTCTACGACCAGAGGGCCCAGGACTTCGCCTTCCGGCGCGGCCCGCTCTTCACCGGACTGCTGCTGGCCGACGAGATCAACCGGACGCCGCCGAAGACCCAGTCGGCCCTGCTCGAGGCGATGCAGGAACGGCAGGTCACGGTCGAGGGTCAGACGTTCCCCTTGGCTCGACCCTTCCACGTGCTCGCCACCGCGAACCCGGTCGAGTACGAGGGCACCTACCCGCTGCCCGAGGCGCAGCTGGACCGCTTCCTCATGCGGGTGTCTTTCGGATACCCGACGGAGTCGGAGGAGGTCGACGTCCTCCGCAACCGGATCGCCCGACAACGCGAGGAGGTGGCGCTCGACCCCGTGACCGACGCCGCCGGACTCCTGGCCATGCAGGACGCGGTGGAGACCGTCACCGTCGACGAGACCGTCGCCGCATACTGCGTCGCCCTGGCCACCGCGACCCGCGACCACCAGCACTCCCTCCTGGGGGCGTCCCCGCGCGGGTCCCTCGCGCTCATGCTCGTCGGCCGCGGGCACGCCGTCCTGCGCGGCCGGGACTACCTCACGCCGGAGGACGTCAAGGCGGTCGCGACCCCGGTGCTCGCGCACCGGATCACCGTGAAGCCGGAGCTCTGGATGAGCAACGTCACCGGCCGCAGTGTCGTCGACAGCGTCCTCGCCACCGTCCCGACACCGCTGGCCCGGGAGGCCCGCCCGTCGTGAGCGAGTCCCCCTCCCCCGGAACCGTCCTGCCGCCCTGGCGGCCCACGGCCGCGCACTTCCGCGCCACGCTGCTCAGCGTGGTCGGCGCGGTGGCCGCTCTCGCGATGAACCGGCCCGACCTGCTGGTCCTCGTGACCCCGTGGCTGGTCGTCACGACGTGGGCCTGGTTGCGCCGGCCGCGGGAGCGCGTGTCCGTCACCTCGGCGCTGGGCCACCAGACCGTGCGCGAGGGCGAGGCCACCGTGCTGCGAGCGACGGTCACCGTGCCGGCCGGTGTCGACGACGTCGTCGTCGCCGTGTCGCCGTCGGTCTTCCTCGAGCAGGACCCGCCGCTCGGCATCCGCGTCATCGGCGTCGAGGACGGCCGACCGACCGAAGCCGATCCGATGACGCGACGAGCCGGCACCGCCATCGTCCTCCGCTCGACCCGCTGGGGCGTGCGCACGGTCGGCCCCGTCCGGTGCGGCGCGTGGTCGACGTGGGGCGCCTACCGCAGCGGCCCGGTCGACTCGGTGCCTCAGCGGCTGGTGACCCTTCCGCTCCCAGCGGTCTTCACCCCGTCCGCGGCCATGCCGCACCCCGAGGGGCTGGTGGGGGCATACCGGTCGTCGCGACCCGGTAGCGGCAGCGAGTTCGACCGGCTCCGGCCCTTCCAGGTCGGCGACCGGCTCCGGCGGATCCACTGGCCGGTGTCCCTGCGGACGGGCACGCTCCACGTCACCTCGACGTACGGCGACGAGGACTCCCAGATCGTGCTCGTCGTCGACGGGACCAGCGACCTCGGGCCGCGCGAGGGCCTCGACGGCCGCCCGACCAGCCTCGACCTGACCGTCCGGGCCGCCGGCGCGATGGCCGAGCACTACCTGGGCGTCGGTGACCGCGTCGGCCTGCGGGTGGTCGGGGCCGCTCGGGTCCCGCGGGTGCCCGTCGGCAGCGGTCGGGCCCATCTGCGGCGCGTGCTCGGCACCCTGGCGCTGATCGAGCCGGCCACCGATCGCGGCGACGACGGCGAGTATGCGATCGCCGGCATCGGCGCCGGAGCCGTCGTCATCGTCCTGTCTCCCCTCGTCGACCCGGCGATGGTCGACGTCGTGGCCCGGCTCGGATCGCGAGGACTCACCACACTCGTCGTGGACACCATGCCGGAGCACCTGTGGCGCGGCGAGGACGACCCGTTCACCGCACTGGCCTGGCGGCTGCGACGGCTGAGCCGCTCGGTGGACGTCCACCGGCTGACGGCGGCCGGCGTCCCTGTCGTCCCCTGGCACGGGCCACAGAGCCTCGACCACGTGCTGCGCGAGCTGTCCCGTCGCGCTCGAGCTCCACGGATGGCCCGACGATGAGCGTGGAGGCGGCCGCTCGCCGCGTGCGGCTGGTCCGCCTCGGACTGTCCGAGGAGTACGGCTCGGTCCAGCTGCTCCTCTGCGCCGTCGTGGTCCTCGGCCCGGTCGTGTTCCTGGCCGCGATGATCCTCGCCGGCAGCGGCTTCACCTGGTGGTTCCTCGTCCTCACTCCTCTGATGGCCCTGGGTGAAGCCGCT
>Ga0307318_10000426_pt1 | contig 13824 bp, 11 predicted proteins | sample ER_DNA_367_FD_194500 | JGI IMG/M metagenome (GOLD analysis project Ga0307318, IMG submission 194500) | Bulk soil microbial communities from the East River watershed near Crested Butte, Colorado, United States - ER_DNA_367 | ecosystem: Environmental > Terrestrial > Soil > Floodplain | place...
GAAACACGCCGATCGTGAAGGGCGGCGGCAGCTCGGGATTGTTGGCGCCCACGACCACGTGGGCGTACTCGTGCTCGGGGCTCAGCAGAAGCGCCTCGCGAGATCCCGGGACCTTCGAGGCGCGGCGCTCGAGAGCGGGCGGCGCGAGCACGTGGAGCTCGTTCTCCCCGAACCAGCCGGCGTAGTAGCGCCGGCTCGCCGGGGAGGCCGCCCGGCGCGCCAGCGGAAGCCAGGGCTGGGCGACGGCGAGCGCGGCGGGCCGGGGATGGAGCACGACCGCAAGCTCGCCGGGAACGCGGTCGAAGAGGGTTCCGACGTCCTCTCGCAGCACCTCGAGCGCGGCCAGCACCGCCACGGCATCCTCGACCCGGGCCGACTCGTGACGAGCGGAAAAGGAGAGAGAGTGGGACTCGGTCCACGCCATCGGCCCAACTGTCGCACGGGCGTCAGCGCCTCCCCTCCGCGGTCGCGATCGACATGACCGTCCCGTGAGGCCTCACCGGCAGCGGCGCGGCAAGCTTCGCGCCGAGCTGCCAGCCGAACAGGCGCCGGGCGCCCGCGGTGAAGTAGAGCCAGCGGCCGGAGGGCGACCACGCCATCACCTCATGGCCCCCGAGCCGGCTCTCGGGGACGACCGTCCAGCGGCCGTTGCGGACGTCCGCGACCGCCACGCGCTCCTGGCCGCGCACGGTGACTCCGGCCGCCAGCCACCGCTCGTCAGGGGAAAACGCCGCCTCAGGACCGGTCAGGCGGAGGCTCGGGGGCGGCCGGAGTCGCCGCCTCCCCGCTCGGTTCGCAACCCAGAACGCGCGACAGCGCCCGCGACACCAGGCAAAGCTCGACGCGCCGGCGGCGGCGAACCACGCGTCGGGCGCGCGCAGGTCCGGCCGCTCGCGGCCGGCCTGCCGAAGCGTGAGCCAGCGTCCCTCGGTCGCGAGGTAGCCGCCCGCCGTCGCGGCGTGCAGCTGCGCAAAGCGGGGGAGGAGGGCGCCCGCGCGAGCGGTCTCGCGACCGGCGCCGTCAACCTCGCGCAGGGACACGCGCGAAGGGCGGTTGCTCCAGCGCAGCCGGCGTCCGCGCGGACGACTCCAGCGCGCCAGCCACAGCCGGCCGGGCGCTGCCGAAGGGGCGAAGGTGTCCGCGAGCCCGAGCGAGCGAGCCGGCCCGACCAGGCTGATCGGAAGTGCGCGGACGGCCGCGCGGCGGCCGCGGTAGCCGCTGAAGATCACGTGCTCGTCGACCGCCAGCAGCGGTCCGTGACAGAGCGTGCCGCCCGCGAGCCGGCGCCGGCGCCCCTCGCCTGTGCGCGGATCGGCCGTCAGCGCCCACTCGCGTGTCACCGCAGCGACCTCCCGGTCGTAGCCGCCAACGCCCAGGACGAGGACGCCGTCCGGCCGGTCAGGAGGGTCGAGGGCTCCTGAGCCCGCGGGCGCTGCGATGCCGCCCGCCGCCGCGAGGGCCAGCGCGACGATGACGAGGGATCTCCCCATGGACCCTCATACGCCGAGCGCAGGCGGGAAGGTCCCTCCGAGGAAGGCCTGTACGAAACCGGTCTTATTTTCCCGAAACGTAAAGGCCTTGCCCGATCGGGGCGTGGTGTCTAGGCCAAGACCGGAACGGCGTCCGAGGCGATCGACTCGATCTCCTCCGAGGCGCGCTCGAACTCCTCGTCGGAGAGCACTGGGGTGCCCTCGAAGGGGAGATCGCGGTAGAGCTCGATCCACGAGCGGCAGCCGTGGTACTCGGGCCGCACCTTGACCGTGACCGGGCGGGGGATGCGGTAGGTGCGCAGGACGATCACGTGCAGGGGATGGCGGCGCTTCCAGGCGAGCCGCTTCTCCGCGTAGTCGGTCGTCCAGATGTAGTAGGGCGAGAGGGCGTCGATGGCGCGCGGGTCGGTGATCAGATAGGAGGCCGCCACCTCGGCCCACGAGCGGATCCTGACCCTCTCGGGCTGGGGTATGCCGCCGTCCTGAACCAGCGCCTTGGCCGGGGGCTCGTTGTGGGGCCAGACGCCCTCCTCGAGGGCACGGCCGAGCTCGGGCACGTGGGCGTCGCGCACGCAGTCGTTGCGCTGGTGGTCGAAGGTTGGATAGAGGAAGAAGCGGTCGTGCTCGATCTCGAAGTGCTTGTTCTCCTCGCGTATTCCGCCCTTGCGAAGCGTGAGCAGCTGCTCGCCCTCGGCAAGCGCGCGCACGGTAACTGCCCATTCCTTGAAAGCGACTGGCATAAAGAGAGGAATTCCTCCAAAGAGATGCGCTTGGCCTAGCTTCCCTGTGGGGGCCGGAGCGCGGGGACAATCATTGTTACCCAAAGCCTCGTCCGGTTTCAAGGGAAAGTTATCTACCGACCGCCGTGTAGACCGCGCCGAAGTCCTGCTCTCCATGCCCGCTTTGGGCCGCCCTCGCGTATAGCTTCTCGGCCAGCGCCCCCAGCTCGAGGTCGATGCCCAACGACCGGGCCTCGTCGAGCGTGTGGCGCACGTCCTTGAGCATGTGCTCGAGCTTGAACAGGGCGGGCTCGAAGCTCTCCTCGAACATCGGCGGGCCCTTGAGGTTGAGCATGGCGCTCGCCCCGGCGCTGCCGGCCGCAACCTCGAGAAAGGCGTCGCGGTCGAGCCCGGCGCGCTTGGCCGTGCTCACCGCCTCGGCGAGCGCCGCGGCGTTGACCGCGCCCATGGTGTTGGTGAGCAGCTTGGCCATCTGGCCGTGACCCAGCGGCCCCACGTGCACGATGCGCTCACCCATGACCTCGAAGAGGGGTAGGGCGCGCTCGAAGGCCTCGGGCTCGCCACCGGCCATGATCGTGAGCGTGCCGTCCTCCGCCTTGGGCTTCGATCCCGACACGGGAGCCTCGACGTAGTCCAAGCCGCGCTCGGCCAAGCGCTCGGCGATCGCTCTCGACGCCGTCGGCGAGATCGTCGACATGTCGATCACGAGCGCGCCCTGAGGCAGGGTGTCCGCCGCGCCGTTGGCGCCGAAGAGCACCTCCTCGACCTGGGCCTGGTCGGGCACCATGGTCACGAACACGTCCGCTTTCTTGGCCGCGTCGGCCGGCGTCCCCGCGGCCTGTGCTCCGTGCTCGGCCGCGAACCCTTCCGCCTTCTCGCTCGTGCGGGTGTAGACGGTGACGTCGAAGCCGGCCTCGAGCAGGTTGCGCGCCATCGGCGCTCCCATGATCCCGAGGCCGACGAAGGCGATGCGCTGATTGCGTTGCATGCGCGCCACGCTAGATGAATCGGTGCTTCAGGGGCCCGAGCGCTCTCCGAAGCCACCGCCCCCGGGTGTCTCGAGCCGCAGCCGGTCGCCTTCCTCGAGAGTGCCCGAGGCCTTGGCGTCCAGCTCCTCGCCGTTCAGGAGGTTGCGTCCGGGCGCACCGGGCTCGCCGCCCTGCGCCCCCGGAGGCGCGTGCCCGCGCCGCTCGGTGATCAGCGAGTAGCGCATCTCGGCGAGCGCCTCGAGCTCCCTCACCACCCCGTCGCCGCCGTGATGGCGGCCCGCCCCGCCGGAATCGCGGCGCAGCGAGTACTCGACCGCCCGCAGCGGGAACTCGAGCTCGATCGCCTCGACGGGCGTGTTCAGGGTGTTGGACATCGCCACGTGCACGCCGCTGGGCCCGTCGGCGTCCTCGCACGCGCCCTGCCCGCCGCCGAGGGTCTCGTAGTAGGTGAAGTCGTCGTTGCCGAGCGTGAAGTTGTTCATCGTTCCCTGTCCGAGCGCCCGGCCGAAGGCCGCGAGCACCAGATCGGCCACCCGCGACGAGGTCTCGACGTTCCCGGCGGCGACGGCGGCCGGCGAGCGGGCGTTGAGGAGGCTGCCCTCGGGAGCGATCACCTCCAGCGGGCGGTAGGCGCCCTCGCAAGCGGGTACGTCGGGATCGGTCAGCACCCGCAGCGCGAAGTAGCAGGCCGACAGGGTCACGGCGAGAGGGCAGTTGAGGTTGCCCTCGTGCTGGTCGGCAGAACCGGTGAAGTCGAGCTCCAGCCGGTCGCCGTCGACGGTCGCGCGCAGCTTCAACTCGAGATCGCCGTCGACTCCCTCCAGCACGTCCTGCGCCTCGCGCTCGCCGTCCTCCAGCTCGGCCAGGCGGGCGCGGGTGCGGCGCTCGGCGTACTCGAGCGTCTCCTCCAAGCCGGCGTGATAGGTGTCGAGGCCGAAGCGCTCGATGAGTGCTTCCACTCGCGCGGCGCCGGCGCGCCCGGCCGCCAGCTGGGCGCGCAGGTCGGCCTCGCGCTGGCGGGGGCCGCGCATGCGGCCGGCCAGGTCGCGCAGCGTCTCTTCGTCGAGGCGCGTCGGGGCGATCACCACACCCTCGTCCTCGAGCGAGCGCGAGTCAGCGGGCATGCTGCCGGGCTCGGCGGCGCCAACGTCGGCGTGGTGCGCGCGGCTGGCCGCGAAGCCCACCGGCTCGTCGCCGTGGAAGAGCGGCGTGATCACGGTGATGTCGGGGAGGTGCGTCCCGCCCCGGTAGGGGTCGTTGAGGATCCAGCTCACCTCCGGCTCGTGCTCCTCGTCCAGCACGGCAGCCACCGCCGAGGGCATCGCCCCGAGGTGCACCGGGATGTGCTCGGCCTGCATCGCCATCCGCCCGCGCTCGTCGAAGAGCGCCGTCGAGGCGTCGCGGCGCTCCTTGATGTTGGCCGAATGCGCCGAGCGCACGAGCACCGCGCCCATCTCGTCGCAGGCCGCCCGCAGCGCGCCGAGCATCACCTGGAGAGTCACGGGATCGAGGCCGCTCATCGCTCCATCACCACCGCGTCGGAGTCGGCTCGGGCGTGCCAGCCGGGCGGCACCACGAGCGTCGCGCCGGGCAGCTCGAAGATCGCGGGGCCGTCGACGTCGGCCTCGCCCGGACCAAGGATCTTCGCCTCGTGCTCCTCCTCGCCGAAGCGCACCCGTCGCGTCCCGCGTTCGTCCGCGCTGTCCCCGCTCGTCTCGGGAAGCTCGGACCCGGGCAGGGCGGCGGCCACGCGGATGGTCACGAGCTCGAGCTCCGCGTCACGGTCGCTGTGCCCGTAGCGCTCCTCGTGAGCGCTGTCGAAGGCGGCGCGGAGCTCGTCGGGGTCGGGCTTCAGAGAGCCCTCGACCGAGAGCTCGAAGGCCTGGCCCGCGTACCGCAGGTCGTAGGTGGCGCGCAGCTCGGGGCCTTCGGCGTCCGTGTCGCCCGCGTCCAGATCGGCGAGCTCGCTGCGGGCCTGGTCGCCCAGCCGCCGCACCGCATCGCCCACGGCCTCGCCGGTCAGCTCGTCGCCGGCCAGCAGCACGCTCTCGACCACGTCGCGGCGGCGCTCGGACACCACGAGCCCGAGCGCCGAGAGGACCCCGCTCGCCAGCGGCGCGACGACACGGCTCATGCCCAGCTCCTCGGCGATCTGCGCCGCGTGCAGCGGCCCGGCTCCGCCAAACGCGACCAGGCCCAGATCGCGCGGGTCGATGCCGCGTTCGACGGTCACCACGCGCACGGCCTGGGCCATCTCCACCCCGGCTACCCGCGCGATGCCGGCGGCGGTCTGCTCGAGCTCCAGGCCCAGCTCCTCGGCCAGCGTGCCCAGCGCGTGCTCGGCCGCGGCGCGCTCGAGCCGCACGTCACCGGCCAGCGGGGAGTCGGCGTCGAGCCAGCCCAGCAGCAGGTCGGCGTCGGTCACGGTCGGCTCCTCGCCGCCGCGCCCGTAGCAGGCGGGGCCCGGATCGGCCCCCGCCGAGCGCGGGCCCACGCGCAATGCTCCGCCCTCGTCGCGCCAGGCGATCGACCCCCCGCCGGCGCCGACCGTGTGCACGTCGACCATCGGCAGCGCCAGCGGGCGGCCGCCGATCTCGCGGCCGTGGCCCACGGCGGCCACGCCGCCCAAGGCAACCGACACGTCGCAGGAGGTGCCGCCCATGTCCAGCCCGACGGCGTCGTCGCCCGCCATCCGTGCGGACCCCACAGCGCCTCCCGCCGGCCCCGACAGAACGGTCCAGGATCCGTGGCGGGCGGCGGTTGCGGCGCTGGCCGTGCCCCCGCTGGAGAGCATCACCTCGGGCTCGGGAAGGCCCGCTTCCTGGGCTCGCTCGGTCAGCCGCCGCAGGTAGCCGCGCAGCAGCGGCGACAGGGCGGCATCGACGATCGTCGTCACGCAGCGCTCGTATTCGCGAAACACCCCGGCGGTGTCGTGCGACGTCGACGTGTGGATATCGCCGAGCACGTCGGTCACGAGCTCGGCCACCCGGCGCTCGTGCTCCGGGTGGCGAAAGCCCCAGAGCAGGCAGATCGCGGCTGCCTCGCAGTCGGTTCCCTCGAGCGCGTCGCGCAGCGTCTCCTCGTCGAGCTCGCGCAGGACGCCGTCCGGCCCGGTCCGCTCCGGCACCTCCAGGCGCAGCTCGACCGGCACGAGCGGCTGCGGGTGTCCCGCGCAGAGGCGGTAGAGGTCGGCGCGCGCCTGGCGCCCCAGCTCCTCGAGGTCGGTGAAGCCCTCGGTGGCGAGCAGCGCCGTGCGCGCCACGCGCCCCTCGAGCAGCGCGTTGGTCCCGACGGTCATGCCGTGGATGAAGCGCTCGACGTCGCCCGAGGCGCCCCCCGCGGCCTCCAGCGCCTCGTTCACGGCGTTCATCACGCCCTCGGATTGATCGTCCGGGGTCGTCGGCGACTTGCCCGTGACCAGGCTCTCGCCCAACAACACGGCGTCGGTGAAGGTGCCGCCAACGTCCACCCCGAGAATCATCTCGGGGTGGACGCTATTGGCCTCGTTCCGGGTGTGGCCCCCGGCTGGAGGGTTGCCGCCTTAGGCGGCTGCCACCTCGAGCTCCTCCTCGAGGTGCTTGTGTGACGGGCAGTACTTGCTCCCCGGCAGCGGTACTCGCCGGCACGCCGTCCCCTTGCGCGTGCTGGCATGGCAGCAAACCGGACTCCCGTCAAAGGTGATTCCGTCCTTCAGCTGGCTGTCCACGTACTCCTTGGCCATCGTCATCGTCTTCTCGCATGCGCGATAGACGCGTAGCTGATCGCTGATGGGAAAGAAGTGGCGCACGTCGTTGAACAACGTCTTGATCGGTCTGGCGAAGTAGTGCCTGTCGAGCGCGAGCCGCTCCATCGAGGTCTCGCACGCGCGCAGGAACCGCTGCCGCCGGACGACGATGCTCTCTCCCCTGCCAGGGACGACGTCCGGAGCCAACTCGCGGTAGAGCGAGCGACTGAACTGGTACATGGTCGGGCCTCCCTTACCCTTGCGCAGGAGCGCCTCCCGTGGCCTCCTGCATGCCTACTGCTGCTCTCATGCAGCACCGCCTGGAACAACCCTGCGAAGGCTGAAACGAAGCCAATGTTGAGTTGGTGTTAAGGGCCTTCGGGCGGGGTGAGGCCGGGCTCAGCGCATCGGCTGCATGAGCCAATCCATGCGGCGGCGGGAGTAGACGAGTGGCTCTCCCGGCTCCAAGCGCCCGGCCTCGAGGTCCCCGATCAGCACCGTGTGGTCGTAGCGCACGAAGTTCTCGGCGCGCCGGCAGCGCAGGTAGACGAGTGTCTGCGCGAGCTCGGGCACGTCGCCGTCCCAGCTCCAGTCGAGCCGGGCGAACTTGTCCACGGACTCGCGGTCGGCGAATCCGTGTGCCACGTCCAGCTGGTCGGCCCGCAGCAGATGGACTCCGAAGTGCCCGCACAGTTCGAGCGCCTCGTGACAGCGCGAGCCATGCCAGATGGAGACGAGCAGCGACGGCGGATGGGCGCTGTAGGACGTGAGCGAGGTGGCCGCCAACCCGCACGGCGCGCCGTCGGGGCGGCGCGTCGTGACCACCGCCACCCCCGAGGCGAGATGACTCATCGCCTCGCGAAACAGCTGTTCGGTGCCTACGTCCATCGCTCGAAGCTAGCTGGCCCGCCGCCGTCGACGACCGCGTGCATCCCGTCGAGAACCGGATCGCTTGCGGGGTGGTCGCTGCGCTGGTGGGCGCCGCGGCTCTCCTCGCGCGCTAGGCACGAGGCGCCGATCAGCCTCGCCAGGGGAAAGGGATCGGTCAGCAACTCGCTCAGCCCTGCCGCCTCGCGCTGCAGCCCGGCGTGGCGCCACAGCGCGTCGCGCGTCGCGTCCGAGGGGGGCTGGGTGTGCACCGCGTCGTCGGGCTCGGCCGTGGCCGGCGGCTCGGGCTCCTCACAGGCGGCCAGCGCGGCGCGGTGCCCGAAGACGAAGCATTCGGCGAGCGAGTTCGAGGCCAGCCGGTTCGCGCCGTGCAGGCCGGTGCAGGCGGCTTCGCCCACGGCGTAGAGGCCGGACAGCGAGGAGCGCCCATCGAGGCCACAGGCCACTCCCCCCATCGTGTAGTGGGCGGCGGGCGCCACCGGCAGCAGGTCGCGGCGGGGGTCCAGGCCCACCTCCTCGAGCGCCGCCGCGATGTTGGGGAAGCGCCCGATGTCGACCTTGCGCATGTCGAGGCTGACCGCGGCCCCCGCGCGCGGGTCGGTCCGGGCCTCGATGGCCAGCGCCACCTCGTCGCGCGGCGCGAGCTCGTCCACGAAGCGCTCGCCGCTTGCGTCGAGCAGCGTGGCGCCCTCGCCGCGGACGGCCTCGGTGATCAGGAAGCCGTCCCGCGGCCCATCCACTCGCAGCGCGGTGGGGTGGAACTGCATGAACTCCAGGTCGGCCAGCTCGGCGCCCGCCGCGTTGGCGAGCGAGAGGCCGGCGCCCACCGCCCCAATCGGGTTGGTGGTGCGCCGCCACAGCGCGGCCATGCCGCCGGTGGCGACGATGGTCGCGCGGGCGAGCACGGGCCGGGCGGCGCCGCTCCTCGAGCGCGCGAGCAGGCCCACGCAGCGCCCCTCGACGGTCGTCAGCGCGGTGGCCGCGCGCGGCTCGAGCACCTCGATTCGCTCGTGCAGCGCCGCCGCTGCGGAGAGCTCGCGGGTGATGCGCCGGCCGGTGGCGGCGCCGCCCGCGTGCACGATGCGCCGGCGGGAGTGACCCCCCTCCAGCCCGAGGGCGAGGTTGCCGTGGCGATCGGCGTCGAAGGTCACGCCCAGGCGCTCGAGGTCGCGCACCCGGTCCGGCGACTCCGCGCAGAGAACCCGCACCGCGCTCGCGCGCGCCGCCCCCCGCCCCGCCGCGAGCGTGTCGGCCCCGTGGCGCTCGGGAGAGTCGTCCTTGGCGAGCGCGGCGGCGATCCCACCCTGGGCCCAGTACGAGGCGGTCTGAGCGAGCGGCGAGCGGCTCACGAGGACCACCCCGGCCCCCTCGTCGGCGGCGGTGAGCGCCGCATAGAGGCCGGCCGCGCCGGCGCCCACCACGGCGACGTCGGCCCTGAGTGCATCCACGCGGGTACCGTATCGGCGCGTGCCCGTCTTCTTCAGTCATCCGGCGTCGCTCGAGCACGACACCGGGCGGGGTCATCCCGAGCGCATGGAGCGCATAGAGGCGCTGGAGGCCGAGCTGCGGCAGCGCGACTGGTTGGGCTACGAGCGCCGCGAGGCGCCGCGGGCCGCGCCCGACGCCCTGCTCGCGATCCACCCGCAGGAGTACGTCGATGCCGTACGCGACACGAGCGCGCGCGCCGGCGCCTTCGACCTCGATACGCCCACTTCCCACGGCTCGTGGGAGGCCGCGCTGAGGGCCGCGGGCGGCGCCTGCGCGCTGGCCGAGGCGCTGCTCGGCGGCGGCGAGCCGGTGGGATTCTCGGCCCTGCGGCCGCCAGGTCACCACGCCGAGCGCCGGCGGGCCATGGGGTTCTGCCTGTTCGCGAGCGTGTCGATAGCGGCGCAGCATGCGCTCGACTCACTCGGCGCACAGCGCGTGCTGGTGGTCGACTGGGACGTCCACCACGGCAACGGCACCAACGCGATCTTCCACGAGACTCGCGACGTGCTGTTCGTGAGCCTTCACCAGTACCCCTTCTATCCGGGCACGGGGCCCCTCTCCGACGCCGGGGCGGGCGCCGGCGAGGGCTACTCCATCAACCTGCCCGTGCCGGCGGGCGCCGGGGAGGACCTGTTCTGCGGGCTCGTCGAGCATGTCGTGCTGCCCGTCGCGCGTGCCTACGACCCCGACCTCGTGCTCGTCTCGGCGGGCTTCGACGCCCACCGCGACGATCCCGTCGGCGGCTGCGCGCTGGAGACCTGCTCCTTCGCCGAGCTCACGCGCCAGCTGCTGACGCTCGCGAGGCCGGTGGGCTGTGTGCTGGAGGGCGGCTACGACCTGAACGCCCTGGCCCTCTCCACGGCAGCCACGATGGAGGCGCTGGTGGCGGGCGGCGAGCCGGGTTCCCATCCGCGCGGGACGCTCGTGGAGGCCGCCCGCCAGCAGGTCGGCCGCTACTGGGACCTGGGCTCGACCGACAGAACGTAGGCGTCGGGGAAGCGCGCTCGCAGGCTCTCCGCCTGGCGCTCGGCGCCGCGGCGGGTGTCGAAGCGGCCCGCGAACACGATCCACAGTCCGCTTCCGAGGTTGTGGTCGTCGGAGCGCAGCAGCCCCGCCTCGATCCCCGACCGCGCGGCCTCGATCGCGAGCCGGCGCGCGGACGCGCGGTCCTCGGTGTTCACGAGGACGACGGTATGCGCGCGAAGCCCGGCGGGCCACTCGAGCAGCAGGCTCCTGCGGGCGGGTTGGGCCTTGCCGTTAGCACGCGGGGCGGTCTCCGGCTTCGGCTTCGGCTTGGGCTTCGGCTTGGGCTTCGGAGAGCTGGTTTCGCTTGCGCGCTCGGCGCCCGCCGCCTCATCGTCATTCGACCCGCTCGTGAGCTCGTTCAGCCCAAAGCCGAGGACCCCGGCGGCGAGCAGAGCGACGGCGACGAGGGCAGCGAGGATTCCCGCCCTGCTCCTCGGCCGCGGCGCCCGCTCCAGGCGCTCGCCGCAGCTGAGGCATGCGAGCTGGCCGCCCTCGAACGGCTCGCCGCACGCCGGGCACGTGCCACCCGCGCCCGCCTGGGCATCGGTCGAGCCCGGCTCGGCCTCGAGCGCGTCGAGCTCGGCCGCCTTCTTCTGCAGCAGCTCCGGAGCCCGGCGCCCGCGCCGGTGGAGCTCGTATACGAGCGCACCCAGCTCGAGTAGAAGGCGATCGCGGCGCCGCTGCGGCTCCTCGGCCGGCGGGGGCTCAGCCGGCTCGGCCAAGCGCCTCCTTCACCACTCGCAGAATGCCTTCGCCGCGGTTCTTCATCGGGAAGCCCGTGAGAATACGGTCGCGGGCGGACTGCGCCGCATCCGGCCCGAGGTCGAGCGCTTGCCGCACCCCTGCGGCCACATCCTGCGGCCGCTGCGACTCGATCAGGATGCCGGCATCGCCCACGACCTCGGGCATGGCGGTCACGTTCATCACCACGGGGATGCAGCCGGCCAGCATCGCCTCGGCCACGGCCAGGCCGAAGCCCTCGTGACGCGAGGCCTGTACGTACACGGCCGCGCGCCGATAGCGGTCGAGCAGGTCGTCCTGCGACAGCCAGCCCGTGAACTCGACGTTCGGAGGAGCGTCGCGCCGTAGTTGCTCGATGGCGTCGTCGAGCCACTTGCCTGCCAGCACGAACCGCACGTCGGGCAGCTCGGCCGCGGCGCGCACGAAGGCCAGCTGGCCCTTCTGGACGAGTGTTCCCCGGTCGACGGCGCCGACGGTCAACGCCATGCGCTCCTTGGGGCCCGGGTCCTCACCGAAGGGATCCGGAACGCCCAGATGCAGGACGGTCACCAGCGACCGGGGAACCGGGGTGTTGCGCTCGATCTCCTCGAGGGAGTAGTGCGAATGGGTGATGAGCCTCCGCGCGCGGCGAAACATCCAGCGGCTCGCGTGCATGCGCAGCCCACCCTGCTGATGGCCGTAGCCGATGTCCGGCATGTTCGCCGTGTCGAACCCACCGATCACGAGCACCGACGGCTTGCGCAGCATCCACGCCAGCGTGATCGGGAAGAACGTGTGCCAGGAGGCAAACCAGCCGAACACGAGGTCCGCGCGCATCACCCCGCGTACGACCTTCACCGGGTTGGGCCAGCGCCCGGGCTGATAGAGGTCCTCGACCTCGAAGCGCTCGGCCAGCAGGCGCCGGTCGATCTCCACGAAGCTGGCCTTCCGCGAGTGGACGTAGAGGATCCGGTGGCGGCTCACGCGGGGACCGGCTCGCGGGCCTCCACGAAGGCCCGGTGCCACTCGGAGAGCTCGAGCAGGCAGTAGAGGACGCTCTTGTGGTCGAAGCGGCCGCGGCGATGCTCGTCGACCAGCGTCCGCACCCCTTCCGGCGCCACGAGCTCCGACAGGGAGGAGCCGATCGCGTAGCGGCGCTCGACCTCCTGCCCCAGAGAGGCCCGCAGCCAGTCGTCATAGGGGGTGGAGAAGCCGTGCTTGGGCCGCCGCGCGACAGCCGGGGGCAGCAGCCGCGCCATGGCCTTGCGGTGAAGGCGCTTGCCCGAGCGCGGACGCACGCGCACCGAGGCCGGGATGCGCTCCACGAAGCGCATGAGCTCGACGTCGAGGAAGGGCACTCGCAGCTCGAGGCTCGCCGCCATCGACATCTTGTCGTTGCAGATGAGGATGCCGTCGGGCAGGAACATGCGCGTGTCGAGGTAGAGAGCCTGCTCCAGCAGGCTGCGCCCCGATACGTCGCCGAGCACGCCGCGAGCCAGCCCGAGCCGTTCCTCCTGCGCCGCCGCGCCCGCCCCTCCGAGCAGCGCAGAGCGAACGGGCGCATCGGTGATCTCGACCAGTCGCAGAAGCCGGCCCGCGTCGCCGCGCCCGCCGATCAGGTGCGCCGCCCGGCGTGCCCTGGCGGCTCGGGGCAGCGCTCGGGCCACCGACGCGGCGGGCGAGGCGAGGCCCGCCGGGGCGAGGCGCAGCGCCCCGAGCAGCGTCGCCGCCTGGTGGCGCCCATAGCCGCCGTGGGGCTCGTCGGCGCCCTGCCCCGCCAGCACGACCTTCACGCGCTCGGCGGCGAAGCGCGCGAGCTGGCCCAACGGCGGCGCCGACGGAATGCCGCAGGGCTCCTCGAGGTGAGGAACCGCCCGCGCGAGCTCGGACAGAAAGCCCGTCTCCCGGATGGCGGTCTCGTGATGATCGGTGCCGATCAGCCGGGCGCTCTCAGCCGCCGGCCGGCGCTCGTCGAGCAGCCCTCCGTGGCCGGGGAAGCCGATCGTGAAGGTGGTCGGCGGGCGGCCCGAGCGGGCGGCCATGGCCGCGACGACGGCGGCCGAGTCGACGCCCCCGGACAGGAACGCGCCGTAGGGGACGTCGGACATCATCTGGCGCTCGACGGCGTCGCCGAGGCGCTCGGCCAGCTGCTCCGCCAGCGTGTCGGTGGAGACGCCGCGGTAGGGCTCGTCCGGGGGCGCCCGCCAGGTCTCGACGCGGGGAGGACTGCCCTCCTCGACCACCAGCAGGGACGCGGCGGGCAGCTTGTTCACCCCCTTGAACAGCGTCCGGGGGGCAGGCACGAAGCGGCAGGCGAGGTAGTGGTCGAGCGCCGTCCGGTCGACCTCCGCGCTCACGAGGCCGGCATCGAGCAGCGCCCGGACCTCGGAGGCCACCGCCACCCGCCGGCCGTCGCTCCACCAGTAGAGGGGTTTGACGCCGAACTCGTCGCGGGCGGCCACGAGGCGCCGGCGGCGGTCATCCCAGAGCGCGAAGGCGAAGATGCCGTTGAGCTCGTGCACGCAGCCGAGCCCGCTCTCCTCGTAGGCGTGGAGGATGGCCTCGCAGTCCGATCCGGTGGCGAAGCGGTGGCCGCGCGTCTCGAGCCGGTCCCGCAGCGACCTGTGGTTGTAGATCTCGCCGTTGGCGATAAGGGTCACCGCGCCGTCCTCGGAATCGAGGGGCTGGTCGCCGCCGGCGACGTCGATGATGGCCAGGCGCGTATGTGCCAGCGTCACCGGCCCGATGCGCCGGACGGC
>Ga0307318_10000427_pt1 | contig 13823 bp, 13 predicted proteins | sample ER_DNA_367_FD_194500 | JGI IMG/M metagenome (GOLD analysis project Ga0307318, IMG submission 194500) | Bulk soil microbial communities from the East River watershed near Crested Butte, Colorado, United States - ER_DNA_367 | ecosystem: Environmental > Terrestrial > Soil > Floodplain | place...
GGGAATGTTCGGGCTGCCGTAGCCCTGCGGGTTCCAGATCACGCGCAGCGTCGGGAACGGGTTGCGCTCGTAGTCGTGCGTCACGCCCGGCAGTCCGAGGCGGCTCAGGCGCGCGCTCAGCTGGGTCGCGGTCCCGCCGTGGAGAAGGAGGTAAACGCGGGCGAAGGCCTTGCGAAAGCTGCCCGTCGAGTGCGAGACACCCTTGCGCCTGCCGCTCTGGGTGTAGGCGCAGTACGCGTTCCAGTGGCCGTTCATCTCCGGGAACGGACGCAGGTAGATCGTCCGCCCCCAGTCGGCGATCGCGCGGTTGAGCGCCGTCAGATACCCGTCGCCCTGGCCGAATGCGACCCCGCGCGGGGTGATCGACTCGTGCGGGCTCGGCCAACCGCGCGAGGTGGTGAAGCCGACCATCGGTACCGGCCCGTGGGTTGCGAATTGAACCGGCAGGCGCGCGCCCCAGGTGTTGCCCTGGTTCCAGCCGAGGATGACGTGGCCGACCGAGCTGCGCTGCCCGGTCTGTGCCGCGAAGCGGCCGGGGTTGCCGAGCACTCCCAGTGACACGCGCGCGGCCGCGGGCGGGACCAGCACGAGCGCCACGGCGGCGGTGAGGAGGAGCCTGCGCACGCCGTCCAGTATGACCTCGAGATCCCCGGCCGAGGGATCGCCGCTCGTGCCGATTGTCCCGATTTACTCCGGGACGACAAAACCGGCGATGCGGCACGCCGAACGCTTCAGGAGGTGCCGCTCCCGTGATTCCCAGAGAGCAACGTGTCAGGGCGACGGCGGCGCTGTTCGCGACGGTCGCGCTCTTCATCGTCAGAGGAGGTCATGCAGCCGTCCAGGTCGGGCAGACATGCACGATGACCGGTACACCGAGAGCCGACCTGCTCTTCGGGACGCCGGGCCGCGACGTGATCTGCGGCTTGGGAGGCAACGACGTCCTCGACGGCAACGACGGCAACGACGTGCTCAAGGGCGGTCCCGGCCGCGACATCCTGAACGGCGGGAACGGCAACGACGCGCTCTACGGCGGCGCCGGAAGCGACAAGCTGCAGGGCGACCACGGGCGCGACGCCGTGTACGGCGGCCTCGGCAACGACACGATCTTCGCGTGGGACGGCTTTGCCGACCGCATCGACGGCGGGCCCGGGACCGATCGCGCCTGGCGCGACAAGCTCGACCGCGTCTACTCGGTGGAACGCGGCGGGTGACTAGGCGTAGCCGCGCACGCGCAAGTAGGCGACGGCGAGGCTGAGCAACCCGACGCCGAGCACGCCGGCGATCCCCCAGAGGCCGACGCGGCTGTACGCGGCGTGGCCGCGGCCGAACTTCGAGAGGACGAGCGTGCAGAGGGCGCCGCCGATCAGGCCGCCGATGTGGCCGCCGATCGAGATGTTGGCGAGCGCGAAGCTCAGGATCAGGTTGATCACGATCAGCGCGAGCGCCGAGCCGCCGAGCACGTAGTTGCGCTGTCGCTCCAGGACGAGCGCCGCGCCGAGGATTCCGAACAGCGCTCCCGAGGCGCCGACGGTCGGCTTGTCCGGCGTGTACACGAGCGCGCCTGCGGAGCCCGCCAGGCCCGAGACGAAGTAGATGAGCAGGAAGCGGCCGCGGCCCAGCGCAGCCTCGACGGGGGTACCGACGAACCAGAGGAAGTACATGTTGAAGCCGATGTGGAGCAGGCTCGCGTGGAGGAAGGCGCTCGTGATCAGGCGCCACCAGTCGCCGTTCGCGACCCATGGGCCGAAGAGCAGCCACTTCTGGAACAGCGAGCCGCCGGGGCTGTTCAGTCCTGAGCCCTGCGAGGCCGTGATCACGTAGACGAGGACGTTCACGGCGACGAGGGTCTTGGTCACGAGCGCGCCTGTGCCCTCGAACATGCCGCGTCGCATCCCCGAGGTCATGCGGCGCGTGCCCTGAGGCTTGCCCGAATGCTCGGGACAGCGCTGGCCGACCGGCGCGGGGGTCATGCACTCCGCGCAGATCGGCCGGCCGCACTCCGAGCACGAGACGTACGTCTCGCGGTTCGGATGCCGGTAGCAGGTGGGGGCGGAGGACACGACGGGCGTAAGGGTAGCCCTGCGTCCGGCGGTGACAGTTCCGCCACCGTGCCTGACACCGGGCGGCGCAGACGGCTGTCGTCGCCTGCGCGCGGGACATTCCCGTTGGCTCGTGACGGTCTCGTGACAGGCTCGTGCTCTTTTGTGCCTGTGTCTGACACCGTGATCGCGGCCCCCGATAGCGTTGGGCCGTGCGCTGTCACGTCGCGTTCACGCCGGCCGAGGCGGCCGCGGCGCCGCTCGTGATCGTCGTCGACGTGATGCGCGCGACCTCGACCATCGCGCAGGCCCTCGCGTCCGGCTACCGGCGCGTTCTCTGCTGCGCCGAGATCGACGATGCGCTCGCGCTCCGGGAGGAGCTCGGCGACGAGGCGATCACCGGCGGCGAGCGGGAGGCGAAGCCAATCGACGGCTTCGACGCGGGCGCTTCGCCGCGCGAGTTCCGTGAGCCACGCGCGGAGACGCTCATCCTCTCCACCACGAACGGGACACGCTCGATCGTCACCGCCGCCACTTCCTGCGACGAGGTCGTGCTCGGTGCGCTCCTGAACCTCGAGGCCGTCGCCGGGTACGCCCGCAGGCGCGGGGAGGACCTGATCGTCCTCTGCGCCGGCTTCGAGGACGTGTTCGCGATCGACGACGCCTACTGCGCGGGCCGCATCGTGCGCCTCGTCGAGGGCGACCGCACCGACGCGGCGATCGCGGCGGAGCTCGTGGCCGACCGCTTCCCGCGCGCGATCGACGGCATCAACGCTCGCACCTACGGGCCGCCTGGGCTCGAGGAGGACATCGCCTGGTGCTCACAGGAGAGCGTCCTGGACGTGGTGCCGCGCTTCTCCCGCATGGTCGGCCCTGCGGCCGAGGTGGTCACGTAGATGCGTGTGCTGACGCTCAACCTCTGGGGCCGGCGAGGCGACTGGGACGAGCGCCGGGCCGTGCTCGTAAACGCCCTGCGCGAGCTCAGCCCCGACCTCGTCGCGTTCCAGGAGGCCGTGGTGACGGAGGAGTACGACCAGGCCGCCGACCTGCTGGGGCACGGGTTCCACCTCGCCCACCAGGCCGAGCGGGAGCCGGGTGAGGACGGCGTCGAGTGCGGCCAGGGCACCTCGATCGCGAGCCGCTGGCCGCTCGGAGACGTCCGCGAGGTCGACCTGCACGTGACGGCCCGGACGGCCGGCTTCGCCTGCACGACGCTGGTCGCAGAGGTCGACACGCCCGTCGGCCCGCTCGTCTTCGCGAACCATGTGCCGAGCTGGCAGCTGAACTTCGAGCTCGAGCGCGAGCTGCAGGCGCTTGCGGCCGCGCGGGCGCTCGAGGAGCTTGCGCGAGACAGGCACGTCGTGCTGGCGGGAGACCTCACCGCCGACCCGGATTCCGCAGGTACGCGCTTCCTCTGCGGCCGCCAGTCACTCGACGGGACGAGCGTGTGCTACCGAGATGCCTGGCAGAGCGTCCACGGGGCCGAGCCGGGGGAGACGTTCACGCCGCGCAACCCGTTGGTGAGCGACTGGGACTGGCCGTTCCGGCGGCTCGACTACGTCTTCGTGCGCTGCGGCGAGCACGGCGGGCCGACGCTCGAGATCACGGGCTGCGAAGGTGTCCTCGACGAGCCGGTGAACGGCGTCTGGGCCAGCGACCACTTCGGCGTCGTCGCCGATCTCGAGCTCCCCCGCGCCCGCTAGGCGGGAGCGCGTCACACGTCGACGACCATGCCTTCGCGTGCAAGCGTCGGGCTCATGCCGTTCGCGCCCGCGAGCGACCGTGCGCGGTCCTCGAGTCGGTCGAGCGAGCCGTCGCTGTGCAGCGGCTCGTGGTGGAAGAGGAGCAGGCGCCGGGCGCCGACCGCACGGGAGAACGCAACCGCGTCGGCGACGCTGGAGTGACCCCAGCCGATGCGCTGCTCGTACTCGTCCTCGAAGTACTGCGCGTCGTGGAGCAGCAGGTCGACGCCGTCCGCGAGCGCGGCGCCGGAGATCCACTCCCTGGGCTTGTCGGCGATCGCACCGGCGAGCGCCGGCTCGTGGTCGGGGATGTAGGCGAAGCTCGAGGTCGCCGTCTCGATCCGGTAGCCCACGGTCGGCCCCGGATGGACGACGAGGCTCGCCGTGAGGGACGCGCCGTCGAGCGTCCACGAATCCAGCGGAACGTCGTGAAAGGCGACGCGGGCGGGGACGTCGCGGAGGTCGATCGGAAAGAGCGGCGGCGAGAACGAGCGCGCGATCCGCTCTCCCAGGCTCCACACCGGCGAGGGTGGGCCCCAGATGTCGATGGTGACGCGCTCGTCCCACAGCGGCGCGAAGAAGCGGAGCCCCTCGAGGTGGTCGAGATGAAGGTGTGTGAGCAGCAGGTTGAGCCGGAGGGCACCGCGATCGAGCAGCTTCTGGCCCAGCTGCCTGATCCCGGTGCCGGCATCGAGCACGAGCGCCGCGCCGTCGTCGAGCGCGACCTCGACGCAGGAGGTGTTGCCTCCGTACCGGACCGTCTCGGCCCCCGGAGTCGGCACCGAGCCGCGGCACCCCCAGATCGTCAGCCGCATGCGGGCCTCACTCGCGCCAGAAGATCGTCACGGTGCCGACCAGCTCCTCCGCATGCGCGAAGAGCGGGAAGGCGGTCACCGCCACCTCCCGGACGGTCCCGTCGAGGCTCGTGATCCGGTAGCGCTCGTGCGCCGCCCGCCGCTCGTAGAGCGCGATGCCGGTCGGGCGGCGCTCGAGCGGGAGCGGCTCTTCGGAGTCGACCGTTCGGGGAGAGAACTGTGACGTCCAGTCATCCAGCGGCAGCTCGCCCACCTCGGCGAACGGGCGTCCGACGACGCCCTCCGCGGCCTCGTTGTAGAAGACGAGCCAGCCGCGCTCGTCGGTGATCAGCGTCGGCGTGGCGAGGTTGGACGCGAACTCCCGGGCCAGGATGAGGACGAGGTGCTTCTGTCGAGTGGCGGCCATCCAGAGGCAAGCCTACGCCGACCAGTCGATCGATTGCTTGGTCGAATCAGGTTCGCCTTGACAGGGGAACACCTGTTCGTGTAGAACATACGTTCCCATGATCGCTTGCCTCGTGATTCCCGGGTTCGAGTTGCGCGCCGCGCTGGTGGAGCGGCCGCGGCTGCAGCTGGAGCCCGCTGCGCTCGCGCCCGAGCCCGGTACCGAGGCGCTGCTCGGGCCGGTGACCGCCGCGGCCGAGGCGGCCGGCGTGCAGCCGGGGATGCGCCTGGGAGAGGCGCTCGCGACGTGCCCGTCGCTCCAGCTCGTCGATCCCGACCCAGCGGCGGCCGAGGTGGCGTGGGAGGGGATCGTCCGACGACTCGAGGACGCAGGCTTCGCGGTCGACGCGGCTGCGCCCGGGTGCGCGTACTTCGAGACGCGCGGGGTGGAGCGGCTCTACGGCGGCCTCGAGCCCGCGCTCAAGCGTGCGCTGAAGGCGGCCGGCACGGGCTGGGACGCGCGCGTGGGCGCTGCGACCCGGCGCTTCGCCGCGCTCGCCGCGGCCAACGTCGCGCGCGCCGGTCAGGCGCTGGTCGTCTCGGACGAGCGGACGCGGGAGTTCCTCGCGCCGCTGCCGGTGGCGCTGCTGCCGATGGACGCGCGCCGGCGAGAGGAGCTCGAGGAGCTCGGGGTGAAGAGGCTTGGGGAGCTTGCCGGGCTTCCGGGCGGCGCAGTGGCCGAACGTCTGGGGCCGGACGGCCGGCGCGCCTGGAGCCTGGCGAGTGGCGGCTCGAAGAGGCGCGTGCGCGGGCGCAGGCCGGCGGCGGAGCTGTTCGAGACGCTGGAGTTCCCGGAGGCGGTCGGCAACGAGCTGACGCTTCGGCGCTCGCTGGCCGTGCTGCTCGACCGGCTGCTGGCACGACCGGAACGGGGCGGGCGGTCCCTGCGGAAACTGGCACTTGCAGGACGCCTGGTCGGCGGCGGCTCGTGGCGGCGGACGGTGACGCTCCGCGACGCCACCGCCGATCCCGCCCGCCTGCGCGCCGCGCTCGGGCCGAAGCTGCTGGAGCTGCCCGCTCCCGTGGTGATGCTCCGTCTCGAGGCGCTCGTACTCGCGGAGTCGGCCGGGCGGCAGCTCGAGCTCGTCCGCCCCGAGGGCGACGAGTTGCGGGCGCACCTACGCGAGGGCCTGCGCCAGGTTCGCGCCGGGACCGGTTCGGGATCCGTCTGTACCGTCGTGGAGGTCGCGCCGTGGTCGCGTCTGCCGGAGCAGCGGGCGCTGCTCGTTCCGCGCGACGAATAAACGAGCCACAAGCCGCCTTGGTCGAGGCGCACGTGGACGGTTCGCCACGGCGCGTGAACCGTGCGCCTGTCGCGCTCGTGCGGGAGGAGTGGCGGGTCGTCGACCGCTGGTGGACAGAGAAGCCCGTCAGCCGGCGCTACTTCGACGTCGTGCTGGCGTGCGGCGAGCACGCGGTCGTGTTCCTCGACGAGGAGGTGGGCCGCTGGTTCAGCCAGCGGGGAACGTGAGCGGCCGGCTCAGCCTCGGCGAACGCGGTCGACGAACCCGCCTGGCGGCGTATGGAGGTTGAACACGCGAAGCGGCCCAGGGCCGGGGTTGCGGAAGCCGTGCACGGCGTTCCTCGGGGCGGCGAAGAACGTGCCCGGCCCGCCGCGGCGGGGTTCATCGCCGCCGAGGAACTCGATTGCGCCCTCGAGGACGTAGAACGAGTCGACGTGGTCCTCGTGGACGTGCGGGTCGACGTCCTCGAACGCCGGCGAGAAGGTCAAGTCGAGGGCCGAGAGCTGGGGCAGGTCGCAGAGGATCCGCAGCGCGCTCGTGTCGTGCTCGACGAGCTCGGCGTCGGCCGCTCCGCAGAAGACGGCGTCCGCGAGCGGTCGGCCGCCGTCGTTCGGGGGCTCGTGCTGGTCGAAATGCGGATTGCGGCCACGCATGTGGTCGCCGAAGCCCATCGACGGAACATGCAGGTTGAGGAAGAGCGCTGTGGTGTCGCTCGCGTTCCGGAAGGTGTGGACGACGTTGGGCGGCGCTGCGGCGATCGTTCCCGGGAAAGCCTTAACGGCAGTGAGCTCGGGGCCGAGCGAAACCTCGATCTCACCCTCGACCACGTAGAAGGCGTCCGTGTGATGCTTGTGAATGTGGGCGTGGGGCCCTTTCTCGCCGGGCTCGTAGCGGAACCACGTCACGATCAGGTCGTCGAGCTCCACCAGGATCCGCAGCGTGCGCTCCGGCCGGTCGGTCACGACCTCGCCTTCGCCGGGGGCTAGGAGAACCGGCGCGTGTACGTCGAGCTCCATGCCCATTCAGCCTATTCGTTCCTGGACGGCGCCTCGCTGCCCGAGGAGCTCGCGGCGCGCGCGGCGGAGCTCGGCTACGAGGCGCTCGCGCTGACCGACCACGACGGCGTCTATGGCTCGCTCGAATTCGCACACGCGGCGAAGGCGCTCGGCGTGCGGCCGATCACCGGCGCCGAGGTGACGCTGACCGACGGCTCGCATGTGACGCTGCTCGTCGAGAGCGCTCGGGGTTACGCCAACCTCTGCCGGCTGCTGACAGCCGCGCATGCCCATACGCGGGACCGGCTCGCCGAACCGGTCCCGCCCGCGCTCGAGGCGGCGCTGCTTGCAGAGCTGAACGACGGGCTGGTGTGCCTCTCGGGCTGCTCACGCCACGGGCTCGGCGTGCGGAGCCCGAACGGCGCCGCGGCGCTGGCGCGGGCGTTCGGGCCGGACCGGTTCTTCGTCGAGCTCCAGCGACCGTACGAGCGCGGCGATACGCACCGGCTCTCGGCGTTGCGCGACCTCGCCGAGACCCTGGGCGTCGCGACCGTTGCGACCGGAGACGTGCACGCGCATCACCCGCGCCGGACCGCTCTCCAGGACGTCCTCGTCGCGATCAGCTGCCGCACCTCGCTCGACGGCTGCGAGCCCGAGCGGCGCGGCAACCACGAGAGCGTTCTCGCCGCGCCGGGCGAGCTGGAAGAGCGCTTCCCGCTCGATCGGGGCGCGGTCGGACGCGCGGGTGAGCTCGCCGCGCGGCTCGAGTTCGACCTGACCGAGGACCTCGGCTACCGCTATCCCGACTTCTCCGACACCGGCGAGCTCGCCATCCGGCAGCTCGCACGCGTCTGCGACAGCGCCTTCGCCGAGCGCTACGGAGACTCCAACGGGCTCAAGCGGCGCGCACGCCGGCGACTCGACGACGAGCTGCGCCTGATCGACGAGCTCGGCCTCGCCGGCTTCTTCCTGCTGCACTGGGAGGTGCTCGAGCTCGCGCGGGAGTGCGCGCTGGAGGTTCGCGGCGGCTCGGTCGCGCGGAACGTGCTGCCCCCGGGACGCGGGCGCGGCAGCTCTGTCGGCTCGATCGTCTGCTACCTGACCGGCCTCTCGCACGTCGATCCCGTGCAGTCGGGGCTCTCGCTCGGGCGCTTCCTCAACCGCGAGCTCGTGTCGGTTCCGGACATCGACCTCGACTTCCCGCGCGACATCCGCGAGAAGCTGATCGTCGCCGTCTGCGAGCGCTACGGACGTCGGCACTCGGCGCTGGTAGCGAGCTTCTCGACCTACCACGCACGCGGCGCGATCCGCGACGTCGGCAAAGCGCTCGGGCTCCCGTTCGCCGAGCTGGAACGGCTCGCGCGGCTGACCGACGGCAACCCGTACCGAGTCGGCGAGGAGCTGGAGAAGCTGCCGGATGCGGATGCCAAGCTCGCTTCGCCGCGCTGGCGGGCGTTCATCGAGCTGTGCGGCGAGATCGGCGGGCTGCCACGCCACATCTCACAGCACCCGGGCGGGATGGTGATCTCGACGCGTCCACTCGTCGAGCTCGTGCCGGTGCAGCCAGCGGCGATGGAAGGGCGGCAGCTTTGCCAGTGGGACAAGGACTCTTGCGCCGACGCGGGCTTCCTGAAGATCGACCTGCTCGGGCTCGGGATGCTCTCGGCGGTCGAAGACTGCGTCGAGCAGATCGCGCGCGAGCGCGGGGAAACCGTCGACCTGTCGCGCGTCCCGCTCGACGACCCCGACGTCTACCGCGAGATCCAGGCAGCGGACACGATCGGCGTGTTCCAGATCGAGAGCCGAGCCCAGATGCAGTCTCTCCTGCAGACTCGGCCGGAGAACCTCGACGACCTGACGATCCAGGTCGCGCTCGTGCGGCCGGGGCCGATCCAGGGCGGCGCCGTGCATCCGTACATCGCGAACCGACAGCAGCTGCGCGAGGACCCGGACTTCGTGCCGCCGGTCGACCACCCATCGCTGGAGGTTCCGCTGCGCGAGACGCTCGGCGTGATCGTCTTCCAGGACCAGGTGCTCGAGGTCGCGACAGCCCTCGCCGGCTTCTCGATCGGCGAGGCGGAGGGGCTGCGCCGCGCGATGAGCCGCAAGCGCTCGCTGGAGGCGATCGAGGCGTTTCGCGGCCGGTTCGTCGAGGGCGCGGTCGGACGGGGAGTCGGGGGTGAGGTGGCGGATGCAGTCTTCGACAAGCTCGTCGGCTTCTCCGGGTTTGGTTTCCCGAAGTCGCACGCGGCAGCGTTCGGCCTGTTGGCGTACCAGTCGGCGTGGCTGCGCCATCGTTTTCCGGCCGAGTTCCTGTGTGCGCTCCTGAACGCTCAGCCGATGGGCTTCTACCCGCCGGCCTCGCTCGTGCGGGACGCCCAGCGGCGTGGGGTGGAGGTGCTGCCGCCCGACGTGAACCGCAGCGTGGCCAGGTGCGCGCTCGAGGGGGAGGCGGTGCGGGTGGGCCTCTTCTACGTGCGGTCGCTCGGCGAGGAGGAGGCCGAGGTCGTGATCGCGGAGCGGGAGCGAGCGGGGCTGTTCTCCGGGATACGGGAGCTGGCTCAGCGGACTGGCCTCGACCGGGCGCGGCTGGAGGCGCTCGTCGTGGCCGGAGCGTGCGACTCGTTCGGCGGCGGGCGGCGGGCCCTGCTCTGGGAGCTGGGGTTCGCGCCGCGTGCGCAGACGGTGCCCCGCAGCGGCGGCGAGGAGAGCCAGCTCGCGCTCCCGCTCGATCCCACGGCGGAGACGCCGGCCCTGCGGGAGCAGTCGCCGTGGGAGCGGATGCTCGCGGACTACCGCACGACGAGCCTCTCGGTGGGCGTCCACCCGCTGACGCTGCTGCGACCGCATCTGCCGGACGGGACGCTTTCGAGCCTCGAGCTGGCGGCGGCTCGGGCGGGGAGCTCCGTGGCGGTGGCAGGGATGGCGGTCGCGCGACAGCGTCCGGCGACCGCCAACGGGGTCGTCTTCATGCTGCTCGAGGACGAGCACGGACAGGTGAACCTGATCGTGCCGCCGGCCGTGTACGACCGCTTCCGGCCACTGGTACGGGCCGAGCCGCTGCTGCTGGCGCGCGGGCGGTTCGAGCAGCTGGGGCGAAACCGGAACGTGGTGGTGCGGCAGCTCGAGTCGCTGGGCCCGCTGGCGAAGCGCTGCGCGGACGACGCCGACGTCTTCGGCTCCCTTCCGGCCGCACACCACTTCGGCCACCGCTGAGCGTCGGCCTTTCGCCGCCCGGAAACCCACACCCCCACCCGAGGGTGGGGCTCGATCCCACCTCCCTCGCGGTCGACGGTACCGCGTTTCGGCGCACCGATGGGTGACGCGTTCGCGCCGATTCTGCGCCGAACCTTCCACCGAGCCCTGCCACGGTGCCCGCCGATCCGCTGACAGAATCGCGCCCGTGGAGCGCGTCGACGGCTACGCCCCGATTCGCGAGTACGCCCTCGTCGGCGACGGCCGAACCGGCGCGCTTGTCGCCAGCGACGGCTCGATCGATTGGCTGTGTCTCCCGAACGTGGACTCGCCGACGGTCTTCGCCCGCATCCTCGATGCCGAGCGGGGCGGCTCCTTCCAGCTCGAGCCGACGGCGCCGTACGAGGCCGAGCGCCGCTACCAGGAAAGCTCGAACGTGCTCGAGACGACCTTCACGACCGCCGAGGGCCGCGTGCGGGTTACCGACGCGATGACCCTCACCGACATCACCCGCATCTCGCCGATGCGGGAGCTCGTCCGGAAGGTCGTGGCGCTCGGCGGCACCGTGCCGCTGCGATGGGCGTTCGAGCCACGTTTCGGCTACGCGTGCAGCAACACGCGCATCGAGCGGCGTGCGGGCCGCTGGTTCGCTCACGCGGGCGCCGACGCTCTTGTCCTCGGGGTCTGCGACGCCGGTGAAGGGGCTCTGGAAAACGGCGTCGTCTCTGGGGAGCTCAGGCTCGCCGAGGGCTCGAGCGCACTGCTCTCGCTTGCCGCCGCGAACAAGGAGCCGGCCGTGCTGCCCGGCCGGGACGACTCCGAGCGGCGCCTCGAGCGCACCGCGCGCTTCTGGCCCGAGTGGTCGGGCCGGATCCGCTACGACGGTGCCTGGCGAGACGAGGTGATCCGCAGCGTGCTCGTGCTGAAGCTGCTCACGTTTGCGCCTTCGGGGGCGATCGTCGCCGCGCCGACGACCTCCCTGCCGGAGTGGATCGGCGGCGAGCGGAACTGGGACTACCGGTTCACGTGGCTGCGAGATGCGAGCTGGACGCTGGACGCGATGATCCGGCTCGGCTTCCACGACGAGGCGCACGCGTTCTTCTGGTGGCTGATGCACGCCTCGCGACTGACCCAGCCACGGCTCCAGATCCTCTACCGGATCGACGGCTCGGTGGACACGACCGAGATCGAGGTACCCGAGCTCGGTGGCTATCGCGGCTCCTCGCCTGTCCGCGTCGGCAACGGCGCGTCCAGCCAGGTCCAGCTCGACCTCTACGGCGCGGTGCTGGAGGCGATCTGGGTATACACGCGCGCGGTCGGGCGGCTCGACGGCGATACCGGCAAGGAGGTCGCGAAGATTGCCGACTACGTCACCGAGCACTGGCGCGACCGCGACAACGGCATCTGGGAAGTCAGGAGCGAGACCACGCACTTCATCCAGTCGAAGGCGCTCTGCTGGGTGGCGCTCGACCGAGCGTGCCGGCTCGCAGCGGAGGGCCTGATCCCGGATCGCAGCGACCGCTGGCGGGCCGCGGCGGACGACGTGCGCGCGTTCATCGACGTCGAGGGCTGGGACGAAGAGCGCCGCAGCTACGTGCGCGCGCCCGACCTGCGTGAGCTCGACGCGAGCCTCCTCACCCTCGCGCTGCTCCGTTACCACGACCCCCGCGACGAGCGGATCGGGGGCACGATCGAGGCGGTCGAGCGGGACCTCCGTCACGGCCCCTACGTGTACCGCTACCTCGGCGACGACGGCGTTTCCGGCGAGGAGGGCGCGTTCCTCACGTGCTCGTTCTGGCTCGTGGACGCACTTGCGCGGGGCGGCCGAGTCGACGACGCCTGCACGCTGATGGAGGAGCTGCTCCGGCTGGCGAACGACGTCGGGCTCTACTCCGAGGAGATCGACCGGGGCACGAGCGAGTTCCTCGGCAACTTCCCGCAGGCGCTGACGCACCTCGCGCTGATCCACGCTGCGTGCTCGATCGCGGAGGCCGAGTCCGGGGAGCGAGTGCCGTGACCGTCTGGGGCGCCGTCGCGGGCGGCGTGGTCGGCACCATCGTCCTAACGAGCACCCTGCGTCTGGCACAGGAAATGGGGTGGACGCGCATGGACATCCCGCTCCTGCTCGGGACGATCTTCACCGACCGCCGGGGCCAGGCGAGCGTGCTGGGCTACGCGATTCACTTCAGCAACGGGCTCGTGTTCGCGCTCGGCTACTACGCGGTCTTCAGCGCCGTCTCGCACGCCGGCTGGCTGTTCGGGGCCCTGCTCGGAGTCGTGCACGCCGGGCTTGCCGGCGGCGTGCTCGTGACCGTGCTCCTTCCGGCCGTGCACCCCCGGATGGGGACGCCGTGGTCGGATGCCGAGGAGACGCCGCTCCTCGAGGCGCCCGGGTTCCTGCTGATGAACTACGGGCGGCGCACCGTGATCTGGACGCTGCTGACCCACGTCGCCTACGGCGCGATCGTCGGCGGCTTCGCGGCTCGGCTCGGCTAGGAGGGATTGGCGGAACGTCGCTCGTCGCCGGGGCGCGGACGCCGCATCGGAGCGAGTAGCGCGTTCCGGCGGCACAGCCGTCGTTTCGTCAAGCCCTCTACTAGGTGTTCTCGATCTCGAGCCCGAAGCGCGGGAGCCGCTTCGCGACCGCGCGGTTGAAGGCCGCCTCGTACTCCTCGGCCGAGTCGTCGTCGAGCGTCGAGGCAAAGTGGTCGCGTAGCTCGGCGAGGATCTCCGTGCCCGTCTCGACGAGCTCCTGGTAGTCGCCGAACCGCTCCTCCGCCACGTCGCGCTCGGCGCGGTCGTAAGCGCGCTCGGCCTCGTCGCACGCGTCGAGCAGCTCGATCTGGTCGCGGACGAAGAGATCGAGCTGCCGCGCGATCACGCCGGCAAAGCGGCGTCTCTTCAGCACGGCCGTCGCAACCGACCGGTCGATCCGTGTGCAGTCATCGCGGAAGCGCCTCGTACACTAGCCCCGCTCGTGAGCCTGCTCGTCCGCACCTGGAATGTCTTCCACGGGAATGCGAGCCCGCCGGAGCGGCGCGCCTACCTCGAGGATATGGTGCAGCTGGCGAGTGAGGACAGCCCGGACGTCCTCTGTCTGCAGGAGCTGCCGGTGTGGGCGCTGCGCCGGATCGGCGACTGGAGCGGCATGCGCCCGTTCGGCGCCGTTGCGGCCCGGCCGTTGCTCGGAAGCGCAGAGCTCGGCCGCGCAATCACGAAGCTCAACCACGGCCTCTTCCGCTCGGCGTTCACCGGCCAGGCGAACGCGATCCTGCTGGGGACGGAGCTGACGCCGTTCGCGACGGACTCGATCGTGCTGAACCCGCGTGGCTTCCGGCGCCGGGTTGCA
>Ga0307318_10000429_pt1 | contig 13745 bp, 14 predicted proteins | sample ER_DNA_367_FD_194500 | JGI IMG/M metagenome (GOLD analysis project Ga0307318, IMG submission 194500) | Bulk soil microbial communities from the East River watershed near Crested Butte, Colorado, United States - ER_DNA_367 | ecosystem: Environmental > Terrestrial > Soil > Floodplain | place...
AGTTCAGCAGGGTGCGAGGTGGCAAACCGTTCGATATCGCCGCACCATGGTTCTCTGCGCTCTTGGATGGCATCGGCCAGCCGAGCGCCCAGCTCGCCACGGCACACTGACCCGTCCCCGGCTCGTTGCGATGGAACGAGTAACGCGGCGGGTTCAGTCAGGACTTCTTGCGGCCACGCAACGCCGCTGACACCAGGTACGCGAGCGCCGCACCCAAACCCACTCCGGTCGCAGCGCCGGTGACATAGCCGGCACCCGTGCCGACTCGAACAGATTTGACAGCGACCGCCTGCGACACAACGTTCGGCGGCTCATCTTGGGTATCCGCAGCGTCTGGCGCGGGTGCGGTCATTGACTCTTCCTGTGGAGGAACCGGAACGGCCTCGTGCTTCGCAGTAGCGATCCAGGCCGCGATGAACAAGACAAGCTGAGCGAAGAGGTTGACGAACAGCATGACCACAATTACGGGCCCGAAGATCAGCGCAGCGGGATTGCCGCGAAAGGCACTGATCAGGTAGCCGGCTACGAATTGCAGAGCAAAGAGGGCGATTGAACCCAAGAGTGCCCCGCGGCGTACGACGGACCACGGCTCACGGGTCTCTGGTAGCACGGTGTACAGGTACATGAAAATCAGCCAGCCGGCGCCGATCGAGATCACGATCGAGCTGACTCGAAGCAGCGGCGCTATCCAGGGCTGATCACTTAGGCCGAGCCAGCCGACCACCGTATTCGCCAGCGATGTGGACAGTGAGGTGAGACCGAACATCACCGCCATCCCGACAAGCAGACCCAATAAGAGCACGAGGTTGCCGAGCGTCTTGCTGACGATGTTGATCTTCTCCGGTCGAAGGTCGAATCCGGGCCGCCACTGGGTCCGCACCGCATTCTTCAGATGGCCCATCCATTTGGCGCCGGTGTAAAGAGCTACTACCAGCCCGATGATGCCAATGGTCCAGAACTGGCTGAGGGCGTTGTTCACCAGATCGAGGACCTTAGCCCGGGTGGCTGGTTCGGCCCCGCCTAGTGCGTCCGCGACGGCGTCAGCGACGTTGTCCAGCAAGCCCGGCTGTACGACGGTGAGCACGAGGCCGGTGATCGAAAAGGCCATCATCAGGACCGGTACTAAGGCGAGCACCGAAAAATAGGCGGTCGCTGCGGCAAATTGTGAGCCGAGCCGGCCCAGATAGCGCTCCACTGCACGAATAATGTGTGCGATCCAGGGCCGTTGTTGGAGCCGCTCGACGCTCTCCGGCACCGCAACCATTGATGTCCTCTCTGCATAGCGCGGCCTTCCCCGTTGACGCTATCGCTCCGCTAGCCGTGCGCGAGCCACAAGGACGTCACCGACATCGTGAGTAGGAGCGGCACGACCACCCCGCCGCGGAAGGCGAAACGCCTCCAGGACACTGCAACGCCGGCTGAGCGGCAGGGGCCGAGTGCGCCTGATCGGCCCAACACGGAGGATCAGCGATTCCCACTGCACTGGTCACCCTAGGAGGCCATCCGAAGGCGCCCTTGACACGTGTCGCGGACACCCGTTGGCTGTGGGTATGAGTCCTCTGTTGACCGATTCCGAAGTGTCCGGGCAGTTGGCGAGACTGCCGAATTGGCGCAGGGCGGAGGGAGATGAGCCGGCGATCATCGCGACGTACGAGCTGACTGATTTTGTCGCGGCGCTGGACTTTGTGAATCAGGTCGGCCATGAGGCGGAACTCATGAACCACCATCCGGACATCGACATCCGTTGGAACAAGGTGACCCTGGTGCTGTCCACCCATTCCGAGGGCGGACTCACCGAGTATGACATCGAGCTGGCAGGTCGCATCAACGACGTTGCCGGTCAGGACGAATGAGCTACTCGAACGCTTCGGGTGGCGGGCAGATGCACACCAGGTTGCGATCGCCGTAGCCGCCGTCGATCCGCCCGACGGGTGGCCAGTACTTGTCGAAGCCTTGCGCGTAGAGCGGGCCGGTGTGAAGTCCCGCCGGGAATGCCGCGATACGCCTCGGGTAGGGGTGAGTCCATTCCTCCGACGTGAGCTGAGCTTGGGTATGTGGCGCATTGACCAATGGGTTGTCCTGTCGCGACCACTCCCCCGATTCGATCTTGGCGATTTCCTCGCGAATGTTGATCATCGCAGCACAGAACCGATCGATCTCCTCCAAGGTCTCGGACTCGGTCGGCTCCACCATCAACGTGCCCGCCACCGGAAAACTCATGGTTGGTGCGTGCAGACCGTAGTCGATCAGCCGCTTGGCAACATCCTCAACGGTGATTCCGCTGGCCTTGGTCAGTGGCCGAAGATCGAGAATGCACTCGTGGGCGACCCGCCCATTCCGTCCGGCGTAGAGCACCGGGTAATGATCACCGAGCCGCTGAGCGACGTAGTTTGCGGCCAGTAGGGCGTGTTCAGTGGCCGAGGTCAATCCGTCGGGCCCCATCATCGCGATGTAGGCGTAGCTGATCGGCAGGATGCCGGCCGACCCGTACGGAGCCGCTGAGATCGGCCCGATACCAGTCTCCGGACCGGCAGTGTCCAGCATCGGATGGTTCGGCAGGAAGGGTGCCAGATGGGCTGCGACGCCGACCGGGCCGACGCCCGGTCCGCCACCACCGTGCGGGATGCAGAAGGTCTTGTGCAGGTTGAGATGACTGACATCCGCGCCGAAGCTGCCAGGCCGCGCCAGACCCAGCAGCGCATTGAGGTTGGCGCCGTCCACATAAACCTGGCCTCCGGCGGCGTGAACCATCTGGCACAGTTCGACAATGCCCTCCTCGAAGACCCCATGCGTCGACGGATAAGTCACCATGATCGCCGCCAGTTGATCGTGATGCTCGGTGATCTTGGTTCGCAGATCTGCCAGGTCAACGGCGCCATCTGCTGCAGCCTTGACGACCACGACCTTGAGGCCAGCCATTGCTGCTGAGGCCGCATTGGTGCCATGTGCCGATGACGGGATCAAACAAACCCGACGTTGATCATCACCCCGCGACTCGTGGTAGGCGCGAATCGCCAGCAGCCCCGCGAGCTCGCCCTGGCTGCCGGCGTTCGGCTGGATCGAGACCTTGGCATATCCGGTGAGCTCGGCGAGCCAGGATTCCAGTTTGTCGATCAGAATGAGATAGCCCTCTGCATCCTCTCTGGGTGCAAATGGATGCAAGTTGGCAAAGCCTGGATAAGAGATCGGCTCCATCTCGGTGGTGGCATTCAGCTTCATCGTGCACGAACCGAGCGGGATCATGCCGCGATCGAGCGCGAGGTCTCGATCCGACAGAGCCCTCAGGTAGCGAAGCATGGCCGTTTCGCTGTGGTGGGTGTTGAAGACCGGATGGGTGAGATAGAGGCTCGTACGCTCACTGCCGGTCAGATTGTCCTCGAACGACCGGGCGTTGCTCTCGCCGACTCCGAACGCGGCGCGTACCGCGCTTAGCTGGGCGGTCGTGGCGTCCTCACCGATCGAAACCCCGACATGATCATGGTCGACCAGCCGCAGGTGAATTCCCGCGCTTCGGGCGGCAGAGACCACGGAGTTGGCCCGGCCGGGTAGCTCGGCAAGCACTGTGTCGAAGAACGCGTCGTGAACCACCCGGATCCCGCCGGCCTCAAGATCACCAGCCAGCTCTGTGGCGCGGGCATGAAGGGTCTGCGCAATCTCGTGCAACCCATTCGGCCCGTGGTAGACGGCGTACATGCTTGCGGTCACGGCGAGTAGCACCTGGGCCGTGCAAATGTTCGACGTGGCTTTCTCCCGGCGAATGTGCTGCTCTCGCGTTTGCAGGGCCAGGCGGAATCCGGGCGTGCCATCACGATCCTTGGAGACCCCGACGAGCCGGCCAGGCAGGGTCCGTTCCAGTCCGGCGCGAACCGAGATGAAGCCTGCGTGCGGTCCGCCGTAGAACAGCGGCACGCCGAACCGCTGACTGGATCCGACCGCGATATCCGCACCCCACTCCCCCGGCGGAGTGGTCAAGGTCGACGCCAACAAGTCACACGCCGCGATCACCAAGGCGCCGCGTTCGTGGGCCCGATCGGCAATCGCCTGCAGCTCAGCGGTGCTGCCGACCCGGCCGCTGGCGCCAGGGGTTTGCACCATGACGGCGAACACGTCGACGTCCTCGATCGCCTGGAGCAGAGGCTTGCGGGCCACGACGACCGGAATGCCGAGTGCAGCCGCTCTAGTGGTCATGACGCCGATGGTCTGCGGCAAGGTGTCGCTGTCCAGCAGGATCGCTTCACCTGCCTTGGTGCTGCGGCGGGCGAGCGTCATCGCTTCTGCTGCGGCAGTCGCCTCGTCGAGCAGACTTGCTCCAGCAATCGGCAGTGCCGTGAGGTCGGAGATCACGGTTTGAAAGTTGAGCAAGGCCTCGAGCCGGCCTTGACTGATCTCCGGCTGGTAGGGCGTATAGGCGGTATACCAGGCCGGCGACTCCAGAACGTTTCGGCGGATGACCGAAGGGGTCACAGTCCCGTGGTAGCCGAGCCCGATCATCGAGGCCAGCGGCCGGTTGCGGCCCGCCAGCTGACGAAGGGCTGCCAGTGTCTCTGATTCAGATAATGCGGGCGGGAGCGTCAGCGGCACGGTGCTGCGGATGGCCTGAGGCAGCGACTGCTCGACGAGCTGCTCGAGATCGGTCAGCTCGAGCGCGGCCAGCATCTTCTCGCGGTCATCGGCCTGCGGCCCGATATGTCGGCTGCTAAACCGCTGCGACGGAAGCGCACTCATCGTGGTATCTGGAAGGGTGGCGGTCATCGATCTTCTTTCGCGCGCGGAGGTAGGGTGCTCTCGCTTCCGCGAGCGGCACTCCCCCTCTGTCACCTACGGCTTCAGAGTTGCCATGGCATGCGCGGTCTTGCTGCCTGAGAGGTTCCGGGGATGTTGCACCTTCGGCGCCACCACCTCGCCATCGAGGTGGTGGACTCTCCCGCGCCGCCGTTCCAGCAGCGCCCAGATTACTCCGTCAGCCGGTGGCGCGGGTGCTGCGACGCTGTGACAACTCGTCGTGGGCGGGGGACGGCTCGACACCCCCGGCTCGCTCGGCTGGCAGGTCAGACAGCGTTCCTTCGATGTCGCGCCAGACGACGCCCAAAGCGATGCCGAAAACACCCTGGCCACCACTGAGGAGGTCGATGACCTCGTCGTCCGAAGTGCACTCGAAGACTGAAACCCCGTCACTCATGAGTGTGACTTGGGTCAGGTCCTGCACGCCACGCCTGCGCAGATGTTCGATGGCGGTGCGGATCTGCTGCAGGGAGATACCGGCATCGATAAGCCGCTTGATCACCTTCAAGATCAAAATGTCCCGGAAGCTGTAGAGGCGCTGCGAGCCGGATCCAGATGCGCTCCGAATCTCGGGTACGACTAGGCCGGTACGCGCCCAGTAGTCAAGCTGCCGATAGGTGATGCCAGCCGCGCTGCAGGCGACCGGTCCACGAAAACCCAGGTCGGTTGGCAGCGGCGAAAAGTCGCCGTCGAACAGCAGCCCCTGCGCGTCCGCCGACTCGGTCTCTGCCGAGTCCGCCGGATCTGCCGATGCCTCAGTGCTGCTCACGTGTTGCCTCCGATTTCATATTCGAACTGGGGAAGAGAGAGCTCGTCGGAGTTCTCTGGGCGTAATTCCACGCTCGGCATTACTTTATGCACGCTACGACGAGTGCACCAAGCGGGTCAACGACCGCGGCGCCGGGTCGACCTGGTGCGCCCAAGTCTCAAGCTGCACTCGAGGGGCTAAAGCAGGGCAGAAATCGCTGATTCCAGACCTCAAGGTGAGCTTGAGTGTTGCTTCTGACTAGGACTTTGGCTCTTCACCCGTGACGAAGTCATCCGGATTGACCTGGTCGAGGAACTCCCGAAACTTCTCCACCTCATCATCTTCGGCTTCAGGGATTTCGATGCCGGCCTCATCGAGCACATCCTCGGCGCAGTAGATGTCGGAGCCGACCCGAAGCGCCAGGGCGATGGCGTCGGAGGGTCGCGCGCTCACTTCGATGCCGTCCACCAGCAGCACGGCGTAGAAGGTGCCGCCTTCGAGTTCGGTGATATGCACCTCGGTCAGCCGGTGACCCAAGGTCGTCAGCGTATCGACCATCAGATCGTGCGTGAGGGGCCTGGGAGGAACGATCCCTTCTTGCGCGTTCGCGATCGCGGCAGCCTCCGCAGCTCCAATCCAAATCGGCAGGTAACGAGTCCCACCTACCTCGCGCAGCAAGACCATCGGAGCGTTTGATGGCATCTCGACTCGGACACCCACCACATCGAGCTCGCGCATGCGATAACCCTACTTCGACAGCTGCCAGCTACAAGATCACCCCTCGCCGACGGATCGCGCGTCGTGCGCATAGCTCAGCTATACGCTACGCGAACGATCACCCGGAAATATTGCGTTCCATGGCAGTGCGCACCAGAGCCGCATGAAAGCTGATCACCAACTGCGTCACGTCTCCCGGAACATCGCGGTTGCTGCCGGACCGCCGCGCGTACGGGGCGATTGCTTGTTCCACCAGCCCGACTTCGCGGTCGGCAGACAGCTTGAAAGCCCTCAGATGTCGCCCATCGATGCCATACTCTGCCAGCCGGCGCGCCGCAATGGCCAAGGTCAAGGCGTCCCTTCCGTAGTGCGCCGTGCCCCGCCGGGTGTGCAGAATCTGGGTTCGTTCCAGCTCGCCGAGTGCAGTCTCGGTAAGACCGCTCGCCTCCAGCAGCTCCTGGCGAGTCAGCCTGACCAGCTGTTTCCCAGCCGGCGGACTCACGCTGTGGGCAACGGCTGATGAGCTGCCCGCGAGCTGTGTGGCCTGACTCGCTGTGCCCTGACTCAGTGAGCCTTGACTCAGACTGAGCGGACCCTGACCACGGTCGATCTGTTCCAGATGCTCCCTGATCACCTTCAAGGGAAGGTAGTGCTCGCGCTGCACAGAGAGCACATAACGCAGCCGCTCCACGTCCCCTTCGCTGTATCGGCGGTATCCCGACGGCGCCCGCTCCGGAGTGATCAGCCCCTCAGCCTCGAGAAATCTGATCTTGGAGATCGAGATCTCCGGGAATTCGGTGCGCAGGATCGCCATGACCTGTCCAATGCTGCGGGTCGCATGCCGCAACCGGCCTTCAGAGGCGGGCTGGCTCGAATCGTCCGCCGCTCGAGCGCGAATGTCGCCGGCCGCGGTCGTCGGAGAATCGGCAGGTTTCGGCATCATGGGCGGGCTAGTCCGCGGCCCGATTGCTCCCGAAATAAACCAGGCGGAATTTGCCGATCTGAACCTCATCGCCGTTGCGCAGCACCGATTGGTCGACGAGGCTCTGGTTCACGTAGGTGCCGTTGAGGCTTCCTACGTCCTTGACCACCGTCCCTTCGGGCGTACGGCTGAAGCTGGCATGCCGTCGGGAAACCGAAATGTCGTCGAGAAAGATGTCGGAATCTTGATGCCGCCCGGCGGTGACGACATCGGTGTCGAGCAGAAATCTGCTGCCAGCATTCGCACCCCGCTGAACGATCAACAACGCTGAACCGTGCGGCAGCGCATTGACTGCGGCCTCATCCTCGGCCGTCAGCGAGTCAGTGTCACGCTCCTCAACCATCGCGGGCATCGCCTTGGTCGTATCGCCGGTCGGCACCTTCTCGGGAGTCGCAGCCCGAGCCGCGCCAGGAACCAGCGCTGAGCCACATTGGCCGCAGAAGTTACTCCCCTCTGGGTTCTCGTGTCCACAGTTGGTACAGAACGGCATTGCTTCGCTTTCGGTCACCGCCTCGAAGGCTCGAGACGTGATGGAGAGTTTAGGACCAACCGCAAGCCTGCATGCAGCGGACTGGTGAACTCACCCTCCGACTTGCTCAGCGTAGGAATCAGCGTCCAGCAAGTCGTCGATGTCCGCTGCCTCGTCCAGCTCGAGCTCGAAGAGCCAGCCATCCCCGTACGGATCGGAGTTGACGGTCTCGGGGTGACGGTCCAAAACAGAGTTGACTGCCGTGATGACGCCCGGCACCGGACAGAAGATGTCCGACACGCTCTTGGTCGACTCGAGTTCGCCGCACGCGTCGCCGGCTGCGACGGAGTCACCCACCTCTGGCAGCGAGACGAAGACGATGTCGCCCAGCTGGTCGGCGGCGTACTCAGTGATCCCCACCCGGACACTGTTGGCGTTGCCACTGCGAACCCATTCGTGCTCGGGCGAGTACTTCAGATCTTCGGGATAGTCCGACATCAGGCTCCTCAAGATTCAGACGTCACCGAGGCGTTGGCGGCGCGGATGCGGGGCGAGCGTACTGATTCTCACTTATCGTGTGCAAGGATTCGATCACGAGCCGACTTTCCCGCTCAATTTGGACCTGTCCACCGATCTTGGGGCCCGTAATTTCAGAGACGATCCCGCCCCGGAACCGTGCCGCCTCTTCAAGGCTGTTGGGATCGCCGATGACCTCGAACGTGATCGGCCGGCCGACCGGCTTGCTATCGATCACCAGGCCGCGGCTGTCGGAGCTGAACCACGTCGACCCGACAACGCGGATCGTGTTGTTGACCTCTATCACCTCGGCACCCGCATCTCGCATTTCCTCGACCGCATCGAGCAGTACGCCGGCGTCCACAGCCGCCTTCGGATCGGCGATACGCATCCGGATTCCTGGCCCCTGAGCGGGAGCGGTACCGGCCAGGATCGACAGCTCCGAGAGGTGCTTTTCTGCTTCCTCGCGGGCTACCCGTTGGGTGTCGGCACCTGACTGCAAATTGCTTCTGGTTTGCTCGAGCTGCGCAATTTCGTTCTCCAGTCGTCTGGACTCTGCGCTCAGTCCGTCGAGCAGCTGAATCAGATCCTCCCGCCGAGCCGACGAATAAGTGTCGCCAGCTGCGTTGCTGCGGATCTGCGTGACACCCGCCGCGCCCACGACGAACAAGATGATCGCTGCCAGGATCTGCCCCCGTCCCGGCCGCAGCAGCGATGAGAGCAGCCTGCCGCGCGTTTTCTGTGCGGGTTCCGCGGCGTTCTCAGTGGAGCGCGGCCGTCGTGTCGCGACCGGTGGCTGGCTAGGTTTCGTCGCCGTGGCGCTTGGGGCAGCCGGGGCCGAGGTCGCTGCCGTTGCCTTCGAGGTGGCAGCGGAGGGCAGCTCCTCCCCCGCCAGTCGTCGCTGACTACGTCGCAGCGAGCTGATCCGTCGTGACACGGCGCTGCGCCGGCGCGCGTGATGGTGCCGAGGCCGCACCGACTGCTCCTGCGGTTGCGGATCAGCGGACACCTCGTCAGGCATGGAACAGCGCCCGCCTGATCGCTGCGGCATTGGTGAAGATGCGAATTCCGAGGACGACCACGACGCCCGTGGCCAGTTGTGAGCCGACCCCGATCTGGTCGCCGACATAGACGATCGCGGCTGCGATCAACACGTTGGAGATGAACGACACGACGAAAATTCGGTCGGTGAAGATGCCCTCTAGATATGCCCGAAAGGCGCCGAACAGAGCGTCCATCGCGGCGACGATCGCGATCGGAAGATATGGCTGAAGGACCTGGGGAATCGATGGCTCCAGCACGATTCCGAGCACGATTCCGGCGATCAGGCCGATCAGGGGGATCATGACGTCGCCCTCCCCGCACGACGAAGCACTATGCCCGGATCGGCTGCCAGATCGAGCTGCTTCACGTCACTGATCTCGTATCTCATTCGCCGGTTCTGGGCCAGGTCATTCCACCACGCGCCTGCCGAAGACTCAACAAAGCGAGCCTGCAGCGTACGCGGATTCCCGATCGCTTCAACCCGATACGGGCGGGTCAGCGAGCGATAGTCGACGGTGATCGCGTCACCGGCGCTGCGGATCGCGGTCAGACCGGACAGCCGGTGGCCGTTGATCGCCACAGCTTCCGCATCGGCCTCCCAGAGCCCGTTGGCCAGCACTTGAAGATCGATGTCGAGGACCCTGTCGCGGGCATCCGCCGCTGCCGAGGGCGAGTCGTCCACCACGATCAGCACCCCAGGGCCGTCGACTGCAACATTGCCGACCACCGGGTCGAGTGCATCGATGCGGGATTCGACGACGCGTGCGGCGTCATCGTCGCCGAGCGCTGCAGCGCGCAGTGTGGCGATTTCCTGCGTCAGGGTCGTGACTCTGCCGCGTAGCTGATCCTGCTCGCGTTCTGCAGTTTGTACGCGACTGATCAACTCTGATCGCTCCGACTGCAGGGCCGGCGCGGCGCGGGTGGTCTGCAGCGCAGCAACCGCGAAGAGGGCGCCGATGATGATCGCTAACAGGCCAAGGGTCCAACGTCCACCAGACGAGTCGGTACCGCGCGCAGCAGCGAGCGCGTAATCCGGGTCGACAGGCTGCCGGCTGATCTGATTGAGCAAATCCATGCTGGCATCCGGCATCTGAGACACGGGCGGCGGCTGCTGCGCCGTCGTCGGCTCGGCGGCGAAGCCGCGGTGCTGGGCTCGGCGGCGTACGGACGTGCTAGTCCTCCCCCGTTGTTTCATCGCCGACGTGCCTCCCCCGGATGTGTTGTCTGCTCGCGGTCAGCCGGTCACTCCCCGGTGCTGGCGGCGGTCAATTGGTGGCATGGTATGAAGCAGATTGACAGTTTGCGCAACGTAGAGACCTCCGGCGTACCAGTACAAAGCCGTGCCCCAGATCGCGAACGCCCAACCCAACACCCACGCCAGCTGAAGCCAGCCGTCCTCGCCGGAGCCGAGCAGCACCAACGGGAACGCGTACAGCAGACTAAGGGTCCCGGCCTTGCCGACGAAGTGCACCGGTAGCGATGAGAAGCCTCTGGTCTTCAGCAGGGGTACCAGGCACGCGATCATGACGTCACGTGCTACCACGATGGCAACCAGCCACCACGGGATGATCTCCCGCAGGGCCAGCCCAATCAGCACCGCAACGATGTAGAGACGATCGGCGATCGGATCAAGCATCTGGCCCAGCCGGGACGTCTGGTGCCACGCTCGCGCCAGGTAGCCGTCCAGCCAGTCAGTGAAACCACCGACCGCGAGTACCAGCACGGCCAATCCATCGGCCTGCGGACCCAGGATGAGCCACAGCACCAGTGGCACTCCGGCCAACCGCAACATGCTCAGCAGATTGGGCAAAGTCCACACCCGATCGGTGTCGTAGAGCGGTAGGCCTTGCCCGGCGATAGTCGACTCGGCCGGCACTGCGCTGCCGGACGTCAGCCGCGCATCAGGATCTTGCGGCACGCCGGCCACCGATATCGGCTGCTCGCTACCTGTCACGCTGCCAGCCTAGTTCTCGGCCGCTCGCACCATGACGGTTGGACTGCTTCGCCGACTACCGGAGGTCGCGGCTCGGCTGGGTAGACGGCTGAGGTACGTACGCGAGCGACGAAGGAGGCGAATCTGGCGGGCCAGCCGTCAGAGTGCAGATTGATCCATCGGCCATTTCGAACGGACGCGGCTCGGCTGCACGGCCTGCCAATCGCAGCATTCGTACGGTGTGGCGGCGACGTAGCGACAGAGCGGTGGCCACCGCATCGTTGTGCAATCGGCGGCAGATACTGGCTCGGGCTCGCTCCGATTCAAGTTTGTCGGGGCTGCCGGGAAGCATAGGACCGACCGCGTCAAGGACGTGGCTGAGGTCGCTTTCGGCGCTTTCCCGGTCACGCCGAGACAGGTTGGGCTCGAGGGTGGCGCCGGCCGCATCCGATACCAGCAGTGCGGTGGCCGGGTCGATACCGGGAATCAAGATCAGCTCGAGCGCACGCTGGGCACGTCGGACCAACGCGGCATCGAGCACGGCCCAGGTTCGCTCGGCTCGGGCCTGCGCGCGGTCGACCCGGGTCGCCAACCAGGTGATCCGCCATCCCGCGATCAGGGCGACGATGATCACGGACGGGATGATCACCAAAGTGAGGATCTCGACGCTGCTCATCCGCTGCTTGCCACCTTCGATCGAGCAGGCGCGGCAGCAAGCGCGGCTCCATAGACGGCAAGCACGCTGGCGCCGACACTCGACCAGTCGTAGCGCCGGGTGGCCTGTTGGGCCCTCGCTGCGCGCAGCGGGCTGGGTTGATTCAGGACACGGAGCACTGCGCTGGCTAGGGCGCGGTGATCGCCGGCGGTGAACACGTCGCCGAGTTGCTCCTTGTCGTGGGATGGCCCGAGCAGATCCACGAATGACGGCAGCTCCGAAGCGACCACCGGAACACCGCTCGCCATGGCTTCGAGCAACACAATCCCGAAGCTCTCCCGGGCGAGGTTCGGAGCGACAAAGACGTTGGCGGAACTCAGCAGTGCGATCTTGGTCTGCTCAGTGATCGTGCCGAGGTTGCGGCACCAGGTGGGAAGTAGCCGACTGCCCTGCCCCGCGACGATCACCTCAAGATCAGGATGAGCATCCTTGATCAACGGGACGGCCTCCAGTAGCACATCGAGGCCTTTCCGCGGCTCGTCGATCCGACCAAGGAAGATCAATTTCGGATGATCAGATGGTCGCGGCAATTCGGCTATGCGCGGTGCAAACGCGTCGACATCGATCCCATTGGGAATGACCACAGCATCGCGCCCGAGATGCTGTACGACGACATTGCGCGCCGACTCTGACACGGCAATACCTGCATCGATCTTCTCGATCGCAGCGCGTAGCACTCCTCCGGCCAACTGCATGGATCGCGATCGCGGGGTCGCGGCATGGAAGGTGGCCACCACGGGCTGCTCTGCTGCCCACAGCGCCAGCAACGAGATGCTTGGCGTGATCGGCTCGTGGATGTGGAGGAGGTCGAAGTTGCCTTTGCGCAACCAGCGCCGTACCCGGGCGGCACTGAGCGGCCCGAAATTCACCCGGGCGACTGACCCGTTGTAACGGACCGGCACGGCTGCGCCGACGCTGGCGAAGTCCTCGACCTCGAGCCGTCCCGCAGCTGGGTCTAGCTCCCCGGGCGCTAGTACAGACGGCCGATGGCCAGACTGGCGTAGGTAACGCGCTAGGCCCAGAACGTGATTTTGAACGCCGCCTGGTACGTCGAACGAGTAAGGACACACCATTCCGATGCGCAGCGCACCCCGAGTGACAGCCGTCACCGCGACTCCTCGGTCGGGCTTTCATGATCAGGAAAGAAGGTCTGCATCATGTGCCAGTCCTCCGGCTGCCGGGCGATCGTATCGGCAAAGAAGTCAGCCACCTGCTGCATCATGGCCACCAAGCCATCGCGGCCCGGACGCGCCGGGATCTTGTCTCCGATAATGATCGCCATACCTCCTTCGGTGAATTGGCACACGGCTGGTAGCAAGCTGGCGCCGGTACGCCGGGCGAGAAGGGCCGGGCCGGCTGGCATGGTGATCGGCATTCCACGCCAGGACACCGGGACGCCGGTTCCGGCGAGGTCGCGATCGGCCAGCAAACAGACCACCCGCCGACTCTTGATGGACTCGATGAGTGCGGTAAGGACGGCGGGGTCGCGATGGGAGAGCACGCGGAGACCGAGACCTTCGCGGAAGGCGACGAAGTCTGCGAATTCGCGATCCGGCAGCTGTTCCGCGACGGTCGTGACCGGCATTCCGGTGACACAAGCCCAGGCGCCTGCCAGATCCCAGTTGCCGCTATGCGGTAGTGCGACCACGGCTCCGGGGCCCGCATGAGCCTCACGTACCGCCGGCTCATTGACAGCGGAGACCCGGCGCCGGATCTCCTCCTCTGACCAGGCGGGCAGCGCGAGTACTTCATAGAAGTTACGGACGTAGGAGGTCAAGGCAGCGCGCATAAGATCGTCTCCGACCGGCGCGCCGGTGGCATGCATCAGGTTCCGACGCA
>Ga0307318_10000430_pt1 | contig 13725 bp, 8 predicted proteins | sample ER_DNA_367_FD_194500 | JGI IMG/M metagenome (GOLD analysis project Ga0307318, IMG submission 194500) | Bulk soil microbial communities from the East River watershed near Crested Butte, Colorado, United States - ER_DNA_367 | ecosystem: Environmental > Terrestrial > Soil > Floodplain | place: USA...
CCGGATCGAGCCGCCGAAGTCGTTGAGGTCCACGATGCCGACGCCGACGCCGAGCGCCCGCTCAAGATCAGCGGAGATATCGTGCGCGACCGCGGGCTCGAGCGGTGGGAAGAGCAGACTCTCGTAGGGCGGACGTCCTCCGTCGATATCCCGCGCGACCGACCCGGCTACCCGGTAGAACGTCCCATGCATCCCAATCGGCCGGGTCATGGCCCCGCAGACCGCTGCCGCGATGACCCGGGGGAAGCCGACCGTCCGGACGACGTACTCCATCTTCTCGGGGACGGACAGCCCGCGCGAACCGGTTCGCGGACGGACCTTTCCGGCGAGTGCGCGAGCGAGCGGGCCAGGCTGCACGCTGGCGATATCCACGGCCCGGCCAGTGAGGAGTACGACCACCTTCTCGCTGACGGCGACTGTGTCGCCGGGTCGCAGCATGTCCAGATGGTCCTTCAGTGCGGTCACGAGCCCATCGGCTTCGGTCAGCCAACGGGTACGCACGGGGTGACGCCGATACTCGAGCCCGTCCACTTGGACGCAGGTCCAGGTCTCCGCCTTCTCCTCGACGTGAAGCACCGCAGTTGTTGTGGAGGTCATGATGACTCCTGCGTTGAGAGGGACTGAAGTGACTCTGTGTGCGTTGGTGTTAAAATAGTGACTAGTGTGGTTGATGTGATTATTGTGACTAGAGTCCCGCCGATTCCGTGGGAGGACGGCCAGAGAATCCCCGCGTGTCGCGCTGGTCGAAGCGTGCGTTGACGCTGCTCGGGTCGTCTTTCCCGCTGCGGTTAAGTTCGTCGACTTCCGGCCGCGAACAGGGGTGAGCTCGGCCCGCGGCCCGTTGCGTCGGAGAAGCCGAGCAGCCCCAACGCCGCGCCGTTGAACGAGCCGCTGTGGGCGTCTCCGTTGGCAAGGACGACGGGTACGTCATCGGTGATGCCCTCGCGCCCGCACCAAGGCCCTACAGCCGTCTGGTGGACAGGTGTGCTCGACGCGTTTCGGCCTGTTCTTCGGATTCGGGAACGGAGGCTGACCCCACTGTGAGCGCACTGTGAGCAGAGGCTGTCATCGTTGTCGTCGGAGGTGCTGCCGAGAGGCGCCCCGATTCCGACAGGGGGTCTTCGCCATGCGATGGATCGTGGGATCGAGCCAGAAGTACCGCCGCCTCGTGCTCGGCGTCGCACTCGCGTTGATGGTCTTCGGCTTCATCCAGCTGCGCAACACCGCCGTGGAGGCGCTTCCGGAGTTCGGACCGGTGCGGGTCGACGTGCAGGTCGAGGCCCTCGGTCTTTCCGCAGAGGAGGTCGAGAACCTCATCACGAACCCCATCGAGAACGAGTTCTTCAACGGGATCCCCTGGCTGGCCAAGCTCGAGTCCCGCACGATCCCTGGACTTAGCTCGATGGAGATGACCTTCGAGCCGGGTACCAACCCGATCCAGGCCCGGCAAGTGGTGCAGGAGCGGCTCACCATGGCTCCGGCACTGCCGCAGGCCTCGTCCAAGCCGCCCTTGGTGGTGCAGCCACTGTCGTCGACCGGTCGGTTGATGATGATCAGCCTCACCAGCAAGGACACATCACCTATTGACATGTCGCTGTTGTCGCGCTGGACGATCATCCCGCGCCTGCTGAGCGTGCCTGGCGTGGCGAACGTCGGGATCTGGGGCTTCCGTGACCGGCAGCTACAGGTCCAGGTCGACCCGTCCCGGCTGATGCAGAACGGCGTCACCCTCGACCAGGTCCTGCGGACCACGGGCAACGCGCTGTGGGTCTCACCGCTCACCTTCATTGAGGCCTCAACACCGGGGCTCGGCGGCTTTGTGGACACGGCTAACCAGCGCATCGAGATTCAGCACAACCAGCCCATCAAGACTGCCCAGGAGCTCGGCAAGGTCACGATTCAGGGTGCAGAGGACCGGCAACTCCACCTGGCCGACGTCGCGACGATCACCGAGGACCACCAGCTGCTCATCGGCGACGCCGTCGTCGGGGACCAACCGGGCCTGCTGCTTGTCGTCGAACGGTTCCCGGGCACCAAGGTCACCGAACTGACCGATCGGGTAGAGGCCGTGCTGGACGACCTGCGCCCAGGCCTCGGCGGCGTCCAAGTCGACACCACACTCTACCGGCCGGCCTCCTTCATCGACCAGATGGTCGACAACCTCGTCTGGCGGTTCGTCATTGCCGGGGTGCTGGTCCTCCTCGTGGTGGCCGGTCTGTTCTTCAGTTGGCGGATGGCGGTCGTCAGCCTGGTCACCATCGGGGTGTCGGTCAGCACGACTGTCCTGGTGCTGTCGTGGTTCGGCGTCCCGCTCAACATGATGTCGATGGCGGGGCTAGTGATGGCGCTGGCTGTCGTCGTGGACGACGCGATCGTCGGTGCCGAGACGAGCCGCCGGCGACTTCACTCCTTGTCGAAGACCTCCCCCGCCGAGGTGACCCAACGCTCCCGTCTGGCCGCGGTGGTCGGAACAGCCATCAGCGGGATGTATGTGCCGCTTGCCGTCGCCGCCCTCGTCGCCGGGATCTCCGTGGTACCGCTCCTATTCCTGGACGGCGTTCCGGGCGCCTTCGTAACTCCGGTGGCGCAGGCGTTCATTGTCGCGGTCGTCGTGTCCCTGGTGGTCGCGTTGACGGTCGGCACGGCGCTGGCCACCATCCTGCTAGCGCGCCCGGGGCTCACCTATGCCCCGGCGCCGCTAGCGCGCCGGATGGAGAGCGTTTACACCGCCCTGCTGCCGCGACTCGTCGGCCGGGTCGGGGTGGCCCTGTCCGTCGCAGTCGTGCTTATCGTCGCGGGGGCTGCAGCCATGCCCGTCCTCGGGGATCGCCCGCTCGCGCCAACTCTGCAGGAGCGTGACCTGCTGATCGCCTGGGAGACCGCGCCAGGCACATCACGCCCGGAGATGAACCGGATCACTGGTGCCCTGACCCGCGAGCTGCGCGACGTACCGGGCGTCCGCAACGTCGGCGCTCACGTGGGGCGGGCGCTTGCGTCCGACCAAATCGTCAACATCAATTCCGGCGAGGTGTGGCTGTCCATCGATCCGGCTGCGGACTATGCCGTCACGCGTGCCGCCGTGCAGTCCGTGGTCGACGGGTACCCGGGCGTGCGCAGCGACCTGCTGACCTACTCGGACAAGCGCGCCAAGGAGGTCCAAACGCGCAGTGTGTCCGAGGATCTCGTCGTCCGGATCTACGGCAACGACTACAGCGTGCTCAACGCCAAGGCGCAGGAAGTGCTCGGCCTGATTCGCGGCGTTGACGGGGTCGTGGAACCCCGTGTCAACTCCGCACAGGTTGCGCCCACCGTGGAGATCGAGGTGTCGGTGGACAAGGCCGCCAAGTACGGCCTGAAGCCAGGTGACGTGCGGCGCCAGGCAGCGACGCTCGTCGCGGCCACGGTCGCCGGGAACCTGTTCGAGCAGCAAAAGGTCTTCGAGGTCGTCGTCTGGGGCATCCCGGAAGTGCGGCGTGACCTCACGACCATCGCCAACCTCATGATCGATGCTCCGATCGGCGGCGAAGAGGGCGCCCCGACGCAGGTACGCCTCGCCGACGTCGCCGATGTCCGCGTAGTGCCGAAGCCCGAGATGATCTGGCACGACCAGGTTTCCCGCAGCATCGACGTCGTCGCCAACGTCCGCGGCCGCAGCGTCGGTGCGGTAACCCAGGACGTGCAGAACATCACCCAGAGCGTCACCTTCCCCCGTGAACACCACCTCGAGGTGCTGGTCGACAGTCAGAGCCAGGCAGAAGCAGGAACCCGCGTCTGGCTGTATGCCGGTGCGGTCGTCATCGCCGTCTTCTTCCTCCTGCAGGCGTTGTTCGGCAGCTGGCGGCTGGCGCTCCTCTCCTTTCTGATTCTCCCCGTGGCCCTCTCCGGCGGAGTACTCGTCGCGCTCGCCGTCAGAGACGGGCTCTCCGGCATCGCCCTACTCGGGCTCATCGCCGTCCTGGCCGTCGCCGTGCGAGGCTCGACCGTCCAGGTGCGGCACTACCAAAGCCTGCAGCGGGACGGGCGTCCACCGGGTAGGGATGCCGTGGTGACCGGTACGCGGCAGCGTTTCGTGCCGGCAGTGGCCGGGCTGCTAGCGGCGGCGATGGCGCTCGTCCCGTTCGTCGTGCTGGGAGTAGCTACCGGTCTGGAGATCGTCATGCCTCTGGCGGCGGTCGTGCTCGGCGGCTTGCTCACTACCGCGTTGGCGAACCTCGTCGTCCTGCCCGGCCTGATCCTCGTCGGTACCGGCCAGCGACGTGACGGCAAGACGCGCCGGCCCGACGAGACCGGGATGTCGGGTGGGCCGGCCGAGAGATCCGACGGCGACACGTCCGGTGGGACCACCGCCACGGGATCCGTGCCCGTCGGAGGTCGCGGGTCGGCCCGGGAGCGGACAGGCATACAGCAGCGGTCTGGCCCGTCGCCGTTGGACACAGCTGAGGAGGAGACCCAGTGATGCGCAGCAATGGACGGTGGGGCGCGGTGGCGGCGCTGGTTCTGGGCGTCGGTCTCACCGGCTGCACTACGCCGACGACGACGAGTTCCTCTTCCGAGAAGCCGGCCAAAGTCGAGGCGATCTCCGGCAAGGACGTCAAGCAGGTGACGCTGACTGACCAGGCTGTCAGGCGACTCGGCATCGAGACGACCACACTGGCCCCAGCCGTGACGGACGCCGCCGGGGCAGCTCCGGCCGCAGCCATGATGACGATTCCCTACTCCGCCGTCATCTACAGCGCGGACGGGGCGCCTTGGGTCTACACCGTACCGTCGCCGCGGACCTACATCAGGGAGAAGGTCCAGGTCACCAACGTCGGCGGGAACCAGGGGTCGGTCGCCTGGCTCTCCGCCGGGCCCGCCGTCGGGACGACGGTGGTGACCGTCGGGGTGCCCGAGCTATACGGCGCCGAGCTCGGCGTCGGGAAGTAGTGCACGGCACCGCCGGTTCGAGGCGAAGGGTCGACACGTCATGATGCGCTGGATCATTTCGACCAGCCTGAAGCTGAAGTACCTCGTGGTCCTCGCGGGGGCCTTGCTCATGTTCTTCGGCACCATGCAAGTCCGAGACATGCCGATCGATGCGTTTCCCGAGTTCGCGCCGCCGCGAGTCGAGATCCAGACGCTCTGCATCGGGCTTTCAGCACGGGACGTCGAGGAGCTCGTATCGGCGCCGATGGAACAGGGACTGAACGGCATTGAGGGCCTGACGGCGATGCGCTCCAAGTCCGTCTCTCAACTGTCGTCGATTGTCATGATCTTCGAGCAGAGCACCGACCTGATGAAGGCCAGGTTGCTCATCCAGGAACGGCTGAACGCCATCACCCCGCGACTGCCGCGCTGGGCGAACTCGCCCTTCATGATTCAACCCCTCTCCTCCACCAGCCGGACCATGAAGATCGGCATTTCACAGGCCGACAAGTCCGACGCCGCTCACGTCGATATGGCTCTCCTCACCTACTGGACGCTGCGGCCACGACTGATGCGCGTTCCAGGGGTGGCCAACGCCGCGATCTGGGGTGACCGTTGGCACGTCAAGCAAGCCCTGGTCGACCCCGACCTGATGCGTCAGCACAACGTCACGATGTCCCAGGTGCTCGAGGCGGCCTCGGATGCCGTCGACGTGGGGCAGCTGAAGTTCAAGGGCAGCTTCGAGATCGGCACCGGCGGGTGGGTGGACACGCCCAACCAGCGCTTGCAGGTCCAGCACCAGCTCCCTGCGCTGAGTGGGCAGGAACTTGCCGCCATCCCTATTGGCGTCGGCAACGAAGCGCAGCCGATCCACCTGTCCGATGTCGCCGAGATCCGCGACGACGTCATGCCGCCGTCCCTGCTTACCGGCGACGCCGTGATCAACGACGGGCTCGGGATCATGATGATCATCGAGAAGCTCCCGTGGGCGAACACGCTGGACGTTACGCGGGGGGTCGAGGCGGCCCTGGCGGAGTTCCGCCCAGCGATGCAGGGCTTGCAGGTCGATACCGAGATCTTCCGGCCGGCGACGTTCATCGAGACGTCGGTCAACAACCTGGGCCAGGCGATGCTCATCGGCTTCGTGCTGGTCGTCTTGATCCTGGTCTTCTTCCTGTTCGAATGGCGGGTCGCGCTCATCAGCGCCGTGACCATCCCCCTGTCGCTGGTGGGAGCCGGCCTGGTGCTCTACGCGACGGGCAGCACCCTGAACACCATGGTCCTGGCCGGCTTGGTGATCGCCCTCGGCGTGCTGGTCGACGACGCCATCATCGACATCGAGAACATCGTCAGGCGGATCCGCGAGGCTAGGAAGGCCGGCAGCAACCGCTCGACAGCCTCGATCATCCTCGAGGCCTCAATTGAGGTCCGTGGGCCGATCGTGCACGCGACGGCGATCATCCTGGTGTCCACCGTCCCCGTCTTCCTACTCGGCGGTCTCACTGGGTCCTTCTTCCGGCCGCTGGCGTTCTCGTATGCCTTGGCCATCCTCGCCTCGTTGCTCGTCGCGCTGACCATCATCCCCGCGCTCGCGCTGATCCTGCTGCGCCATGCGCCGATCGAGCGACGGGAGTCGCCGCTGGTGCGGTGGCTGCAGCGCCGCTACACCGCCCTGTTGGCTCGCATCGTGGCGAGGCCCGGCTACGCATACGGAAGCGTCGTTGCCGTGGTGCTGGCCGGCGTCGTTCTTGCCCCGTTGTTGGGGCAGAACCTCTTCCCGGCCTTCAAGGAGCGCGACTTCCTCATGCATTGGGTGGCCCAGCCGGGGACGTCGCGGGCGGAGATGGTGCGGATCACAACCCAGGCGAGCAGAGAGCTGCGCGGTATACCCGGCGTCCGGAACTTCGGGGCGCACATCGGACAAGGCACGCTGGCGGACGAGGTCGTAGGGATGAACTTTGCCGAGAACTGGATCAGCATCGACCCCAACGTCGACTACGACACCACGCTGGCGGCCGTCCAGAAGGTCGTCGACGGCTATCCCGGCCTGCAGCGCGACGTCCAGACCTACCTCAAGGAGCGCACGAAAGAGGTGTTGACGGGCTCCAGTGAAGCCATCACGGTTCGCGTCTTCGGCGACGATCTTGACGTGCTGAGCGAGAAGGCGGAGCAGATCAAGGAGGCGTTGGGCGGCGTCGATGGGATCGTTGAGGAGCACGTGACCCTGCAGACCCGAGTGCCCCAGATCAACGTGGACGTGGATCTGATCAAGGCCTCCGGCTACGGCATCAGTCCGGGCGAGGTTCGAAGGACGGCGGCCGCGTTCATCTCGAGCGAGGAGGCCGGCGACATCTGGCGGAACGGCAAGAACACCGAGGTCCACGTCTGGAGCCAGCCCAAGGTCCGCAACAGCGTGGAGAGTGTCCGCAACCTGCTCATGGACGCCTCGGATGGGCGCAAGATCCCGATTGGCGAGCTCGCGGACGTCAAGATCATCTCGACACCGAACCAGATCCTGCGAGAGAACGGGTCACGACGCATCGACGTCGGTGCGAACGTGGCCAAGGACAAGGCCCTTGGCGATGTCGCGAGCGAGGTGCAACGGCGGCTCGGAACCATGGCGCTGCCAGCGGGGTACCACGCCGAGCTGCTAGGCGAGTACAAAGAGGCGCAGGCCGCGCAGAACCGGCTGTTGCTCTTCGCCGGGCTGGCGCTCGCGGCGATTCTCCTCATCCTCGTGACTGCCTTCAACGCGTGGGCGCTAGCACTCCTGGTGCTGTTTACGCTCCCTATGGCGCTGGTGGGCGGCATCCTGGCGGCTCACCTCGGAGGCGGCGTCCTGTCCCTCGGGTCGCTCGTCGGGTTCTTGACCGTGCTGGGCATCGCCGCTCGCAACGGGATCCTGATGATCAACCACTTCCAGCACCTGGAACGGGAGGAGGGCATGACCTTCGGACGGGGCCTGGTGATCCGTGGTGCGAACGAACGGCTCGCGCCGATCCTCATGACGTCGCTGGCCGCCGCTCTCGCCCTCCTGCCGTTGGCCGTGGCCGGCGATGCGCCGGGTAAGGAGATCGAGCACCCCATGGCGGTCGTCATCATCGGTGGCCTCGTTACGTCGACGCTGCTGAACCTCCTCGTGACGCCTTCGCTGTACCTGCGATTCGGCGGGGGGCGTGGCACCCGGAAGACCGCGGAGCCGACGGTTCCCGCACCCGCCCAAACCCACGCCTGAGCCAGGAACGGGTTCAGGCGACGAGCTCCACGGGCCCACGGCGGCTTCGGCGCACAGCATCCCCCAGCAGGGTCGCAGCAGCGAAGGGCAGAAGGTCGACAACCAGGTCGTGGGCCAGCTGCATCGGGCTGGTGAGCCGGAGGTCGTCGCCCGGCAAATCACCTAGGTCCACATTCTCGATGTCGAAGGGGCTTGCGGTCAGCGTGACTCCCACGAAGGCGAGGACCGTGGCGCGCACCCAAGCCCCCCGGCGCACCGGCCACGCATACACCCCCGCGCTGTAGAAGGCAACGAGCACGGGGATGGCGACGAAGGTGGGCTCAGAGCCATCGTCCAGCCGGAAGATGGCGAACGCCAGGGCCACGACAGTCAGGACGATCAAGGGATATCCCCGGCGGAACACCAAGGGCAGGCAGCTGAGCACTCCGGCGGCGAACCAGACCGTCCGGACCTGGCCAATGGGTGACCCCAGGGCGTTGATCGCGTTCTTCAGCGGACCACTCGCGAGCCACAGCGCGCTGATGACCGTGGACGTAAGCAGGAACGCAAGCACTGCGTCCGCAATCACCGGATGCCGGCGGAGCGGCACCCTGAAGGGCGGCTGCTGGTGCGCTGTGCGCGCCCCGAACGGGTGACGACCGGCGGGAACGACGCCTGGAACGGACGTGGGACCCGGTTCTGAAAGTCGCGCATCCTCGGTTGGCTCGGCGTCCGTCGACTGGTGTTCCCTGGCGGGGTCAGTCCAATCGTCAGAGGACGATGAGCCCGTAGCGGAGTCCTGCAGATCCGACCCGGCGATCGAGGATTCGGCAATGGGGCCGCTGACGGGCACGGGCGGCGGCCCGTCGAGCTTCGGATCCTCTCGAAGGATCGCGTCCTGGAGGTGTCGTAACGAGCGATCCGGGTCCAGCCCGTACTCATCGGACAACCGGGAGCGGATCTTGTGGTAGACGTGGAGAGCCTCGGGCCCTCGACCCGAGCGGTACAGCGCCAGCATGAGTTGGGCCTGCAGGCGGTGCCGCAACGGGAACTGGGCGGCGAGCTCCGTCAGTTCGTCGACGACGGCTGTATGCCGACCTAGCCGTAGCTCGGCGTCGTAACACTCCTCGGCGGCATTGAACCAGGTCTCCTCGAGGCCACGACAGAGCTGGTCCGAGATGTCGGGCGTCACCACATCGACGAGCGGCGGGCCCCGCCATAGCGTCAGTGCGGCACGCAGTCGGCCGACACGTTCCATGTCGGCCACGCCGGCCGCCGCCGCCACGAGGGACCGGAAGCGATGAACGTCGATCACGTCGGCATTCGCGCTCAGCATGTAGGCCGAACCGCGGGTGACGATCTCAACTCTCGGCGGGACCTGAAATGGCGCCGCCGTCAAAATCCCACGAAGCGCGGACATCCGGACATGGATCGCGTGCCGCGCCGTCGCGGGCGGCGAGTCTCCCCACGTGAGGCCGACGAGTCGGCTGACAGTGACCGGCCGGTTCACCTCTAGCGCGAGGATGGCAAAGGCCAAGCGTTGTTTACGCGGGCCGAGGTAGAGCAACCGATCTGCATCCCACGCTTCTATGGAGCCCAATAGCCTGATATCCACCGACTCCCCCCTACGAGTAGTATGGATTGTAGTGAATGAAGTGATTTCTAGGCCAAGCAACACCAACTCCTGAGAGTGCGCCAATACGCGGGTAACACGCCGCGTCCGCGCACGGGCTGGCGCTTCGGGATGACGACCGGGTTGTCCTTGGAGGTTGTTCAGCGTCCCCTAGCGGCATGGCGACGACGTCGACCTGCCGCCGGGCCGCTCACCGGCCGAGGCCCCGGTACGCCTTAACCGCCAGCGGCAGTGTGAGCACGGTGACGACGAGCGGCCAGACGACGGCCAGCCCGATGGAGTGCTCCCCGAGCCACCCGGCCGGGTGGCCGCCGGGGTTGCCGAACAGGTCCCGCACCGCGGTCGTCGTCCACGAGAGCGGGTTGAGCGTGGCGATGGCCCCGAGCCAGGTCGGCATGAGCTCCGGCGCGGCGAAAGCGTTGGAGATCATCGTGACGGGGTAGAGCAGGCCGTAGATCCCGTTGGCCATCTCCGGACTTTTCGCCCGAAGCCCGAGATAGATGCCGAGCCACAGGAACGCCATCCGGGCCAACAGCAGTAGCCCGATCGCTGCGAGGGTCTCCCAGACGGTGCCGTGCCAGCGCCACCCCACGAGCAGGCCGGCGCCGATGAGAATGGCCAGGCTGACCAGGGAGTACAGCAGGCCGGCCAGCGACCGCCCGACGACGACCGCAGACGGCGCGATGGGCATCGACCGGAACCGGTCCATGACCCCCTTGGTGTTGTCGGCCTGCACCGCGGCCAAGGTCTCACCGAGACCGAAGGCCATGGTCTGGACGAACATCCCCGGCAGCACGAACTCCTGGTAGCTGAGCCCGCCCGGCACCTGCATCGCGCTACCCAGCACGTAGGCGAAGAGGACCACGAAGATGATGGGGAAGATCAGGGTCCACAGGATCAGCTGCGGCTCGCGCACCCAGTGCGCGACGTCGCGTCCGGCCACGAGGAAGCCGTCGCGGGCGGCCCAGCGCAGCCGCTCGAGCGGCCGGTATGCCAGTGACTCCCTCGTGGTGGTGACCGCGGTCATGGGGTGCCCTCCTTCTGATCAGCGGTCGTCTCGTCCTCGGTCGAGTGTCCGGTCAGCCGGAGGAACACGTCGTCGAGCGTCGGCTTGCGCAGCGCGATGTCCTCGATAGCCACGCGGTGCTCCTGCAGGTCGCGCAGCACCCCGGCCATGGCGGCGACCCGGTCGTCGACCGGGGCGGAGACCCGTCGTTGCGCGCGGTCGACGTGCGGCGGCCCGGCGCTGTAGCGCGAGACCGCTTCGAGGGCCCGGTCGAGGTCGGCGCCGTCGCGAGGCGACTCCTCGACGACCACCTCGAGCTGGTCACCACCGACCTCGCGCTTGAGCTCGTCCGGCGTGCCATCGGCGATGACCCTGCCGGCCTCCATCACGGCCACGCGGCCGGCCAGCTGGTCGGCCTCGTCGAGGTACTGGGTGGTCAGCAGGACCGTCGTCCCGTCGGCCGCGAGGGACCGGACCGCGTCCCACACCTCCGTGCGGTTCCGCGGATCCAGGCCGGTGGTCGGCTCGTCGAGGAAGAGCACTTCGGGCCGGAGGAGCAGGGTGATCGCGAGGTCGAGCCGGCGACGCATACCCCCTGAGTAGTGCTTGACCTGCTTCTCGGCCGCGTCCGCGAGGCCGAACTGACCGAGCAGCTCGTCGGCGCGACGCTGGGCGTCGCGGCGGGTCATCCGGTTGAGGCGGCCGAACAGCACGAGGTTCTGGCGACCTCCGAGGATCTCGTCCACGGCGGGGGTCTGCCCGCTCAGGCCGATCCGGCGCCGGACCTCGTGCGGCTGGGTCGCCGGGTCTCGCCCGGCGACTCGGGCGTTCCCTGCGTCGTAGCGCAGTAGGGTCGCGAACGCGCGCACTGCCGTCGTCTTGCCGGCGCCGTTGGGACCGAGCAGGCCGAACACCGTCCCCCGGTCTACCTCGAGGTCGAACCCGTCGAGCGCCCGCTGGTCGCCGTACCGCTTGACCAGCCCCTCGGCGCCGATCGTCACCGCCATTCCGCCACCTCTCCTTACGCGGTAAAGTGAAGAAGGAAGAACAATACTTTATTCCGTAAAGAGAGGCAACCATGGTCATGGACGCCGGCCAGGGCGACGCCCGCCGCACCATGGAGCTGCTCTGGGGACTCCCTTCCGCGACCGAGACCACCGCGCGTGGTCCCAAGCCCGCACTCACCGTCGACGCCATCGTCGCCGCGGCCACCGACATCGCCGACGCCTCCGGGTTCGACGCGGTCTCGATGCGCGCAGTGGGCGAGCGGCTGGGGCGGACGGCGATGGCGCTCTACACGTACGTGCCGAGCAAGGCCGAGCTGGTCGACCTCATGCTCGACCGGACCCTCGGCGAGCTCGACATCACCTACGACCTCAGCCCCGGGTGGCGGCTGGCGGCTCGCCGCTGGGCGCTGGACTCGTGGGAGTTCTACGTGCGGCACCCGTGGGTGCACCGCATCTGGACCGCCCGACCGGTCCTGGGGCCGGGCAGCTACGCGGCCATGGAGCAGCCGGCGGCGATCTTCGCGTCGGCCGGACTGTCCGGCCCGGACGTCATGAAGGTCGTCGGCATGGTCTCGGCGTTCGTCGTGGGCGTCACCCGCCAGGTGACCGAGCTGAGGGAGGTCACCGCGGCGGCCGGTCAGTCCGAGGACGAGTGGTGGGCGACGCACTCGCAGCTGCTGTCGGAGCTCGTCCCTGACGTCGACGACCGCTACCCGAACCTCGCCCGCGCAGGGGAGGAGGGCGCTTTCGAGTTCGACCACGAACCGGGCCATTACCTCGAGCAGGAGACCCGCAACGCGTTCGAGTTCGGGCTGGACCGGATGCTCGACGGCATCGAGGCATACCTGTCGCGGCAGCCCGAGGTGTAGTCCCGTCTGGAGCGGGTAGTCCGGCTCTCATCCGACCCCAAGGAGGATCCGTGACCACCCACACCCGACCGCTCGCCCTCGTCACCGGCGCGTCGAGCGGGATCGGTCGCGAGCTGTCGGTCGAGCTCGCGGCTCGTGACTACGACCTCGTTCTCGCGGCGGAGGACGCTGACCTGTCGACCGTGGGCGAGGGCGCGTCGCGGAGTGGTGTCTCGGTCGTGACCGTCACCGCCGACCTGGCGACCGACGCGGGCGTGGAGAGGCTCGTGGCCGAAGTCGAGGGGCTCGGCCGGCCGGTGGACGTGCTCTGCCTCAACGCCGGTGTCGGCAACGCCGGCCCGTTCATCGAGACACCGCTGGAAGACGACCTGCGGCTGATCGCCCTCAACATCGACCACGTCGTCCACACGGCGAAGCGGCTGCTGCCGCCCATGGTGCAACGCGGACAGGGCCGGGTGCTCATCACCTCGTCGATCGCCGCGCTCATGCCCGGACCCTGGTACGCGACGTATGCGGCGTCGAAGGCCTTCTTGCAGTCCTTCGCCGAAGCGATCCGCTACGAGCTCAAGGACACCGGCGTCACGGTGACCGCGCTGCTGCCGGGCCCGACCGACACCGACTTCTTCGACCGGGCCAACATGGACGGCACCGTGGCTGGCCAGGGACCCAAGGATGACCCGGCGGACGTGGCGCGGGACGGCATCCAGGCGATGCTCGACGGCAAGGACCAGGTCGTCGCCGGCTCGTGGCGCAACACGGTGCAGGCGGTGCTGAGCAAGGGCGGCCCGGACCGCCTCAAGGCGGCCGTGCACGCCCAGATGACCAAGGAGAAGTAGCGGCGCTAGCCGGCGTCCAGGCGGGTCAGCTCGAAGACCGGGTGGGCGTGGGCCTCGCGAACGAACTCCTCGACCGGCGCCCCTTTCGGCGCGTCGAAGTAGGAGCGGACCGCGCCCGCGACCTCCAGGTAGTCCTTGAGCACCGGCCCGGCCTCCTGCGGCGCGACCTCCTGCACCGCATACTCCGCATCGGTCTGCTGGCCGTCGATCTTCCCGGTGAGCCGGACGGTGCCCGCGGCCCGGGCATTGACGACC
>Ga0307318_10000433_pt1 | contig 13664 bp, 12 predicted proteins | sample ER_DNA_367_FD_194500 | JGI IMG/M metagenome (GOLD analysis project Ga0307318, IMG submission 194500) | Bulk soil microbial communities from the East River watershed near Crested Butte, Colorado, United States - ER_DNA_367 | ecosystem: Environmental > Terrestrial > Soil > Floodplain | place...
GCTCCTTGGCCGATCGGATGGCCTCGATGGCGTCCTTCTCCTGCTGCCAGTGCGCCTTCATCTCGCTCGAGCGCTCGCGCAGCTCGGCCAGCTCGCGCTCGAGGGCCTCGCGGCGCGCGACCGACGCCTCGTCGGTCTCCTTCTCGAGCGCCTGCCCCTCGATCTCGAGCTGCATGATGCGACGCTCCACGGCGTCGATCTCGGTGGGCATCGAGTCGATCTCGATGCGCAGCCGCGAGGCCGCCTCGTCGATCAGGTCGATGGCCTTGTCGGGTAGGAAGCGGTCGGCGATGTAGCGCTGCGACAGGGTGGCCGCGGCGATGATGGCCGCGTCCTGGATGCGCACGCCGTGATGGACCTCGTAGCGCTCCTTGAGCCCGCTCAAGCGCCGCGTCCTTCTCGATGTGCTTGCGGTATTCGTCGAGCGTGGTGGCGCCGACCGCCCGCAATTCGCCGCGGGCGAGCATCGGCTTGAGCAGGTTGGCGGCGTCGACGGCGCCCTCGGCGGCGCCGGCGCCCACGATCGTGTGAAGCTCGTCGAGGAAGAGGATGATCCGTCCCTCGCCCTCGGCCACCTCCTTGAGCACGGCCTTGAGGCGGTCCTCGAACTCACCGCGGTACTTGGCACCGGCGATCAGCGCGCCCATGTCGAGAGCGATCACGCGGCGGTCGCGCAACGAGTCGGGCACGTCGCCCGAGACGATGCGCTGGGCGAGGCCTTCGACGATCGCCGTCTTGCCGACCCCGGGCTCGCCGATGAGCACGGGGTTGTTCTTGGTGCGCCGCGACAGCACCTGGATCACGCGCCGAACCTCGTCGTCGCGCCCGATCACCGGGTCGAGCTTGCCCGCTTCGGCGGCCTGTGTGAGGTCGTTGCCGTAGGTCTCGAGCGCCTGGTACTTCTCCTCGGGATTCTGGTCGGTCACCCGGTGCGGGCCACGCACGGCCATGACGGCTTCGGCCAGCTGGTCGCGCGACGCTCCCGTGTCCAGATCGGGCTCGGCGGCGAGGGCGAGCAGCAGGTGCTCGCTCGAGACGTACTCGTCGCCCATGCCGCGCGCCTCGCGGTCGGCGCGCTCGAGCACCCCGGTCAGCTCTCGGCCGATCGAGGGCGCCGCCGAAGGCTCGCCCGACATCGTGGGAAGCGCGGCCAGCGCCTCGTTGGCCCGGCTGCGCACGCGGTTGGGATCGGCCCCCGCGCGCCGGAGCACGGGCACCACGATGCCGCCCTCCTGTTCGAGCAGGACGAGCAGCAGGTGAGCAGGGACCACCTCGGGGTTCGCCCGGGCGCCCGCCAGCGACTGAGCGGCGGCGATGGCCTCCTGCGACTTTATCGTGAATCGGTTCAGTTGCATGAGAAAATCTAAGTGTGTTTATAGCAGATCTGTAGCGATCCGCCAACGGGTTCGGCGCGGCTAGCGGGGGCGCTGAATGGGAATGCGCACGCCGCGCCGGCGCGAGGTCAGGGCTTGGGAGGGCGGCTCGTAGACCACCAGCTCGGCCTTGACCGATCGCCTCACGCGATCGATCTCCTTGCGCAGCTCCTCCTGGGCGCGATCAGCTTGGCGCTCGAAGGCGCGCAGGCGGCGCCGCATGCGTTCGATCTCGGCCTCGAGCTCGAACACCTTCTCGACCCCGGCGAGGTTCATCCCGAGCTCGCCGGTCAGCTCCTGGATGCGCCGCAGGCGCTCGACGTCTCCCTGTGAGTACAGGCGCGTGTTCTTGGGCGACCGCCTGGGGGTGATCAGGCCGCGGGCCTCGTAGATGCGCAGCGTCTGCGGATGCATGCCCGCCAGCTCGGCCGCCACGGAGATCATGTAGACGCCGCGATCGGGGTCGTGGGCGCGCTCGGCCATTGCCCTAGTCCCTTCCCGAGAGCAGCCGCTCGCGCGGGTTGCCGTTCATGACCGCGGCCAGATCGTCGACCGCCTCGCGCTGCTCGTCCGAGAGCGAGCTCGGCACGTCGATCACGAGCCGGTAGTGGATGTCGCCGCGGCCGCGGCCGCCCAGCTTCGGGGGGCCCTCCCCGCGGAGGCGCTGCACGGTCCCGTGGGCGGTGCCCGGGGCGACGCGGATGCGCTTGCTCGCGGCGAGCGTGGGCACCTCGATGGTGGCTCCGCGGATGGCCTCGGGAACGGTGATCGGCACCTCGACCTCGAGGTGGTCGCCCTTGCGCGAGAAGATCGGTGACTCCCCCACGCGGGTGATCGCGTAGAGGTCGCCGGCGGGGCCGCCGCGCGGACCGGTCTCGCCCTTGCCGGCCAGACGTACGCGGCTCCCGTCGCGCACGCCTGCCGGGATGTTCACCCGGTAGCGCTTGACCTGGCGCGTGCGCCCGGTGCCGTCGCACGTCGGGCAGGGGTCCTTGATCTCGGTGCCGGTGCCGCCGCACTGTCGGCAGGGCTGAGAGATCGAGAACAGGCCCTGCGACTCGGCCTCGACGCCGCGGCCCTGACAGCGCGAGCAGATCGACGGCGTGGTTCCCGGCTTCGCGCCGGTCCCGTGGCAGGTCGGACAGGGCGCCGACAGCGGCACCGAGACAGGCACCTGGGCGCCCTCCATCGCCTGGTCGAAGGAGACGTGGACCTCCGTCTCGAGGTCGCGCCCGCGCTCGGGACGCGGGGCCCCGCCGCCCCCGCCGCGGTTTCCGAAGATGTCGGAGATGATGTCGCCGAAGCCGCCGAAGTTGCCGCCGCGGAACGAGCTCGGGTCAAACCCCCCGGCGCCGCCGAAGATCCCGCCGCCCGAGTCGAACGCCTTGCGCTTTTCGGGGTCGGAAAGGATCGAGTAGGCCTCCTGGATCTCCTTGAAGCGCTCCTCGGCGTTCTTGTCCCCGGAGTTGCGGTCAGGGTGATACTCCCGGGCGAGCTTGCGGTAGGCCTTCTTTATCTCCTCATCGGACGCGGCCTTGCCGACGCCCAGCGTCGAGTATGGATCCTTGGGCGGCATGACTAGGAGGAAACAACCACTCGGGCCGGACGCAAGATCGAGCCGTTGGACCGGTAGCCCTTCTCGACCACGTCGAGCACCACACCCGACTCCGCGCCGTCCTGCTCGCGCATGGAAAGCGCCTCGTGCTCGCCGGGATCGAAACGGTCGCCGCGGGGATCGAACTGCTCGACGCCGTTGCGCTCGAGCACGGCGATCAGCGCCGAGTGCACGAGCCGTACGCCCTCGGCGAGATGCTGCTCGCCCTCCTGCGCGGAGGCTAGCGCCCGCTCGAGGTTGTCGACCACGGGCAACAGCTCGCGGACGAGCCCGCTCTTGGCGCGCTCACCCGAGGCGGCCGCCTCGCGCGCGGCGCGCTTGCGGTAGTTCTCGAAGTCGGCCTGAGCCCGGCGGGCGAGGTCGAGAAACTCGTCCCTCTCCCGCTGGGCCTGGGCCACCCGGTCCTCGGGAGACGAGTCCGTCTGCTCCTCCGTGTGCTCCTTCTCCTCGAGGATCTCGCGCTCGACGCCGGGGTCCTCATCCCCGGAGGGCTCGCCCGACTCGTCGCGCGACGTGACGGGCTCCTCCTCCGGGGAGACGGGGGATGGCTGGCTGTCGAACATGGCTAGGAGCGCTCCTCGCCGTCGACCACCTCGGCGTCGACGACCTCCTCCTCGGCCGCGGAGTCGGTCGCGCCGTCACCCGAGGCGCCGTTACCCGCCTGCTGCTGCTGGGCGGCCGCCGCGTACATCTGCTCGGACACCTTGTGGAAGGCGGCCTGCAGGGCGTCCGTCTTCGTGCGCAGCAGCGCGGGGTCGTCGGACTCGAGGCTGTCGCGGATGTCCTTGATGGCCGCCTCGATCTCCTCCTTGGACGAGGAGTCGACGGTGTCGCCCATCTCGGTCAGCTGGCGCTCGGCCTGGTAGGCCGCGTTCTCCGCCGTGTTGCGTGCCTCGACCAGCTCGCGCATGCGGCGGTCCTCCTCCGCGTGGGCCTCGGCGTCCTTGACCATCCGCTCGACCTCGGCCTCGGCCAGGCCGGAGCCGGCCTTGATCTCGATCTTCTGCTCCTTGCCGGTGCCGAGATCCTTGGCGGTCACGTTCACGATGCCGTTGGCGTCGATGTCGAAGCCGACCTCGATCTGCGGGATGCCTCGCGGCGCCGGCGGGATGCCGGTCAGCTGGAACTTGCCGAGCGACTTGTTGTACGCGGCCATCTCGCGCTCGCCCTGGAGCACGTGGACCTCGACGCTCGGCTGGTTGTCCTCCGCGGTGGAGAAGATCTCCGACTTGCGCGTCGGGATCGTGGTGTTGCGCTCGATCAGCTTGGTGCGAACGCCACCCTTGGTCTCGATGCCGAGCGTCAGCGGGGTCACGTCGAGCAGGAGCACGTCCTTGACGTCGCCGGCCAGCACGCCGGCCTGGATGGCGGCGCCGACGGCCACGACCTCGTCCGGGTTGACGCCACGGTGCGGGTCCTTGCCGGTCAGCTCCTTGACCTTCTCCTGAACGGCCGGCATGCGGGTCATGCCGCCCACGAGCACTACGTGCGCGATGCCGTCCTTGCCGACGCCCGAGTCCTCGAGCGCCTGCTTGGTCGGCGCGACCACGCGGTCGATGAGGTCCGCGGTCAGCTCGTTGAGCTTGGAGCGCGTCAGGCGCTGGTTGAGGTGCTTGGGCACCGAGTCCACCGCGGTGATGAAGGGCAGGTTGATCTGCGTCTCCTGCGTGGTGGAGAGCTCGGTCTTGGCCTTCTCGGCCTCCTGGTAGAGGCGCTGGAGGGCCATCTTATCCTGCGAGAGGTCGACGCCCTCGGCCTTCTTGAACTCGCTCACGAGGAAGTCGACGATCGCCTTGTCGAAGTTGTCGCCGCCGAGGTGGTTGTCACCCGCGGTGGCCTTGACCTCGAATACGCCGTCGCCGATCTCGAGCACCGACACGTCGAACGTGCCGCCGCCGAGGTCGAAGACGAGGATGGTCTGGTCGGTCTCCTCCTTGTCGAGCCCGTACGCCAGCGCGGCCGCGGTCGGCTCGTTGATGATGCGCTTGACGTCGAGGCCGGCGACCTTGCCGGCGTCCTTGGTGGCCTGGCGCTGGTCGTCGTTGAAGTAAGCGGGGACCGTGATCACCGCCGAGTCGACGCTGTCCCCGAGATAAGCCTCGGCGTCGGCCTTCAGCTTCTGGAGGATCATCGCGCTGATCTCCGGCGGGGCGTACTCGCTGCCGCCCGCCTTCACGCGCGCGTCGCCGTTGGGGCCGGCGATGACCTCGAAGGGGACGATCTTCTCCTCCTCCTTGACCTCCGCCTCCTTGCGGCCCATGAAACGCTTGATCGAGAACACGGTGTTCTCGGGATTGGTGACCGCCTGGCGCTTGGCCGGTGCGCCCACCAGTCGCTCGCCGCCCTCCGTGAAAGCAACGACCGAGGGAGTGGTGCGCGCACCCTCGGCGTTCTCTATCACGGTCGGCTCGCCGCCCTCGAGGACGGCCATGCACGAGTTGGTCGTGCCAAGATCGATGCCGATCGTCTTGCCCACTCTGTCTGCTCCTTAGTGCTTAGGGTTCAGTCCGAAAGAAATCTGAGTCTGAGTATGGCAGATCTTCTCCGCCTTGCCAACGCGATGGTAGCGCGCCGAGCGCCGGCGAGGAGGGGCGGATAGGCTGCCGCCGGCCATGCGTCTGCGTCCTCTCTGCAGCACCCTCGCCCTCCTGGTCGCGTTCGCGGCGGCGGGCTGCGGCGGGGACGACGAACCAGCGGACCCCACTACGGACCAGGGACAGGAGCAGGCCGAGACGACGGAGACCTCGCCCGCGGCGGCAGCCGAAGCGCTGAAGGACACGAGCGTGAAGCCCGAGGTGCCCCGGCCCGTCGGCTCACCCCCGCGCCGGCTCGAGACCGAGAACATCGTCAAGGGCAAGGGCCCGCCGGCGAAGCGCGGCGACAAGGTGGTCGTGAACTACGTGGGCGTGACCTTCTCGACCGGCAAGGAGTTCGACACCTCCTGGGACATCGGGCGCCCCTACCGCTTCCCGCTGGGCCACGGTGAGGTGATCGAGGGTTGGGACAAGGGCATCGTCGGCATGCGGGAGGGCGGGCGGCGGCAGCTGACGATCCCGCCCGAGTTGGCCTACGGCGCCGACGGCTCGCCTCCGGACGTCCCCCCCAACGAGACGCTGGTGTACGTGATCGACCTGGTGAGGATCCAGGGGAGTTCCTAGCCCGCGAAGCTCAGCGCGTAGGCCACCGAGGCCACGCAGACGACGCCGACCCCCGCGTAGTCGCGCCGCGCCCGGAAGTCCATCGGCCGCGCGAAGAGGGCGACCGCGAGCAGCATGAAGGGATCGAAGTACTTCTGGTAGACGAGCGCCACCGGCAGCGCCGCGATGAGGAACGCTCCCAGCACCACGCTGGGCAACGCCGCCCAGCCGGCACGCCAGACCAGGGCGGCGCCGGCCGCGGCGCCGAGCGGGACGAGCAGCCAGAAGACAAGCGACGTCCCGAGGACGCTGGGCAGCTGGTCGGACAGCTTCCACAGCCAGCCCGCATCGCCGGCCCGGCCCGGCTCGATGGGGATGAACTCCAGGGGCGAGATCAGCAGGAGGGCGATCGAGCCCGCAACGGCAAGGCCGAGCACGTGCTGGGGGCCGATCCTGCTTGCGGGCTTTCCGCGCACGAAGGCCGCCACCGCGCGCCCGGTCGGCGAGCCGAGCGCGCTGCGGGCCATACGGCCGGCCGGGCTGCGCAGCACGCGCGTCCAGCGCAGCGCCGACGGGCCGAGGACCAGCGCCGCGTAGACGCCGAGCAGCGCGAGCGTGAAGCCGACCGTGCGCAACGAGAGCGCGTCGCGCCCGAAGCCCGGGCGCTCCGTGCACAGCCCACACGAGGCGGGATCGGCGCTCGGCGGCACCAGCCCGTTCCATTCCACCACCAGCAGCGCGAAGGGAACCAGCGCGAGAGCCAGCAGGCCGAACCCGATCAGGGCGGGACGAAGCTCGCGTCGGCGCAAGAGAAAGAACGCCGCCACGACCACCAGCCACAGAAACGACTGGCGCGTGAGCACCGCCGCGCCGATGAGCAGGGCACCCGCCGCGAACGCCGGCACCGACCCCGTGCGCGAGAACGCGTGGATGCGCTCCAGCGCCAGCAGCGCGAACAGGATCGCCAGATTGTCGGTGAGCAGCGTGAACGAGGCGCCGAAGAAGTAGGGCGACAGGACGAAGGCGAGCGTGAGCGCGAACGCCGGAAACGGCGCGAGCGTCGTCGTGCGTCGAAGCAGCCGCAGCAGGGCGAGCGCCGCGCCGTAGGAGAACGCAACGTTGAGCAGCCGCAGCTTCCACAGGTCGAAGCCGACGAGCTCGCCCCACGCGGTTGTCAGGAGGTGGAAGAGCGGGGTCTGGGCGGACGGGTAGTCCGAGAAGTCGAGCCGGTCGCGAAAGAGCTCGATGGTGGGCAGCTGGTAGACGCCCGCGTCGGTGCCGTGGAAGGTCTCGATCTCGACCGTGAGCCCTTGGAGCACCGCGATCCCGGCGAGGAAGGGAACGGCGAGGAGCAGCTTGTACATCAGCCCTCGGGTAGCGGTCGCGGGGGACGCCGGCGAGGCGCGATCTCCACCGACACGATCGCCGCCGTGATCAGCGCCGCCCCCACCCAGCCGGCGGTCGTGAGCCGCTCGTCGTTGAGCAGCCACCCGAAGAGGCCGGCAAAGGCGGGCTCGGAGGCGAGGATGAGCGCGGTTCGGGCCGGCGGCGCATGGCGCTGGGCGAACGACTGCACGAAGAAGCCGAGCGCGCTCGCCACGAGCGAGGTGACGATCAGCGCCGACCACACCGTGGCTCCCCGCGGAGGCTCGAGCTGACCTGCCAGGCCGCCGATCACCAGGCAGGTCACTCCCACCACGCCGAGCTGAACGGCCAGCAGCGCGCCCACATCGAAGCGCCTGACGGCGCTCGCGGTGGCGAGGATGTGGGCCGCGAGCGAGAAGGCGCACAGCAGCACGAGGCCGTCGCCGCGAAGGTCGAAGCTGTCGCTCGCGCCCGTCAGCAGCCACAGCCCGACCAGTGCCACGCCCGCCGCGATCCAGGCTGCGGCGGAGATTCGCTGGCCCAGGAAGATCGCCCCGAGCACCGGAGTGAGCACCACGAACAGACCGGTGATGAAGCCGGTGTTCGACACCGTCGTCCGCTCGAGGCCGAGCGTCTGGAACACGTAGCCCCCGGTGAGGAAAGCGCCCATCAGCAGTCCCGCGCGCCAGCCGTCGGCCGGGAGCGAGCGCAGGGGCCGCCAGAAGATCACCGCCACGATCAGCGCAGCGGGCAGAAAGCGGTAGGCGAGGAATGCCATCGTGGGCAGCAGCGCTATCGCGTCCTGGACCATCACGAACGTCAGCCCCCAGACCGCCGCGATCGCGATCAGCGCCGCCTCGGCCACCCGGCGCAGCATGGGCTCGCTCATGGCCGGGCCAGGCGCCGGCGGCCCTCGGGGCACATGCGCCGCAGCGGACACTCGGCGCAGCGCGGCGAGCGGGCGACGCACGTGCGCCGCCCGTGGCGTATCAGCAGCACGTGCGTCTCGTAGGCGAACTGCGCATCGTCGCCGCACAACCGCGCGAGCTCGTCGTGGGCAGCGACCAGCGGAGTCCTCTCCGCCCACAGCCCCAGCCGGGTTCCGACCCGGTACACGTGCGTGTCGACCGGCGGGTCGGGGCGCCCGAAGGAGAACAGCAGCACGCAGGCCGCGGTCTTTCGGCCCACCCCGGGCAGCGCACAGAGCTCCCGCCGGGCGTCGTCGAGCGGGGCGTCGGCGAGCCACGCCAGGTCGTCGCCGTCCAGAGCCTCGAGGATCTGGCGGATCCGCACCGATTTCGTAGGCGCCAGACCGCCGGGGCGAATCGCCTCCTCGAGCTCCTCGACCGGCGCCTCACGAACGTCCTCCCAGGAGGAGAAGCGCTCGCGCAGGCGAGCGTAGGCGACGTCCCGGTTGCGGTCGTTCGTGTTCTGTGAGAGCACCGTGAGCACGAGCTCGTCGACGGGAGCGCGGTGGGGACGAAGCATCGGGCGGCCGTACTCGCGGGCGAGCCTCTCCACGATCCTCAGCAGCCTGCGGCGGTCGGCCATCGCGCGGGAAGGCTACGCGGGCTGGTATGACCCCACGGTGGAGATCGCCGAGCGTCATGCCGACGTCGCCGGGCTCGAGACCCACTGGCGCCAGGCCGGCGAGGCCCCGATTCTCTACGTGCACGGGGTGCCCACGGACTCATGGGACTGGGAGCCCTTTCTCGTGCGCACGGGGGGAGTCGCGCCCGACCTGCCCGGCTTCGGCAACTCGGCCAAGCCGGGAGACTTCGACTACTCGATTGCGGGCTACGACCGCTTTCTCGAGGCCTTCTGCGCACACGCGGGACTCGAGCGCTTCTCGCTCGTGGTGCATGACTGGGGCGGGGTCGCGCTGGCTCTCGCCCAGCGCTTTCCCGAGCGCATCGACCGCCTCGTGTTGTTCTCCACCGTGCCGCTGCTTCCGGGCTTTCGCTGGCACCGCGTCGCGCGCGCGTGGAGAACGCCGCTCGTGGGAGAGCTGACGATGGGCTTCACCACGCGCTGGGGCTTTCGGCGTTCGCTGCCGTCTGCGCTGGCCGACCGGGCCTACGCGAACTTCGACCAGGGCACCCAGCGCGCGATCCTGCGCCTCCATCGCTCGGCACCCCCCGACGCGCTTGAGCGCCACGGCGAGCGGCTGCATCTGCTGCACTGCCCTTCACTGATCCTGTGGCCTACAGACGATCCCTACATCTCCGCCGACTTCGGGGCCGCCTACCGGCACGCCCTCGGCGGGGAGGCCGAGCTCGAGTTGACCAACGGCGGCCACTGGAGCTGGCTCGAGCGACCCGCGCTGGTGGATAGGACCGCGGGCTTCCTGGGATAGGAGCGGTCCGGCATCGGCCGTCCGACGTTCTCGGCTAGCCTCCCGCCCAGTGCTCCGTGCTGTCCTCGCCGCTGCTACGGCGCCGCCGCGTACCCGTCCGCCGCTGGCCCCGACCCCCTCGCCCCCAAGCGAACCGACCACGCCCGAGCGGCCGTGGCACGCGCGAATCGACCCGTGGCGCGTCGCCCCGGTGGCGATAGCCGTTGCGTTTGCCGTCGTCTACCTGATCTGGGAGCCGCGAACGGTCGACCTCGCCGCCCATACCTTCCGGGCCAACCTCTTCGGCCAGGAGGGCTTCACGATCTGGAACGGGCAGTGGTACGGCGGCCACCACACACCGGCGTATTCCATCCTGTCCCCACCGCTGGCCTGGCTCTTGTCGCCCCCGGTGGCCCTGGCCATCGCGGCAGTGGCCTGCGCGGCGCTGTTCGAGCCGCTCGCCGGCAGGGCCTTCGGCGCCGAGCGCGCTCGCTGGGGAGCGATCTGGTTCGGAGTCGGCTCCGCCACGCTTCTGTTCACCGCCCGTCTTCCGTTCGCCATCGGCGTCGCGTTCGGGCTGGCCGCGCTGCTCGCGCTGCAGCGGCGTCGCTACGTGTGGGCGGTCGTGCTCGCGGTGCTGTCGCCGCTCGGCAGCCCGGTCGCCGGGCTGTTCCTGGCCATGGCCGGTGTGGCCTTCTCGCTGGCGGCCAAGGGCGACCGCGTCAAGCGAAGAGAGGGACTGCTCATAGCCGCGGCGGCCTTCATCCCGCCCGTCTTCTTGGCCTGGGCCTTTCCGGAGGGCGGCTGGGCGCCATTTCCCTTCACCGCCTATCTCCCCATCCCCGCCTTCGCGATCGCCGCCGTCCTCCTGCTCCCACGCGAGCAGCGCGCCCTGCGCTGGGGCGTCGCTCTTTACGGGCTGGGAGCGACCGTCGCGCTGGCCCTGGAGACGCCGATGGGGGGCAACGCCGTTCGGCTCGGAGCGCTGTTCGGCGGTCCGGTGATGCTGTGCGCACTCTGGGGCAGGCCGGTGCTGCGGCGGCGCTGGTCGGCCGCCGTGCTCGTTGTGTGCTTCCTCGCGCTCGGCTTCTGGCAGTGGTCGCCGGCGGTGCGCGACGTGATCAAGTACCTCGAGGATCCGGCGGCCAAGTCCGATTACTTCGAGCCGCTGCGACAGTGGCTCTTCAGCCTGCCCGACCAGACACGCGTGGAGATTCCCTTCACGCGCAGCCATTGGGAGGGCTCGGAGATCGCACTCGAAGCGCCTTTGGCGCGAGGCTGGCTGCGTCAGCTGGATACGGGCCTGAACCCGATCTTCTACAAGGGCGAGATCAACCGGCTGACCTACGCGAGCTGGCTGGTGGAGAACGCGGTCCGTTACGTGGCCCTCCCGAGCGCGAAGCCCGACAAGAGCTCCTACGGCGAGCGCGCCTTGATCGAGCGCGGGTTGCCCTATCTGCGCCTGCGCTGGAAATCGGACGACTGGCGCGTGTACGAGGTCCTGCTGCCGACGCCGATCGTTATTTCCCAGGGCAACGCCAACATCGTGCTCGAGCAGATGCGCTCCGACGAGCTGCTGCTCGACGTCAAGCGCCCCGGTGAGGCGATCGTGCGCGTGCGCTGGACGCCCTACTGGTACGCCCCGAACGCGTGCGTCGAGCCCGACGGCAAGTGGACGCGCGTGATCGCCCACGAGGTCGGCTTCGTCAGGCTGTCGACCCGCTTCTCGCCGGAGCGCCTGTTCTCACGCGGCCGGCGCTGCGGCGACTAGGGGGCAGCCCCCGGCGACCCAGCCTTGCTAGCGTTCGCAGCGCCCGGCCACGGTGGCCCGGCCGAGAACAAAGTAGTGCCAGCGCTCGCAGGTCGTTGCCTCTGTTGCACCTTCCGCGTACGCAGCACCGACCAACGTGGGAGGACCCATGGCATCCGGAACCGTCAAGTGGTTCAGTGACGACAAGGGCTTCGGCTTCATCACGCCCGACGACCAGGGCAAGGACCTGTTCGTGCATCACAGCGACATCGACAGCGAGGGCTTTCGCACGCTCGCCGAGGGCGCGCGCGTGGAGTACGAATCACAGCCGGGGGACAAGGGCCCCAAGGCTGTGAACGTCCGCCCCGTCTGACGACAAGCGCTCGCAGTCAGGCGAGCCCGCGCTCGTGAGCCAGGAGTGCCGCCCGGCGCTCCTGACGCTCACGATCCACGCGCACCACGTCCCACACCAGGCCGACCTTCTCCAGCGCGCGGATCAGCAGCGCCGAGGGATCCAGCTCCCACCGGCGCAACCCGTGCTCGGCCGAGGTCGGAAATGCGTGGTGGTTGTTGTGCCAGCTCTCTCCGAAGGAGAGCGGCGCGAGCCAGAGCAGGTTGCGCGACTCATCGTCGGTCTCGAATCGCCGCCGGCCGAAGAAGTGGCACAGCGAATTGATGCTGAAGGTCACGTGGTGCACGACCAGCATCCTCACGGCGCCGCCCCAGAGGAGACCGGTCAGTCCCGCGAACAGCGACCCGCCGATCGCCCAGCCCAGCGCGAAGGCCAGCAAGAGTGCGCCGACGGCCCAGAAGACGAACTTCCGGTCGACGAAGCTCACGATCGGATCGTCGATCAGGTCCCGTGCGTAGCGGCGGCGCAGGCCCCGCTGGGTATGGATGAACAGCCAGCCGACGTGTGCGTGGAGAAGCCCCTTGAACGCACCGCGCCACCCCACGCCGTGGTCGACGTGGGGGCTGTGCGGGTCGCCCTCCTGGTCGGCAAAGGTGTGATGCTTGCGATGGTCGGCGACCCAGGAGATGACCGGTCCCTCTATCGCCGCCGAACCGAGCACGGCGAACACCGCCCGCACCGGTTTGCTCGTCTTGAAGCTCCGGTGCGTGAAGTAGCGATGAAAGCCGACCGTGATGCCGAGCCCGGTGGCCATGTACATGATCACGAACACCACGACGTCACTCCAGCGCAGGAAATCGCCCCACACCTGCCACACGACCAGGCCGAGCGCGAGCACCGGCACGGCGGTCACGATCCCGGTGGCTATGCGATCGCGGGTCTCGTTGAGGACGGGCTCGACGTCGTCTCGTTGCGAAAGGTTCTCGGTGCTTACGGCAGTGGTCATTCGAACCTACCTACCCTGGGCAGGCGATTGGATACACCTGAAAGTACGGCCAGCCCCACTGCGAGGCCGCCAGAGCGCCCGCTAGGCTAGGCGGCCGTGCCCCGTTCACACCCGCTGTATCGCCAGTGGGCGCGCATCTGGCGCCTCAGCGGCCGTTGGCTTCCGAACGGCTGGCTCGACGCGATCCGCCAGCTTGCGCTGTTCGCCGCTGCCTACTACCTGTACCGGGTCGTGCGGGGCCTGGTCGACGGCCAGGCCGGCCTTGCCTTCGAGAACGCGCGGGCGCTGGTGGACATCGAGCGAACGCTGGGCCTGTTCTTCGAGCCCGGCCTGCAGGCCTGGACGCGGGCGCAGGACTGGCTGCTCGTGTTCGCCAACTGGATGTACGTCAACTCCCACTTCGTCGTCACCACGACGTTCCTGATCTGGCTCTACATCGCCCGCAACCACGCCTACTACTACGTGCGCAACATGTTCATGGTGGCGATGGGGCTGGCGCTCGTGCTCTACGTCGCCTTCCCGACCGCGCCGCCGCGGTTCATGCCCGAGTGGGGCTTCACCGACACCGTTGCGTCCTTCGTCGGAGAGGGAGCGGAGAACAGCGCCAACGTCCTCTACAACCCCTATGCCGCCGTGCCCAGCATGCACGTGGCCTTCGCCTTGATGATCGCCGTCCCCGCCTTCTTCCTGGTTCGCAACCGCGTGCTCAAGTGGCTGTGGGCCGTCTACCC
>Ga0307318_10000434_pt1 | contig 13653 bp, 14 predicted proteins | sample ER_DNA_367_FD_194500 | JGI IMG/M metagenome (GOLD analysis project Ga0307318, IMG submission 194500) | Bulk soil microbial communities from the East River watershed near Crested Butte, Colorado, United States - ER_DNA_367 | ecosystem: Environmental > Terrestrial > Soil > Floodplain | place...
CGCCCTGCTGGCGCGCGCCGGTCTGCCCAGCCCGCGCACGATCGCCTGCGAGCGGCCCGCCGACGCCCTGGAGGCGTTCGCCGAGCTCGGCGGCGACGTGATCGTCAAGCCGCTGTTCGGCTCGATGGGGGTCGGCATGGTGCGCGTGGACGATGCCGACGTCGCGCAGCGGGTGTTCCGCGCGCTGGAGCTCGAACGGGCCGTGTACTACCTGCAGGAAACACTGCCGCACGCGGGCCGCGACGTGCGAGCGCTCGTCGTCGGCGAGCGCGTGGTGGCCTCGATCGAGCGGAGTGGCGACGGCTGGCGCACGAACCTCGCGCGCGGCGGGCACGCGCGCTCCGTGCGGCTCGATGCGCCACAGGAGCGCCTGTGCGTGGCGGCGGCGGCCGCCCTCGGCGCCGACTACGCCGGCGTCGACCTCCTGCGCGCGCGCGACGGGTGCGACTACGTGCTCGAGGTCAACGGCATCCCCGGCTGGCAGGGGGTCGAGCGCGTGACGAGGGTCGACATCGCAGCCGCGCTCGCAGAGCACCTGGAGACGGTCGTCGGGTGACGCTCGACCGCATTCACCCGAGCGCGCGCAACTCATCGGGTCCGATAGCACTCCTGTGCAGGGCGGTGGCCACGAGCGCGCCGGCCGCCCCGGCTTCGGCCAGGGCGTGCAGGTCGGCGACGTCGCGCACGCCGCCGCCGGCCAGCAGCTCGAGCTCCGGAAAGCGGGTGCAGAGCCCGCGCACCAGTGCGACGTCCGGACCCGCGCCGGAGCCGACGCGCGCGAGGTCGAGGACGATGACCTCCCTCACGCCTGAGTGCCCGAGCCGCGCCAGCGCCTCGGCCGCTCCGAGCCGCGCCAGCTCGGCGTCGGGCGAGAGGACCCGCCCCGCCCGGAGGTCGAGGCTGAGCACGAGCGGGGCATCCGGGAGCTCCGTCCGCAGCCGCTCGAGCGCGGACTGGTCCGCGAGCGTCTCGGTGCCGATCACGACGCGCGCCGCGCCCAGCTCGAGCAGCACCTGGACGGCGGTGACCTCGCTGACGCCGGCATCGACCATCACCCGGGCCTCATGCCCGAGAGCGGCGAGGACCTTGCGCTGTGCCGGTCCGCCGGCTATCGCGTCGAGATCGGCGACATAGAGCTCGTCGAGTCCGAGTGCCCCGCGGACGGCGCGTGTGACCCGCACGGGGTCGGAGCCGGCCACGATCTCGCTGCGCAGAGGGCGATAGCGTTCGCGCTCCCCGCGCACGGCGTGCACGGCGGCTCCGCTCTTGAGATCTATGACCGGTATCACCCGCACGGCCGGAGAGGGTCGCTCATGGGCGGCGTGATCGGCCTCGACGTCGGCGGGGCCAACACGAAGGCGGCGTGGAGGCACGGCGGCGACCGGCGCACCGTCTCGCGACCGTTCGAGGTCTGGCGCGACCGCGAAGCACTCGAGGCGGTGCTGCGCGAGGTCGTCGCACGCGTAGCGCCGGAGCCCGTGGAGGCGGTGGCGCTGACTATGACCGCGGAGCTCTCGGACGTGTTTCGCACCAAGCGCGGGGGCGTGGGGTTCGTGCTCGACGCCGCGGAGGCGGCGTTGGCTGGTCCGCTGCTGCTCGCCTTCACGACCGCCGGTGAGGTCGTCCCGTTCCCGGAGGCGCGGGCGCGCGCACCCGAAGTTGCGGCCGCCAACTGGATGGCGAGCGCGCTCGCGGTGGCTGCGCTGTACCCCGACGCCCTGATGATCGACATCGGCAGCACGACCGCGGACGTCGTTCCGATCGCCAACGGTCGGGTGGTCGCCGCCGGTCGGACCGACCTCGACCGGCTGCTGGCGGGCGAGCTCGTCTACACCGGCGCGCTGCGCACCAACCTCGCGGCGATCGCGCCGCGGGTGCCGGTGCGCGAGCGCTCTTGCCCGGTCGCCTCGGAGCTGTTCGCTATCAGCGCGGACGTGCATCTGATCCTTGGCCATCTCCCGCCCGGCGCCTACACCTGCGCCACCCCGGACGGGCGCCCCGCAACTGTCCAGTTCGCGCGCGAGCGCGTGGCGCGGCTCGTGTGCGCCGACGCCGAGCAGATGGTCGCGGAGGAGATCGATGAAATCGCCGCGTTCCTGCACGCGGAGCAGGTGCGCCAGATCGAGGCGGCGGTTCGCCGGGTGAGCGGCCGCTTCGAGGGCGACCCGCCCGTGGTCCCGCTGGGTGCGGGGGCGTTCCTGGCGCGCGAGGCCGCCCGGCAACAAGGGCGCGCGGTCGCCGAGCTGCCGTGGAGCGCGGGCGAGCGTGACGCGGCGCCCGCCGCCGCGCTCGCGGAACTCCTGGCCGGCCGGCTGCGCTCGCGGTGCTGACCGTCGTCAAGGTCGGCGGCGGCCTCGCGCGCGAAGCGGGCGACGGCGCGTTGCGGACGCTGTGCCGCGCGATCGGCGACGCCGGCGCCCGCCGCCCGATGCTCGTCGTGCCGGGCGGCTCGGGGTTCGCGGACGCCGTCCGCGAGCACGACAGCCGCTTCGCCCTGCGGGCGGCGACGGCCCACCGGATGGCGATCCTCGCGATGGAGCAGTTCGGCTGGCTGCTCTCCGACCTGATCCCCGGTGCGGTTCGGTGCACCGACCTCGCGGCCGCCCGCACCGCCGCCGCGCGCGGGGGGACCCCGATCCTCCTACCGGCGGCACTGCTCGCGGGGGACCCGCTGCCCGCCACTTGGGCGGTCACGTCCGACTCGATCGCCGCCTGGGTTGCCGGTGCCTTGCAGGCAGCTCGCCTGGTGCTCGTCAAGCCGGTCGCCGGCCTATACCGCGACTGGCCGGCAGACGGCGAGCCGCTCGCCCGCCTGAGTGTGGGCGAACTCGCCGAGCTGCGCGCGGCGGGGCGAGCCGCGGGGGTCGACCAGCACCTGCCGGAGGCGCTGCGCGCGGCCGGCGTCGAGGCCTGGGTGCTCGACGGCCGCGAGCCGGCTCGGCTCGTGACGCTGCTCGAGCACGGCAGCACCGAGGGGACGCTCGTGACGCCGCGGGCGGTGACGTCGAGCCGCGGGCAGGCGTCGCCTGGTTAGCGTTCGCAGACGGGCGCGGCCGCTTGACGAGATCTGGGAACCCCGGATCTCGATTGGTACCTTGCCCGCCATGGCTGACCAGCAGTTCTGGGAGCGTACGGTGGGCGGGCACTTCGTCCTCCCAAAGCGCAGCTTCTGGCCCAGCTTCTTCTCGAAGGTCGTGGCCCGCCTGCAGTGGAATCCGGCGGCCATCGACCTCACCCAGGACGCGCGCGCGTGGCCGAAGCTTCCGGATGAGCGTCGCCGCCGCCTCATGACTCTTCTTGCCGGCTTCTGCGTGGCCGAGGACGCGGTCTCCGAGCACATCACGCCGTTCGCCGAAGCGGCCAGGGGGGCGACTCTGGCCTCCCAGGAGAGCCTGGTGGCCTGGGTCTTCTTTCTGCAGCGCCGCGACGAGGACCGCCACGCGCGGTTCTTCGACCGCATCGCCGCCGAGGTGCTGGGGCTGCCCGGAGCCACTCCGGCCGAGCGTCGCGAAGCGGCCCGGCCCCACGTCCCGCCCGCGGTGCTCGAGCTCTTCGAAGGGCGGCTGCCGGCAATGGCCGCGGAGCTCGCGGCGGGCCGCACCGGGTTGGCCGAGGGCGTCTCCCTCTACCACATGGTGCTCGAGGGAATCATCTTCGACGCCGCGCATCACGCGCTGCGCGAAGACCTGGTCGACGGCGCCCTGCCCGGGGTGCGGGAGGGCGTCGAGCGCGTCGAGCTCGACGAGCGCTGGCATATCGGCTTCGGCCTGCGCTGCCTGATCGAGTCCCAGCCCTCCCGAGATTTCCTCGACGATCTGATGGCGCGCGCCGAGGAGGCTGCCTCGGTCTGGGGCGACGCCGTCACGGATGCGACGCGCGAGCACATCGCAGACATGTGTCACCACCGGCTGGCGGCGGTCGGGCTCATCGAGCCGCACGTGGCCGCGTAGCCGGGCCGTCAACCGACGCCGATTCGGGGGAACGCCGAGCGCCTGGTTAGCGCTGGCACACGGCGCGAAGCCGCTCGATTCGCTCGGCGTCGAGCGGCTCCGTGCGCCGGCCGTCGCGGCAGGCCGCCGAGCGCACGCCGGCTATGTCGGCGCCGGTCGCCCGGACAACGCTCAGGTCGTCGGCGTGCAGGGCTCCGGCGAGCGCCATGTCGAGGCCCGCGCCGTGCGCCTCGGCTACCAGCGCCGCGAGCGCTTCCGGGGTGAGCCATTCGAACAGCCCGCGGCCGTCCTTGAACGCGGTGTCGAGCAGGCAGCCCGCGGCGCCCGCTCTCCGTGCGGCCGCGACGACGGCCCTGGGCGGCAGAGTCCCGCCCGGCACGCGCTCGGCGTCGGCGTAGGCGGCCGCGATCACGGCTGCCCCGCCGTCGAGCGCGTCGCGCACCGCGCCCAGGACCGCCACGGCCTCATCCGTGGTAGACGTCCCCCACAGCCCGACCTTCACGTACGCGGCGCCGGAGCGCGCGGCGCCCAGCGCGGCGAGCGCCGCGGTACCGGGCAGGTTGGGCAGGTCGCCGAGGGCGGCACTCACCGGACGCCCCGGCGGCACAACCTCCCGGACTCGCTCGATCACGCCCGGAAGCGGAGCGCCCAGTGAGCCCTCGGCCGGGTTCTTGACGTCGACGATGTCTACGCCCGCCTCCACCGCGATGCGGGCCTCGTCGGCGTCGATGACGCTCACTAGCAGCCTCATCCCGCCTCCACACGCGCCCCACGATTGTCGAAGCTCACGAGTTCCACGCGGCCGCGCCCGGCGAGCTCGGCCTCGATGCCGCGGACCAGCTCGCGCCCCGCCTGCTCGTCTCCGACGATCCCGTAGACGGCCGGTCCCCACGAGCTCTGTCCCGCGCCGGCCGCTCCGAGACGCAGCAGCGCGTCGACAAGGTCGCCCGCGCGCGGATGGAAGACACCCCCCTGAACCGCGGCGAACGACTCGCCGACAAGCCGCTGGACACGTGTGAGCGCGAGCCCGAACTCGGCGAGGTCCCCCTCGGCGAGCCCGGGGAGAAGCGAGGTCAGCACCAGCTGGGCGATCAGCGCGGCGCGGTCGGGGTCCGGACGCAGCTCCCCGAACGCCTGCTCCTCCGCCCGCCCCGAGAGTCCCGGCTCGGCGTGTGGGATCACGAGCACGCAGCGCCATTGCCCGGGAATGGCATGACGAGTGAGCAGCGGGGCTGGGCGCTCCACGCCGGGACGCCTGCCGCCCTCCACGACCAGTCCGCCGAGAACGAATGTCCACAGGCCGACCGCGGAGCGCGCGCCGCGGCCGGCCGCGCGGGCAATCGTCTCGGGCTCCGCCGTCTGCCCTGCCAGGGTGGCCAGGGCCGCCGTCACGGCGAGCCCGAGCTTGGTTCCCGAGCCGAGGCCGACATGAGGCGGAATCGCCTCGACCACCCGCACGTGCGCGCCGCCCGCGAGCCCGAGCGCCTCCCCGGAGCGACGGGCGACAGCGAGCGCGCGCTCGGCATCGGGGCCCTCGGCGGTCACGTCGTCGCTCGGGCTCGCCTCGACGACCGCGGCGGGGCGGCTGAGGGCGACCCCGAGGCCGCCAAAGCGCCGGACGCCGCCGCCGGCGGCGTCGAGCATGCCCATGTGCAGGCGCGCGGGTGCCATGACCCGAACCGACGTCATCTGCCGGCCACCGCGGCGCGCACGTGACGTCGTACGAGCTGCATCGCCTCTTGCTCCCGCGAGCCCGCCGTCTTGTCGACGAGCACCTGGAGGCGCTCCAGCTCCGCCCGGATCTCTGCAGGCGGCAGCCGGCGCGAGCGCGAGGCGATGATCGATGCCTCGAGCACGGCAGAAGAGGCGCGGTTGAAGCCGACGAACTCGCGCCCGCTCCCGCCCGCCACGACCTGCGTGGTCACACGAGCGCGCAACCCGCTGGCGTCGATCGCCTCGACGGTCACCTCACGCCACGAGCAGGCATCCGCCAGCACGGCCCCGGCTACCGTGGTCGCGCGCCGCGTGGGTGGATGCGGGTCGCCGAGCGCAGCCTCCGTGAACAGCAGTATGTCGTCGGTGAGATTGACCACGGCCTCGCCGGTCGCACGTAGGTTGCGCAGCGTGCGTGTCGACGGGAAGGGCTTGATGACTATGACCTCGTCGCCCCACTCCACTCCCATCGCGGCGCAGTTCACCGTCCCGTCTGGGTTGATCGTCGTCGTGACGGTCTCGATGATCGCGAGCCCCGGCGGGCGTCTGCTCATCCCCGGAACGACCGCTCGAGGACGCCGATGTCAACGCCTCCGGCGTGAAAGCTGCGTCCGCTCTCCACGCTCACCAGGCGCACCTCGGCCGGGCTGAAGAGCAGCGGGTCGATCTCGTAGAAGTCCCAGTCCGCCCGCTCGAGCACATCGCCAAACGGCTCGCCGTAGTCGTCCGATGCCGAGGCCGGCAGGCGCGGCACGACCGCCTCGAGCTCCTCGTCGGAGGCGTCGACGGTGAGCTCGACCTGGCCGCCGTAGAGCACCGCGTCGTTCGTGCGGCCGATCGCCTTGGGATCGGTTTTGGCAACCGGCGGCAGCGGGCAGCTCCCGAAGCCGCTCACGACGCGGCCGACGTCGAACTCGAGCTCGTGCAGCTTGTGCAGGGCGGTCTCGACCACACGCGCGGCCACCTGGACGCTGCCGGCCAGGCTCGCGGTCGGAGCGAACACCAGGGTCAGCTGCGCGGCGGTCACGCCGGCCCTCTCGGCCACGTAGTCGCAGACCTCCTCCGGCGGCGCGTCACGCGTCTCGAGGCACAGGACCGCGCTCTGCGCGCGCTCGTCGACGTCGAGGTCGTCGTAGAGGTCCTCGGCCCGGATCAGCGCCCGGCCCGGCCCGCTGGCCATGGCGAAGTACTCGTCGCGCTCCAGGCGCCAGCCGGCGTACTGGGACGCCAGACAGGCGAGCGCAGGGCGATCGGTGACTACCGTGAGCCCCGGGAGCCAGCGGCCCTCGAGCACGAGCGAGCCGAACGACACCGTGCCAAGGCCGGCCATGCAGATCTCGGCGAAGCGCCGGCCCGCCTCGAGCCCGCCGGGCACTTCGCTGCCGCAGTCGATCAACCGCGTGCCGCCGGGCAGCGTTGTCACGTTCAAGCGCAGGGCGTCGGCCTCGGCGGTGAGGCGGTCGGCGAGCTCCTGGGCGCGATCGTTGAGCGAGAGCGTCACGTTCCGGCCGTGAGCATAGGCCCGTCAAGCTGGGGCACGGATCCCGGCGCAGTCACGAAGCTCGGCGCGGAGCGCGGAGGCGCGCGCCTCGAGTTCAGCGAGAACCGCATCCGGGGACTTCTGAATCGAGACGAGGGTGCAGATCGGGTGACCGGCCGCGATCCGCTCGCGCGGGTGAGGCACGTCGCGGATGCCGCGCGCCGGCCAGCCGCGGGTGTCACCGACGCGCACGTCCGTGGTGGCGAAGAGGATCGCCTTGCCGGCCGCCCGGCGCGGTGTTGGAGCGGGAGCGATCGACGGCAGGCGTCCACCGCAACCCTCCAGGTGGGCGTCGAAGACCCCGACCTCCTGCGCCGCCTCGACGCATTCGAGCGACCCCGTCGGACGCGGGTTGACCTCCACGACCCAGGCACGCTCGGCGTCCCAAACGAGGTCCACGCCGAACAGCCCACGCAGGCCGAAGGCAAGCGCCAGATGCGCACAGATCGGCCGCGCGGCGGCCGCCAGCGCTCGTCGCTGCGCCTCCCCGAGCCGCGGCGGCACCAGGTTGCCGCACCACGCATACCCACGGGCTCCGAGCCCGCGGTGCCCGATCAGCTGCTCGCTCAGGCCGAGCACGATGGCCGAGCGCCCGTCGGCGACCGCCGCCGCCGAGCACGCAAGTCCCGAGATGTGCTCCTGCACGATGACTTCCCGGTCCAGCGCCCCCCCGCGCCACTCGCGAACGCCGCGTCCGCCGCCGCCGCGCACCGGCTTGCGCAGCCAGCGGCGGGAGCGCTCCGCCCGCCGCGGTGCGTCGCGAGCGCCGAATGTCAACGGGTAGGCGAGGCCGGCCGCGCGCAGGGAGGCGCCCAGTACAGCCGGGTCGCGGACCCGCTCGAGCGTCTCGCGCTGGCACCCGAGCAGTCTCCTGCCGGATGCCAATCGCGCGACGAGCCCCGGCTGGTTCTCGAGTCCGGCACCATAGATCACGCTCGGCGCCGGGATCTCCTCCGCTGCGTCCACCAGCGCCGCCATCCCGCCACGTCCGCCGAGGTCTCGCAGTACGGAAACACTCTGGCAAAGCCGCTGCAGGTCGAGGTCCCCGAAGCGGTCGAGCGCCACGACGTCGTGCCCGGCTCTCACCCCCAGCTCGGCGAGCATGCGCGCGCTGACCGAGACCAGCAGGATCGGCTCACCCACGTGGCTCAGAGCACGCCCTCCAGCAGCGCCACGAAGAGCACGGAGGTCACGAGATCGGCCGTCGTCCCCGGGTTGAGAGCGTTGCCGTCCCGGCGTAGCGAGGCGTCGAATTCGGCCAACGCGGTCCGGCCTCCGGCATTCCGCACGCCACCCGCGGCGAGCACTCGCCGCGCTCCCGCCGACACTCGACCTGCCGCTTCCGCGCCACGCTTGCGGGCGATCAGCGTGTCGGGCACGGCGGCGAGCAGGCACAGGGCCAGCTCGACGATTGCGTCGCGCGGGCGCAGCCCGTCGCCCAGCGAATCGGCGAGGGCGGGCAGCCCGAGCTCGAAGGTGACCGCGTGGTCGGTGACGTACTCGCTCGCGATTGTGTCGCGCTGAGCCGCCGCCGCCATGGCCTCGCGCAGCGTCACGCGGGGCTCCTCGCGCACGTCGTGCTCGACCGGCTCGTCGAGGCCGCCGGGGCCCGCCACGCGGATCGCGGCGTACGCGTCTCGCGCGTCCTCGACGGTCAGCGCGCGCAGCACGTTGCCGAGGCGCCCGCGGAGCGGTCCGCCACCCGTTCCGACCGCCGCGCGCGCGAGCGGCGCGAGCAGCAGCGCGATGCCGAGGTTGGTGTTGGCGCCGGCGGCGCCGCGCGAGGCGCGAACGGCGGTCAGCACCGTCTCGCCGACTCCGCGCTCACCCGCGCGGCCGAGCTCGCGGCCGAGCGTGATCGCGCTGCACAGCATGTCCTCGTAGGAGGTGTCGTCGAAGTCGTGGCTCGGCGTGACGTTGCCCGGCTTCTCGGCGCTTGCCTCCAGCACACAGGCCAGCTGCGCGGCGCGCGCGACGTCCTCGGGGCCGTGACGGGCGACCCCGCCCGTCGAGGCCGGGCTGCGGCGCGGGCCCTGCTTGACCGGCATCTGGGGCATCGTATAGTCGGGCAGGCTCATGACCCAGGTGGCCCAGACCGGCGGGCGCCGGCTCGACGGGGTGCGGGCCGTGGTCACCGGCGCGAGCAGCGGAATCGGCGCCGCCATCGCAGAGGCGTTCGGAGGCGCGGGCGCGACGGTGCTCGTGACACACCGGGACAGCCCGGACGGGGCGTCGGCGGTCGGCGAGCGGATCGGACTCGCTGGTGGCAGCGCGCTGGTCGCCCAGGCGGACCTGGGCACTCGCGACCGCTCTGAGGCCCTGGTCGCCCAGGCCCGCGAACGGCTCGGCGGAATCGACGTGTGGGTCAACAACGCCGGCGCGGACGTGCTTACAGGCGAGGCGGCCGACTGGGAGTGGGAGCGAAAGCTCGACCTCCTGCTGGCGGTCGACCTCAAGGGGACCATCGCGTGTTCGTACGCGGCCGGCGCCATCATGCGCGACCAGCCCGGCGGTGGGACCATCGTGAACATGAGCTGGGACCACGTGGCCGCTGGAATGGCCGGCGAGAACCCCGAGCTGTTCAGCGCCGTTAAGGGCGGAGCGCTGGCCTTCAGCAAGAGCCTCGCGCGCGGCCTGGCCCCCCGGGTCCGCGTTAACGTGCTCTGCCCGGGATGGATCGAGACCGCCTTCGCGGAGGAAGCCGACCGCGACTTCCACCGCTCGGTCGCGGAGTCCACCCCGCTGGGGCGCTGGGGCCGGCCGGAGGACGTCGCCGCGGCCGCACTCTGGCTGGCGTCGCCCGAGGCCGGGTTCGTCACGGGTCAGGCCATCAACATCAATGGCGGCGTTGTGATGTAGTGACCTCGAAGGAGGCGATCGCAGTGGAGACGACAGCAAAGCTCAAGCCGTACACCGACGAGGAGGTCGAGGCCAAGATCACCGAGCACGGCCTCGAGGGCTGGTATCTCGACGGCGGATGGCTGCGGCGCAAGTACAACACCGACGGCTGGCCGACGACGCTCATGCTCGTCAACACGATCGGCTACCTGTCCGAGGCGGCCTACCATCACCCCGACCTGGCCGTGACCTGGGGCAAGGTGTGGGTGAAGCTGCAGACGCACTCGAGCGGCGGCATCACCGACAAGGACTTCGCGCTGGCGCGCGAGATCGAGGACCACGTGCTTTGGCGGCCGGAGCCCGACAGCGCGCTCGAGGGGACGCCGAACAAGTTCGTCCGTAGCAAGTAGAGCGCCGAATCCGGACACGCCCGTGGCCGAGCGCCTCCTGTTCGTGACCGGCAAGCTCGCCGCGCCGGCGCTGCGTGACACGCTGGGCCGCACCGAGCTTCCGTTCGACTACGAGGTCGCGGTGATGAAGATCACGGTCGCCGCGCTGATGACCACGACGTGGATCGCGCGCTTCCTCGAACTCCCCGAGGCGGTCACGAAGATCATGATCCCCGGCCTCTGTGAGGGAGAGACGGACGTGCTGGCCGAGCGCTTCGGAATCCCCGTCGAGAAGGGCCCCGCCGACCTCAAGCAGCTGCCGAGTTGGTTCGGTCAGGCCGACGCCCGGGCCAGCTACGGTCCGCGCGATATCCGCGTGTTCGCGGAGATCAACCACGTCCCGAGGCTGAGTCGGGAGCGCATTCTCGAGCTCGCGGGCTACTACCGCGACGCCGGTGCCGACGTGATCGACCTCGGTCTTTCGCTCGAACGCCGCTGGCTCGACGAAGGCCCGGCGGTGATCACCGAGCTGCGCGAAAGCGGCTTCGCCCTGAGCATCGACACGATGAACCGCGAGGAGATCCTGATGGCCGACGAGGCGGGCGTCGACTATGTCCTCAGCCTCAATGGGTCCAACCGCGACCTTGCCGGGCGCCTGCGCGCGACGCCCGTGCTCATCCCCGACACGCCCGAGGACCTCGACAGCCTCGAGGCGACCATCGCCCACCTCGAGCGCCTCGGCAAGCCCTACCTCGTCGACCCGATCATCGAGCCGATAGGCATCGGTTTCGCGGCCAGCCTCGGGCGCTACCTGGAGGTGCGCCGGCGCCATCCCGCGGCGGAGATGTTCATGGGGATCGGCAACCTGACCGAGCTGACCGAGGCCGACAGCACGGGGGTGACCGCGCTGCTCATCGGCTTCTGCCAGGAGCTTGGCATCCGCAATGTGCTCACCACCGAGGTCATCGAGTGGGCGCGCGGCGCTGTCCGGGAGGCGGTGCTGGCGGCGCAGCTCATGCACTTCGCGCAGGAGCAGGGGACGCCGCCCAAGCACGTCGACGGGCGGCTATTGACGGTGAAGGATGAGGACCTCCGCCCCTACGCGGAATCCGAGCTGCGCGAGCTGCACGAGCAGGTCACCGACCCGAACTTCCGCATCTTCGCCGACAGCGATTGGATCTACGTCTTCAACGCCGAGCTGTTCGTCAAGGGCACTGACTTCAACGAGATCTACGACCAGCTCGGGGTCGACGAGGCCACACATGCCTTCTACCTCGGCAAGGAGCTGATGAAGGCCACAATCGCGCGCGCCCTGCGGAAGAATTACCGCCAGGAGTCGCCCCTCGACTGGGGTTACATGACGTTCCAGGAGCCGCGCCGCGAGCGCGTTCGGCTGACCGCGCGGCTCAAGAAAAAGTAGTAGTCTCGCGTCCCAAATCCGACCCAAAGCGAGGACCCCCCGTGCCCAAGGTTCCCAAGAAGCGCGAGATGCCGGAGTTGGACAGGCAAAATGGGGCGACGCTGGGTCGAATGCTCGGGCGGGGCACCATCGGGGAGGCCGAGGAGGGGTCCGACGGCAAGATGCGCGCCAAGATCCGGATCCCGGAGGACGAGCTGGTGTATGAGCCCGGGATCCTTGTCCTGCCCCATGGGGGCGAGGTCGAGATCGAGTTCACCAACGATGACAAGAACACCCACTGCGCGGTCCTGCCGTGCAATGGCGACTACAAGTTCATCTGGTTGGTGAACCATTCGCGCGGGACGGCCAACCTCACCCTCGACGGCCCCGGGTACTACTGGTACGGCTCCCGGACCGGCAACGACGAGGGCCGAGGCCTGACGGGGGCGATCGTCGTGCAAGGGGACACTCCGGAGGAGGCTCGCCTCGACCGTCCGCCGCAGCCCCAACCGTAGATCCACCGCTCGGCACAATCACCCCCCGTGGATAGGAGTACTTGATGGCAACCGAGGAGTACGTAGACGCAGGGCAGGCCGTCGACAACACAACTTTGAGCCCAATCAAGGGCAGTGCGCCGCCGGTGGCCAAGGACGTCACCTACGAGCGCATTCTCGACGCCCGTTCGGAGCCGCACAACTGGCTCACCTACTACGGCGCCTACGACGGGCAGCGCTACAGCCCGCTCGACCAGATCAACAAGGAGAACGTCAAGCGGCTCGCTCCGGCGTGGGTCTTCCAGTGCGGCTCGGTGGGCCTGCACTCGGGCAAGTCGACGTACTCGTTTGAGGCCGCCCCGGTCGTCGTGGACGGAGTCATGTTCGTCTCGGGCTGGGATGGCTGGGTCTGGGCCCTCGACGCCCGGACCGGAGAGCAACTGTGGCAGTACAGGCATGCGATCCCGTACGACGTGTCGCTCTGCTGCGGCAACGTGAACCGCGGGGTCGCCGTGGCCGACGGGAAGGTCTTCGTCGTCACCCTCAACGCGCACATCATCGCGCTCGACGCCGAGACCGGTAAGAAGGTCTGGGACCAGACGTACGGCGATGTGCGGGCCGGCGAGAGCGCCACGGTCGCTCCCCTGGTCGTAAAGGACATGGTGATCGTCGGGAGCTCCGGCGGCGAGTTCGGCGTGCGCGGCCACGCCGACGCGTTCAAGCGCGAGACCGGAGAGCGCGTGTGGCGGTGCTACATGGTGCCGAAGCCGGGCGAGCCCGGCTCCGAGACCTGGCCCGAAGGGGACGCCTGGCAGCGAGGTGGCGCCAACTGCTGGGTCACGAGCACCTTCGACCCGGAGCTGAACCTCCTGTACTTCGGGACCGGCAACCCGTGTCCCGACTTCGACGGAGGCGTTCGCGAGGGCGACAACCTCTTCACCGATTGCGGCGTCGCAGTGGACGTCGACAGCGGCGAGATCAAGGCGCACTTCCAGTACACCCCGCACGACGTGTGGGACTACGACAGCGTTATGGAGCACATCCTGTTCGACCTCGACGGGCAGAAGCTGGCGGCGCACTTCGACAAGAACGGGTTCATGTACATCCTCGACCGCACGAACATGGAGGCAGTTCGGGTGGCGCCGTTCGTCGACCGCATCGACTGGGGCGAGGTCGACGAGAAGGGCAACGTGACGCCAAAGGTCTTCCCCGACAAGGAGGGCGACCCGGTCCACTTCTGGCCGGGACCCGCCGGCGCGAAGGAATGGACGCACGCGTGCTACAACCCGAAGACCGAGCTGTTGTACGCCCCGGTGCAGGACGTCGGTGC
>Ga0307318_10000439_pt1 | contig 13540 bp, 17 predicted proteins | sample ER_DNA_367_FD_194500 | JGI IMG/M metagenome (GOLD analysis project Ga0307318, IMG submission 194500) | Bulk soil microbial communities from the East River watershed near Crested Butte, Colorado, United States - ER_DNA_367 | ecosystem: Environmental > Terrestrial > Soil > Floodplain | place...
AAGCGGTCGAGGAGCTCGTAGATCCCCGCTGCGCCGAGCGCCGCCGCGCCGCCAGCGACGAATTGCCTCCTGGTCAGGCGCACGTCAGGACTGCTGCGGCTCGATCTTCACGAGGCCGGCCATGATCCGATCGAGGGATTTCACCACTTGGCTGTACGAAAGGCCGAGCTCGGGCACCACGTGCTGGCTGACCGAGTAGAGGGACCCGTCGGCCTTCCAGGCGTAGAGGACGTGCCACGTGTCGGCGCCGTGGTTGACCGTGTAGACGTCGACGGTCCTGCCGGCGACGTCCCTTGTGCCCCGCTCGCCGCTGAAGCACGGCTCGCCGTTGCAGGACGGCACCTTCGTCTCGCCGGGATAGCCGCGCAGGTTCACGTGCACCTCGCCGGCGTCGCGCTGGAACCAGATGAAGCCGACGAGATAGCTGTCCTCTTTCGTCACGGAGTGGATGCCCTCCCACTGGCCTCCGATCCGGCCGACGAGTGGGTCGGGGAGCCAGCTCGGGCAGTAGACGGCTGCCTCGATCTGGTCGGCGAGCTTCTGCCAGCCGCGTGCGAGCGCCGGAGGACAGGTCGGCTCGGTTGCCGTCGTTGTGGTCGAATGCGGCGGCTCGGCCGACGCGGAGTTCTCGCCGCCGCAGCCGATGGCCGCGAACGAAACGAGAACGAGGACGAGAGAGGCCGCAAGCGCCCAGGAGAACGCGCGATTCACGAACCCATGATGCCAGACGCCCGACGGCGGGTTGAGCGGTACCCTCGGTCGCCGTGAAGCCGAAAATCGCAGCTCTCGGGGCTCTCGTATTCCTCGCGTGCGGGCTTCTCGCGACCGCGTGCGGCAGCACCGACCACGAGGCCCACGCGCGATCCCTCTACAACGCCTACCGCACGGCCGAGGACTCGCGGACGGACGCCGAGGAGGAGCTCCGCCTCGCCTTCCGCGACATCACGAACGCGGCCCAGGCCCAGGACCGCGATGCGGTGCTCGAGGCGGCCCAGCGCGGCCAGGACGCGGTCGACCAGATCAACGACCTCATCACCGCGGAGCTCGAGGCCACACAGGGGCTCGAGGAGATCGACTCGGTCTCGGCCCATGCGAAGCAGCTCTCCGACGGCCTCCGGCTCACCCGCTCGAGCCTCGCGCTCATAGCCGAGGAGCTGACGATCGCACTCGACGATCCGTTCCTTGAGACGCGGAAGAACGAAATCGACGACCTCGCCAAGGAGTCGGCCGACCTCGCCGTCAAGGGCGAACTCGCGATCAGGCGCGCCGACCACTCGCTCGCGCTCGCGCTCGGCCTCGAGCCGAGACTGGACCAGATGTTCACGACGACGAGCGGCTAGCGGCCGGTCAGCTCGGCGAGCGCCGAGGCGAAGTCGGCCGAGCCCTGCAGGACCTCGGCTCCGACCAGGATGGCGTCAACGCCTGCGTTCTCGAGTGCCACGACCTGCTCGCGCGCGCTCACCCGTGCCTCTGAGATCACGAGCTTGCCCGCCGGCACGTCGGCCAGGAGGTCGAGTGTGCGCTCGAGGTCCTCCTCGTCGTCGTCGAGGCCGCGCTCCGAGATGAGGACGATGTCCGGATCGACCCGCTCGAGGGCCTCCTCGAGGGTCTCCTCGTCGCGCACCTCGACGGCGCAGTCCAGATCCAGCTCGCGGGCGCGCGCGACAGCGGCCTCCGCCTCGTCGGAGAACGGGACGATCCAGGCATCGGCGCCCGATGCGGACGCCTGGGTCGGGTCGCCGCCCCGCACGAGGATGGCCAAGGAGGTGCTCGCTCGGACCCTTTCGACGTCGGCGACGTCAACGGCGACCGCCTCGGCCCCCGCTTCTTCCGCGAGCGCGGCGAGGTCCTCCACCGCGCCCTGCAGGACGGGCACGACGGAGATGCCGTCACCTTCGGAGATCGCCTGGCGGAATCGGCTCACGAAGAGACGCGGTCGAGGCCCGCGGCGTACGTCACGATCTCGAGCGCGAACGGAGAGCCGATCCTGCCGGCGCCCGCGTTGATCATGGCGATCGCGTCGTCGAGCGTCTCGACGCCACCGGACGCCTTCACGCCGACGGCCTCCGGAAGGTAGTCACGCAGAAGCTCGACGTCGTGAACCGTGGCCGGCGCGCCGTTTGCGCTCGTCTGCGCGAAGTCGACCTCCGCGAGCTCGACGATCTTGCACGCGAGCTTCTTGCGCTTGTCGTCCAGGCGCCCCGTCCCGATGATCGCCTTCAGGGTCACCGACCCTCGCCCCCCGTTGGCGGTGCGCATCCGGATGGTGCGCGCGAACGCGGTCAGCTCGTCGCGGACGAGCGCGAAGTCGAGGGCGAGCATCGCCCGCACGTCCAACGCGAACTCGAGCTCCCCGGCCCCCTCGTCGAGGCACCGCTCGGCCTCCGCGATCTTCGCCTTGGCCGCTGCGCCGCCCTCGGGATAGCCGACCACCGCGCACACCTTCACGTCCGAGCCGCGCAGATGCTCGGCCGCAGCGCCGACGTGCTTCGGCAGGACGCAGAGCGACGCGAGGTGCAGCGCGCGCGCCGTCTGGCACACGGCCTCGATCTCCTGCAGGCCCGCGCGCGGGTCGAGGAGGGTGCAGTCGATGGTCTTGGCGAGCTCTTCGATCCGAAGGGCCATGGGCGACTAGCTGAGTCTAGGGGACTAAACGCCGATTGGGTGCCAAACGGTCTTGAGCTCGAGGAAGGCCGCGACGTGCCACGGCGACTGTCCGTCCCCGTTCGAGACGACGCGCTTGACGTTGTCGGCGGCGAGCCGCTCGAGCTCCCCGCGCTCGTCGCCCGCGCCGGAGAGGTCGACCGCGTTCACGTCCATGTGCGCGGCGAGCACCCCGCAGAGCTCGTCCTTCCTGCCGGTAAGGACGTTGACGACCCCGCCCGGCACGTCCGAGGTGGCTAGGACCTCCGCGAGGGTCACCGCGGCGAGCGGGCGCTTCTGCGAGGCGACGATCACCGCCGCGTTGCCCCCGACGATGACCGGGGCGAGGCGCGCGACGAAGCCCGCAAGCACGGGCTCTTCGAGCGCGACGACGCCGACAACCCCGGTCGGCTCCGGCACCGTGAAGTTGAAGTACGGGCCCGCGACGGGGTTCGACGAGCCGAGCACCTGCGCGAGCTTGTCCGCCCACCCCGCGTACCACACCCAGGAGTCGATCGCGGCATCGACCTCGGCCTCGTCCCCGGTGAGCTCGACGAACTGGGCTCTGCGGCCCTCCATGATCTCGGCCACCCGGTAGAGCACCTGGCCCCGGTTGTAGGCGGTCATGGACGCCCACTTTGGGAAGGCCTCGCGGGCGGCGCGCACCGCGTCGCGGAGATCCTTGCGAGAGGCGCGCGCGACGTTGGCACCCTCGGCCTCGTACGAGCGGCCGGACTCCGAGCGGGGGAACGCGCCGCCGACGTAGAGCTTGTAGGTCTTCTTGACCGGAAGCCTCACGCTTTTTCCCCATTCCGCGCGCCACACGCGAGCCCGGCGGCGTTAGCCTGAAGGTGGGTGGTGGTCCGGGGTGGCCCCGATCTAAGGCCCCTCCTCATTCGAATCTCATGTAGGGCTCGAGGCCGTGCCGGCCGCCTTCCCGGCCGAAGCCGGACTCCTTGTACCCGCCGAAAGGCGAGGCAGGATCGAAGCGGTTGTACGTGTTCGCCCAGATCACCCCGGCCCGAAGGCGCTGCGCCATCGAGAGGATGCGCGAGCCCTTTTCCGTCCAGACGCCCGCGGACAACCCGTACGGCGTGTTGTTCGCCTTCTCGACCGCCTCGTCGGGCGTGCGGAACGTCAGCACCGAAAGGACTGGCCCGAAGATCTCCTCCTGCGCGATCCGGTAGCTCTGCGCGACGTTCGTGAACACCGTCGGCGCGAACCACCAGCCCTTCTCGGGCAGCCGGCACGGCGGCTGGAAGATCTCCGCACCCTCCTCCTCCCCGGCCGCGACGAGCTCCTTGATCTTCTCGAGCTGCTCTCTCGAGTTGATCGCGCCGATGTCGGTGTTCTTGTCGAGCGGGTCGCCGACGCGCAGCGTCCCCATCCGCCGCTTGAGCTTCGCGATCACTTGCTCGTAGATGGACTCCTGCACGAGGAGCCGCGAGCCCGCGCAGCACACGTGGCCCTGGTTGAAGTAGATGCCGTTGATGATCCCTTCGACCGCCTGGTCGAGTGGCGCGTCGTCGAAGATGATGTTCGCGGCTTTACCGCCGAGCTCGAGGGTCAGCTTCTTGCCGGTCCCGGCGACCGCCCGCTGGATCTCCTTCCCGACGTCGGTCGACCCGGTGAACGCGACCTTGTCGACGCCGGGGTGCTTGACGAGCTCGGCGCCCGCACGCCCGTCGCCGGTGACGATATTGACGACCCCGGGAGGGAGCTCAGCCTGCCGGACGACGTCACAGAAGAGGAGCGCGGTAAGCGGCGTCGACTCGGCCGGCTTCAAGACGACCGTGTTCCCCGCCGCGAGGGCCGGCGCGATCTTCCAGGAGAGCATGAGGAGCGGGAAGTTCCAGGGGATGATCTGCCCGGCCACACCGATCGGCTTGGGATTGCGGTTCGGGAACGCGTACTCGAGCTTGTCCGCCCAGCCCGCGTAGTAGAAGAAATGGGCCGCGGACAGCGGCAGGTCGACGTCGCGGGACTCGCGAATCGGCTTGCCCCCGTCGAGCGACTCGAGCACGGCGAACTCGCGCGAGCGTTCCTGGAGGATGCGCGCGATGCGGTAGAGGTACTTGGCCCGTTCGCCCGGCGCGATGTCCGACCACCCGTTCTCGAACGCCTCGCGCGCGGACTCGACAGCCACACCCACGTCCTCCGCGCCCGCGTAAGCCACTTCGGCGAGCGACTCCTCAGTGGCGGGGCTGATCGTCGCCTCGTACTCACCCGACTTCGGCTCCACCCACTCGCCCCCGATGAAGAGCCCGTAGCGGTCCTCGAGGGTGACGATCTCCCGCGACTCGGGCGCGGGCGCGTAGTCGAAGGCGGACGGGACCGGCGAGCGGTCTTGGCGCTTTTCGATCTCAGTCAATGGTGAAGTAGTCCGGGCTCTGGTAGCGGCCTGTCTTCTCCTTGCGGATCTGGAGCAGGCAGTCGTTGAGCAGCGACGAGGCGCCGAAGCGGAAGAGATCCGGCGTCATCCACTCGACGCCGAGGGTCTCGTGCAGGAGGACGAGGTACTGCACGGCCTGCTTCGCGTGGCGGATGCCGCCCGCGGGCTTCATGCCGATCTTCCGTCCGGTTTCCTCGTAGACGTCGCGAATCGCCTCGAGCATGACCAGCGTGACGGGCAGCGTCGCGGCGGGCTGGATCTTCCCGGTGGACGTCTTGATGAAGTCCGCGCCGCCCGCGATCGCGAGCAGGCTCGCGCGCCGCACGTTGTCGTACGTCCCGAGCTCGCCGGTCTCGAGGATGACCTTGAGGTGCGCGTCGCCGCACGCCTCCTTGACCCTGCGCACCTCGTCGTAGACCTTCGCGTAGTTGCCCGACAGGAAGGCGCCGCGGTCGATCACCATGTCTATCTCGTCCGCGCCCATCTCGGCGACGCGGACTGTTTCCTCGACCTTGATCTCGAGCGGCGACTGGCCGGACGGGAAGGCGGTCGCCACCGACGCGACCCGGACGCCGCTCCCCTGCACCCGCTCGAGGGCGACGGGAACGAGATTCGGGTAGATGCAGACCGCCGCCACCGGCGGCACCGTCAGGTCCGAGGGATCGGGCCGCATCGCCTTCGAGCAGAGAGCCGCCACCTTCCCGGGCGTGTCCGCGCCCTCGAGGGTGGTCAGGTCCATCATCCGCACGGCGAGGTCGAGCGCGAAGAGCTTGGACTCCCGCTTGATCGACCGGCGCGAGAGCGAGTCCGCGCGCTCCTCGACCGCGACCTGGTCGACTGAGCCGATGCGGGGAAGACGGGGCTCGAGCGGTAGCTCGAACCCGCCCGGGAGAGCAGGCGCCTGCGCCATGGAATCAGTGTAGCCCGGGGGAGCCTGCCGGCTCAGCCGGCGTCTGCGAGCAAGCCGCCCTGCACGCGGGCGACGAAGGTGCCGAGGTCGGACTCCTTCTGGCCCAGCCGGGCCTCGAGGTCGCGCAGGTGCTCCTCGCGCGCCTCGATCTCGTCCTCGCGGAGATACATGTCGGCCTCGAAGCGGGCCTCGCGCTCGTCGAGCTCGGCCTCGCGGCGCTCCAGCTCGAGCGTGCGCTGCTTGATCTCCTGCTCCTGCTTCTCGAGCCGCTTCGCGCGCCGCTCGAGCCATTCGGAGGAGACCAGGCGCTCGCCGAAGAGATTCTCGTCCCCGTGCTCGGCCGGAGGCACAGGGGCCGGGACGGGCGCGGGAGCGGCTGGCTGAGCCGCAACCTCAGGCGACGACGTCATCGCGAAGATGTTGATGTTGGTCACCGACGACTTGTGGCGTCGGCGCCGCCTAACCCGCGTGGAGTGATGTCGGATCTCCTCGGACATGCCGCTTCACAGTAATCGGCACGAAATCGGACGAATCCCTCATTCGAGGGCGTTCAGTTTCGTCAACGCCTAGGAGGCCGGCTACGACGTGGCGAGCTGCTCCTGGACGAGCGGCCGCGTGTCGAACGGCTCGAAGCCGATCCGGGCGGCAACGTCCTCGCTCGAAGGCCGGGTGCCTTCGGCGAAGAGGCTGCGCAGGAAGTCGCCCGTCTCGCTCCGCTCCCACCAGTCTGAGCCGATCACCTCGCGCAGGTAGGCGCGGAGCTGCGCCGCGCGGATCCACGCGCGCAGGTAGTCGGCCGAATAGAACCCGTCATCCATGTCGGCCAGGTAGCCGTCCGGCCGGTAGCGGAACCCGGTCGCGACGCGTAGGCGTTCCGCGTACTTGGGCGCATAGTCGGGCGCGTGCTCGAAGTCGGCCCAGAGCTCCAACTCGTAGTCGAGCTTCGCTGCATAGCGCCGGAAGAGAAGAACGTCGAGGAAACGGGTTGCCTCGGCGTTCTCTTCGGCTTCGCCCGCGGAAACGTCGAAGTGCTCCGCGTGCCAGCCTGGCTCCCGGCTCACCGACTCGAGGAGGAACGAGTAGATCTCGGTCAAGGCGTGGTCGCGAGAGAGACGGCGAAACGTGTACGGGAGCGCCGGGTCGACGCCCGCGTAGTGGAGTGCGTGCCCGGCCTCGTGGAGGAGCCCCTGGTAGTCGTGCAGCCCGCCCTGTGCCCGTGTGATCAGGTGGACGACATTGGGCGGGTCCGACGCGATCACACAGGCCCGCGGGTTCTTCTGCGGCCGGTCGTCGAGGTCCAGGCGGATGTGCTCATCGGCGGCGAGGTCGAAGCCGAGCCGCGAGAGGCTCTCGAGGCAGACGGGAACGGCTCGCTCCTTTGTGTACGTGTCCGCGAGCGGCGACAACCGTCGCAGATAGGACACATGGTAGGAGGCGGGCTCCGCCTCATGCTCCTCACCGAGAATCCGGTCGAGCCAGCGCTCGCGGAGCGGCCCGTACGACGCGTCCTGCTCCCGCGCAGCGCGGTCGAGGGCGTCCGCGAGCGCGTGGATGCCGATCCCCTTGCGTCGCGCGCTTCGCCCAACGGGATCGGGGTCGCCGGAGAGCTCGGCGTCGAGGGTCTCCGCGGCGGCCATCAGCTCCTGGCGGTCATCGTTGAAGCGGGCCGAGGCGTCGGCAGCCAGGTCGCCTAGCTCATTGCGGTCGCCGTACTCATCGAGTAGGGCGAGCATCGCCTGCGCGGAGCGAAGCGGGAGCGACTCGCCGCGGAAATCGACGCGCGCAGCGAGGAACTCGTTCTCGAAGCGGTCGGAGCGCTCGGCGATCTCAGCGACGACGATCCCGCCCAGACACGCCTCGCGGAGGCGGTACAGGCGCTCGCGCTCGTCGCCGGCGGCCGCGTCCACCTCGTCGCGGAGAGACTCGTGCTGCTCGCGGGTGAAGAGGTCGGCGTAGCGGGCGACGATCTCCGCCTGCTCACTCATCTCCTTCTCCCCCACGCGCACCGCGCGTGCCTCCTCGGCGCGCTCGTAGAGATAGCGGTTCAGCCGTTCCTCGAACATGAGCGCAGTGAGTGCTGCCACGTGTCCTCCTGATTCCTGTTTGAGAGTCCGTCTCTAGATTCCGAATCGTTCGAGCGCATTCTCGTCACGGCGCCAGTGCGGCCGTACCTTGACCTGTAGCTCGAGGTAGACCTTGCCGCCGAGAAGCCGTTCGATCTCCGGCCTCGCGCCCGCGCCGATGGCCTTGATCATCCTCCCGCCCTTGCCGATGAGGATGCCCTTCTGGGACTCGGTCTCGACGATGAGGACCGCGTGCACACGGCTCTCCTCGAGCTCTTCGACCTCGACGCCGATCGCGTGCGGCACCTCCTCGCGCGTGAGCGCGAGCGCCTGCTCGCGGACGAGCTCCGCGACCCGCGTCTTGAGCGGGAGGTCGGTCGCCTCGCCCTCGCCGAAGTAGAGCGGCCCCTCGGGAAGCAGCGCGACGAGGTCCTCCTCGAGCGGGCCGAGCCCCTCGCCGCGGGCGGCGCTGATCGGGTGGAGCGCGTGAAAGTCGCCGAGGCCCGCCGCGACCTGGATCTGCTCGGCAATCCGCTCAGGCCGCAGGCGGTCGACCTTGTTGAGCACGATCACGACGGGGCGCCCGGAAGCGAAGAGCCGCGCGGCGACGAAGCGGTCGCCGGAGCCGATCGCCTCATCCGCGGCCAGGACGAGGAGGTGCGCGTCGACGTCCTCGAGCGACGCGTCCACGGTCCGCTGCATGCGCTCGGTGAGCGCGTCTCGTGGCCGCTGAAAGCCGGGCAGGTCGGTGAGGACGAGCTGGTAGCCGTCGCCGTTGACGACTGCAGCGATCCGGCGGCGCGTCGTCTGGGGCTTGTCGGAGACGATCGCGACCTTCCCGCCTGCGAGCGCGTTCACGAGTGTCGACTTGCCCACGTTCGGGCGGCCTGCAACCGCGACAAACCCGCTCTTCAGCGGCGTCACAGCTCGAACGAGTCGGGCAGGAGCTCGTCGGGCCGGCGCACGAGGAGCTCGCCCTCGTGCATGAACGCCACCCGGTCGAAGCGGAACTCGTGAAGCCACTGGCGGCAGGCGCCGCATGGCGAGGCGGTGATCCCGATTGCCTCGAAGTCTCCGGGCTTTGCACCCTCCACGACCGCCCGAGCGATGGCGCAACGCTCGGCGCAGATTCCGACCGGATAGGACGCGTTCTCGACGTTCACGCCCGTGACGACGCGCCCGTCGCGCATGAGCGCGGCGGCGCCGACGAGGAACTTCGAGTACGGCGCATAGGCCGCCTGCGAGGCGGCCACGGCAGCGTCGTAAAGCTCCTGGTCCGTCATCTGAACACCTGAAAGAGGATGAGGGTGACGAGCGTACCGATGACCGCGCCGGCAACGACCTCGTACGGGGTGTGGATCTCGGCCTCGACGCGGGTCTGGGAAACGAGCAGCGCCATGATCAGCGCGACAAAGGAGATGACGACACGGTGGTCGGTGACGATGAACGTGATCGCCGCCCAGCAGCCGAACGCGAGCGCGGCGTGGCCCGAGGGCAGCCCGCCGCGAAGCGGCGTCCCGGTCCCTGTGATCGCCTTGATCGCGATGACCACGATGAGCGTCAGTACGAGGGCGATCACCGTGAGGTTGATCGGCGCGTCCCCGAGCGAGTTCACGAGCCTGGCGCTCGGCCGCGTCAGCCGGTCGGCGAGCACGAGGTAGCCGACAGCGACCGCATTGGCGGCGGCGATGAGGACCGCGCCCGCCGCGATGTCCTTCGCGATCTTCGCCAGCGGGTCGAACGAGGGTGTCGAGAGGTCGATCGTCGCCTCCACCGCGGTGTTCACCATCTCCGCGATCAGCACGAAGGCGATCGAGATCATGAGCGCGATCAGCTCGAGGCGCGTGACGTCGTAGATGAATGCGAGGACGAGAACGGCGGCCGCGATCGCGAAGTGGATCCGCATGTTGCGCTGCGTCCGCAGCACGTGGATGACGCCCTCGAAGGCGTAGTTGAAGCTGCGGAGGACGGCAGGTGCGCGCCGGTCGGCCATCAGGACCCGGGCACGAGCTCCCGCTCGCGCCGCTCCATCTCCTCCCCATGGTCGTAGCCCAGGAGGTGCAGCAGCCCGTGGACGAGCGGCGCGCGCCACGCCTCGCCGACGACCTGCGGGCAGAGGACGACGTCGCCGAGCTGGCGGGGGACGCCTTCGGGCAGCTGGTCGCAGCCGTCGATCGGGAACGAGAGCACGTCGGTCGCCTCCTCGATCCCCAGGTGCTGGAGCTTCAGGGCGCGCATCTCCGACGGCGTGGCGAAGGCGATGCCCAGGTCGCCCGCCGCGATCCCCTCCGCCGTGAGGACCTCACGGGCGAGCGACTCGGCGCCGGCCGCGTCGACGACCTCGCCGCTTCTGTTCTCCACCTCGATGGCGATCACTTGCGCCGCTGGGTGCCCGTCTCGTCGGCGTGGCGCTTGTACGCCTCGACGATGCGCTGCACGAGCACGTGGCGGACGACGTCCTGGTTCCCGAACTCGACGAACTCGATGCCGTCGATTGCGCCGAGGATCTCGCGCACGTGGATAAGCCCGGACGCCTGCTCGCGCGGGAGGTCGACCTGCGTCACGTCGCCGGTGACCACGACCTTCGAACCGAACCCGAGGCGCGTGAGGAACATCTGCATCTGCTCCGGCGTCGTGTTCTGCGCCTCATCGAGGATGATGAAGGAGTCGTTGAGCGTCCGGCCGCGCATGAATGCCAGCGGAGCGACCTCGATCGTCCCCTTCTCCAGGTACGCGTTCAGCCGGTCGGCGTCGAGCATGTCGTAGAGCGCGTCGAAGAGCGGGCGCAGATAGGGGTCGACCTTGGCCAGCATGTCGCCCGGGAGGAAGCCGAGCCGCTCCCCCGCCTCCACGGCCGGGCGCGTGAGGATGATTCGGCTCACCTCGCGCTCCTGCATGGCCGCGACGGCGAGGGCCATGGCCAGGTAGGTCTTGCCCGTGCCCGCGGGGCCGATGCCGAAGGTGATCGTGCACTCGCGGATGGCATCCACGTAGCGCTTCTGGTTGACCGTCTTCGGTGTGATCTTGGTGCCGCGGTGGCGCCAGACCACGTCCTCGAAGATCTCGCGCGGGTTCTCTGCGGCGTCGAGCGCAGCAAGCACCGCGTCCACGGTCCCCGGCCCGATCGCCTGGCCGCCCTCGACGAGCTCGACGAGCTCGTCCACGACCGCGCGGGCCTGGCCGACCTTGGCGTCGTCGCCCTCGAGCGTCAGACGGTTGCCACGCAGGAGGAGAGCGATGCCGAGGCGACCTCGAACCGCGTCGAGGATGCCGTCGTCGACCGTGGCGAGCTCGGCCGCGACCTCGTTGGAAACCGAGAGAACTTCCTGCAACGGTCGAAGTTTAGTGAGGTCGGCGGAAACGACCATCGCACTTGCAAGGTCGTGAAGCGCGACTGAACCCTGGGGCCACCGCGGGCCTCCCTCCACTTCGGAGCGTATCGCCGGAAAGCGCGCGCGTGGCGCGCAGACCGTGCACAAAGGGCGACGAGCCTAGGCCAGCTTCTCGCGCACGAGCTGGCTGACGCTCGACCCGTCCGCCCGCCCTGCGACCTGCGGCATCACGTCGGCCATCACCCGGCCGAGGTCCCGCAGAGACGTTGCGCCCGTTTCGGCGATTGCGTCATCGATGATCTGCTCGATCGCATCCTCGGACATCGGCTCAGGCATGAACTCCCCGATGACGGCGAGCTCACGGTCCTCCTTGTCCGCTTGCTCGAGGCGGCCGCCTTCGCGAAACGCCTCGGCCGCCTCCGTGCGCCGCTTTCGCTCGCGCTGGAGCACCTGCAATTCCTCGTCCTCCTTCAGAGGGCGCTGCAAGTCCTTCTCGGCGGCCCGGAGCGAGGAGAGCGTCATGCGCAGCGTGTCCGTCCGCTCCTGGTCGCGGGCACGCATCGCCCCCTTGAGCTCGTCCTCGATCTGTGCGATCAGGCTCATTCGAACGGCCTCCCGCCGCCGAGCACATGCCAGTGCAGGTGGAAGACGGTCTGGCCCGCCCCCGGTCCCACGTTGACCATGACCTGATAGTCCTCGAGGCCTGCGTTCCTCGCGGTATCGGCGACGAACTCCAGCATCCGCCTCGCCTCGTCGGGCTCGAATGCGGACACGTCCCGGAACGTGTCGACATGGCGCTCCGGCAGCACGAGGAGGTGGACGGGCGCCTTCGGGTTGATGTCCTCGATGGCGACGAAGCCCTCGGCGGCGTTGACGTGCTCGCCTTCGCGGACGAGCTTGCAGAAGAGACAGTCAGGCTGCGAGGCCAACGATTCCCTCCTCGGTAACGTCGTGCGCCCGAACGTGCACGAACTGGCCCTGAGGGCCTTCGACGAGCCACGGTGAGTAGTCGTCGCCGTACCCTCGCCCGGGCCGGTCGACCAGCACCCTCTCCTCGCGCCCGAGCTTCCCGGCCCACCGTCGGCGGCAGGCCTCGGCGGAGAGCGTGCGGAGCCGAGCGCTGCGTTCCTTCTTCACGGAGGCCGGCACGCGGTCGTCGTCCGCGGTGCGCGTTCCCGGCCGGGGCGAGTACGGAAAAACGTGCACCTTCGTGATGCCCGCCTCCTCTACCGCGTCGAGCGTCCGTTCGAAGGCGGCATCGTCCTCGCTCGGGAAGCCAACGATCACATCGGTCGTGACGTTGAAGCCCCGAGCACGCTCCACGCGGCGCAGGTACGTCGCAACGTCGTAGCGCCTCCCCATCTCCTTGAGGACGCCGTTGTCCCCGGATTGAAGCGGGACGTGCAGGTGCGGCGAGACACTGGGCGTCTCTCGCATCGCTGCCACGAGCTCGTCCGTCAGGTGATTGGCCTCTATGGAGGACAGGCGCAACCGCTCGACGCCGGAGACGGCGCCCACCTCGCGGACCAGCCGCGAGAGCCCGTACCCGGCCTCGCGGTCGCGGTAGCAACCCAGGTTGATTCCGGTGAGGACGATCTCGCGGTGGCCTTGCGAAACACGGCGCTCGACCTCGGCGAGCACGGCGGACGCCGCGCGGCTCCGCGACGAGCCCCGAACCTCCGGGATCACACAGAAGCTGCACGAGAAGCTGCACCCGTCCTGAATCTTCACGAAGGCGCGCACCCGGCCGAGACCGACATCGGCCTGGACGCACCCGAGCGCCCCGACGGCGCCGGCGACGAAGCGGGCTGCTTGTTCGCTCGGAAGCCGGACGACCTCGACGTTCTCGGGAAGTCCGTCGAAGCTCCCCTCGAGGTTCGCCGCGCAGCCGGTCACGTAGACGCGTCGCGCGCGGCGGGCCGCCCGGCGCGCTTCCTGACGGGACTTTCGGACGGCCTCGTGTGTGACGCAGCACGTGTTGACGACTGCAATCTCAACCGGCCCTTCGCGTTCGACGTGGCCGTCGTCGATTAGGCGCTCGCGCAGCTCCTGGGCGTCCGTGTGCGAAACCTTACAACCGAGGAACGAACTCGAGAAGGTCGCCATGACCGCCCGATGCTAGCCGACTCGGCCGGGAGGCCAGGTGAAATCAGGCGCGCGCCAAGCGGTCGGCGGCCCAGCCCTGGAGCTCCTTCCGCTC
>Ga0307318_10000442_pt1 | contig 13525 bp, 14 predicted proteins | sample ER_DNA_367_FD_194500 | JGI IMG/M metagenome (GOLD analysis project Ga0307318, IMG submission 194500) | Bulk soil microbial communities from the East River watershed near Crested Butte, Colorado, United States - ER_DNA_367 | ecosystem: Environmental > Terrestrial > Soil > Floodplain | place...
TGATGCCCTCGCGCGAGCCGGCGACCTTGAAGTCCATGTCACCGAGGTGATCCTCGGCGCCCTGGATGTCGGTGAGGATGACGTAGTCGTCGCCCTCCTTGACGAGGCCCATGGCGATGCCGCCGATCGGTGCCTTGATCGGCACCCCGGCGTCCATCAGCGCGAGGGTCGAGCCGCAGACCGAGCCCATCGAGGACGAGCCGTTCGACTCGAGCGTCTCGGAGACGAGGCGGATCGTGTACGGGAACTCGTCGAGCTGCGGGATCATCGGCTCGAGCGCCCGCTGCGCAAGCGCGCCGTGGCCGATGTCGCGGCGCTTGGGGCCGCGCATGAAGCCCGTCTCCCCCACCGAGTAGGGCGGGAAGTTGTAGTGGTGCATGTAGCGGCGCTCGGACTCGAGCGAGAGGTCGTCGATCCGCTGCCCCTCCTTGGCGGTGCCGAGCGTGAGCAGCGTCATGATCTGTGTCTGGCCGCGGGTGAAGAGCGCCGAGCCGTGCGTGCGTGGCGAGACTCCCACCTCACATTCGATCGGCCGGATCTCTTCCGTGCCGCGCCCGTCCGGACGCCGCTTCTCGACCGCGATCTTCTCGCGGACGAGCTGCTTGTAGATGGACTCGGCGGCCTTCTTCACGAACTGCTTCGTGAGGCCGTCCTTGACCGTGGGCGCCTCGCCCTCGACGGTTGCCGGGCCGACCGGGAACGGGAGCCGGAGCTCCTCGATGATCCGGTCGAAGAGCAAGTGCCGCTTCGCGGATTTGAGCTGCTTGGAATCCTGCTCGGCCTCGGTCAGCGCGCGGAGCTCTTCGCCGTACTGCTCGCGGACAGACTCGACGGCCGCCTCGAGGCGAAGCTCCTCGAGCAGCATGTCGAGGCTCGAGCGCACCTGCATCTCGCGGACGATGTCCTCCTCGGTGGAGTCCATCGTGAGCGGCGAGGCCAGCTCGGCCCCGATCTCCTCGATGGCCGCAGCGCCCTCCCGGAGGCCCTCGGCGGCGATGCGCTCGCGGATGCGGTCGGCGTGGCCCCTGACCTCGGCGTCGACCTCGGGATCGATCCACTTCGGCTTGCCCACCTCGCGCCGGAGCTCCTCCTGCGCCTCACATAGCTTCTTGATCTCGGCGTGCGCGAGCTCGAGCGCCTCGAGGAGCAGTTCCTCGGGCACCTCCTCGGCGCCGGCCTCGACCATCGTCAAACCTTCCTTCGTGCCGACGACGATCAAATCCATCGTCGCCTCCTCTTGAACCTCGGGGAGGCTCGGGTTGACGACGAGCTGGTCGTCGATGAGGCCGATCCGTACGGCGCCCACCGGTCCCTTGAAGGGGAGCGGCGAGAGCATGAGGGCCGCGGAGGCCCCGTTGATCGCGAGGATGTCGTGCGGGGTGATGAGGTCGGCCGAGAGCGTCGTGCAGATGACCTGCACCTCGTTCGTGAAGCCCTTCGGCCAAAGCGGCCGGATCGGGCGGTCGATCATGCGCGCGGTGAGAATCGCCTTCTCGGTCGGGCGCCCCTCGCGCTTGAAGAAGCCGCCGGGGATCTTCCCGGCCGCGTACATCCGTTCCTCGACGTCCACCGTGAGCGGGAAGAAGTCCGCGCCTTCGCGCGCCTCCGTCCGCCCCTGCGCGGTCGCGAGGACCATCGTGTCGCCGGAGCGAACGACTACCGCTCCGTCGGCCTGCTTGGCGAGCTTTCCGGTCTCGAAGCTCATGTCGTCTCGGCCGACGGTGACGTTCACCGTCGACTTACCGGAAACCATGGTGCTCATATGTCCTGCCTCTCTTTCCTCTGGGAGGTGGAGGCGGAGGTTTGAGGCAACCGCTTCGGGGGGCTCCCTCAAACTTCCACCGGCTCCTCCCGGCTTCTTTGCGATCTAGCGGCGCAGTCCGAGTTCCTTGATCAGGCTTCGGTAGCCCTCCAGGTCGCGCTTCTGCAAATAGTTGAGCAGCCGCCGACGGCGTCCGACCAGCTTCAGCAGTCCGCGGCGGGAGTGATGATCCTTCCGATGCGTACGGAGATGCTCGGTCAGCTCGTCGATTCGGCGCGACAAAAGGGCGATTTGGACCTGGGACGAACCCGTGTCCGCATCGCTTCGGCCGTGCCCGGCGACGACTTCTCTTTTGGCTTCTTTAGTGAGAGCCATTCGCCGTAGGCTAGCAAACGTGTTTCTGCCGTCAGGGGTTGCAGCAGGCCATCCGGCCACTGCCGAAGCGGGTTTGCGCATTCTCGAGGAGGGCGGGACGGCTGCGGACGCGGCCGTCGCGGCCTCGCTCGCCTCCTGCGTGGCCGAAACGGTGATGACGGGGCTTGCCGGCGGCGGGCACGCGATCTGGTACGACGCAGGGAGCGGCGAGGCGCGACTCCTCGACTTCTTCGTCACGGTCCCGCGCCGTTATCCCGATCGCGCCGTCGCGCCGCTCGAGGACGTCGGCATTCCGTTCGGGAACGAGATCGTCCACTACCAGGTGGGCATCGCCTCCTGCGCGGTGCCCGGAGTGCCGGCTGGCCTGGGAGAGCTCTGGCGGAGCCACGGGAGACTCGAGTGGGAGCGCCTCGTGGAGCCCGCGCTCGAACTCGCGCGCTCGGGTGTCCACATGCCGCGTGCCCACGCCGAGTGCCTGGCGATGCTCGCGCCGGTCATGACCCTCCACGAGGGTGCCCGCATCTACTCGCCCGGCGGCGAGCTTCTGCACACGGGCGACCGCCTGGAGCAGCCCGGGCTCGCAAACGCGCTCGAGCTCCTCCGGGACGAAGGCACGCGCACGTTCTATGGCGGGACCGTTGCGGAAACGCTCGTCGCGCTCATGCACGAGCGCGAAGGCCCTGTATCGCTGGAAGACCTCGCGGCCTACGAGCCTCTCTGGCTCGATCCGGTCGAGACCGAGTACCTCAGTCACCGCGTTCTCACGCGAGGCGGCCTGTCGCAGCTCGTCACGACGCTTTCCTCGCTGCCCTCATTGCACGGGATGAAGCCCGCCGAGCGCGTCCTCACCCTCGCGCGCGTGCTCGACGCGCCGCCCTACAGCGGCCAGGGCGAGCAGATCGGCGACACGACGAACCTCGTCGCAATCGACCAGGACGGGAATGCCTGCGTCCTCACGACGAGCCTCGGGCTCGGCTCGGGTGACTTCCTCCCGGGCCTGGACGTGCACCTCAACAGCATGCTCGGCGAGGTCGACCTGCAGGTGCGCCCGCTCGAGCCGGGGGCGCGGATGGAGAGCATGATGTCCCCCACCCTGGTGCTCGACGATGACGGACTCGCAGTCGCGGCCGGTTCCGCCGGTGGGACGCGCCTTCGCCCGGCGCTCGTCCAGGTACTGAGCGGAATCCTGGACGAGGGCCTGGCCCCTCAGGAAGCCGTCGACCGGCCGCGCCTGCATTCCGCGGGCGAGATCGTGCGAATCGAGCCGGGGTTCGAGGAGGACGCCCTCACCGCGCTCGAGGAAGCGGGCTACGACGTCAGGCGCTTCAGCGCCATCCACCACTACTTCGGCGGGGTCAGCCTGCTTGCCAGAAGCGGCGGAGCGGCAGATCCGCGAAGGAGCGGGAAAGCCCTGGCCCTTGCATGACCTCGTCCTCTTCGTCCTGTTCGGCGGGCGCCCAGCCCACGTAGCCACAGCGCGGACAGCCGGGGTTCGATTCCGCGGTTCCGAGCGACGAAGGCTTGGGATAGACGGTTCCACAGGCGAGGCAGCTGACCGACGAAACGAGATGAAGCCAGTTCATTACCTAGAGAGATGCCGAGAATCGGCAAAAACTTGCGTTAACTGGGTCGCATCGAGGCGCGCGTGGCCTCGACGTCGAGCGCGATCTGGCGCACCAGCTCTTCCTCGCTTCCGAAGGCGCGCTCGTCGCGAAGCCGCTCCCAGAGCTCGATTCCGAGCTCCTTGCCGTACAGATCCCCCTCGAAATCGAGGAGAAAGGCCTCGATCCGGCGCTCATTCCCGCGGTAGTGCGGGTTGACCCCGATCGAGATCGCCGCCCGCCCGCCAAGAGCCGCGCCCGCGTAGATCCCGTACGCGGGCACGAGGAGATGGGGCGCGACTGCGAGGTTGGCGGTCGGGAACCCGAGTGTGCCGCCGCGCTGGTCGCCCGAGACAACCGTGCCTTCCAACTCGTGCGGCCTGCCGAGGAGTGCCGCGGACTCGCGCATCTCCCCCTCGGCGAGGAGCTCGCGGATCCGGCTAGACGACACGCCTTCGACGATCGGCACGTCGATTACCTCGAGCCCGAGACGGCGGAGAAGCCCGACATCTCCCTTCCGCCCGCGCCCGAAGCGGAATGTCTCCGCCGCGACGACAGCTTTCGTCCCGATCGGCTCGAGGATCCGAGCCACGAAGTCCTCCGGCTCGAGCAGGCTCAACGCCTCCGTGAATTCGACGACCAGGATGTCGTCCGGGCCTGCCTCCCCGATCAGTTCGATGCGCCGGCGCAGGGTCGTCAGGAGCTGAACGTCGTAGCCAAGCACGAGCCTCGGATGCGGGTCGAAGGTCACGACGGTCGAACGGAGGCCGGCCGCCTTCGTCGCCTCGATCGCCGCCCGGTGACCGCGGTGTACGCCGTCGAAGGTGCCGATGGCGACGGCGCGTTCGGTCGGCTCGAGCTCGGTCGGCGAGCGCACGACGCTCACGCCGGGTCCTCCTCCGGCAGCTCCAGGAGCTTCGGAACCGGCGATGGGACGAGCCAGAGGACGCCGAGGACGCCGGCGGCCGCGGCGAACCACAAGGTAGGCCGCAGGCCGAAGGCCGCCCCGAGCGCGCCTCCCACCAGGGCGCCGAGGGGCCGCACGCCGTAGTTGACGAAGCGCAGAGCGCCGGTCGACCGGGACCGCAACCGGTGTGGAGTGAGGGCCGTGATGATCGCTCCAGCGCTGATGTCGAGGATCATGACGCCTAGCCCAGAGAGAAACTCGGCGGTGAAGAGCATGGCGAGAACGGCGGTCTTGGGCCCGCCCGCCAGAGGGACGAGCAGAAGCGGTGCCGGGAAGAGCACCATCCCGAAGACGAAGATGGGGCCGATTCCGAAACGACGGGTGAGGCGCCCGGCCACGGTCGCCCCGAGCAGGCCGCCGATCGCGCCGGCGCCGAGGACGATCCCGAGCGTCCCCGAGCGAACGTGCAGCTCGCGGGTCGCATAGAGGATGAAGAGTGCCGCGAAGACGAAGTTGAAGAAGTTGAGCGTCGCGACCGACGCGAGCAACGGGCGCAAGATGCTGTGCCCAAGGATGAAGCGCATCCCCTCCTCCATCTGAGCCCACATGCCGCCCTCGGCGGGCTCGAGCGGAGGCTCCGCCGCCCGGATCCGGCCGAGGAAGAAAGCCGATGCGATGAAGGAGAACGCGTCCAGCAGCAGCGCAGCGGGCGCGCTCAGGATCTGGACGAGGATGCCGCCCACGCTCGGGCCGGCGACGTACGAGAAGGCGCGGCTTCCGTTCAGGAGCGAGTTCGCCTCGACGTAGTCCTCTCGCTTCGTCACCGAGACGTAGAGCGTCATGTGGGAGATGTCGAAGATGACCGCGAACGTCCCCGTGAGGAAGGCGACCGCGTAGAGCTGCCCGAACGTGAGCGAGTCGAGCGCGTAAGCGATCGGGATGCTGGCGAGAAAGCCGCCCCTCGCCACGTCGGAGGCGATCATCAGCCAGCGCCTCCGCTCCACGCGTTCCAGCCAGGCGCCTGCCGGGAGCGAGAAGAGCAGGTGCGGGATCAGCGCCGCCGCCGTCAGGTAGCCCATCTCGGCCGCGTCGGCGTCCAAGACGAGCACGGCGGCGAGCGGCAGGGCGATGAGCGTCACCTGGTCGCCGAAGAGCGACACGGTCTCGCCGAGCCATAGGTTCCGGAAGTCCGCCCCCCGAAGGAGCCTCATACGGCCGGGAGCACCGTCTCGGGTCTCAGTGTCCGCCCGTCTCCCTGCGCCACGGCGACGAGGTGCCCCGCGAAGTGAAGTGCAACTGGGCCTTGCGCGCTTCCCGGAATGGAGCGTCCCTGGCGGATCGAGAGCGCTTCTTCCTCGCTCAGACCCCGTTCCGGAAGCGAGACGAGGGCGGCGAGCGGCGCCAGAACGTTCTCCTCGTCGGCATCCTCGACGCCGAACGGGCCGACTGCCGTCCGCCTGATCTTCCGGCAGTGCCCCCCGACGTGGTCGGCGATCGCACGGATGTACGTCCCACTCGAGACCGTCAGGTCGAGCTCGACGAGCGGCGGCTCGTAACGGACGACGCGCAGTTCGTGGATCGTGGAACGGCGGATCGGCATCTCGACTGCAACGCCACGCCGCTGCAGCTTGTAGGCGCGCTCGCCCTCGATCTTCACCGCGGAGGCCTGGGGCACGCGCAGCTCGATCTCGCCCTCGAGCGCCTCGATCTCCTCGACGAAGGCAAGCGGAGTCTCCTCGACGACCTCACCCTCCCCGTCTCCCGTAGTCGTGCGCAAGCCGAGGCGAAGCTCGGTCGCGTAGCGTTTGTCGAGCCCGACGAGGTAGCGGGCAAGTCGCGTCGCGGAGCCCAGCAGGACGAGCAGGAGCCCACTCGCGAGCGGATCCAGCGTTCCCGCGTGGCCCGCCTTGACGCCGTAGCGCGATCGGAGCTGCCGGACGACGGCGAACGACGACGGGCCGGCCGGCTTGTCGACCAGGACGAGCCCCTGCATGAGCGGCAGGCTAACTGGGCTCTTTGCCGTTCACCTGCGCGAGGAACTCACGCCGGATGAACTCGGTGATCTCCTCGATGCTCGCCTCGCTGGAGAAGCCGGCCGCCTGGCGATGGCCGCCGCCTCCGCTCTTGCGGGCGATCGCCGATACGTCCAGGTCTGCCTCGGTCGTCCGCAGGCTGATCCGATGCGTCGGCCCGTTCGCGGTGGGTGGCTCGCGGATCAGCGCCGCGAGCTCGGTCCCCTCGACCGCGCGCAGGTAATCGATGATCCCCTCGGAATACGGCTCCTCCGCCCCCGCGGCCTCGAAGTCCTCGCGTTCGAGGTGGGAGACGACCACGCGCCCTCCCTCGAAGACCTCGGCGTTCTCGAGCGCGCGCGCGACGAGCTTGAGCTTGGCGAAGGCGACGTTCTCGTACACGCCCTGGAAGACGCGGTGGACGTCGGCCCCCGCCTCCACCAGCTCGGCGGCGAGACGGAGTGCTTTGGCCGTCGTATTCGCGTACTGGAAGCGGCCTGTGTCGGTGACGACGGCGATGTAGAGCGCCTCGGCGATCTGCGGGGTGAGGCGGATGCCGAGCTCACGGAAGACATCCGCGAGGATTTCGCCGGTCGACGAGGCGTGGCCGACGATGAGGTTCACCTTGCCGAAGCGGGTGTTGTCGTGGTGGTGGTCGATGTCCACGACGAGCTGCGCCTTTTCGAGGAGCGCCGTCTCAGGGCCGAGCCGCCGCTCGTTCGCGCAGTCCAGCGCGACGATGACCTGGCCCGAGGAGTCGGGGTTGGGGCCGCGCACGATCCCGGCGAAGTTCATGAACGCGTACTCGTTCGGGATCGGCACCTCGCCGAAGAGGTACATGGACGCGTCCTTGCCTAGTTCGCGCAGCGCGAATGTCATGGCGAGAAGCGAGCCGAGCGCGTCGCCGTCGGGATTCTCGTGGGTGGTGACGATGAAGCGGTCGTTGCTCCGGAGAGCCTCCGCGACCGCAGCAAGGTCTGCCTCAGTGATGTTCGTCTTCGTTGAGCTCATCGATGAGCCGGGAGAGGCGCACCCCCCTCTCTACCGTCGGATCGTACTCAAACGTCAATTGTGGGGTTCGCTTCAGATGGAGCTCACGGTTCACGCGGCTCTGGAGGACGCCGTGCGAGGACTGCAGGCCGGCGAGGGTGGCGTCGCGCTTCTTCTCGGTCCCGAGCACGCTCACGTAGACGATGGCCTGGCGCAGGTCCGGACTCGTGTCCACGCCGGTCACAGTTACGAACCCGATGCGCGGGTCCTTGAGGCTGCCGATGCCCTCCGAGAGGACTTCCCGCAACGCCTCGTTCACACGGCGCATGCGCCCGGTCATTCGAAGGTCACCACCTCGCGCTCGACCTGCCCGAGCTCGAAGGCCTGGCCGGCGAGATAGCGCTCCGCGCCGTCGAGAAGCTCCTGGAGCTCCTGGTGCCCGCGGGCCACACACGCGAGGGTAAGCCGGGCCCGCTGCCAGACGTCGTGGTGGTCTACCTCCGCCACCGACGCGCCGAAGCGCCGCTGTAGCTGCCCCTTCACGGACAGGAGCTCCTTCCGCTTTCCCTTCAGGGAGTGGTTCTCGGGGAAGTGGAGCTCGACGGAGAGGATGCCGACGTAGCCGGCGCCCACTGGCTCAGCTCTCTTCGGCGGGCTCTTCGGGCGGGCCGCCGTTTCCGCCCGTGACCTCGAGGTCGGTGCGCTCGATCTGGCGCGTCTCGTACGCCTCGAGGATGTCGCCTTCCTTCACGTCGTTGAAGTTCTCGAGCAGGATCCCGCACTCGAAGCCCTCCTGAACCTCACGCACGTCGTCCTTGAACCGCTTCAGGCTCGCGATCGTCGTCTCGTAGACGACCGCTCCCTCGCGCACGACCCGGATCTGCGAGTTCCGCCGGATCACACCGCGCGTGACCATGCAGCCCGCGATGACGCCGAGGCGCGACGCGCGGAAGAGCGCCCTGACCTCGGCATCGCCCAGGGACTCCTCCACCTGCTCGGGGGCGAGCATGCCGACGAGGGCCTGCTGGATGTCCTCGGTGAGCTGATAGATGACGCGGTACGTGCGGATGTCGACGCCGTCGCGCTCGGCCGCCGAGCGGGCTTCCGCATTCGGGCGGACGTTGAAGCCGGCGATGATCGCGCTCGAGGCCGAGGCGAGCATGACATCGCTCTCGGTGATCGCGCCGATGCCGGTGTGGATGACGTTGACCGCCACCTCCGGATGCTTGATCTTGGCGAGCTCGCCGACGACCGCCTCGAGCGAGCCCTGCACGTCGCCCTTGACGATGACGTTGAGCTCCTGGACACCGCCCTCGCCCATGCGGGTGAAGAGGTCATCCAGGGAGATGCCCTTCTTCGAGCTCCGCGCGAGCTGCTCCGCGCGCACGCGCTGGGCACGCAGCCCTGCGAGATGGCGGGCCTGGCGCTCGTTCTCGACGACGCGCGCGTTCTCGCCCGCGGCCGGCGGCTTGTCGAAGCCGAGGATCTCGACGGGCGTGCCGGGGCGCGCTTCCTTGACCTTCTCGCCGCGGTAGTCGTGGAGCGCCCGCACCTTCCCCCACGCGTCGCCGGCGACGATGCCGTCCCCAACCCGGAGGGTTCCGCGCGAGACGAGCATGGTCGCGACCGGACCGCGACCGACGTCCAGCCGGCTCTCGATGATCGGGCCGGAGGCCTCGGTCTTCGGATTCGCCGTCAGCTCGAGCTCTGCGTCGGCGACGAGGAGCACCTTTTCGACGAGCTCGTCGAGACCCTGCTTCTCCTTGGCCGAGACGTCTGCGTACTGGGTCGTCCCGCCCCACTCCTCCGGCTGGAGGTCGTGATTCACGAGCTCTTGCCGTACGCGCGTCGGGTTGGAGTCGGGCCGGTCGATCTTGTTTACGGCGACCACGATCGGCACCTCGGCCGCCCGGGCGTGGTTGATGGACTCGATCGTCTGGGGCATGACGCCGTCGTCGGCGGCCACGACGAGCACCGCGATGTCGGTCACCTTGGCGCCGCGGGCGCGGAGAGCGGTGAACGCCTCGTGCCCGGGGGTATCGAGGAACGTGACTCGGCGGCCGTCGTGGTCGACCTGGTAGGCGCCGATGTGCTGGGTGATGCCGCCGGCCTCGGTCTCGACCACCGCCGACTCGCGGATGGCGTCGAGGAGCGTCGTCTTGCCGTGGTCGACGTGGCCCATGATCGTGACGACCGGCGGGCGCGCGACCAGATCTTCGGGCGCGTCCTCGAAGACCTCGGGCTCGAGGTCCTCGTCGTCGGCGTGCTTGATCACGACCTCGCGCTCGAGCTGCGTGGCGATCAGCTCGACGGCGTCGTCAGCGAGGGACTGGGTGATGGTGACCATCTCGCCGACGTCCATCATGATCTTGATGATCTGCGGCACCGGGATGCCGAGCGCCGCGGAGAGCTCCTTGACCGTCGCGCCCGAGTTGACCTGGACGGGCCCGGTCGGCTGAACGGGAGCCTGCTGCTCCTGGCGCGGCTTCGGCGTCTCGCGCGGCGTGCGCGAATCCTGGCGCGGGCGATTCGCTTGCGAGTCGATGACGACCCGGCGCTTCCGCCGGCCGCCCGTCCCGCCGCTCCGCGGCCTCAGTGGTCTTTGTCGGTCAGCCATTGCTCAGTGCGTTTCCAGTTCGGAGACGAGATTTTCCGGAATTCTGACGGTCCTCCGCAACGTGCGCGAGAAGGCGCGCCGGTCGGCGGCCCGCTCGAAGCACGAGAGCCGCCCGTGAACGTACGCTCCGCGGCCCGGCGAGCGCTTCCCCGGGTCCAGCCGAAGCGTCCCGTCCGGTGCGACGAAGCGCACCAACTCGCGCTGCGGAGCTTTGCGCCCGCAGCCGACGCACGTCCTCTCTGGCTCGCTCATTCAGCAGGGGTCGTCTCCTCCCGCTTCTCGGGCTCGGTTTCCGCCCCTGTCGTGGTCTCCGCTTCGGCTTCGGCCGCGGGCGCGGCTTCCTCTTCGGCTACCGCCTCCGTGGCCGGAGCGGTCTCGGCGGCCGGTTCTTCGACTGCGTCCGTCGCCTCGACCTCCTCGACCTCCCCGGCCTCCGGCTCCTCGGACTCGGGCTGGGCGGGCTGGACGATCTCAGCGGTCACGTCCTCTCCGGCCGCCTCGCGCTCCGCGATCTCACGGTGAGCGGGAATGCCGCAATAGTGCGACCCGGGCAGGGCCGTGTTCGGGCAGCGTTTTCCGGTCGACAGCAGCGCGACGCAGCGGCCGGAGAACTCCTCCTCCTGGCCGCCGAAGGCCGCGTCTGCCTCGGCGCGGGCGAACTCGGTTTCGGACTGGATATCGATCTTCCAGCCGGTCAGCCGCGCGGCGAGGCGGGCGTTCAGGCCCTCCTTGCCGATGGCGAGCGAAAGCTGGTCGTCGGGGACTACAACCGTCGCCTCGCTGGACTCGTCGTCGACGAGCACCTCGCGCACGCGCGCGGGCGAGAGTGCTTTGGCGACGAAGCGGGCAGGCTCCGGGTTCCACGGGATGATGTCGATCTTCTCGCCGCGGAGCTCGGAGACGACCATGCGAACGCGTGACCCTCGCGGGCCGACACAGGCGCCCACGGGATCGACGCCCTGGACGTGCGACTCGACGGCGATCTTCGAACGGTAGCCGGGCTCACGGGCGACGCCGCGAATCTCGACGAGGCCGTCGGCGATCTCCGGGACCTCGAGCTCGAACAGCGTCTTGATCAGCTCGGGATCGCGCCGCGACAGGATCACCTGCGGGCCCTTCGTGCCGGAGCGGACTTCCGTGATGACGGCCTTGATGCGACTGCCCTGCTCGTAGCGCTCGCCGTCCACCTGCTCGGAGCGCGGGAGGAGAGCCTCGACCTTGCCGAGGTCGACGAGCACGTTGTTGCGGTCGCCGGCCTGCTGGACGATCCCCGTCACGACCTCGGTCACGCGGTCGACGTACTCGTCGTACATCATCTCGCGCTCCGCCTCGCGGATCCGCTGCAGGATGACCTGCTTCGCGGTCTGCGCCGCGATCCGCCCGAAATTCTCGGGAGTGACGTCGGCGCGCTTGACCTGCTCATCGGGCACGTCGGACCAGTCGATGACGAGGTCGTCGTCCGTGATCAGGGTGTGGGAGCGCTCGCCGTTCTCGACCTCGGCGGCCTCGAGCTCGGTGATCGCGCGCTCGCGCGCCTCGTCCATGAGCCGCTCCTCGACGTCTGCCGGAAGCGCGACGGACCACACGCGGAAGTCGCCGCCCGAGTCGAGCTCGACCGTCGCGTGCCGGGCCGCGCCCGGAGTCTTCTTGTACGCGGCGAGCAGCGCGTCCTCGAGCGCCCTGACGAGGACGTCGTCCTCGATCCCCTTCTCGCGCTCGATCTGCCTGACCGCCTCGAGAATTTCTTTGCTCATCTCGTTACCGCCTCTCCTCGATCAGGTTTCCACGCACGATCGCGCCGTACGGAACTCCGAATCGTTCGTCGCCGACTTCGATGGTCGCCTCGTCCTCACCGGCTTCGACCAGCTCGCCGCGAAAGCGCTTGCGCCCGGAGACCTCGATGTCGGTCCGCACCGAGACGGTGCGTCCGACCGCGCCGGCGAAATGGTCGCGCGTGCGCAACGGTCGCTCGAAGCCGGGCGAGGACACCTCGAGCGAATAACGGTCGAGGTAGCTCCGCAGCGCGTCGGTCACGCTCTCGCAGAGCGCGTGGTCGACCCCGTTCGGGTGGTCGATGTAGACGCAGAACCGCTCCGGGCCCATGAGCTCGACGGCGAGCACGTCGACGTCGGGCAGCCGGCCCTGAACGGCGTCGGCGACCTCCCGGTGAAGTTGGCGTTCCTTTTCGTGAACCTGGGTCATTCGTTTCTGTGCCTTTTCGCAAAAAATGGGCGCCGCGCGCCCATTTCTCCAGCTGGGGAAATGTGGTTCAGACAGGATAGCACCAGCATCCGAGGCCGCTTGGAACGGCCCCCGAGCCTTCCGGGTGGACAGCGAGGGGCCTTTGCGCTTGGATGGTGGGCCTCCCAGTTTCTGGGAGTCCTGGCGTCACAAGTGAGGAGCGGGTTTTGGCGACTACGAACGAGAATTTCTGGGGCGGACTGCGGGCTCGACTCGATGCCCTCGAGCGTGAGCGCGACGCTCGCCGGGTGGCGGAAGCCGTGACGACGCAGCCCCTGCGGGCAACGCGTGCGAGGAAGCGCCGCGCAGCCCCTGTAGCCTCGCGCGTCTAGCCGGAGGTCAGTCTCCGCCGGCTGCGTAGCGAACGTAGAACGCCTGCACTTCGCCGCCGTGCATGTGCGCGAGCAGGCCTGGGTAGAAGCCGCCGGTCCCGAACTGTGATTCCCGCCGAACGAGCCACCACCCGGCCGGCCAGAAACCCTGCTCGGACGAGTGGAACTTCGCGTTCGGGTAGAGGTTCTGCAGGCGGCTCTCCGTGTCCCCGATGGCCAGTTTTCGGTTCGTGCTCCAATGCCGGCCCTTCGCTCGCGCGTGGGAGAAGAACCCGTACTTGCCTCGGCACGGGTTGCGCCCGCCGAGGTTGTAGAAAACGATCCGAAGCCTGTGCTGCGACCAGCGCACGGTGCAGACCTCTCCGTTTCGCCCCTTCGCGCTCGGCTCGCCGAACGCGTCCAGGGCCCCGCGCAGCGTGCCGTCCCGCTTGACGGCGAATGAGCCCATCCTCCAGTCACCTCTGATCGTGAACACGGCCGCAGCGGCCGACGAGGTCACGGCGAGCGCGGCTAGGGCGGCAACGGTTGCGATGAACAGCCTCAAGAGAATCCCCCTCGGATCGAGTCCCCGAGAGCCTAACGGTCGCGCCCGGACGACTAGAGGACGATCGTCACAGGCCCGTCGTTGACGAGCGCGACCTCCATGCGAGCCCCAAAGACACCGCGGGACACGCTAACGCCTTCGGCT
>Ga0307318_10000443_pt1 | contig 13502 bp, 14 predicted proteins | sample ER_DNA_367_FD_194500 | JGI IMG/M metagenome (GOLD analysis project Ga0307318, IMG submission 194500) | Bulk soil microbial communities from the East River watershed near Crested Butte, Colorado, United States - ER_DNA_367 | ecosystem: Environmental > Terrestrial > Soil > Floodplain | place...
AACTGGCGCTCGCAAGCGGCCGCCTCGCGCGGGTTGCCGTTGAACTCGGAGTTCATCGTGTCGGCGCCCAGGTCGGAGGCGATCTGGATGGCGCGCTTCCAGTAGCGCACCGCCGCCTGGCGGTCCTCCTCGTCCGGCCCGGACCACCGGAACAACGGCAGCACGGAGGCGACACCGACGCCGGCCGCGGCGAGCGCCGTACGGAAGGCGGCGACGCCGGCGTCGTCGACGCGGGGATGGTTGAAGAACGGGATGAAGTCGTCGCGCGGTGACAGCTCGATCCACTCGTAGCCGAGGTCGGCGACGACGCCGGGCAGCTCGAGGAGCGGGACGGTGCGGAACATATACGGGTCCAGGGCAAGCTTCATGGCTGGTCCTCCCGAGCGGTCGGCGTGATCAGGGCGCACTGGGTCACCTTGTGGTCCGCGTCCATCCGGTATGCCCGCGGTGTGGAGTCGAGTGCGGAGACGGAGCTCACGGAGAGTTCCCACCACGTCTCGCGAGCGGGCGCGTAGACGAGTGGGTCGGTCTCGAGGTGGATGGCTACCGAGCCACCGCCGGCCGGCGCGGCCTCGGCGGCCGTGTGGCCGGAGATGCCGAGGCAGCCGGTGGGCTGGTTCGTCATGGAGCTCCTCCCACGGGCAGCCTCGGGTCCACGTCCTGGGTGGTCCACGTCTCGCGGATCCAGGCGTGCGCCGGGTCGTCGCAGATCAGCCAGGCCCGCTCCGGACCAGGCCCCGCCATGACGTTGAGGTAGTAGAGGTCGTAGCCCGGGACCGCCATCGCCGGCCCGTGCCAGCCGTGGGGGACGAGGACGACGTCGCCGGAGCGGACCTCGGCAAGGACGTCGATCTCCCGGTCGGCGGTGCCGTAGACGCGGAGGTACCCGAACCCGCGAGGGGCTCGGCCCTCCGCGCTCACCCCCAGCGCCCGCTCGGTCTCGACCTCGAAGTAGTAGATCTCCTCGAGCTCCGACTCGAGTCCCTCGCGTCGGGTGTCGTGCTTGTGCGGTGGGTACGAGCTCCAGTTGCCGGCGGGCGTGATGACCTCGCAGGCGATGAGCGCCTCGGAGTCGAGCACACCGGGGACGCCGAAGTTGCGGACCTCCCGGGAGGCCTGGCCGGCGCCGCGGAGTTCGACGGGCACGTCGGCGGCCGACCGGTGCTGGAACCGGGGCACCGCGCCGGCCGGCTGGTCGGGCACCACGGCGACCGCCAGGGCGATGCGGCACGGCTCGCTCGCCTCCAGGACCAGTTCGCTGACCCTCGGCACGTAGGCGATGTCGGTCGGACCCGCGAAGACCGACCTGCGGCCGTCCAACCGGACCGTCGACCGGGCGCCGCCCGCCTCCGTGCATCGCACCTCGACGGACCCCGACAGCGGAAGAACGATGAGTTCGCGCGAGCCGGTCAACAGCCCGCGCTGCTGCCCCGGGAGGAGTGAACCGGCGTACAGGCCGGTGTACTGCCAGCCCTCGACCGTCTCGTCGACGACGACCGGCCAGTCCTCGCGCTCCGCGCTACCCAGTGGCAGCACCCACCGGTTGCTCACCGGGCCGCTCCGTGCACCAGCTCGGCGGCAATGTCGACGGCGGCGGCGACGTCGCCGTTGGGCGGGAAGAGCAGGGCGCGACCGACCACCAGCCCGCGGACCGCCGGCAGGTCGAGCGCCCGTCCCCACGCCGCATACGTTTCGTTCGGGTCGCCCTGGGGGTCGCCGCCGAGCAGCAGCGTCGGCAGCGTGGTGCTGTCCATCACCCGGGGGAGCTCGTCGACCACCGGCAGCTTGAGCCATGTGTGTGCGCTGGGCGCCCCGAGACCGGAGGCGATGGCCACCGACTTGATGGTCGAGTCGGGGTCCAAGAGGTTGACGACCCGCCCCTCGCGCCGGACCGACAGGAACGGCTCGATCATGGCCATCAGACCCAGCTCCGCCAAAGCGCTCACGGCCGCCGCACTGGCCTGCAGGGTCTCCACGGTGCCGGGGTCGTCGAGGCAGATGCGGGTGAGCATCTTGCCGCCCTCCAGGCCGAAGGCCGCGATGTCGGCCGCCCGGTAGGCGGTGAAGCGGTCGTCGAGCTCGAACGAGGCGCCCTGCAGGCCGCCGCGGTTCATCGAGCCGACGACCACCTTGTCGTCGAGCACGCCGAGCAGGAGGAGGTCGTCGAGGATGTCCGGGGTGCCGAGCACGCCGTCGACGCCCGGGCGGGCGAGGGCGGTGGCGAGCCGTTCGAGCAGCTCGGTCCGGCTGGCCATCGCAACGCCATCGGAACGCACCCCGAGCGCGCCGCGGGCCGGGTGGTCGGCGGCGATAACGAGGAGCCGGCCGTCGGGGCCCACGATCGGGCGCCGGTGCCGGGCCGCCCACGCGTCGTGGATGCGCCGGGGTTCACGGGTCCGGATGTCCGTGAGGTCGGCGACGGAGACGCGCGGCTTCGTGGTGTCGATGGTCATTCGGTCCCTCCTGCCTCCGCGCCCACCTCGGCGAGCGGCCGACCGGCCGCCAGCGCCGTCTCGACCTCCTCGGTGGTGGGCATCGCCGTAGAGCACTCGAGGCGCGAGGCGACGAGTGCGCCGGCGACGTTGGCGAACACGAGGATCTGGCGGAGCGGCCAGCCCTCGAGAAGCCCGTGGACGAGAGCACCGCCGAAGGCGTCCCCGGCACCCAGGCCGTTGACGACCTCGACGGGGAAGGTCGGGACCTCGACGCGCTCGTCGGCGGTGACGGCCAGGACGCCCTTCGGCCCCTGCTTGACGACGGCCAGCTCCAAGCCTCGCTCGAGCAGGGCGTCCGCGGCTCGCTGCGGCTCGGTCTCGCCGACGGCGACCTCGCACTCCTCGCGGTTGCCCACGGCGATGGTCACGTGTTCCAAGGCCTTGGCCACCTGGGCGCGTCCCTCGTCGACATCGGCCCAGAACATCGGCCGCCAGTCGAGGTCGAGCACCGTGTGGGAGTGGCGGTTCCGGGCCTGCCAGGCGCGGAAGTGCGCGGTGCGGCTGGGTTCCTGGGAGAGCCCGGTAACGGTGGACCAGTAGATGCGCGCGTCCTGGATCGCTTGCAGCGGAAGGGTTTCCGGATCGATGAGCAGGTCGGGTGCTGTCGGGTAGCGGTAGAAATAGAGCGGGAAGCTGTCCGGCGGGAAGATCTCGCAGAAGGTCACCGGGGTCGGTGGACCGTCGACCGGCTCGACGAACGCGTCGTCGACGCCCAGCGCGCGCAGCTGCCGCGCGACGTAGGTGCCGAAGGGGTCCCGACCGGTTCGGGTGACGATCGCGGACCGGCGCCCGTAGCGGGCCGCGGCGACAGCGACGTTGGTGGCGCTCCCGCCGAGGAACTTCTCGAAGGTCCGGACGTCCTCGAGCCCGACACCGTGGTCGAGCGGGTAGATGTCGACGCCGGTTCGGCCGATGGTGATGAGGTCGTAGGCGGGCCCTGATTCGGCGTGGCTGCTGGTCATGTCGCGGCGACCTCGTCGATACGGACCATGCGATCCTCGTGGCGCGAGATCTCGCAGGCCTCGGCGACCCGGAAGGCCTGAAGGGCGTCGTCGACCGTGCACGGCGAGGGGCGAGACCCGCTCGCCACCTCGGCGAACGCGGTCAGCTCGGACCGGTATGCGGGGAGGAACCGCTCCATGAACGACCAGTGCCGCGGGCCCTTGGGGAAGTCGACGCCCTCCTGCGCGGAGGTTACCGCGAGGGAGTCGTCGTAGCCGACGCCCATGGTGCCGTCGCTGCCGATGACTTCCAAGCGCACGTCGTGACCGGCGCCGTTGTACCGCGTCGCGGAGAGGGTGACCAGGGTCCCGTCGTCGAGGGTCAGCACGGCGGCCGCCGTGTCGACGTCGTCCGCCTCGGAGAAGAAGGAGGCCCCCTTGTTCGCGCCGGTCGCGTAGACGGACACGATCTCCTGCCCGGTCACGAACCGGATGATGTCGAAGTCGTGGATCGAGCAGTCCCGGAAGAGCCCCCCGCTGGTGGGGATGTAGGTCGCGTGGGGCGGAGCCTGGTCGTGCGTGTTCGCCCGCACCGTGTGGACGAAGCCCAGCTCGCCGTCGTGCACCGCTTGCCGCGCTCGCTGGTAGCCCTGGTCGAAGCGGCGCTGGAAGCCGATGTGGACCGGTACGTCGCTGGCGCTAGCCAGCTTGGCCAGCTCCAAGGTCTCCTCGAGCGTGGACGCCACCGGCTTCTCGCAGAAGGTCGGCACACCGGCCTCGAGTCCCTGGCGGAGCAGCGGCGAGTGGCCCGGTGTAGCCGTCGCGATGACGAGGCCGTCCACTCCGCCGGCCAGTAGTGCCTCGGAAGTCTCGGCGTGCGCGACGCCGAGCCGTTCGGCCAGGGAGCGGGCCGCGGCGGTGTCCAGGTCGGTGACGACCAGCTCGTCGACGGTGTCGAGACTGCGCAGGGTTTCCGCATGGAACGCCCCGATGCGGCCGACGCCGGCTAGACCGATTCGCATACATGCTCCTGAGACGTGCGTAGGACTGTGCGGCGCCGTTCTCGCCCCGCGACCGATCGTTCCCGTTCGCAGGGCTTGTTGTCAAGCAAATGTTAGGACATTACTATGTACAATCAATCTCACCGAGCGCGAAGGGTGGCTGGGATGGTCGCCTCACCGGCGTTCATGTTCGAGCGCTTCGGTCAGGCTGACTCCCGCGGCGGTGAGCCGAGCTGCGAAATCGGCCTGGTTCCCGCGGATGTCCTCGGCAAGGCCCCCGAGCGACAAGGCGCCGCGCAGCTCTCCGCCACGGTCGCTCAGCGGTACTCCGAGAGCAGCGATCCCGTCGGTCACGTCCTCGTCGGACACGCTGTAACCGCGATCACGGGTGAGCTTGATGTCTCGTCGCAGCTGGGGCGCGGTCGTGAGCGTTCGGCGCGTCAGCGCAGGGAACGGGGCCCGTTGCAGATAGGGCGCGACATCGTGCTTTCTGAAGGCGAGGGTGGCGCGACCGGCGGCACCCGCATAGAGGGGCAGTGAGCGTCCGGGCTTGAGGATCAGGACGTTGATGCCGCGGCCCTGCGCCCAGTCCACGCAGACGGCGTGATCCCCGCGTGGCACGGTCAGGAAAGTGGTCTGACCCGTCTCGCGGCACAGCAGGTCGAGGGTGGCCCGTGCTGGCTCCCACTCGTGCATCGCCGACCGCGAGGCGTCAGCGAGGCGAAGCCAACGTTCACTGATCTTGATTCGGGAGTCCGGTGTGGTGACCGTCAAACGGGACTGGTTGAGCGCCTCGACAAGCCGATAGACGCTCGGTCGCGGCATTCCGATGGACTCGGCGATGTCGCCCGGTGTCAGCGGACCCCGATCGGCAAGGAGCTCGATGACGTCCGAAGCCTTCTGCAGGATGCCCATCGGGCGTTCCACGCTCATCGGGATGCCTCGTCACCCAGAGCTGAGCTCACCTCGTGCGCTGCGTTGACGATCAGGGCGCTGTTGTGTCGAAGCCTGGAACCGAGGATCTGGGCGCGCACACCGCTCACCGAGATGCTGGCGACGAGCTCATGCCGATGATTGAACACTGGCGCGCCGAGGGCGGCGATTCCGGCGGTCACATCGCCATCCGAGATGGAGTAGCCGCGTTTGCTTACGGCAGCGATGGCGGTCTCCAGTTCGGCGGGGGTGGGTCGGGGCGGGTCGCCCGGCAGTTCCGACCCGGTGCGCAATACGAGCTCCCGTTCGGACTCAGGAAGGAAGGCCAGGAGCGCCAGAGGGGCGGCCCCGGCGTACATCGGCAAGGAACTGCCGAGCTGCATCGCCAGGGACCGTACGGCGTGTCCTTCGAGGCGCTCCACGCAGACGGCCCGCGAGTCGCGAGGCACGCACAGGTAGCTGGTGCTGTTGGTCTGGTGCAGCAGTGTCTGCAGACTCGGACGAGCCACCTCTCGGATGTCGAGGCTGTCCTCGACGAGTCCTCCGATGGTCATCATCGACAGGCCGAGTCGGTAGCGTCCCCGCCGGGGGCTGCGGTCGACCCAGCCGACACCGGTCAGGCTCTGCAGCATTCGGTAGGTGGAACTGAGGGGCTCACCCAAGACGTCGGCCAGCTCGGCGGCCGACATCTCGCCGTCGCGTTCGAGTGCGGTGATGACGGCGTCGACCTTCGAGATGAGCTCCAGTCTGACGGCGGTTTCGTTCTCCGGCGAGGCTGGACCGCGGATGGGCTGAGAGCTCATGGCGCCTGCTTCGGTAGTTCATCTCGTTGTTGGTCCACATTATTATCCAGTGGACACTTGAACCGTCCTGTGATCAAGTAACGCCGGGCGTGTTCAGTCCTGCCCGCCGACAACCTGCTGGTCCCAGTCGACAACGGACCCGGTGACCACTCCGCTGTGGTCGGAGAGCAGGAAGGCGATGAACTCGGCAATCTCGTCAGGGCGGCCGAGCTTGCCCATCGGAACCGAGGCGTCGGCGCGGGCGAGCCAGTCGTCCGAAGCTCCGTGTGCGGCCTTCTGGATGGCGCCCTCTGCTTCGGTCGCGGTCCAGCCGATGTTCACGCCGTTGATGCGGATCCGGTCCCACCGATGAGCGTGGGCCGCGTTGCGGGTGGCGCCGGCCAAGCCCGACTTCGCCGCGACGTATGGCGCCAGGTAGGAGTGACCGCCGTGTTGTGAGATGGAGATGACGTTGACGATTGCGCCTGGCGCTGAGCGCTCGCGAAGGTGCCGGATGGTGTCGGCCATGATGAAGAACGGTGACTTGAGGTTCACGGCGATGTGAGCGTCGAACAGCTCGGGCGTGGTGTCCAGCATGCTGCCACGACTGGTAAGGCCGGCCGCGTTCACGACCCTGTCGAGTCGGCCGAACTCAGCGATCGCCGCTGCGACGGACGCGCGGGCCTGGTCGACGTCGCGGAGATCGACGCGCAGGAACTTCGCGTGCGGACCGGTGGCCTGCAGCTCCTCTGCCACCGCCTGCCCGGCTTCGACGCTGCGCCCGGTGACCAGGACGGCCTCGGCGCCCTCGGCGGCTACTCGCCGGGCGACGGCCGCACCGACGCCCTGAGTTCCGCCACTGACCAACACGACCTGACTCTTCAGCCATCCGGATGACACGGCTCTCCCTTTCGAATGACGAAGGTGCGTGCAGAAACCACGATCAGACCCCTGAGTTCACGAGATCACTCCATACGTCGTTGACCATGACTGCTTGCCTCATCCGCATTGACTGCACCAGTGCCTGGGCGACCAGGGTGGAGCGCAGGCCGTTCTCGGCTGTTGCGAGCGGTGTCGGTCGACCGTTTGAGACGGCGTCGGTCCAGGCTTGCAGCTCGAGGCGGTACGCCTCGGCGAAGAACGGCCGCCAGTCCGCGGGGTGCTGGTAGGCGTGGGTCAGGTCCCGGTCCGTCACGATCGGCGCCGTGGGCGTCAGCCGGACGGCCCCCCGCTCGCACACCACTTCGTAGTGCACGTCGTACCCGTACTGGGCATTGACGAACAGGTCGATGCTGGCCAGCACTCCGTCGGCGTTGCGCAGCTGGATGAGTTGCGGATCATGGCGACTGGTGTCGAGGGAGGTCGGCTTCGGCGCATACCAGCCGACCTCGACAATGGGATGGCCCAGCAACCATTCGATGATGTCGATGTCGTGCACGGCCGAGTTGGTCAAGGTGCCCTCCGAGCCGCCCGTCGGGTAGGCGTGGACATTGCGATGAGAGCCCACCACCAGGAGCGGTGCCCCGAGTTCGCCGCTCGCGAGCTCGGCCTTCATGGCGGCGAATCCGGCGTGGAAGCGACGCATGAACCCGACGGAGACCAGGTCACCCTGGTCGCGTTCCTGCTGCGCGACCACGATCCGATGACAGTCCTCGACCGTGGGGGCCAGCGGCTTCTCGCAGAGCACTGGCTTGCCCGCGTTGATGCACGCCAGCACCTGGTGGGCGTGCGCGCTGTCGTGGCTGGCGATGATGACCGCGTCCACGTCAGGCGAAGCGATGAGGTCGTCATCGTTGACGAAGACCCGAGCACCAAGCTGCTGGCTCAGGGTCACGGCCCGCTCACCGTCGACGTCAGCGACCGCCACCACCGTGGCAGCCGGGACCGCTGTGCGAATGGTATGGGCGTGGTCGGCGCCCATGACGCCCGCACCAATGATCCCTACTCGCAGAGTCAATGGGGTTCGCCAACCGAGGTGTGGTCCGCCATGGCCTCCGGCAGTGCCAGGTGGCCCTGTCGAGGGCGTAACCCCGCGGCGAGGTAGCACGCATCGATCATCTGCATGTTGGAGAGCGCGTCGTCGACCCCGGTCGGGAACGGCTGCCCGTCGGTGATGGCGGCCGACAGAGCATCCATCTGGTAGTGGTAGGTGCTGCGCCGTCCCAGGTGCTCGACGTGCTCTCCTTCAGCGGTCTGCAGAGTGAAGCGGTCGTCGTGATGAACGTTGATGAAGTTCGCGATGCTGGCGCTGCCCGACGCGCCGGTCGCCGTGATGGTGAAGTCCCATGCGCCGTCCATGGTCACGTCGGCGATAGCGGGTAGGCCCCCTGGCAGCCGGAACTCGAGGTGCGCGCTCTCGTCGACCTGGGGTCGTCCGGGTCGTTCGACCGCCTGGGCACTGATCAGCTCGGGTGTTCCGCCTTGGTGTTGGGCCATCGAGCGGATGACGTGGATGGCGTAGCAGCCCAGGTCCATCAGTGCGCCCCCGGCCAACGGCCAGGACCAGCGCAGGTCGTCGTCGGGTGGCGGAGGCGTCGACATGGTGACCTGCAGGTGCTGCAACGGCCCGATGGTGCCGTCCGTGGTGACCTGGAGCAACCGATTGAAGATCGGGTGGTAACGGTAGTGGAAGGCTTCGAACACGACGTTGGTGCTGCCGGCTGCGACACCGCGCACCACGGCGGCCTCGGCAGCGTTGCTGGCGAAGGGTTTCTCGGCCAGCAGGTGCTTCCCGGCTTTGATGGCGGCGACGTTCCAGGTCGCGTGCAGGCTATTGGGCAGCGGGTTGTAGACGACGTCGACCTCGGGGTCGTTGACGAGGTCGACGTAGCTCGGCACGACGCGCTCTACACCACTCTCTTGCGCCCAGCCCCTCGCCCGCTCCAGGTCGCGGGCGGCGACCGCGACCAGCCGGTGGCCGGCGTCGTGGGCGGGGCCGAGCACGGCCAGGTCGCTGATGCGGGCCGCGCCGAGCAGGCCAATGCGTAACGGTGTCATCGACGTTCTCCTCACGGGTCGTCCCTGTCGGGACCTCGTCTGCCGCTGACTGCGGCTTCGGTGGCGTCGCCGGGGTGGGCATTGTCGGCTTGGGCCAGGCAGGCGAGGGCGGCGTCTCGGGCGTCGGCGAGGACCTGGTCGATCGGCTGGGTCCGGGAGGTCGTGGACATGTGCTCGATTCCCCATGGCCCCGTCCAACCGATCTGCTGGACGGCGCGGATGAACCGGGGCACGGCGAAGACCCCCCGCCCGCAGAGGAGCCGGTTGTCGAACGTGTCCTCGAGGTCGCCACCCTGAGCGGATCGGTGACCGTCGTCGAGCTCTACGCCGACGAGCTGGCTGACGTCGAGGAGCTGCGGAAGTGTCTCGTACGGCGTTCCCCCGCGTTGCGTGTGCCAGATGTCCAGGACGAGTCCGCCGTTGGGATGGCCGACGTCGCGGACGAACCGGATGGCTTCCTCGGTGGTCGGGAGGTGTCCGAACGGGGTGTTCTCGAACCCGATCTTGACTCCGACATCCGCCGCGTCGGCGGCCAGCTCGTGGAAGCCCTGACACAGCTGGTCGTACGCGGCCGGTTCACCGGTGTTGTCGGCGCCGACCTTGATGTTGTCAGCGTGCAGGGCCTCGGCCGCCTCGAGCAGGTCCCGGCGCGCCTCGTCGGAACGCTGCCGTAGGGAGCCGCTCGTCCACCAGTCGCTGATCCACTCCAGCTGGACGGTGTCGATGCCGTTGTCGGAGAGCATGGTGGCCACGGCTGGCAGTCCGACGGTGTCCCGGGCGGTGATGATGTCCATACGGGTGACGCCGAAGCCGACGTACCCGGCCCGAGCGACCGCTTCGATGCGCGTACGGATGTCGATCGGGCTCTTGGGCGTCCCCCGGAAGGGGACCGAGTCGCCTGCCGAGAGCCAGCAGGCCGCCAGCAGTGCGGTTGAGTGCGGCATCACAACACCCTGGAGTCGTCAGGATCGGCCGCGCCGTCAGGTGTGCCTTCCCCGGCCTGGCCCAGGCAGGCGAGGGCTGCTTCTCGGGCTTCGGAGAGAACCTGAGTGATCGGCTGGGTCCGGGAGGTGGAGGACATGTGCTCGAGGCCCCAAGGCCCGGACCAACCGACCTGCAGGACGGCGCGGATGAACCGCGGCACGTCGAAGTCCCCTTGCCCGCACAGCAGCCGGTTGTCGAACGTGTCCTCGAGGTCGCCACCCTGGGCGGACTGGCGACCGTCGTCGAGCTCCACGCCGACCAGCTGGCTGACGTTGAGGATCTCGGGAAGGATCTCGTACGGCGTGCCCCCGCGCTGGGTGTGCCAGACGTCCAGGAAGAACCCGCCGTTGGGGTGGCCGACGTCGCTGACGAACCGGATGGCCTGCTCGGTGGTCGGGAGGTGACCGAACGGCGTGTTCTCGAACCCGATCTTGACCCCGACATCCGCGGCTTCGGCGGCCAGGTCGTGAAAGCCCTGGCACAGCTGGTCGTAGGCGGCCGGTTCACCGGTGTCGTCATCGCCGACCTTGATGTGGTGGGCGTGCAGGGCCTCGGCGGCCTCGAGCAGGCTTCGGCGCACCTGGTCGGAGAGCTCCCGAGGGCGGCCGCTGGTCCACCAGTCGGTGATCCGTTCCAGCTCCACGACGGTGATCCCGTTGTCCGCGAGCATGGTGGCGACGGCCGGCAGCCCGATGGTCTCCCGGGCTACGGTGATGTCCTCGTGGGTGACGCCGAAGCCGACGTACCCGGCCCGAGCAACCGCTTCGATGCGGGTGCGTATGTTGATCGGGCTCGTAGGGGTGCCCCGGAAGGGGACCGAGTCGCCCGCCGTCAGCCAGCAGGTCGCGACGAACGCCGGTGCCGGCGGGATCACGGCACCGTGGTGAGGACGGAGCGGATGTACTCGGCACTGGCCTTCACGTCGGCCGCCGGCCCCTCGCCACGGGGTTCCTCGGTGAGGATGGTGTCCTGTTCGAGGACGTACCAACCGTCGTAGGCGTGTGCCTCGAGGTGGCGGACGACGCCGGCGATGTCGACGTCCCCTTGGCCGAGTGGCTTGTACATGCCGATCTTCACCGCCTCGGCGTAGGTCAGCTCGCCGGACTGAACCCGTTGGGCGAGGGCCAGATCCACGTCCTTGAGGTGGGTGTGCGCAATCCGGTCCGGCGCCTGCCGGGTGACAGCGAGCGGGTCAGAGCCACCGATGAGCAAATGTCCGGTGTCGAGGCAGAGTGAGATCGATGAGCCGGCCAGCACGCGTTGGACGTCGTCGCCGGTCTCGACCATGGTCCCGACGTGCGGATGCAGCACGGCCCTGACCCCTCGGTCGGCGGCGAGGTCGGTCAGGTGGTCCAGGTTTCCCAGCAGGGTCTGCCACCCGGAGTCGTCCAGGTCGGGCCGGGTGTCGTAGCCGTGCAGCCCCGAGATCGCCGACAGGACGAGAACTTTGGCGCCGACGGCCTCGAAGCCGTCCAGGACGCGCTCGACCTCTGGGCGAGGGTCGTGGTCCGGGTGGTGCAGGAGCACCGGCGTGAAGTTGCCCAGGCCGTGCAGTCCGTATCGGTCGAGAGTCTCGGCCTTTCCCTCCGGGGTGTCCGGCAGGAATCCGTCCGAGCCGAGTTCGGTGGCGGTCAGCCCCATCTCGTGCATCTCGGTCAGAACGCGGCTGGGGTTCATCTGGTATCCCCAGCCGGGGACCTCACAGACTCCCCAGGAGATGGGGGCGCCGGCGACTCGCTGCACTGCGGTGGTCATGAGGTGGCCTTTCGTGAACGGAGCTCGTCCAGGGAGATGGGGCGGTGCTGTCGGAGGGACAGGTCGGCCGCCTCGGCGATCCAGCCGACCTCGAGGGCGTCGGCGACGGTGCACGGGCTGGGACGGGTGCGGTCCACGACCTCGGTGAAGGCCGCCAGCTCAGCGCGGAAGGCGTCGGCGAAGCGGTCCATGAAGAAGCTGTGTGGTGTGCCCGCCGGGAAGTCGGTGCCCGGCTCCGTGGACCGGATGGGCCACCGGTCCTCGAGACCGGCAGCGATGCTGTCCTTGGACCCGTGCAGCTCGAGACGGACGTCGTAGCCGCGGGCGTTGTACCGGGAGTTGGAGACCACGGCGAGAGCTCCGTCGCTGAGCGTGAGGACCGTCGCAGCGGTGTCCACATCGCCACTCTCAGCGAAGATCGGCGCGAAGCTGTTCGACCCGGTGGCGTAGACCTCCACGACCTCGTGACCGGTGACGAAGCGGATCGCGTCGAAGTCGTGGACGCTGCAGTCCCGGAAGATGCCGCCGGAGTGACGCACGTAGTCGTCCGGAGGTGGTGCCGGATCCAGCGTCGTCGACCGCACGGTGTGCACCGTCCCCAGCTCGCCGGACGCGACCGCGGCCCGGGCCGCGACGAACGCTGCGTCGAACCGGCGCGGATACCCGATTTGAACCGGTATGCCGGCCTCCTCGGTCCGGGCCAGGATTTCGTCCCCGTTCTTGAGGTCGGCCGACACCGGCTTCTCGCAGAAGGTGGGCAGTCCGGCCTCGAGGCTGGCCAGGATCAGCTCGGGATGGACGGCGGTGGCCGCAGCGATGACGATCCCGTCGACCCCCGCCTTCATCAGCGCTTCCGGGCTGTCGGCCGTCTCGACACCGAGGCGCTCGACCGCGGCCTGAACGGCGGCCGGAACCGGGTCGTACACCACCAGCGACTCGACGTTGGGCAAGGCGGTCAACGTGGTGGCGTGGAACGCGCCGATACGACCGAGGCCGATCAGGCCGAGACGCATACGTCCTCCGATGCTTGCGGTGGGGCTGCTGGAGTGCCTTGTTGGTTGCGCGGCCGGCTGGACGGCTCAGTTCCGGACCGGCGCGCGCAACGCAGCGCGGACCCGAGCGGTGATGCGTTCGGGCGACAGTCCGTGCTTCTCGAGCATGAAGTCGTTGGGGGCGGACTCCCCCCAGGAGTCGTCGATGCCGATGCGCTCGATCCGGGGTGACGGTCCGGCCGCGGTGAGTGTCTCGGCCACGAGGCCACCCAATCCGCCGTACACGCTGTGCTCCTCCGCTGTGACGACCAGCTCAAACCCGGAGAGAGGGTCGCGGAGGCCATCAGCGTCCAGCGGCTTCAGGCACGGTACGTGCACCACGGCCGCGGAGATCCCCTCGGTCAGGAGCTGGTCGTGCACCGTCAGGAGTCGGCCGGTCTGGGCACCGGTTCCGACCAACGCGACGTCGGTTCCCTGGCGCAGCTCGTACACGGCACCCGGCCTAAAGGTGTGTCCCGCCTGGACGACGTCCGGCACGGGGTCCCGGACGATGCGCAGATATACCGGTCCGTCGACCTCGTTGGCCCAGTCCATCATGGCCAGCAGCTCAGTGTTGTCCGCA
>Ga0307318_10000444_pt1 | contig 13470 bp, 9 predicted proteins | sample ER_DNA_367_FD_194500 | JGI IMG/M metagenome (GOLD analysis project Ga0307318, IMG submission 194500) | Bulk soil microbial communities from the East River watershed near Crested Butte, Colorado, United States - ER_DNA_367 | ecosystem: Environmental > Terrestrial > Soil > Floodplain | place: USA...
GATGGACGACGATCGGGGATCTGCTTCGCACCGAGGGCGCGAAGCGGACCGTACCGGAGGGTATTTGAGTGAGTCTTAAGAAGATCGCAGCCGTCAGGCGGGGTCGTACGCTTCCCGGCGGCGTGGGGGTCCGCTCGTTGAGAGGGCTACTGGTTGGGTCGGCGATCCTTGTCATGTGCTCGGCGCTCGCTGGGGCGGCATCCGGGCGGGCTGCGGCAGGCCCGAGCGGAGAGGCCAGCGGTTCGAGTCTCGCCAGCCCGAAGGCTGTCGTCCGCGAGGTTGGGACGCTCGAATCGGACCGGATCGGCACGAGTTCGCCTGTGGGTCTCGCCTTCGCGTCGAGCAACGGATCCTTCTATCTCACCGGCGCTCCCAAGCAGATTGCTGCACCGGACACGACAATCGCCCGACTCAAGCCCTTCGCCCCGCGCCCGAACGCGGATCGCGTCGGCTCGTCCGAGGTCGCCGCGAGCGTCCGCAACCGGATCAACGTCGCGTTCGACGATGTCCGCGATCGGCTTCTCTTGCTGCGCGAGGACGGCCGGCGGTTGTTCGCGATCCAGGCGAATGCAGATGGAAGCCTGGACCCGACCTCGCTTATGCGTTATGACGTGAGCCCCTTCGGCCTGGGCCATCCCGCGGGGATGGCCGTCGATCCTGCGAGCGGGGCGATCTTTGTCCTCGATGCGAGCGGTCCGCGGATCGCGCGCCTCGAGCCCGGCTCGGACGGCGGCTTTGCCGACGCCGACATCTCGTCGATCGACCTCGCCCCGAGCGGGGCGACGAACGTGCGAGGGATCGCTTTCGATCCTTCGAGCGGTCATCTTCACGTCCATGCTCAGGGCGGAAAGCTCTACGAGCTGACGACGGGCGGCCAGACGGTCGCCGTGCGCGACTTGTCCGGAATCACGCTCGGCACTCCACAGGCGATGATGTTTGCGCCGAGCGGGGATCTGACCGACGCTCCCGACGAGCTCAGCATCTACGTGGCGGACAGCGGCGGATCGCGCCAGGCTCTCGGCCAGATCGTCGAGCTCTCGCTGTCCGCAGCCGTTGCTCCCGCGGCGAGCTCGTTCAGCTCGTCGCTGGTACACACGGTCGATACCGCGGCATGGGACAAGCCGAGCCCTGACCCATCCGGCCTCGCATATCTCTCGGGGAAGAACCGGATCATGGTCACCGACGGAGAGGTCGAGGAGACCGTCGGCGGCATCACCCATTTCGAAGGTGCGAACGTCTGGGAGATGACGTTCGGCGGCAACGTCATCCGCACGGCGAACATCTCCAAGGTTCAGCCAACTGTCGTTCCCATGAGTAACGAGCCGACCGGGGTCGCCTACGATCCCGCTCAGGACATCTACTACTTCGCGGACGACAGTCAGAAGGCGGTCTTCCGCCTCAATCCAGGCGCGGATGACGTCGTCGGTACTGCCGATGACAGCTGGAACTCCTTCGGTGTGAAGGCCTTCGGCGACACCGATCCGGAGGGGATTGCCTATGACACGGCGCACGACCGCATCTTCGTCGCCGACGGGGCCAACGCCGAGGTCTACCAGTACACGACGACGGGCAGCCTAGTCGGCCACTTCGACGTGGCGGCGTTCGGCGTCCAGGATCCCGAGTCGGTCGAATACAACCCGGTGTCCGGCACCCTCTTCGTCCTGAGCAACCGACAGAGCGGACCGATAGTCGTCGAGACTTCCATCACCGGTACGCTCGTCCAGACGATCAACGTTGCGGCTGCAGGAGCACACAAGCCGGCGGGCCTCGCCTACGCACCCGCGAGCGACGGATCTGGGACATTTCGTTTCTACATCGCGGATCGAGGAGTCGACAACAACAGCAACCCCAACGAGAACGACGGCAAGATCTACGAGCTCACGGCGCCCCAGACGGGGACTCCCAACCAAGATCCGACGATCACGTCGGACGGCGGCGGGCCGACGGCCTCGAAGTCGGTGCCCGAGAACCAGACCGCCGTCACCGACGTCGACGCGACCGATCCGGACAGCGACCCGCTCACCTACTCGCTCGCAGGCGGAGTCGACGACTCCGATTTCACGATCAACCAGACGAGCGGCGTGCTCAGCTTCACCACCCCGCCCGACTTCGAGGCGCCCGGCGACGCGAATACGGACAACGTCTACGAGGTCACGGTCGCGGTCTCCGATGGCCGCGGCGGCAGCGACTCGCAGCAGATCTCCGTCACCGTCACGAACGTGGACGACACGAGCTCATCGGCGTTCACGTTTTCACTCCGGGATGCCGCGACCGTCGGCGGAGTCTCTGTGGCGAACGAGGACATCGTCTCCTACGACGGCGCCGGGCATTTCTCACTTGCCTTCGACGGGTCGGACGTGGGGCTGGCGGGCTACCGCATCGACGCGTCCGCGTGGCTCGACTCGGACACGCTGCTCCTCTCCGTCGACGCCGACCGGGCCAACATCTTGCCCGGAATGACGGGGCCAATCGACGACTCTGACGTCGTCCGCTTCGACGCGAGCTCGCTCGGGGCAACGACGGCGGGCACGTTCTCCATGTACTTCGACGGCTCGGATGTCGGCCTGACGCAGTCGGCTGCCGACGTGGACGCCTTCGAGCTCTTGTCCGATGGGCGGCTCGTGCTCTCGACGACGGGCACGGTCTCGGTCTCGGGCACATCGGCCAGGGACGAGGATCTCCTCGCCTTCACACCGACCTCGCTCGGCCAGACGACCGTAGGGACGTTCGCGCTCTACTTCGACGGCAGCGATGTCGGACTCGGAGAGAGCCCCGAGGACGTCGATGCGGTGAGCGTGGACAGCACGGGAAGGCTCTTCTTGTCAACCGCAGACACCTTCGCCGTTCCCGGTTTGAGCGGGGCGGACGAGGACGTCTTCGTCTTCAACCCGACGCAGCTCGGACCGACGACGGCCGGCACATACTCGCCGTCTCTTTTCTTCGACGGTTCGAGCTTCGGTCTCGCAGCGAACGACGTCTTCGGAATCGACGTGCCCTGAGGGCCGGTTGCGGCAGCGCGGTGACCGGCTAGAGAGTTGACGGGTCCGAGGCTCCTCCACATCAAGGGCTCGTCGCCCTTTGGGGGCGACTGCGTTCTCATGCTGGAGCTTGGGCGAGCGGCGCAGGAGTGCGGCTTCCAGGTTGACGTGCTCGCGGTTGACCCGTACTTCCAGTCCTCGATTCGAGGCGCAGGCCTTGGATTGGTCGACCTCGACGTGATCCGGCGCGAGATCAGACCCGTCTGGGATGCACGGGGCCTCATGCGTCTCACGTCGTTCCTCTCGCGATCCGAGTACTCGATCGTCCACACTCACACGACGAAGCCGGGCATTGTCGGCACGCTGGCAGCACGACTGGCCGGCGTTCCGTCAGTCATGCACACGGTTCACCTCTTTCCATTCCACGAAGAGACAGGGAGGGCCACAGCGGCGGCATATGTGAACGTTGAGCGACTCGCAGCACGCTGGTGCGACCGCCTTGTGACGGTGGGCGACTTTCAGCGACAGTGGGCTCTGGACAGGGGAATCGGCAGGCCGGAACAGGTCGTCTCCATCCCCAACGGAGTCCCGGACGAGCGAGCCTCGGCTTCACGGGCTCCGGCTGAGATCCGCGCGGAGCTCGGCATCGGGGATGACGCCTTCATGGTCCTCTCGACCGGTCGGCTTGCACCCCAGAAGGGCCTCGAGCACTTGCTTCGAGCCGCGGCGCTGCTCCGCTCGGAATTGCCTGCGCTGAGGGTGGTGCTGGCCGGCGACGGTCCTCTGCGTGGGGAGCTCGGCAGACTCGTGTCCGACCTCGGCTTGGACGATGTCGTGCGGATCCTGGGTTTCCGAGCGAATGTCGGAGAACTGCTCGCCGCCTCCGATCTTGTGGCCCTTCCATCGCTTTGGGAAGGCCTCTCGATCTCGCTCCTCGAGGCGATGGCCGCCGAGAAGCCGGTGGTGACGACGTCGATCGAGAGCAATCGCGAGGTGACGAACGAGGGCGAGGCCGCTCTGCTCGTTCCCCCCAAGCATCCTGCGAGCTTGGCGGCGGCGATCCGCACACTGGCCATCGACGAGGCCCGGCGAATTCAACTCTCGAGACGGGGCAGAGAAGTCCAGCGCGAGCGCTACACGATGCAACGCATGCTCGACGCCTACTTGTCCGAATACGACCGGCTGCTCGAGAAAGCAGGTTCTCCGGCGCCGAGGCGCCGGCTGGCCGTGGGGCAAGCCTCGTGAACGGCGCGGTGGCCCCCGAAGCAGAGGGCTTCGCGGCCAGCCCTGGGCTCTCGACCGATCGCCCGCTCCAGCTCAGCATCCGCCTCGGGCGAGGGCTCGAGGAAGCGGGCATACCGTATTGCCACTGGAAGAGCAACACCGCGATCGACCGCTCCATCTCTGGAGAGAACGACATCGATCTCCTCGTCGCGGCGGCTCACATTCGCCGGTTCACGGAGCTTCTCTCGGAGCTCGGCTTCGTGAGGGCTCACCGGCCGGGCGAAGAGGTTCCGGGCATCGAGAGCTTCTACGGATTCGACGCCGAGGCCGACCGGCTCGTGCACGTCCATGCCCACTACAAGCTCGTCGTCGGAGACGATCGGACGAAGAACTACCGGCTGCCGATTGAGGAGTCATACATACGGTCAGCGCGTCCCGAGACTGTCTTCAGGCTCCCGGCCGCGGAGTTCGAATACGTCGCCCTCGTGATTCGCCTGGTCCTCAAGTACTGCACCTGGGACGAGATCTGCTGGCGTGCGCTTCGAGGGCGGCGCGCCAGACCGAAGGACAGTGAGCGCGTCGAGCTCGCCGACCTGTCCGCGCGTGCGGATGCCGGGCGCGTGCAGTCGGTTCTCGAAGAGTGCCTGCCCATTCTCGAACCTCGTCTGTTTTCGGATTGCCTCGAGGCACTGAGCGCGGAGGCATCCGTCGGATCGAGGGTGATGGCCGCCCGCAGGCTCGAGATCGCACTCCAGCCATACGCACGTCGGTCACGTCGCGTCGACCGTGGGCTCCGGATCGGGCGCCGAATCAGTCTTGCGCTGAATAGGCGGAGGCGCGGCGCCTCGCGTTGCCGGCCCGCAGGAGGCGGCTCCATCATCGGGATCATGGGGGGTGACGGAGCCGGCAAGTCCACCGCGCTGGCCGTCCTCGAGAGTTGGTTGGGCTCCGAGTTCGAGGTGCGCCTGGTACATCTCGGACGGCCGCCGTGGTCGGCGACGACGTACGCACTCCGAGCCGGGCTCAAAGGAACGGACATCGTCGCCCGCCTTCTCGCACGCGCGATCCCGGTGGCTCCCGTCCGGCGAATGTCACGTCGAGTCTCGGCGTTTCGGCCGCTCTTGTGGCTCGTCTGCGTCGCCCGCGATCGGAGTCTCGCCTACCGCCGAGCGCACCGGTTTGCGCTGGGCGGCGGTGTCGTTCTCTGCGATCGGTATCCGCATCCGCAGCTTGTTTCAATGGATGTTCCGCGCATCCCGACGATGCCCGGCGGGGACTCGGATACTCGGATCGTGAAGAAGATGGTGGTCCTCGAGGAGCGGTATCACCGCACGATCCTTCCCCCCGACCTCCTCGTCGTCCTCAGGGTCGATCCCAAGATCGCCGCTGCGCGAAAGACGGACGAGAGTCCCGAAAGCGTCCAAAGGCGCGGCGCCGAGATCTGGAACGTCGACTGGGCAGGCCTCGGAGTCGACGTGGTGGACGCGAGCCAGCCCCAGGAAGCGGTGGCGCGCGAGTTGAAGGCGCTCGTCTGGTCGGCTTTGGGCTAGAAGGAAGGCCGATGGAGTGCCAGAAGATCGAAATCGTCGGCGTGGCCGGCACCGGCAAGTCGACGCTCGCCCGAACGCTCGCTGACCGGGACCCGAGCAATCGGATTGCCGACTCGCTGCACACGAGAACCAGTGCCCACTGGGCGTACGTGGCCCACAGCGCCCCGCGTGTCCTTCCACTCGTCGCCCGGAGCGCCAGAGTGCGTCCTGCGTTCGACTGGGAGGAAACGAAGTTCATCGTCTACGTCACGGAATGGCGCCGCTTTCTCCGCCGTGCCTGTCGCGACGACTCGGGGCTCGTAGTCCTCGATCAGGGCCCGATCTTCGCGCTGGCTCGGCTTTTGTGGGGCCGAAAGCCCGTCACGGCGACGCGGGAGTTCGCGCATTGGCTGGACGAGCAGGTTGCGGGCTGGTCGGTCGATCTGGACGGCATCGTGTGGCTCGTGGCGCCGAAGGAGGTGCTCCTCGGGCGGATCAACGAGAGGGAGCAAGACCACGAAGCGAAAGGTCGGTCGATCAGCGAGGGTCTCGACGTCCTTCTGGCGCATCAAAGGGCCTACGGGGCGCTCTTCGAAAGGCTCGAGGCGCTCGGAAGGCCGCCGGTCTTCACGTTCGACACCAGCGTGATGTCACCGGTTCGGATCGCCGAGGAAATCGAGGGCGTTCTGGGACGCAGCCCGAGCCAGCGACCTGTGAACGCGGGGCCATCACGATGAAATGGACCCCGCCTGCAAATGCACGACGCCTCAGGATCCTGCATGTGATTTTCCTTCTGGGCGAGACCAACTCTCAGTACAACGAGCATTGCTTGCCCGTCAAGGGCGTGCGAGACCTGTCCATCTGCACATACTTCGAACCGAAGCTGCAAGTCCCCGACGAGATCGAGGTGTTCTCCGGGGACGGAACTCTTCGCGGATTCTTCCGCGCTATCGGCTCCGCGGTACGCGCATCACCCTACGACGCCGTCCATGCTCACGCCCCACCAACGGCAACGCTCCTCATGCTGGGCCTGATCCGGCAACCCAGGCGCAGGGAGCTCTTTCGATCGCTCGTCTACACGGTGCACGACTCGTTCTACGACTACAAGCTTCGTGACAAGCTCTTCATGCTTCCGATCTTCGCGACGTTCCGGCGCACCGTGTTCTGTGGACGCGCTGCGCACGAGAGCTATCCGGCCCTCTGGCGCGCGGTGCTGAGGGGTCGAGGGCGCGTCGTACCCAACGCGGCCGATCTGGACCGCGTGCGGACGGCCGTTTCAGGGACGTCAGCCCACAACGGAGCGTTCGAGATCGTGTCGGTGGGCCGCCTCGAGCAGGTGAAGGATCCGCTGGCGCTCCTGGCCGCGTTTCGCGAGGTGGACGACGGATCCACCCGGTTGCATTTCATCGGCGCGGGCACCCTCGAGCCTCGGCTCAGGCACGAGCTTCGTGTTTCCGAGCTCGACGATCGCGTTGTGCTGACCGGGTTGATTCCGCGCGACGAGGTGTTCGTTCGGTGCGCCGAAGCCGACCTCTTCGTCTCCCCTTCACGCGGTGAAGGCCTTCCGGTTGCCGTCATGGAGGCGATGGCGAGCGGATGTCCCGTCGTTCTCTCCGACATCCCACCTCACAGGGAGATCGCCGCTGGGGTCGACTTCATCCCGCTCGTTCCGGTCGGCGACGCTCTCTCGTTCGCCCGCGAGATCGATCGCTTCCGGAGCATGACGCCCGAGCAACGGCGGGCGGTCGGCGCCAGGTGCCGGAAATTCGCCCGCGACCGCTTCGGGCTCGAGCGGATGCACGCCGGGTACGAAGCGGTCTACCGCGAGCTCATATGATCGTCGAGTTCATCGGCTGTGCCGGCGCCGGCAAGACGACGCTGAGGAACTTGATCTGCGAGCAGGGCATTCGGGGCCACAAGGTCATTGCGATGCCCGATCTCTTGCTCCAGCGACCGGTGCTTCGCAGCGTCGCGCACCCGACCGCCGTCAACGTCGTTCAGGAGCTCGGCAGCCTTCCCTTCCTGCTCGGCGCCCTCCCCGACGAGCGCTCCTTCCTCGCCTTCGCACGGTGCACGCTCTGGGGCCACGCAGCATCGAGGTTCGACAGGCTCAATGGCATGCGTGGCGTCCTTCGCAAGGTGGGCATGTTCCATCTCGCCCGGAGGCGCGCGCGAGATGCGATCGTTCTGTCCGACGAGGGGACGCTTCTGAGCTCGTACAACCTCTTCGTCGCGACGAAAGCGGACTTCGGCGAGGCGGACGTCGCCCGGTTCGCAGACCTCGCGCCCGTGCCAGACCTCGTCGTCTACGTGCGTGCGCCGGTCGAGTCGCTCGTCGAACGGGCCATGTCCCGCCCTGACCCGCGTCGCCAGCACGTAGGGGTAGGCGCCGCAGAGATCGAGGCTGATGCCCGGCGCACCGTAGAGCTGTTCGATCTCCTCGTCCAGACCGTGCCCGTCGCGAGCCGAGTCACGATCGTGGAGAGCAGCGATCTAGACGACGTGGGGAGGATCCGGCTGGCAAGCGAGGTCGTTAATCGGTTGCTCCCCTCGTTGCCGCCGGAGCGGCCGAGCGTCGGGGCCGCGGCCACGCTCGATTCCTCCCTCGAGGAGAAGGTCTAGACGGTGCCCTCGAAGGTTTCCGCGCTCTTCGAGCGCCTCGACGCCGCCAACATCGGCTATTGCCACTGGAAGAGCAACTGGGTCCTGGCAGAGACTCTCGCCGCCGAGACCGACATCGACCTCCTCGTCAAGCGGGAGGACGCTCCGGCGTTTCGCGCCGTCATCGAGGAGCTCGGTTTTCGTCCGGCGATCGAGGTTGGCGTTCCGCCGTTCCCATCCGTGGAGCACCATCTCGCGTTCGATGAGGCGGAGGGCGCAATCGTCCACGTCCATGCCTACTACCGCATTATCTCTGGTGAGAGCCTGACGAAAAACTACCGCCTACCGCTCGAGGAGATGCTCCTGACGAACGTCAGCCGAGCAGGGGCCGTCATTGTCCCGCACAAGGGAGCCGAGCTCGTGATCTTCGTCTTGCGGATGTCCCTGAAACACGCGACGCTCGCTGAGCTCACACTGCTTCTCAGGGGATGGGACGACGTTCGCCGGGAGGCGTCGTGGCTCGCAACAGATGAAGCGCGTGGCGAGGCCAGAGAGCTGCTGACCGCCTGGTTGCCCGCCTTTAGCCCGCACCTGTTCGACCAGGCGCTCGATGGCCTTTTGGATCCTGCGCCCCTGTGGCGCCGCATCGTGCTCGGCCGCCGTGTTCGCAGCCAGCTGCGACAGTTCGCCCGGCGCGGCAGGTTCAGAGCGTGGGCCGCCGGCGTGCACGCGTTCACCGGCCGAACGATGTACCGTGCGCGCGGCACCCGGAAAGGGCTCACGCTCGGAGAGGGAGGGGCCGTGATCGCCTTCGTCGGGGCGGAGGCCACGGGCAAGTCCACCGTCCTCACGGAAATGGAGCGCTGGCTGGGTCGATATCTGACGGTCGAACGCGTGCACGCGGGGAAGCCGCCCGGCACGCCGCTGACGGTGGTTCCCAATCTCCTGCTTCCGCTGCTTCGTTCGCTCCTTCCCGGGCAGCGCTCGACCCGGGTCGCCGAGCGCCGACATTCGGCCGGGCTTGGGCCATCCGGCTCGACCGGGGATTTCCCGCTCCTCTTCGGCATACGCTCCGTCCTGCTGGCGCATGATCGACATGTCCTTCTAAAGCGTGCCTTTGCCAGCGCGGTCAACGGCAGCGTCGTGCTGTGCGACCGGTACCCGTCCGCGGACGAAGGCGCCCCCGACGGAGCGCAGTTGGGCCCTCCCGGAGCAACCGCCAATCGGGGCCGCCTCCGCCGCTGGCTCATCGAGCGGGAAGCTCGCCTCTACCGGACGATCCTCCCGCCGGATCTCGCGATCTACCTCACCGCCCCGCTCGAGACGACCCTCGAGCGAAACAGAAACCGAGAGAAGGTGGAGCCGGAAGCGTACGTGCGCTCACGGCACGAACGGAGCTCCAATCTCCGCTTCGAAGGGGTCCCGGTTCACAGGATCCGAACCGATCGCCCGCTGGCCGAGGTGCTTGCCGAGATCAGGAAGCTCGTCTGGGAGGCCCTCTGAGGGTCCTGGCCGACGGCTCTAGCTTGTCCCGGCTCCTCATCGTGCCTACACTGTGAGGCTTCGGAGAGAAGCGGTAAGACCAGGGGAGATGAACAATTTCAGCCGGAACTTGGCCATGGAATTTGGTCGTGCGTGCTTCGCACCGCCTGTTCAGTAGTAAATCGGAGGCCGCGACACATGACGCGTAACGCAGTCATGATCGGCTCGTGGATCGGTGGTGAGCGAAGAGCATGACGACTGACCTAGCGGTAGGTACCGTCGAGACGAACGTCATCTCGTTGATCTGGAACCGACGTCTGCTCGTGGTCGCTTTCGCTCTGGCTTTCGCCGGCGTCGGCCTCCTTGTCAGCGAGCTGCGGCAGAAGGAGTACACGGCGGAGGCATCCGTCCTCCTCTCCCAACCGGCGCCGACGGCCGCGGATCCCGCTCGCGACGAAGCGCGCTACGTGGCCGACCAGGTCGCGGTGATGAAGTCGCTGCCGATTGCCGCACGAGCAAGCGACATCGCGCGCAAAGATTCCGAGAATCCGATCACCGTCGATGCCCGTGACTTTCAGCGGCGGACGCTGATCACCGCATCGGCCGAGTCGAACTTTGTCTCCGTCAGCTTCCATGCAGGTAGTCCTAATGCGGCGGTAACCGGTGCTAACGCGACCGTGCGAGCCTACGAGGAGGCCACTCGCGACGATCTGAGAAGCGACACGGACCAGGCTCTCCGGCAACTCGATCTCGCGATCGCGAATGCAGAGGCGCTTGCTGTCACCGGAAGCGATCAGGATTCGAAGGATGCCGCTGCCCTCGTCAGCCGACTGAGAGCCGAGCGCGATCGTGTCGAAGCGAGCGCGGCGGTGGCCGGCGATGGTGTCTCCGCAGTCTACGAAGCCGATGCCGGCAAGGCAGGCGGACCCTCGACTCTCGCCGTGCTGATTCTCTCCCTCGTTCTCGGAGCCCTCGTCGGCGCCGGGGTCGCTTACTGGAAAGGCACGCGCAGCCAGGAGTTTTTCGAGGCACTCGACCCGCAGACACTACTCGGTATCCCCCTGCTCGCGGAGATCCCCAACTTCGGTCGCGGCCGGCCGGCGTTGAAGCTGCCGGCACTCGTGGGCCCGGCGACTCCGGCGGCCCGCGAATTTCGCTTCCTGGCCGCAAGTCTGACGGTCAACGCAGAGTCGAGCGGACCGTCGAGGGGCAGGACGAACAAGGTTCGCCAGCCCGCTTTCGTTGCCTTCGTTTCTCCCTCGGAGGGCGATGGATCGACGACCGTGGCGGCGAACACGGCTCTGGCGGCGGCACAACAGGGCCACCGTGTGCAGGCGCTCGACGCAGACGTCGAGGCTCCGGGTCTGAAGAGCCTGCTCGCCGTCGTCACACCGGCGTCGGGCGAAGACCGTGCAGAGCCGACGAGCGAGCACGGCGGAGAGACGAACGGCCATCACGAGGACGGGGCAGGTCAGGTCGAAGAGTTCGTTGTGCCTCCGGTGATCCGAGTGGGTGATCGCGGCAAGGTGACCGTTGTCGACGTAGGGTCGGCGGCGCCTACGTCGATGCAGAGGCGCACTCAGAGGGAGTTCGACCTCGTCATTGCTGACGGCCCGCCCATGCTCGACGGCAATCACGTGGACGAGATCGTGCGAATGGCGGGTGCTGTCGTCATCGTCGTCCGTCACCGGGGCAAGGCCGAGGATGCGAGGCAGCTGATCAATCGCCTCGAGCTGCTCGGTGTACGACCGCTCGGTTACGTCTACAACCGAGGCGGAGCGACTCGCCAGCATTGGACGCCTCGGCGGTCCTCGCAGCCTGGTGTCGTCCCGCCAGAGCCGGTCGAGCCGCGCCCTGTTGCCGACGCGAGCGTCGAAGAAGATCTCGCGCAACGGCGCTAGCGGCCGATGCGCTCCGCGGCGAATGCGGCATTCAAAGAACGTGCCACGGCGCACGATTTCCAGGAGCGAGCGAGCGACCCGATGAGCGAGCCGTGGCCGACAGACCTGATTTCGCCTTCCGGCGGGCGGCTTGCGATCTTCGCCCCGTCGATGGCGCAGGGTGGCGCCGAGCGCGGTGCCTTGAAGCTGGCCGAGGGCCTGACGCAACGCGGTTTCGAAGTCGACCTCGTTCTCGCCGCCGCCGAGGGCCCGCGGCTGCCGGAGGTTTCTCCCGACGTCAGGATCGTTGATCTTCGCGCGCGCCGCGTTCTCACGTCCCTGCCAGGCCTGATGAGGTACCTCCGCAGAGAGCGGCCGCTGGCGCTCACCTCCTATCTCGACCACGCAAACGTCATCGCGCTGACCGCTTGCCGGCTTGTGCGATATGGCGGCCGGGTCGTCGTCGTCGAACAGAACACGCTCTCCGAAGCCGCCAAGCACGGCAAGAGCCGCCGTGATCGGCTGATGCCGCAGATCGTGCGTGCGGTCTATCCGCGAGCGGACTACGTCGTCGGGGTCTCGGAGGGCGTCGTGGACGATCTCGCGCGGTTCACGAGTCTGCCCGCGGAGAAGCTGAAGGTCGTGTTCAACCCCATCGTGACGCCCGATCTAAAGGAGCGCGCGAAGGAACCGGTGGAACATCCCTGGTTCAGCGATGGCAGCAAGGTCTTCATCGCCGTCGGTCGGCTGCGACCTCAGAAGGATTTCCGCACGCTGCTCCAGGCCTTCAGTCGAGTACGGGCCACGCGGCCTGCTCGACTTCTCATCCTCGGCGAGGGGCCAGAGCGATCGGAGTTGGAGGATCTGGTTCGCGAGCTGGGCATCGCCGATGACGTCTCGCTGCCCGGATCGGTCGAGAACCCCTATGCCTACCTCTCCCGCGCGGTCGCGTTCGTGCTCTCCTCACGCTGGGAAGGCCTCCCCACGGTGCTGATCGAAGCGCTAGCGTGCGGGTTGCCGGTTATCGCGACCGACTGCCCCAGCGGACCGAAGGAGATCCTGGCCGGAGGACGGTACGGGAAGCTAGTTCGAGTGAACGCCGTGGAGGATCTGGCCGCGGCCATGGAAGCAGCTTTGGACGGTCGCTTGCCCCGACCGCCTGACGAGAGCTGGAAGCCATACGAGCTGGACGCCGTTGTCGACGAGTTTCTCCTACTCATGTTCGACAGGCGGGCGAACGGCTCTCCGGTGCCCGTGCGTTAGGGCAGCGTGCTGGTCTTCATCCACATCAACAAGACCGCCGGCCGTACCATCCGCTACATCCTGCGTAGCTCATACGGCCTGCGACACTGCGAGGTCGAGCCTTGGCATGCTGCCTGGGGCGGACCTCCTTTCTCCACGCCGGACCTCCGCCGCCTCCGGAAGGTCTACCCGAGGCTCGACAGCATCGCAGGACACCGCATCACCGGCTATGTCGATCTCGAGGAGCAGGGAACCGAGTTTCGATACTTCACATTCCTGCGCGAGCCGGTTGCCCTCTGTGCCTCGCGCTTCCAGTACCAGATCGACTATCGGAAGAAGAACGTCGAGTTCGACGGGTGGGTCGGCCAGGAATCGTTTCAAAACGCTCAGACCAAGCAGATCGGGGGAACTGAGAGCGTCGATGACGCCATCCGCGCGATCGACGAGAAGGGGATCTTCGTCGGCCTGACGGAGCAGTTCGACGAGTCGCTCCTCCTGCTCAAAGGTCTTCGCGCCGGCGACTTGGACATCTCT
>Ga0307318_10000445_pt1 | contig 13441 bp, 10 predicted proteins | sample ER_DNA_367_FD_194500 | JGI IMG/M metagenome (GOLD analysis project Ga0307318, IMG submission 194500) | Bulk soil microbial communities from the East River watershed near Crested Butte, Colorado, United States - ER_DNA_367 | ecosystem: Environmental > Terrestrial > Soil > Floodplain | place...
AAAATGAAAGACCAACCCTCAGTAGGTGGCACCCCGGCCTCAGTGATCGTCACTGTGCAACTGGAGGAGCTGCTCACCAAAGCCGGGTTGGCGGAAACCAGCGACGGATCGATGTTGACGTCTGATCAGTTGTTGAGGATTGCTGATGAGGCTGAAATCTGGCCCACCATCATCAACCAGAACAATGTTCCCCTAGCGTTAGGCCGCAGCCAACGATTGGCCTCCCGAGGCCAAACCATGGCCTTGATCACCCGAGACGCCGGATGTTCCTTTCCCGGGTGTACTCATCCACCCAGTTGGTGCGACCGACACCACATCTTGGATTGGATCCTCGGCGGACTCACTGACTTAGACAATCTGACCTTGCTCTGCAGATACCACCACACCCACTTCCTGCAGAAGGGCTGGACCTGCCGGATGAACACTCATGGTTTGCCGGAATGGATACCGCCATGGTGGATCGACCAACAACAGAGACCTCAAATCAACGCACGCATCCGACGCCTCCACGCCCAACGCCAACAACTTCAGCGCCGCAGACGGCAACGACCGGCCGACGCTGCATGAATAGCCGTTATGTGACCGACTTCCCGGTGGTGAGTGAAAGGGCTCTAGTGGAATTGCGGAACGATGACGTAAATCCCGAAGAGGACCAGCAACCCCGCGATGCCAAGCAGGACGTACCCGAGGGAGACGGTTGCGGTACCGGAACCGCCCTCGTTCGATTTGATCTTGGCGGCCGAGACCAGGCGTATGCCGGTCGCCAGCAAGATCGTGAAGATCACCGATGTCGCTATGGAGACGACGGCCACGACGCCCAAGGCAGCCCAGTCGATATGCATCAGGCGGCGCTCTTCGCTTTGGGCCTCTTGGCCTTCTTGGGCTTGGGAGTATCGAGCCGCGGGTCGTCGGCGTACGTGGTCGGCGTAGCGGCAGCGAGGACCAGTACCTCATGGCTGTCGGTGACGTTGGCGTGGGTGATCCTGTGGCGGCGAGAGATGAAGTAGATCACGAGGCATGCAGCCGTAAGCAGCACCAGTAGCGCTACGACGCCAGGGACGCCCTGATCAGAGAGCAGCGCAGCCAGCCCGCCGACCAGTCCGGCTCCGGGCAATGTCAGGAGCCAGGCGAAAACCATCCTGCGGGCGACGCTCCAGCGAACCTCGGCCCCTTCGCGGCCGACGCCGGACCCCAGAATGCTGCCCGTGCTGACATGTGTGGTTGACAGGCCGAATCCGAGGTGAGCCGATGCGAGGATCGTCGCGCTAGTAGCTGCGCCCGACGCAGCACCTTGTGGTGTCTCGATCTCGACAATCCCCTTGCCCATGGTGCGCATAATCCGCCAACCACCGGAATAGGTGCCAAAACCAATGGCGACACCTGAGGCGATGATCACCCACATCTGCGGGCCGGTCCCGGATGCCTGCAGGTTGGCGGTGATCAGGACCAGAGTGATGACGCCCATGGTTTTCTGGCCGTCGGATGTCCCGTGAGCAAGCGCGACCATCGATGCAGTGAACGCCTGCCCATACTTGAAGCCTGCATTGCTGTGCACGCTCGGCGTTTTCCTCGTGATGCGATAGGCCAACCGGGTGGCCCAGGCAGCGGCGATGCCGGCGACCAACGGGGCGACGATGGCTGGCAAGAGAACCTTGGAGACGATCACCCAGCCGTGGACCGAGGTGATCCCAGCGCCCACGACGACTGCCCCGATGAGGCCACCGAAAAGAGCGTGCGAGGAGCTGGAGGGCAGGCCAACCAGCCAGGTCACCAGGTTCCAGATGATCGCCCCAAGCAGCCCGGCCAAAATGATCGGAGCGGTGATGAGCGAATCATCAAAAAAACCACCGGAGATCGTCTTTGCGACTTCGGTGGAGAGGCAGGCTCCGAGGAGATTGAGGAGGGCGGCCAGAATGACTGCGGTTCGCGGTCGGAGTGCCCCAGTCGCGATCGGACCGGCCATGGCGTTGGCGCTGTCGTGGAACCCGTTGGTGAAATCAAAGATGAGGGCTACGGCGATAACCGTGATGACGACAAACAGCTCTGTCACATCAGTCCCCATCCGGAAGGGGTGGCTTGGTGTCGGTGAGCACCTGGCAATGACGCTAGAACCTAGCCGTCATGTGAACAATAGGTGAAGCGGGGGCGTTGTCAATCTGGCCGATACCAGTGTCTCAGTGGTCAGGTCAATAGGTTAGGGACCTTTTTCCCGACTTTCGTCGGGCACAAGTCCCAGCAGCAGTTCGTAAACGCGTTGCAGGTGGTCCGGCGGAGTTGGTGGCTGGACCAGGCTGGCTCCAATGCCGACGAGGTAGGGAAGCAGGGCGGCGGCGTGAACCGCCGCAGGATCGTCGAGCATTCTTGACCAGATGCCCTCGAGCGATTCAAGCCGCCGCCGGTCGACACGCTCTTGGACAGCGCGAACTTCGGGGTCTGAGAAGGCCCAGGCGCGCATGGCCACCTCGAGTTCGGGCCGGTAGAAGCTCTGAGTGCCGCTGATTGCAGCTGTTAGGCCGGCCAAGGATGCCTGCGGAGTGACGGCCGCCGTCTGCTCGATCGCATCGTTGAGCGCCTCGACCACAAGCGCCTCGTACGCGTCGAGAACGGCCCGCTTGAAGTCCCCGGCTCCCGCGAAGTGATGGTGAAACGAGCCCTTACTAACGCCGAGCTGCCGGCAGAGCCGATCAATGCGGAGACCGTTTGGGCCATCGTCTGCCACCGCAGCAAGTCCGGCCTGGAGCCAATCCGAGCGGGTAGGCACAGAGGCACCGTACCATACGGTATGGTATGGGATGTGAAAGCGGTGACGGTAATTGGTGGCGGGCTAGGCGGTTTGGCGGCTGCCATCACAGCGGCCGAGGCCGGAGCGTCAGTCACACTCCACGAGGCGCACAGCACGCTTGGCGGTCGGTGGCGCACCACGCCGGTCCGAAGGAAAGATCAGCGAGTGTATCGAGCGCACGAGGGCCCTCACGTGATCTATCGCGACGGACCCATCTGGGCCTGGCTAAAGGAACGCCGACTGTTGGGTGTCACCTGTCGAGTGCCTTTGTCCGCGATAGCGCGTTTCCGGTTTTGGCACGAGGGACAGGTGCGACGTGTGCCGCCCGTCGGATTCCTGAGAGCGGTGCGCCTATCAGGTCGAAGGGACGTGCCGATAGACCAATCCTTCCGCGCATGGACATCGAGGCTGGTCGGTGACGAGGCAGCGGAGATGGGGGCATCGGCTTCCGGAGTCGGGCTGTTCCACCACGACCCCGGCTCGCTGTCTGCCGCGTTCGTGGCGGAGCGGCTCTCGCGGGTCTATTCCCTGCCGCCTGCGGCCTCATATCGCCAGGGCAGTTGGGGTGCCATGTTTGACGAGATCGGGGCGTACGCCCGCAGGCTGGGGGTGACGATCGAGCTCGGGTCACGCGTGAGTGCGGTTGGCGACGGAATCACCATCGTTGCGACCGAGCTGGAGTCGGCTCGGGCGCTGCTGGGCGATGACTCCTTGGACTGGCCGTCAGGGCGTGCCGCACTTCTTGATCTTGGGGTGAAACGGGATCGACGTGATCTTTTCGTGGTGAGTGATCTTGATAATTGTGGCTGGATGGAGAACTTCACCGTGCCCGACCCAACGATCGCGCCACCAGGCGAGCACCTCATACAGATGCAGATGCCGATCGATGCGCAGGCTTCCAAGGCTGATGGTGTCGCGCGTTTGGAGGCCATCGCGGATCAAGCGCTGCCAGGCTGGCGGGAGCGTACGACGCATCGACTCGAGTCACTGGCCAACGCCCGCACGGGAGCCGTAGACCTTCCCGGCACCTCCTGGCGCGACCGGCCGGCAATCGACCGGGGCGACGGCGTCTACCTGGTGGGCGACCGAGTTGCCGCCTCGGGACTGCTGAGCGAAGTCAGCCTGAACAGCGGCGTACGGGCCGCTCAGCTGGCACTGGCCTGAGCACAATGTTCTCGGTTGGTCGGAGCAGTCTGGGCCGATACACTCTCCGGTGTTGCTCTGCGGCTAGAGGCCGCATGAGCCTCCCGCACCCGTGGCTCAACGGATAGAGCATCTGACTACGGATCAGAAGGTTGGGGGTTCGAATCCCTCCGGGTGCGCTATAGGCCTCTGACTAGCGGAAACGCCGGTTGGGCGCTTTTCGCTTGCCCATTTGAACGCTTGCACAGCGCAACACCTGGGGAGGGACGACCGCCCGGCACGGCGGTCGATCTTGCCATCCGGTGGGTGGCTACTTGACTCCCAACTGACCGAGGATGTCGGCCTCGGGCAGCGGGGCCGGGGTCACCGCGGACTCGGCCGTGCCGGCCATGGCGCTCTGGACGAGCTTGCGCCGCGAATCGGTGAAGTCGGCATCGATCTGCTGCTCGCCGGCTTCGAGCGCCTTGAGGTTGCGGGCCCGCAGTTCGCGTCCCCACTTGTCGGCGGCGACCAGGCCCTCGCACTGCCGCTTGATCGAGTCGATCACCGCGAAGACGGTCTCCTCGGCGATGACCGGCGCCTGCGCGGACTTGGCTACCTGTTCGACCGCGTCGGCGGTCTTCTCGAACGCGCCCTTGATCAGTTCGTTCGTGCCGCGCTGCATGGCGTCACTCATCTCGGCACCCTCGCGGGCGAGCGCGGCCTGCTGCCACATCGCCAGCGACGAGCGTGCCGACGGCAGGCCCATCGTGCGGAACACCTGGCAGCGGCGCTGCATCGTCGCCGACACGAGGATGAGGTTGCGAACGGACGGCGCCTGCGCGTAGCCGAGGAAGAACTGTTGGCGCCAGTCGAACCAGGTCTTCTCGAGCTCGGAGACCCCGGCGGCGAGGTTGGCGTGAATCTCGCGAAGCTCGTTCACGCTGACCGTGCGGCCGCCGTAGGCCAGCGAGACCAGCCCGTCCGCAGGGCCCTTGGCGTCGGCCCCCTTGAGCGCCGCGTCCGCCTCGGCGAACTGCTGCTTGGCGACGTCGATGATCTGCTCGAGCGCGGCCAGGACTGCCACGACGCCCTCCAGCGTGGAGGTGGTGTTCTTGTGCAGCTGCTGCCCACGCGTGACGTTGTCGGCGAGCTTGAGCTCCATCTCCTTGAGCTTGATCTCGGCGAGGTCGATCTTCTCGGCGATCGGCTTCGCCTCGCGCGCCAGCGCCTTGAGCGAGTACGCCGTGCGGCGGATCCACTTGGTGATCTTGTGGACGGTGTCCTCGAGCTTCTGGTTGCGCCACTTCTTGTTGAAGCCGTCGATCTCGCGGAGCAGGTCGTTGACGATCGCCTCGGCCGCGGGGATCTTGATGTCCTTCTGCGCCTCGAGCAATTGGGTGCTCATCGCGCTGAGCTTCTCCAGCACCGGTGCGCCGAAGTTGATGATCGCGTTGTGGTCGTTGATCATCTGTTCCGCGACGGCCGGGGCCGAGCGTTCCAGGTCGGCCCGCTGCTGCTCGGTCAGCAGGTCACGGAAGGAGAAGTGTGCGTCCTGCGCCGTGCTCGCCGCAGCGTCCTCGGGCGTGACGGCCGCGAGCGACTTCTCCAGTGCCGTAGCCGGCTCGGGGTTGGTCGAGGGGTCGCCCAGCAGGGCGTTGAAATCGATGCCCGGGACGGCGCCGCCGTTCTGCTCGTTCACGACTCGATCTCTCCTTCTGGCTTGGTGGTGTAGATGCTCTCGACGGACGGCGTATTCATCGACCCGACAAGGGATTCCAGCGCGACCTGGAACTCCAGGTCCTGGCTGGCGTTGACCTGCCGGATGTTCTTGATCAGCTGCTGCTGGGTGGCGCCGACGGCATCGCGGACCTCCTTGAGCCGGCGGTCGGAGTCCTCCCACAGCGCCGGCTTGGCCAGGATGTCCAGGTAGTAGTCGATGCCGAGCGCCCGGTTCAGCTTGGCGAGGGTGTCGGTGTACTCGACGGCTGCGACGCGGGCCTGCTGTTGGGTGCCCTTCCTCTCCAGCCGTTCGAACAGTTCGGTGCTGTTCTCGAGGATCTGTCCGAGCTGGTAGCCCAGGCCGCCGCTGGGCAATGCCTCGTGCCTGGCCGTCAGTTCCTTGAGCGCCACCACCTGCTGGTGCAGTTCGGCCGGCAGTCGCTCGAACACCTTGTCCGCGGGGGAGCGGCCGGCGAACTTGCGGAACAGGAACACCACCGCGGCGCCGAGCACCGCCAGTCCGAGGACGCCGCTGCCGATCACGACGAGATTTGTCCCGCTGTCTTCGCCGCCGGAGCCACGCGGCACCGGATGCTCGATCGAGGCGATCGTGTTGGACGCCGCCATGATCGCCTCGCCCCCATCGGGGTTGTTGGCGCCGTAAAGGGCCGAGGTGATCGCTGATGCGTCGTGAGAGGAAGCGACACCGTAAGTGTCTTGACCGGAGTCGATCACGACGATGACCGTGTCGTACTTGCCCGCAGTGCCGGTCTTGATCTGGTCCGCGAGCTGGCTGGCACTGAGCGTGCTGTTGGCGCCGTCCGGCAGCACGGCAACGGCGATGTGGTCGTCTCGGAACGCAGACTCGATCTGGGACTGATGCGACAGGGTCGCTTCACCATCGACGAAGACGTCGCTGGACGTGAGGGCCTTGACGGCGGCACTGACGTCGTAGTCGGACACGCTTGCTGCCTTGGGTATCAGAAGTTGTTGATCACGGATGCGAAGACGGCGTCGATCCTCGTCGGATCGGTGGCGTCGAACAACTGCCCGCCGGAGGCCTTCGAGATCCGCCCCAGTGACCCGGTGTCCGCGCTCTTGCCGTACGCGATGGTGAAGATGCGCACCGGCGAGGCCGCGGTGCCCTCCTTCGCCGACGAGCCGATCTTGATGAGCAGAGAGTCCAGCGACAGGTCCGAGTCGGTGTCCTGGCCGTCGGACAGCACGACGATCGCGTTGATCCGGCCGGTCTCGGCGTGCTTGACCATATCGTCGTAGGCGGTCGCGACCGCGTCGTACAGCGGCGTGCCGCCGTGGCCGGTGTGCCGCAGGTCCGCGACGGAGGACTTCATCGTCTCCCGGTCACCGCCCAGCGGCGCGAACTCGCGCACCGGCACCACGTTCGCGCCGTGGTCGCTCTTGATGCCGGTCGTGAAGGCCCACAGCCCGACCTCGTCGCTGCGGCGGAAGTTGCCCAGCGTCGACTGGGCGCCGTCGATGGCGCCGTCCAGCTTGGACCGGCCGTCACCGGCGGCCTCGTCCATCGACCCGGAGATGTCGATCAGTTCCAGGATCGCCGACGGCTTGCGGATGTGCGCCCACTGGTCGATTGCCGCCGAGACCACGTCGGCCGACGGCTCGGGCAGCGCGATCGTCGGCTTGGCCGGGTCGATGCCGACCTCGGCGTTGAGGTACTGGCTGACGTCGACCGACGTGTCCAGCGGCCGGAACCCGTACTTGGGCAGCAGTTCCTGCGCGGAACGGGTCTTCAGGAACTTCAGGAACGCCTGGCCCGCGGCCTGCTTCGCCGGAGTCACCCACGGCGCGCCGAGGACGACCGCCGGGTTGTCCGACCACATCGACCCGCCGGACGGGTAGACCGCGACCAGCTTCTCCTTCGGCGGCGTCAGCTTCTCGCCCGGCTGCACCGTGTGGCTGTCCGGGTTGCCCACGTTGTAGTTGAACAGCGAGGCCTCCTCGACGGCCACGGCCGAGACGTAGCCCGAGCCCTTGGCGCCGTTCTGGGTCGCGTTGTACAGCGTCTGCAGGACCTTGCCGGTCGTGTCGCCGTAGTGGATCGCGCCGCTCTCGAAGACCCGCGAGAAGGCGGCGGACTTCTGCACGTCCGCGACGGTGAGGTCCTTGGCCTTCTTGCTGGCCGCGTAGGACTGCATGAGGATCACCGACAGGCCGGTGGTGGACGTGTTGGGGTTCGTCTTGGCGATCTTGAAGCTGCCCCACAACGGCTTGCCGACGCTGCCCCACCCCTCGGGGTCCGAGATCAGCTTCTCGATCTCCGGCAGGCCGATCGGCTTGGCCGGGTAACCCAGTGCGGTCGCCATCGTCTGAGGCACGGCGAACACGACCGGGGTGCGCGCCAACGACTCGGCGCCGGCGACGAGGTGCTCACCACCGGCGGCGACCACGCGGTCCGTCCAGACGGTGGACGCGGGGGACCAGATCGTCGGCCAGTAGTTCTGATCCTTCAGCGGCCACGACGTGGGATCGGCCGCGAGGATCTGTGCGCCCGCCCCTGACGAGACGTTGATCGGCACGACCGACGCGCAGGTGGCCAGCGCCTTGTGTTCGGGCGATTGCTTGAAGGCCCGGCCCAGGTCCTCCATGAGGTTGACCTTCTCGGACGAGGTCGCCACCACGACGGCCGTGCAACCGTCATCCGGGACCTTGCTCAGATTCGAGGTCTGGCCACCGCTGGACGTGCACGCTGCCAGCACCAAGGCCGCGGCGACCGCGCCAGCCCCCTCCCCGAGCTTCATGCGCACATCCTCGCAACTCTTCGCAGACGCCGTGCCCGGTTCGACAAAGCCTGACCGAATTTGAGTACCCGCCACTCAAGCGGCGACGACGGCGCCTCCTCTACGTTGCGGCCGAGCACTTTGCCTTGGGGGAACATGCTGCGTGCGCCGCGGGTGCGTCGGTGTACTGGTGGTGGCCGCGCTGGCCGTCGGACTCGCGGTCGCCGACGTCAACGAGATCACCGTCGCCCGCTTCGACGACCCGGTGGGCACTGGGACTTTGGTGTTAAGGCTTGAATGCCCTGATTTCTGCCAGCTTTGTGATGGCCGTAGTCATGAGGCGTGCGACCGCATTCGCAGTTGCACTGAACCGTCTCGGATCGACTACTGACGGCGCCTGAGGCCAGACGATCAAGATCGTCGCCGGAAACTCGTCAGGCTCCTGCAGTTCGACTCGCAGTGCGCCGGTGGGGGTGATCTGGCCGTTGGCCAATATGGTGTCTTGCTCATGGGTCTCGTCTCCTCAGCAGTCGGGATCAAGGCCCTGAGCTGGTGCTACCAACACGGCTCGGGGCTGCTGGCGAATACCTTCTGACTCGGTGGCAAATGCTCGACAAAGGTGCGCCTGACTAGGCCTTTAGCACAGCGCTAAGCCAGATCTACCTACGGATCTGTGAGTGTCGTTGCGGTGCTCCTGGGTGGAGGACCAGCAGGCTCGGTGTCGGTGACCCGATGTGACTCTCTACGGATCCGGCCGCTTCGGCGTGCCCTTCATCTGACCTGTCCGTCGTGGTTGCCGGCACCGGCCTGGCCCACCAGTTGGCCTGATCAGAAGCCTGTCCGCTCGAGGGCGTGACCCATCACAGATGTGCCACTCGGTGACCTCTACCCAAGCCGGTGCCGACGGTTGACCCACTCCCTACAGGAAGGACTAGGCCGGTGCCCATGCTGGCAGAACTCATCGACGCCGTCGTTGGTGTCGACACCCACCGCGACACCCACGAAGTGGAGCTCGCGCTCCCAACCGGCACTGCGATCGGGACACGAAAGATCAGCAATGACAACTCAGGCTTTGCCGAGTTGCTGGCCTGGATCGGCGACCATGCGCCGGGACCGCGGGTGGTCGTCTCGATCGAGGGCACCCGCAGCTTCGGTGTCGGGCTGGCCCGCGCGGTCGCTGCCGCCGGCCTGACCGTCATCGAGTGCGAGCAGCCCAACCACAAGGCCCGCCGCGGGAAGGGCAAATCCGACCCAATCGACGCCCATCTCGCGGTGCTCGCCGCGCTGCGCCTCGATGCCGACCGGCTACCGGTACCCCGTGCCGACGGCGACCGTGAGGCGCTGCGGATCCTGCTCGGCACCCGCCACGAACTCACCGTGGTCACCACCGCCCAAACCAACCGGCTCCGCGCGCTGCTGCTGGGCGGGCAGGACACCGAGCGTGATCTGGCCCGTGCCACGCTCACCGATCCCGTGCTCCTCGCCCTGGTGCGGCGACGGGAACCACCACAGGCCAGCCGCGAGCAGGCGGTGCGGCACGGCGAGATCCGACGCCTAGCTCACGCCATACGGGCGGGGCGTCACGCGTTAGCGGCCAACCGGGCTCAGCTACAGACCATCGTGGACCAGATGGCTCCCGGGTTGACCGAGCGCCGCGGCATCGGCGCGGTCACCGCAGCTCAAGCCATCGTGTCTTTCTCCCACCCTGGACGGTGCCGAAGCGACGCCGCCTTCGCCGCCCTGTCGGGCACCAGCCCATTGCAGGCCAGCAGCGGCAAGACGGTTCGGCATCGGCTCAACCGCGGCGGCGACCGAGCCCTGAACAGCGCGATCCACACCATCGCCATCACCCGCATCCGGTGCTGCCCCACCACCAAGAACTACGTCGCCCGTCGCACAGCCGAGGGCAAATCCAGCCGAGAGATCCAGCGGTGCCTCAAGCGCTACATCGCCCGCCAGCTCTACCGCGCCCTCAACACCAGCACCACACTCACCGCCCAGATATCAGCAGCTCCAGCGGCCGCTTGACAAACATAGAAGCGTCAGAAGGTTGGGGGTTCGAATCCCTCCGGGTGCGCCAGCGTTTCCCCTAATGGGACTGCAATAGCAGCCTTTCGGGCATGCTGTTGTCCGAGCCGGCTGTCGGTGAGCACTTCATTTTCCCTGGCGTGTTGAGGTCTATGACTAGATCGTGCCCCGGCGGTTGGTGAGGGGGCCGGAGTGCTGGTGGGATGTCGTGCCGGTGAGCACTGATTGTGAGTCTGGATCCACCGGTTTCGCGACGCGTTGTCTGAGACTGGTGCCGGCGGCAAAGACGTGACCCAAAAACTGATCGGCCCAGCTGATGGTGCCCTTACTGGGACTTGTCCGTCCTTGCTGCCGGCGCCGGACCCGGCTGTCGTGTTGGCCTGATCAGAAGCTTGTCCGCCTCCGGGTGTGGCTCATCACAGTCTTGCCGCAACGTCGCTCGGGCCGGGATTAATGTCCTCTCACCCAAAGGAGCGAACTGCATGCTGGCTCTCCATCCAGATCTTGACGTCGTCATCGGCGTCGACACCCATAACGACACCCACACCGCCGCGACGGGCGCTGTCCTTCAGCACCTGACGGTTCCCGCCGATCCGGCTGGCTACCGCCAGCTGATCGGCTTCGGGCGGCGCCACGACGCGACGTTGTGGGCCATCGAAGGCACCGGCAGCTTCGGTGCCGGCCTGACCACGGCGCTGCACGCTTGCTGCGAGCGGGTCGTTGAGGTCGACCGCCCGCAGCGGCCGGCCCGTCGTGGCGGGGTGAAGAGCGACGATATCGACGCGGTCCGAGCGGCCCGGCAGGCGCTCGCCGGTGTCGGCCTCAGCGAGCCGCGCCGACGCGGAGACCGGGAAGCCATCCGGGTGCTGCTAACCACCCGCGGGCAGGCGGTCACGTTCCGGACCCGGGCCATCTCGGCTCTGCATGGGCTGGTCACCAGCGCCCCTGACGGTCTTCGCGAGCGGCTCCGGACGTTGCCGCTGGGACAGCTGCTGCAAACCTGCGCCGGATTGCGCGACTCGTCGCGTCGAAGCGTGGAGGAGTCCGCCACCGTGCTGGCTATGCGGACCACCGCACGCCGGGCGCTCGCCTGCGAGCGGGAGGCCGCCGAGCTCGAGGTCCAGCTCGACAGGCTGGTCCGCCGGCTCGCCCCCGAGCTGCTCGGCCAGTTGGGCATCGGCCCGGTCGTGGCCGGTCAGCTCATCACCTCCTGGTCGCATCACCGACGCATCCGTTCCGAGGCTGCTTTCGCCAAGCTCGGCGGTGCCGCGCCCATCGAAGCCTCGTAGGGGACCATCACCCGGCACCGACTGAACAGGTCTGGAGATCGACAGCTGAACCGCGCGCTCCACACGATCGTGCTGGTCCGAATACGTCAAGACAGCGCCACCAAGGACTACGTCCAGCGTCGCCTCGCCCAGGGCAAGACCATCCGCGACATTAAACGGTGCCTGAAGCGCTATATCGCCCGACAACTGTTTCGCCAGCTTGAGGCGCTGTCCTCGACCACTTGACGGGACATAGAAGCGTCCCATTAGGTCGTAGCAGGTCTTCTCCGCGGTTCGAGTTGTGTTGCTCATCGAGTAGGAGGCGCGGTGTTGTTTGTTGGGGACGATTGGGCTGAGGCCCATCACGACATCGAAATCGAAAATGAGGAGGGAAGGGTGCTGGCCCGGCGGAGGCTGCCGGAGGGCTTGGCGGGGATCACGATGCTGCATGAGCTGATCGCGGAGCATCTGGATCCGACGGCCGAGCCCGACCAGGTGCAGCTGGGCATTGAGACCGAGCGTGGGCCGTGGGTGCAGGCGTTGTTGGCCGCCGGCTATGTGGTGTATGCGATCAACCCGTTGCAGGTGGCCCGCTATCGGGAACGGCACTCCCCCTCGGGGGCGAAGTCGGATGCCGCAGATGCCCATCTGTTGGCCGAGATCGTCCGGCTGGATCGGGCGCATCATCGCCGGATCGCCGGTGTGAGCTGGCAGCGTTACAACCGTTCCCAGTGGCTTGCCTCTGCCAACCTGCAGCCACTAATTCACCAGCAGGTTTGCGGCAAAGGCGAGAAGCAGGGCGATCACGGCGGCGATGATCAGCACAAGGAGCTGATCACGCACACGTTGGCCGATGGCCTCCACGATGATCCCGACCGCGACGAGCCCACGGATACCGTCGTGCTCGATCGGCACGACTTCACGCATAGACGGCCCGAGCGTGGCTTTGTAGATTTATAACGAACCAAAGCGTGACGCCGGTCACACCAACGGCGACGATCCGAAAAGCATCCCGCGCACCGGGGTCACGTGGCAGCGCGCCCTGCTCGCCACTCCTCACCACCGGGAGGATCTATGTCCGATAGTGCAGTCGCAACACAAGCGGGGGCCCCACCGCGCAAGCGGGACCGAAGTCACTGGCTGTACATCGCAGTCATCATCGCCGTCCTGGCAGGCATCGCGGTCGGTTTCCTGTGGCCGAGCTTCGGTATCGCGCTGAGGCCGCTCGGAACTGGGTTCGTGAACCTCGTCAGAATGATGATCTCCCCGGTGATCTTCTGCACAATCGTGCTTGGCGTCGGCTCCATCCGCAAGGCAGCGACCGTGGGCAAGGTTGGCGGACTGGCCCTGGGCTATTTCCTCGTGATGTCCACGATCGCGCTGATCATCGGTCTGGTGGTCGGGAACCTGTTGGAGCCAGGCGCTGGGCTGCATCTGAGCGAGACGCAGGCGCAGGCCGGCGCGGCTCAGGCTAAGGCCGGCGCGGCGGAGAGCACCACCGACTTTCTGTTGACCATCATTCCCACCACTCTGTTCTCCGCGCTGACCAGCGGGGTGGTGCTGCAGACGCTGTTCGTCGCGTTGCTGGTCGGCTTCGCCTTGCAGGCCCTCGGGCCTCGCGGAGAGGCGATCCTCCGCGGTGTCAAGCATCTGGAGCGGCTGGTGTTCCGCGTTATGGCCATGATCATGTGGTTGGCGCCGATCGGCGCGTTCGGGGCCATCGCTGCCGTAGTGGGCGCGACCGGCTGGAAGGCGCTGGTCGC
>Ga0307318_10000447_pt1 | contig 13434 bp, 10 predicted proteins | sample ER_DNA_367_FD_194500 | JGI IMG/M metagenome (GOLD analysis project Ga0307318, IMG submission 194500) | Bulk soil microbial communities from the East River watershed near Crested Butte, Colorado, United States - ER_DNA_367 | ecosystem: Environmental > Terrestrial > Soil > Floodplain | place...
CTGGTCGAGGGCGGCGGTGGCGTGGGTGAGGGCGGCGGGGACGTCGGCGACCTGGAGTAGGTGGTGGCCGTCGTTCCAGCCGAGGGCGGCCATGCCGGCCTCGGTGGCCGGCCAGGAGGTCGTCGGGCCGGTGGGTGCGCGGCGGCCGGTAGCCAGCCGCTCGTCCAGCTCGACCGTCCTGGCCTCCTCGAACAGGTCGACCACGGCGTTGCTGTCGGAGCCGAGGCAGAGCGGGCTGCCGGCGGCGGCCAGGGCGCCGGCCGGCCCGATCTCCCGCCCGATCAGCTCCCCACCGCCAGCAGCCCGCTGACCACTCCGAGCGTCCTGTCGTGGGCCCCCGCCCGCCACCGTGTCGAGGTGGCTCCGACCGCCACCACCGGTGCGGAGCTCCCGCGGTCCGGGCCGGGCCACTAGGCCCCAGAGGTTGCCGGCCGGGTCGCGCCCGATCTCGCCCGGCCTGGCCGAAGCAGCCCTCGGACTCCTCCCGCAGCCGGTCCCCGCTCGCGCTCATACGTCCCTCACCGCTTGCCCTGGTCGAGCACCGCATGCTGCCGGCGTCGAGTTTGGAGGCGGTTTGGCCGGGAATCCGGCGGCTCTGCCCAGGACATCCAGTCGTCATCAGCAGTTCACATCTGACTATCAATGTTCCGCATCCTGTAACGATGGGCTCAACGCAGACGGTTTAGGAAGAACCGCCCGTTCTGGCGAGCGGGCGCCGCCGGTCCGAATGCAAGGGGGAACCAACACTCTTGGCTTCTTTTGATCGCCCTTCTACCCGCCTGCTCCTCGGTGAGCTCACCGGACTGCCCGGCGACCGCCGGATCCGCTCCAAACCCCCCAGGCTGCGGCCGCTCCTCCTCAGCAGGTTCGCCGCCGTCGGCGTGAGCGGGCTGGTCGTCAACCTGGCGCTGCTGTGGGCCTCGGTCACCATCGGACACATCAACTACGTGGTCGGCGCCATCGTGGCCACCCAGGGGTCCACCACCTGGAACTTCCTGCTGCTGGACCGGTGGGTGTTCCCTGAGCGCCGGGAGCGGTCGGGACGGCTGCGCTACCTAGCCTTCAGCGGCGTCAACAACCTCACCCTGCTGCTGCGGGTGCCGATGCTGGCCGCCCTGGTGTCGGTGCTCCACGTCCACTACCTGCTGTCGAACCTCATCACCCTGATCGTGCTGTTCGTCTCCAGGTTCATGGTGAGCGACCGGCTCATCTGGAGGACGCCCAAGGCCGTCCCGGCGCTGGCCTCGGCCACCGGGACGCCCGCGGTCCAGCCGGGGCGGCCGCCGCTGTCGGCGCAGGAGCCGGACGCCACGCTCCACCGCTACGACGTGGCCGGGATCGTCGCCATCGAGTCCGAGATCGTCCTGCCCGAGCTCGGCCTGTTCGCGACCCCGGCCCTCGACCAGCCGGCCGACATCCAGATCCGGGTCGCTGCCGTCGGGGGCGGCCCGCGCCGACGGCCGGTGGTCACCTACGGGCCGAGGTTCGTCGCCTACGACGAGCACCTGGGGTCCAACGCCGCCAACTTCCGCCTCGACTTCCGCGACCAGATCGAGGTGACGGTCGGACCATTGCTGGCGCGCTCACCGCATGTCGTCTACACCAACGTGGTCGAGGCGCTGCTGCGGTTCGTGCTGGTCTCCCGCGACCACATCCTGCTCCACTCGGCGACCATCCAGCTCCACGGCCGCGGGGTCATGCTCACCGCGCGGACCGACACGGGCAAGACCGGCACGATCCTGCGGCTGCTCCGCGACCACGAGGGCGCCTTCCTCTCCGACGACATGACCATCGTGACCCCGGGCGGCCTGGCCCTGAGCTACCCCAAGCCGCTCACGATCAGCTCCCACACGCTGGCCGCGGTCAACCTCCGCGCGCTGTCACCGGCAGAGCAGGTCAAGCTGTCGTTGCAGAGCCGGGTGCACTCCAAGGCAGGCCGCTCGGTCGGCAGCCGGCTGGGCGAGATGAACCTGCCCATCATGGCGCTGAACGCCGTCGCCCAGGCGATCGTCCCGCCGCCCAAGTACATGATCCAGCGGCTGGTGCCGTGCCGGTCCGCCCGCTCGACCTCGGTCCAGGAGCTGTTCGTGATCGAGCGCGGCCAGGCCGAGCTCGAGGAGCTCGACCTCGAGCGGGTGGTCGAGATCATGATCGCCAACACCGACGACGCCTACGGCTTCCCGCCGTTCCGGTACTTCGCCCCCGCCATCACCGTCGACGGCCAGAACTACCACGCCCTCCGCCAGCGCGAACGCGAGCTGCTGACCCGGTTCGTCCGCTCGGTGCGGGCGCGCCGGCTGGCCCGCGACGACTTCTCCTGGGCCGACACGATCCCCAAGCTGATCGGGGACGACGAGGGGCTCGCCTCAAGGTGGTCCAGCTGATCACCCGCCCCCGGGCGGTCGCAGTTGCCGAGCGCGGGCCGGACCAGGCCGCGGCGCCGCCGCCGCTCCCGGCCCGGCTCCCGCCCTGGGTCGTGGTCCCGTCGGGCATGGTGATCGGCGGGGTGGCCGCCTTCCTGCGCCTGTGGCAACTGAACGTGCTCGGCTTCAACAGCGACGAGGCGGTGTACGCCGGGCAGGCGGCCGCGATCGCCGGCGACCCGGCCCTGAAGGGAATCTTCCCCGTCTTCCGCGCCCACCCGCTGCTGTACCAGTTCGTCACGGCGGTGCTGTTCCGGGGGGGCAGCCGTGACCTGGTGGCGCGGTTGCTCGCGGTCGCGTTCGGCCTGGCCACCGTCTATCTCGTCTACCGGCTGGGATCGCTGCTGTACGGCCAGGCGGTCGGCCTGCTGGCGGCGGCGCTGCTCGCCGTCTGCCCCTACCACGTGGTCGTCACCAGGCAGGCGCTGCTGGACGGCGCCTTGACCTTCTTCGCCACCCTGACCGTGCTCCTGCTGGCCAAGTTCGCCACGACGGGATTCCCGCCCTGGCTATGGGCGGCAGGCGCGGGGTTCGGGCTTACCTTCCTGGCCAAGGAGACCGGGCTGGTGTTCGCGCCCGCCACCTATGCATTCCTGGCGCTGGTCCCGAGCATCCGGGTCCGGTTCCGCGACGTCGCCGGCTGGGCGGTCTGCGCCGCCCTGGTGATCGCCCCGTTCCCGCTGTCGCTGCTGCTCGGCGGTGGCAGCCGCACCGCCAAGGGGTTCCTGGTCTGGCAGCTGTTCCGGGCGCCGAACCACGACTGGAGCTTCTACCTCACCCAGGTGAGCCAGGCCCTCGGGCCGCTGCTGCTGGTCGCCGCGCTGCTCGCCCTGGTGGCGAGCGTCGGCGCCTGGTCGTGGCGCGAGACGCTTCTGGCCTGCTGGGCCGCCGTCCCGGTCCTGTTCTTCCAGGTCTGGCCGGTCAAGGGGTTCCAGTACCTGCTGCCGGTCGCGGTCGTGGTCGTGGTGCTAGCGGCCAAGCTCGTGGTCGGGGCCTGGCCCCGGCACCGGCTCCGCCTTCCCGCGGCGGCTCGGGGGCTGGCCATCGTGGCCCTGGTGGCCGGCCTCGGGCTGGCCAGCTGGGGGCGGGTCTCCTCGGCGGGCTCGACCAGCTTCCTCGCCGGCTCGGGCGGGGTGCCGGGCGGCCGTGAGGCCGGGCGCTGGCTGCAGGCGAGCACGCCCCCCGGCAGCAGGCTGCTTACCATCGGCCCCTCGATGGCCAACATCCTCGCCTTCTACGGCCACCGCCGGGGCTACGGGCTGTCGGTGAGCCCCAACCCGCTGCACCGCAACCCCGCCTACCAGCCGGTCAACAACCCGGACCTGCTGATCCGCTCGGGCGAGGTCCAGTACCTAGTCTGGGACTCCTTCACCGCCGCCCGCACCCCCTACTTCACCGAGCGCCTGCTCCGCTACGTGCGCCGCTACCACGGCCAGGTGGTGCACACCGAGACCGTCCCCGTCCGCCGGGACGGGGCGCCGACCGCCCAGCCGATCATCGTCGTCTACCAGGTGCGGCCATGAGGACCGGCGCGCTCCGGGCGGTCCTGGCCCTGGTGGCGGCCGGACTGCTGACCACCGCCGCCGGGTCGCCCGCGGCGGCCGCCACGCCGGGGCCGCCGGCGCCGCGAACCCCGATCCGCCATCTGGTCATGCTGATGCAGGAGAACCACTCCTTCGACAACTACTTCGGCACTTACCCGGGCGCGGACGGCCTCCCGGCCGGGGTCTGCATGCCGGTCCGGCCGGACAAGCCCGAGCGGGGCTGCGTCAAGCCGCACCACCTGGGCGACCGGCCGCTGCGGGATCACTCCCACGACTACAAGACCGCCCTGCGCCAGCTCGACGGGGGCAAGATGGACGGCTTCGTCCGGGCCCTGAACGTCCGCCGCCAGGACGGCACCGTGGCTATGGGCTACTACGACCGCGGCGACCTCCCCTTCCACTGGGCCGTCGCCGATCAGTACGTGCTCTTCGACCGGTTCTTCAGCTCCAGCCTGCGGGGCGGGGACGCCAACCACACCTTCTGGGTCGCGGGCCGTCCCGAGCTGGGCAACGGCCCGACGATCTTCGACCGGCTCCAGCAGCGTGGCATCTCCTGGAAGTTCTACATCGCCGGCCACGACCCGCAGCTCAACATCCGGACCCCGCCCGGCGAGCGGGACGCCCACTGGGGGCGGGTGCTCGACGACGTGCCCATCCTCAAGCTGGCCCGCTTCGCCGACGACCGGCGCCTCGCCTCCCACATCGTGGACCTGGGCGAGTACTACAAGGACCTGCAGGAGGGCACCCTGCCGGCGGTGTCGTTCATGGTCGACTACGGGGCCAGCGAGCACCCTCCCGGCGACCTGGTGCTGGGCCAGCGGCTGGTGCGCTCCCTGGTCAACGGGCTGATGGCCAGTTCGGCCTGGAAGGACTCGGCCTTCCTGTACAGCTACGACGACTGGGGTGGCTGGTACGACCACGTGCGGCCGCCCAAGGTCGACGCCGACGGCTACGGGTTCCGCGTGCCGGCGCTGCTGGTCAGCCCTTATGCCCGCCGGGGCCATGTCGACCATACCCAGCTCGACCAGACCGCCGGGATCCGGTTCGTCGAGGAGAACTGGGGGCTGGCCCCCGTCGGCGGCCGCGACGCCGCCGCCAGGACCTTCACGGCTGCCTTCGACTTCTCCAGCCCGCCTCGCGGTCCTTCGCTGCTGTTCGAGAACCTGGGCGGGACCGGCGGGGCCACCCTCAGGCGCCCCGCGAGCGGGCTGTTGTACGGCTTCTACGGCGCCGCCTTCGGAGTCGCCGCGCTGGTCCTGGCGGCGGCGTTCGCGGCCTCCCGCCGGCAAGCCCGACTGGGCGGCCGGCCCGACCACGGGGGTGCCGGGTGACCGGATGGCGGCGCTTGCTGGCGGTGCCGCTGGCCGCCGCGCTGGCCGCCGCGCTGGCGGTCGCCCTGGCCGGGCCGGCCGCGGCCGCGCCGGCCCTCCGGCTGCAGCCGCACACCCTGGTCGTGCAGGTCGTGCCGGCCATGGTCGGCGTCTCCTTCACCCTGGACGGGCGGGGCTTCGAGAGCGGCGCCGGCGGGGTGGCGTCGATCACCGTTGACGGGGTCGCGACCCGGCGCCTGACCATCGCCGTTCCCCCGCCCCGGCCCGGCCTCCGGTACGAGTTCCAGCGCTGGACGGGCGGGTACGGCGGCGACGAGTTCAGCACCAGCCGCACGGTGCGGATGGGCGGCCGGGTGACCCGGCTGGTCGCCGGCTTCGCCGAGGCCTGCCTGGTCCGCTGGAGCTTCGTGGACACCCAGGGCGACCCGGTCCCCAGGGGCATGGTGGAGTCGGTGGTGCTGAAGGATGACAGCGGCGGGCGCTACCAGAAGCCCGGCGACGGCGCCCATTGGCTGCCGGCCAGCCAGCCGGTGCGGGACAACTCCGGTCGCGTGACCGCGCGGCCGCTCGACTACTCGGTCGAGGCCGTTCTGGTCGACGGGGCCAACGCCGTCTTCCGGTCCCAACAGCGCTTCCGGCCGGCGCCCAACGCCAGCTGGCCCATCAGCCTGCGGTTCTACCAGATGCAGATCAGCAGCCACGACGCCATGTTCGGCTTCCCGGCCGGCTCGGCGGTGCGGCTGCGCTCCCCCGACGGCCAGGTGCAGCGGCTGGACCTGGACGGGCGCTCGCGGGCCAGCAGCGGGCGCCTGGCCCGCGGCGACTACCAGCTCAAGGTCCAGGGGCCGGGCATCTCCTGGTGGATGCCGGTGGCCCTGAGCCGCGACCAGGAGGTGGAGCTGGTCTTCCTGAGCTGGCTGGACCTGTCGGTGGCGGCCCTGCTGGCCGTCCTGGTGCTGGTGGGCCTGCCCCTGCTCGGCGGGCGGCTGCGGCGGCGGCGCCGCGCCCCGGCGACCGCGGCGACCGGCGTCGGCGCCGTGGCCGAGGACCGTGACCTGCTCGGGCGGGCCGGGCCATGAGGCGGCTGACCGGCCTCTGCCTGGCGGCGCTGCTCGCCCTGCCCCTGCTGGCCCTGCGGCCGGCATCCGCCGCCCCGGCCGCGCCCGCCGCCGCCTCGCCCGTGCCGCTGCTCGCCTACTACTACATCTGGTTCGACACCAGGTCCTGGGACCGGGCCAAGGACGACTATCCCGCGCTCGGCCGGTATTCCAGCGACGACCCTGCGGTGATGGCACGCCACGTTGAGCTGGCCAAGCAGGCCGGGATCGACGGGTTCATCGTCAGCTGGAAGAGCACTCCCACCCTCAACCGGCGGCTGGAGCAACTCAGCCGCATCGCCGCGGCCAACCGGTTCAAACTGGCCTTGATCTACGAGGGCCTCGACTTCCACCGCAATCCCCTGCCGGTGGACCAGGTCCGCCGCGACTTCGCCGAGGCCGCCGACCGGTACACCCGCTCCCCGGCCTTCGGGCTCTTCGACCGTCCGGTGGTCATCTGGTCCGGGACCTGGCGCTTCTCCCGGGCCGAGGTCGCCCGGGCGGTCTCACCGGTGCGTGACCGCCTGCTGGTCCTGGCCTCCGAGAAGGACCCGGAAGGGGTGCGGCGCCTGGCCGGGCTGGTGGACGGGGACGCCTACTACTGGTCCTCGGCCGACCCGCTGGGCACCCCCGGGTACCGCGAGAAGCTGGCCGCGATGGAGCGGATGGTGCACGGCCAGGGGGGACGCTGGATCGCCCCGGCCGCGCCCGGCTTCGACGCCCGCAAGGTGGGTGGCACCAAGGTGGTGGAGCGACGCGACGGCGCCACCCTGGTCGCGTCGCTCGGCGCCGCCAGGGCCTCGTCACCGGACGCGGTCGGGCTGATCAGCTGGAACGAGTTCAGCGAGAGCTCGTACGTGGAGCCGAGCCGGCGGTACGGCCGCCGCTACCTCGACGTGCTGGCGTCGGTCGCCCGCCCGCCCGCTTCCGAGGCCGCCCCGGAGACCACCGCCGCGCCTGATCCCAGGACCGACCCCACGACCGCCCCCGGGACCAGGCCCGAGGCCGCTCCCGAGGCGGCCCCCGCGACCGATCCCGCGATCGACTTCGCCTCGGACGAGCCGTCCGGCCGGGACGACGGCTTCGGCCGGTTGCTGCTGTTGGGCTCGCTGCTGCTGGCCGGGCTCGGCTCCCTCGGCGTCCTCGTCTGGCGGGCGAGCCGAGGGAGGACGCGCACATGAACCACCCACGTCGATGGGCGCTCCTGCCGGCCGTGATCCTGGCCTTGGCCGTGCCGTGGGCCCCCCGCCCGGCGGCCGCTGCCGCCGGGCAGCTGCTGCGCTATCCCTACTTGACCGACGGCTACGCCACCTACGGCAGGGTCGCCACCGAGAGCTGCACCGCCCACCGGGTCGGGGCCAGTAAGACGGCCATCACCGTCGGCTCGGCCGCCGAGTACCAGTGGAAGGCCAAGCTGACCGGGCTGGTTCCCGGCACCCGCTACTGCTACCGGACCTTCCTCGGCGACCCGGCGCTGAACTTGCTCGGGACCGACCCGGCGCCGACCTTCTGGAGCCAGCTGCGGGCCGGCTCGGCCACCGCCTACTCCTTCGCCATGCTCGGCGACTGGGGCGCGGTCGACACCGCCGGGAACAACCCCGATCAGGCCAGCCTCATGTCCCGGGTCGCGGCCAGCGGCGCCCGGTTCGCGGTCGGGACCGGCGACACCGCCTACCCCAGCGGCAGCCAGACCAACTACGGCGACCTCATCCAGCGGGGCGCGGACGTGAGCACGGTGTTCGGGCCGGGCTTCTACAAGCAGGTGGGCGCGCGCATGCCCATGTTCAATGCGCTCGGCAACCACGGGCTGACCGCCACCTTCCCCATGCTCTGGCCCTCGGCCCAGGCCGCCGCGACCTCCGGGGGCCGGGCCCAGATGGACACCTACTGCTGCGCCAACGGCACCAACTCCAAGAGCTACCCGTCGCTCTGGTACGCCTTCGACGCCGGCCCGGCCCGCTTCTACGTGCTGGACGCAGCCTGGGCCGACTCCAACGTCGGCACCGCCGACCTCTACAGGAACGACTACGACAACCACTGGACGCCGTCGAGCCCGGAGTACCAGTGGCTCGCCGCCGACCTGGCCGGCCACCCCTCGACGCTTAAGTTCGCCTTCCTCCACTTCCCGCCCTACTCCGACAACGCCACCGAGTCCTCGGACCTGTACCTGCGCGGCCCGGGCAGCCTCGCCGGTCTGCTCAGCCAGTACGGCGTCGACCTTGTGTTCAGCGGTCACGCGCACCTCTACGAGCGCAACCTCCGCCAGCCCGGCGACAGCTTCGTCTCCTACGTCACCGGTGGGGGCGGCGCGAAGCTGGAGCCGATCGGTGACAAGGGCTGCAGCACCTTTGACGCGTACGGCGTCGGCTGGTCGTACTCCAGGGGCCGGGGCAGCGCCTGCGGCGCCGCCCCGGTGCCGGACACCATCACCCGGGTGTTCCACTTCCTGCTCGTGACGGTGCGGGGCAGCCAGGTCACGGTGACCCCGACCGACGAGCTGGGACGGACCTTCGATGTCCAGACCTACAGCTTCTGACCTCCGCCGCTGGCTGCGGCGATCCCGACGCGGCGCCACGATCGCGGCCGTGGCGGTGGTGATGCCGCTGGTGCTGCTCCTCGCCGTCCGGACCGTGGTCGGGACTGAGCCGGAGGTGCGGAGGTCCTCCTTCGCCTCGCTCACCGACTGGTACGTCAGCGCCGAGGCGCCAGGCCGCTCGTTCAACGACCACTGGCTCCAGACCAGCAACTCGGCCCGCCACCACGTCCGGACCTACCTGCGCTTCCGGGCCGACGGCCTGACTGGGGGCGTCACCAGGGTGACCCTGCGCGTCCACGCCGCCACCGCCAACCGAGGCGGCTTCCTGGTCGTCGCGGTGCCGCCGGACGCCTGGACGGGGCGTGCCACCAGCTGGCGGGACGCCCCCCCGCTCGGCCAGGTGGTCGGCGGCTCTGGGCCGATCGACCACCCGGGCTGGGTCGCCGCCGACCTGGACCTGGCGCGGACCTACCGGGGACCGGTGCTGCTCGCGCTGGTCGCCGCCTCGACCGCCACCGGGCGCTACGCCAGCGGCGAGACCGGCGACACCGGCCCGCAGCTGGAGGTCGAGACGACCGTCGGCCGGGACGGCCCGGCCGCCGGCGTCACCGGGCCGGCGGCCACCGCCGACGCCCCGGTCCGGGTGGTCGCCGCCGGCGACATCGCCTGCGACCCGGCCAGCCCGGCCGACCCGGAGGAGGGCCCTACCGTCGGCCCAACCTGTGCGCAGGCGGCCACCTCCGACCTGGCGCTGTCGCTGCGTCCCGACGCCGTGCTCCCGCTGGGCGACCACGTCTACTCCAACGGCACCCTGGCCAGGTACCGGCAGTGGTACCAGCCGACCTGGGGACGGCTTGATGGGATCAGCCATCCCGTTCCCGGCAACCATGAGTACATCACCTCCGCCGAGTCGGTCGACGCGGCCGGCTACTTCGCCTACTTCCGCACCCGGGCCGGCGACCTCCGCACGGGCTGGCGCAGCTTCGACCTCGGGCGCTGGCATCTCATCGCGCTGAACGGCCATTGCCCGCCCGCCGGCAGCTGTGGGCCCGGGTCGCCGCAGGAGCGCTGGCTGCGGGCCGACCTGGCCGCGCACGCCAAGGACCGCTGCGTCCTGGCCTACTGGCACGAGCCGCGGTTCTCATCGGGACGGCATGGCAACGACACGCGGTTCGCGGCCTTCTGGGACGACCTGTACCGCGCTGGCGCCGAGCTCGTGCTCAACGGCCACGACCACGACTACGAGCGGTTCGCCCCCCAGGCCCCCGACGGGCGGGCCGACCCGGACCGGGGCATCCGCGAGTTCGTGGTCGGCACCGGCGGCGCGACTCTCCGCCAGTTCCGCGCCGTCGAGCCCAACAGCGAGGTCCGGGCCAACTCGAGCGCCGGCCTGCTGGTGCTGGAGCTGCGGCCGGACGGCTACGGCTGGCGCTTCGCCCCGGCGGCGGGCGGGTCCTTCAGCGACAGCGGGTCCGGGACCTGCCACTGAGGCGAGCCCTCCACACTCCAGGCGAAGCAAGTATCGTCTTGGTACGGGAAGCTGCGGACCGGAGGACCTCATGGTGGAGCCGACCTTCCAATGGGTATGCACCTATTGCGATGCGTTCGGCACCTCCGAGAGCCCGGAGATGGCCCAGCTGGCGGTCGAGATCCACCTCTCGGTCCAGCACCCCCACGCCCTGGAGCCCGACAGCTCCGGCAGCCAGGAGGGCAGCCAGGAGGACGGCCCCGGGAGGCCCCGGACGGCAGGATCCGACTAGCGCCGCTCAGCTGGTCTCGGCATTACGTGACCCCATGCTTGCTCAGTCTCGGTCATGCGTTCTTCGCCGTTCGTGCGTCGAGACAGGGACGGCCCGATGGACAGCTACGATCGGGAACGACCTGGTCAGGTGGGCGTGACAGGGTTCGAACCTGTGACCTCGTCGGTGTCGGCGTACCCGAGCGCCGCTTGGACGCGCCGGCGGGGAACCGGCCTCACATTCGATGACTTTATTGCAGAATACTTGCCCTATAACGGGGTAGGAGCTCGCGCAATGCGAGGCCCTACGAATTCTTGGTTCTGGGAGGCGAGGTGCTTGTCGCCTATCCTAACTGGATGATCTTGGCTACTGATGGAACGTCGGAGCTATCGACGGCCACGGCATAGTAGAGGCCTTTTACGGCCAGGTTGGCGCTGATGGTGAGCGACCACTGGGCTCCGGACCGAACGGCTTCGAAGTCGCCTTGGGCGGAGTGGAACTGGTGGGTCACGGCGCCCATACGGTACAGGCGCAGCGCCTTCACCGTCCGCCCCGACCCCAACTGCACCCCCACGCTGAAGGGCGTGTTGTGCTTGATCGAAGACGGAATACTCGTGATCACCGGCCGGTCGCTCCGGCCGACATACCACGGGTCGAACCGCTCGATCACCGACTGCACCACGCCGCGCTGTGGGTTACCGCCCAGCATCCACACCGACCCCTTGAGGTCGGTGAACCCGATCGTGTGGTACTGGTGGGCGAACGAGCTGTAGTTCACGGTCGAGATGACGTTGGTGAGCGGACGGTACAGCCCTGCCCAGGTCACCGGGTTCCCGGAGGTGTCCTCGCCACCAAAGAGCAGCTCTCGCTGGTCGAAGGTGGGCGAGTGGTTCAAGTACCGAATCGGCAACGGCAAGCTCGGCCCCGCCTTATACGACGGACCCGCGACGTACAGGTCAACGTAGGCCGAGCTGGTAGTTGCCCCACCGACAACCACCGCACGACGACCCTGCGATCCGCCTGCGAAAAAGCTTGCTCCCTGGTCGCGCCGGGCGTTAGCCAGCCCGGGCACAGCCTGGAACGCACCCGACGCCGGGCTCAGAAAGCCGACCTTGTTCAGGGAGGTTCCGAAACCGACTCCAGTGAAAAAGAGCCGACCGCCGGCCGTTGGGAGGGCATGGGGGTAGGTGGATGTCGTGAAGTTGTAGCTGCTCACGCTCCACTTGCTACCTGTCCGCGACGGATCCCAGGTGAGAACCTTCGTGTTCAGGCTCCCGTTCTGGTTGATCCCCGACACCACGGTGATCATCCCGTTGTAGAAGCCCGAGGGGTACCACAGCCCGATGGGCATATTTGGAAGCGCCGTCAGCTGACCCCCCAGCCAGCGGACGTCGTAAGGTGCGCCCTTGAACGGGTCGTACGCCAACGTGCCACCGAGCGACCGCAGCGAGGTGTTCTCCCGCACCAGGACCGAGCAGAAGAGGTCGTTGGTAAGAGGCAGGCGCGTGTAGGTACACGCCGCCGGGTCGAAGACGCCATGCTCGAACAGGCCGGCGTTGAAGTTCCCGGAATTGTTGCCGGAGCCGGACATCACCCACAGCTTGGCGTCGCGCATGACGGCACCGGCGATCGGGTTGACTCCGTTTGGCAGTGAGCACGGCGCGGACCACTTGCCCGCAAGGGCCCCCGCGATCGGCGGCGGCAACTCGGCCGCAGCCGGCAGTCGCTGCGCCAGCTGACGGTTCGTCGTGGGCTTGACGCCCCGGGCCTTTGCGTCGATGTCCCGCAGCGTCTGCTGCAGGATCGTCTCGGCCTCGGTCGGTGGTCGGCTCTGGGCGCTCACCACGCCTGCAGTCAGGGCCGTGGTCGCTAGTGCGATCATGGCCACCAGCATCGGTCGCGGGGCCATCCACGTCCCCTACACAAACCCGGCCTGAGACGCGAAGCCGGCACAATCCTTGCCGGCGTCCTGGGCCAACGCCGCCGGGGCGGCCGACCGAGCCAGCACAACCGCCGCGATGAGCAGGAAGGCTATCCTGCGCATGATCCACCAATTCATCTGAACCGGCTAAGGTGGACATTTTCTCAAGAAGACGTTTAGGAAGTCAATTCTACGAAAAACGGTGTCTCCGCCGTAGGCGGTGATACGGCAGGTACAGCTTGAAAAAGGTCAGCCCTCGACTGGCGTTTCCAGTGGCCGCAATCTACACGACAAATCGGGCAGACCGGGCAGCCGCGGAGTCGGCTCGCCGTATATGGCATGCAAGGGTCAAGGCTAGGATCGACCTTGCCGTGCCCGGCCGGCCGATCGGTCCCTGGTCGCGAAGGACCGGAGCGCCGCAGGCGTCCGCGACCAGACGGGACCGGAACCCCGAAACTCACGAGATTGCTCACGGGACGGGCCGCGATACCCCGGGATGAGTGAGTACTGGATGGGACGACACTCTGGCGTCCACCCAGCGTGAAGGCCTGGCAGAGGCTAGGAGAGCACTAGCCAACACGCCCCGTGGGCAATTTAGGTTCTGATGTGCCAGCTGTCGCGCCTGCCGACAAAGCTGGAGCGCAACTACGCAAGGAGAAGGGGTGTCGCTAGACGCCGGCAGGCCTGTGAAGGCGGCTAGGCTCTCAGCATCAGAAAGGAGCGGCTGTGGCTACCTTCGAGAACACCGTGATAATCAGGAGGCCAACCGCGGAGGTGTTTGCGTTCCTCGCCGACTTCGAGAACGTCCCCAGATGGAACTACGCCATCGTCGAGACCCACAAG
>Ga0307318_10000448_pt1 | contig 13407 bp, 15 predicted proteins | sample ER_DNA_367_FD_194500 | JGI IMG/M metagenome (GOLD analysis project Ga0307318, IMG submission 194500) | Bulk soil microbial communities from the East River watershed near Crested Butte, Colorado, United States - ER_DNA_367 | ecosystem: Environmental > Terrestrial > Soil > Floodplain | place...
CTCGCGCTCGTCCCGATCGCGCTCGTCGTCGGCGCGCTCGTCTGGTCCGGCGCCGTCGAGGAAGACGTGCCGGTCGTCGCTCTCGTCGGAGGGCTGCTCGTCGGCATCGCCGTTGCACGGGCGTATGCCACGGCGGTCCCCGTGCCGGACGCGCCGGCGCGGCGGTGGTCGCACGCCAAGCGCTTGCTGCGGCCGGTGGTGAGCCGCGCGACGTTCGAGGCTGTCGACGACCTGCTCGACCGGCTCCGCTTTCGCATCGACACGCTTCCGAACGGGCTCTACCAGCCGGTCCCGGGCCTGCCGATCCGCGCCGCGAGGGCGACTGGGTCGGAGTCGCGGTGGAGGGCGATGCGCCCGGTGGTCGAGCGGCTCGGCGTCAGGAGCGCGGTCGACATCGGCGCCTGCGAGGGCTATTTCGCCCTCGAGCTCGGGGCACTCGGGATCCCGGCGATCGCCGTCGAGAGCGAGCCGAGCAACTACCGCACGGCGCTCTTCGCAGCGAGACGGAGGCGGAGTCGGAACGTCGGCGTGCTCGCGCTCGAAGTCACGCCGGCGAATGCCTTCACGCTGCCGCCCGCCGACTGCGTGCTCTGCCTCTCGGTCTGGCACCACTTCGTTCGTGCGAACGGGTTCACCATCGCCACCGAGATGCTCGGGCAGATCTGGGCACAGACGCGACGCGTGCTCTTCTTCGACACCGGCGAAGCCGAGATGACGCCCGACTACGGCCTGCCGCCGATGACGCCGGACGCCCGAGCGTGGCTGACCGCCTACCTCGCCGAGACCTGCCCTGGCGGGCGGGTCGAGCACCTCGGCGCGCATCGTGCATTCGCGCCGGGCGGCGAGCCCTGCGAGCGGAACCTCTTCGCCGTCGTCCGCAGCTAGACCGCGACTCGTTCCGCGTGCGCCGTGGTGATCTCCTCGCGCAGGCGGCCCTGGAGGTCGTTCTTCATCAGCACCGCGTCGGCGCCGGCCTCGGAGACCGCTTCGTGGAGCTCCCGCCGGCCGTCGGCCGTCATCACGATCAGGCAGAGCGCCGGGTGGTCGTTCCGCATGCGGGCGACGGTCGTGACGCCGTCGAGCAGCGGCATATGGAGGTCGATCACGACCGCCGCCGGCGCGAGCTGCTCCACGAGCTCGATCGCCTCGAGCCCGTTCGCTGCGATGCCGGTCACGCACAGTTTCGGGTGGTCGTCGACGAACGCGCGCAGAGATTCGGCGAACAGCGCGTTGTCGTCCACGAGGAGGACCTCGATCCGCCGCTCGCCCGGCGTATCCCGCAGTTCGGTCACTCGATTCGACCCTAACGCATCGGGTCCACAATGCATCGGCGTTGCTGGGAATCCTCTACGACATTCACGGAAATACCGAGGCGCTTGACGCGGTGCTCGCCGACGCCGACCGCCTCGACGTCGTGCGCTGGCTCCTCGGCGGCGACTACGGCACGCCGAGCCCGGCGCCGCTCGAGACGCTCGAGACGCTGAAGGGCCTCCCCGACGCCGTCTGGATCCGCGGCAACGGCGAGCGTTGGCTCCGCGAGCCGCCGCTCGACCGGCCTGAGGTGATGGAGGTCTACGACGCTTTCAGCGGCGATCTGCCCGAGGAGGTCGTCGAGTGGCTGTACGGGCTGCCGAGCAAGGCCGAGCGCGACGGAAGCCTGTACGTGCACGGCTCGCCGGTCTCCGACGTCGAGAGCTTCGCGCCCGAGCCTCAGGAGGGAGAAGAGGCGCTTCTCGGTGCCGTTCGCAACCGCACGGTCGTCTTCGGCCATAGCCACCAGCAGTTCAGGCGGCCGGGGCCGAACGAAACCGACCTCGTCAACCCGGGCAGCGTCGGGATGCCGCTCGACGGCGATGTGCGGGCCGCCTGGGCGACGTGGGAGGGCGACTTCGCCTTCCGCCGCACCGAGTACGACGTCGAGCGGGCAGCCGCGGCCTACCGGTCGCTCGGCGGGCCCTTCGGGGAGCTGGCGGCGAATCGGATCCTGAAGGGGTCCGACTAGGCGAGCGACGCGTCGACCGAGATGTCGACGTTGCCCTTGAGCGCCTGGGAGACCGGGCAGTTCTGTGCGGCGCCCTGCGCCGCCTCCCTGAAGCCATCGGCGTCGATGCCGTCGACCTGACCGCGGATCGAGAGCTTCATCGTCGTCACGCGGAAACCGTCGGGCGTCTGGTCGAAGGTGGCAGTCGCCTCGCTCTCCAGCCGCTGCGGCGGCGTTCCCGCCTCGGCAAGCCCGTGGGCGAGCGCCATCGAGACGCAGGCGGCGTGAGCGGCTGCGATCAGCTCCTCCGGGCTCGTGTTCTGGTCGGCCTGCTCTGCGCGGGAGCTCCACTTCACCTGCTCGCCCTCGAGGGCGCCGCTCTCCGCCGAGACCTCGCCGGAGCCGCCCATCAGGTCGCCTTCCCAGACCGCGCTCGCGGTACGCTCAACCGGCATCGTCCTCCCCCTTCTCTTCGCCTGATCCGGACGGCCGATAGTACCGGCGCCCCTTCAGCTCGTCCGGCAGGTGGTCGACGTCGAAGCCGCGGGGGTCTGAGTGCGGGTAGATGTATCCCTGGCCCCGGCCGAGCTTCTTCGCGCCGTAGTAGTGCGCGTCCCTGAGCGGGTCGGGCGGCCGCAGGTGACCGTGCTCCTTGACGTCCCGCTGGGCCTCGCGAAGCGCCTCGATCACTGCATTCGACTTCGGCGCCCGCGCCAGGTAGATCGCGGCCTGGGCGAGGTTCAGCTCGGCCTCCGGGAGCCCGACGTGCTCGAGCGCGTGGGCCGCCGCGACTGCCACCTGCAGCGCGCGCGGGTCGGCATTCCCGATGTCCTCAGAAGCGAGCACGATCATCCGCCGCACCACGTAGCGCGGGTCCTCGCCGCCGGCCAGCATGGCCGAGAGGTAGTAGACGGCAGCGCCGGCGTCCGACCCCCGCATCGACTTGATGAAGGCGGAGATGAAGTCGTAGTGCGCGTCGCCGCCCTTGTCGTAGACGAGTGGACGCTTTCGCGCCGCGTCATCCACGTGCTCGGCCGTGACCGCCCCGCCCTCGGCCTGCGCCGTCTGCGCCGCGAGCTCGAGGATGTTCAGCGCGTTACGGGCGTCGCCGCCCGCGCGACGCGCGACCAGCTCGACGATCTCCTCGGGCACCTCGGCGCCGACCTCGACGACGCCCCGCCGGACGACGACGGCCAGATCCTCCTCCGAGAGCGGATGGAGCTCGTAGATCTGGGAGCGCGAGAGGAGGGCGGAGTTGACCTCGAAGTAGGGGTTCTCTGTGGTGGCGCCGATCAGCGTCACGATTCCCTCCTCGACCGCCGGCAGCAGCGCGTCCTGCTGCGCCTTGTTGAAACGGTGGATCTCGTCGAGGAAGAGGATCGTCCGCTGGCCGCTCGCGCCGAGGCGCTCGCGCCCCCGCGCGATCGTCTCACGGACGTCCTTGACGGTCGCGGACACCGCGGAGAGCTCCTCGAAGGCTGCGCCCGTCTGGTTCGCGACGATGCGCGCGAGCGTCGTCTTCCCACTCCCCGGCGGGCCGTAGAGGATCATCGAGCCGACCCGGTCCTCCGCGATCGCGAGGCGGAGCGCGGAGCGCTCGCCCAGGACGTGCTCCTGACCGACGAAATCCTCGAGCCGTTGCGGCCGGAGGCGCAGGGCGAGCGGCGCGAACTCCGGCAGCCGCTGATCTGCCGCGTCTGAGAAGAGGTCGCCCATGGCAGGAAAGTATGCTGGCCTCGTGGGCAGCGCCGATGCGACCGAGACCCCGCCGGGGCACGGCAGCGGCGAGCCCGACGACGAGTTCGCGCCGATCCTGGAAGGCTCGGGGGCCAGCGACTACGAGCGCTACCTGCGCACCGACGAGTTGCTGGCGCTCCAGAAGACCGAGAGCGAGTGGGCTCACCGCGACGAGCTCCTGTTCCAGACCGTCCACCAGTCCTCCGAGCTCTGGCTGAAGCTCGCCTGGAACGAGGTCGACGAGGCGACGCGCCTGATGCGGGCCGGCGATCTTGCCGGCGCGCTGCGGCTGCTCCACCGCGCGAACGATTGCCTGAAGACGGTCGCGACGCTTCTGGACATGCTCGAGCGGATGTCGCCCTGGGAGTACACGCGCTGGATCCGGCCGGTGCTCGGGCACGGGAGCGGGTTCGACTCGCCGGGCTTTCGGCGGATCCGGGAAGTTTCACCCGACCTCGGACAGGCGTTCCACGAGGTGCGGCGGGAGCGCGGTCTCAGCGTGGTCGAGCTCTACCAGCAGGGGCGGGAGCACGAAGACCTGTACCAGTTGGCCGAGGCGCTGATCGAGTGGGACGAGCGCCTGATTCTCTGGCGCGTCCGTCACTACAAGGTCGTCGCGCGGGTGATCGGGGACGAGGTCGTGGGGACGCAGGGGACGCCGGTCGAGCTGCTCGGCGGCCTGATCAAGCACAAGCTCTACCCGGAGCTCTGGCAGGCCCGGAACGAGCTGACCGCTGCCGCGAAGGAAGACGAGGAGGACTAGTGCCGTTCGAACAGCTGAAGGAGCGCCATGCCGTCGTGTGGAGCTCCGGCCCCTACCAGGGCGTCACCGAGACGATCACCGACGTCCACGAGGTATTGGTCGACCGGCTCGACCCTCAGGCCGGTCAGCGCCTGCTCGACCTCGCCTGCGGGACGGGCGCGGTCGCGGAGCGCGCCGCTGCGACCGGGGCCGAGGTCGTCGGCATCGACATCGCACCCGGGCTGATCGAGCAGGCGAAGGAGCGTGCCGAGGCGCGGGGTCTCGAGATCGACTACCGCGTCGGCGACGCCGAGGCGCTCGACCTCGACGACGGCAGCTTCGAGCTCGTCGCGTCGAGCTTCGGCGTGATGTTCGCGCCCGACCACGAGGCGGTCGCGCGCGAGCTCGCCCGCGTGACTGGGCCGGGCGGCCGGATCGCGCTTGCGTGCTGGGCACCCGATTCAGCGATGGCCGAGGTGTTCGCGGTGATGCGGCCCTTCCAGCCGGCTCCGCCGCCCGAGGGCGCCCGGAACCCGTTCGAGTTCGGCGGCGAGGACTACGTCACCGGCCTCCTTGGCGACGACTTCGACCTCCAGCTGGAGCGGAAGGCATCGGTGCTCCGGGCGGGCTCCGGCGAGGAGGTCTGGGAGCTCTTCTCGACCGAGTACGGGCCGACGAAGGTGCTGGCCGAGTCGCTCGACGACGAGCGGCGCGAGGAGCTCCACCGGAACTTCGTCGACCTCCACGAGGCGTCGCGGCAGGACGGCGGCATCGTCTTCTCCCGGACCTACCAGCTGATCCTGGGTACCCGGAAGTAGTGACGACGATCTCGCTGCGCGAGGAGGCGGCCGGCCTCCTCCAGGACCTGATCCGCCTCGACACCGTCAACCCGCCGGGGAACGAGACACTCGTCGCGGAGCACCTGCGCGAGTACCTGGAGGGGCAGGGCATCGAGTGCGAGCTGTACGCGCGTGTGCCCGAGCGCGCGAACCTCGTTGCCCGGATCCCTGGCAGCGGCGAGGGGCCGAGGCTCGTGCTGCTCTCCCACACGGACACCGTGCTCGCCGACCCCGATGAGTGGAAGCTCGATCCGTGGTCGGGAGAGCTACGCGACGACCAGGTCTGGGGCCGGGGCGCGCTGGACATGAAGGGCCAGGTCGCGGCGAGCGCTGTCGCGATCGCCTCGCTGGCGCGGGAAGAGTTCGAGCCGCCCGGCGACCTGATCTTCGCCGCGTGCGCCGACGAGGAGGTCGGTGCCGGCTTCGGCCTCCAGTGGCTCGTCCAGGAGCACCCGGAGGCGGTCCGGGCCGACTACTGCGTCAACGAGGGCGGCGGCGACCGCCTCGTGCTCGGCGGGCGCGCGTTCTGGATCTGCTCGACCGCGGAGAAGATGAGCTCGCCGTTCACGCTCACCGTCGACGGGCGCAGCGGACACGCCTCGCGGCCTGGGATCGCGGACAACGCGCTCGTCAAGGCGGCGCCGCTCGTCGAGGCGCTCGGCGGCTACGTCGAGGAGCCGGAGCTCGGTCCCGAGGTCGAGGCGTTTCTTCGCGCCGTCTGCGGTGAGGTGCCGTCGGCGTGGGAGGCCGTCTCCGCCGCGCGCGCCGTGCACCCGCTTGCCGGGGACATCGTCGAGCCGCTGCTCGGCACGACGCTCTCGCCGACCATGATCGAGGCGTCGCAGAAGCGGAACGTGATCCCGAACCGCTGCCAGATCACCGTCGACTGTCGGATCCTCCCCGAGCGGACGCAGGACGAGATCGAGGCGCGGATCGCGCACCAGCTCGCGGGCGCCGAATACGACTTCGCGTGGATCGAGGGCCAGGGCGGGACGCGTTCCCCCGTGGACACGCCGCTCTGGGACGTGATCGAGTCGTTCGTGGCCGAGATCGAGCCAGAGGCCCAGACGGTGCCGCTGCTCCTCTCGGGCTTCACCGACAGCCACTGGATGCGGCAGGCGTTTGGGACCGTCTCCTACGGGTTCTTTCCGATGCGCGCGATGGAGCCCGAGGTCGCCGCCAGGCTGATCCACTCGGCGGACGAGCGGATCGAGCTCGACGATCTGGAGCTCGGCGTGCGCTTCCTCAGGCACGCGGCACTCGGGATCGCCTCGCTACCGTAGGGCCGTGTCCGAGGAGAAGATCCGGCTCGGCGGCATGGCCCTCGCGAACGGCGTGCTCGTGCACGGACCCAACGCCTGGGCCTGTGCGGTCCGGCTTCCGGACGGGACGCTGAGGCAGGCATCCGACTTCAAGCACCTGCGCGCGGCGAACGTCGATCAGCCGCTGCTGCGTGGCCCGGCGCGAGTCGCGGAGGTCTTCGCGCTGCTGCCGGTCGTCCGTCGGGCGCTACCCGAGGTGCGGCTCCCCTTCGAGCGCCCCGCCGTCCTGGCCGCGATGGCCGCCGGCGCGGCCGCGACGCAGGTCGTCCGCGGCTCGAAGCTGGGGCCTGCGACCAAGGAGGTGGTCGCCGGTCTCGTCTCGCTCGCCCCGGCCGCGGTCGCCTTGCGCGGGACGACGCTCGCCGCCTACCACGGCGCCGAGCACATCTCGATCGGCACGTACGAGCACGGCGAGCCGCGCGAGAAGGAGCACGAGCGGTGCGGGTCGCACCTGATCGGCCCCCTCCTCGGCACGATGGCCGTCGGCAACGCCCTCGCCGCGAAGGCGCCGTCGCACCTTCGCGGGCCGGCGCGCGTCGCCGCTTCGCTCGGCGCGCTCGCAGCCTCGACGGAGATCTTCGGCTGGATGACCAGGAACCCCGACAGTCGGCTGTCGAAGTTCCTGGCCCGGCCGGGCCATGAGCTTCAACACCGCCTGGGAACGGCCGAGCCGACGCCGGAGCAGCTCGAGGTGGCCGAGGCCGCACTCGCTGAATGCGTCCGCCTCGAGGAGGAAGCCCTTGGCCGTCGAGACCCGGGGTAACCGGCTCTCGCCGGAGATCTTCGACCTCCCGGCCGAGAAGATCCGGGAGGGCTACTACACCGACGAGTACTTCAACCGCACCCGGCAGGTGCTGCTCGACGACGGCCGGCACCCGCGGGTCGTGATGCAGGTCTTCCAGAAGCGGGACGCGATCCTCTGCGGCATCGACGAGGCGATCGCGGTGCTCAAGCTCGGTGCCGACGACTGGGACGCGCTCACGGTGCACGCGCTCTACGAGGGCGACCAGATCTCCCCCTGGGAGACGGTAATGACGATCGAGGGCGACTACACGGGCTTCGCCCACCTGGAGACCGTCTACCTCGGCGTGCTCGCGCGCCGGACGATGATCGCCTCGAACGTGAAGGAGGTCGTCGAGGCCGCGAACGGGAAGCCGATCCTGTTCATGCCGGCCCGCTACGACCATCATCGCGTCCAGACGGGCGACGGCTACGCGGCCTATGTCGCAGGGTCGACGATGGGCACGCCGATCGGCATGACGACCAACGCGAACACCTCCTGGTGGGGCGGCGCCGCGATCGGCACCGTCCCGCACTCGTTGATCTCGTCCTACGGCGGGAACACCGTGCTCGCGGCGACGAAGTTCGCCGAGCACATGAGTCCGGACGTCAACATCGTCGTGCTCGTCGACTTCGAGAACGACTCCGTGCGGACGTCCCTCGAGGTCGCCCGCGCCCTCGGCAACCGCCTCTGGGGCGTCCGTCTCGATACGTCCAGGACGCTCGTCGACCGGTCGCTGTGGAACGACCTGGGCGACTTCGACCCGCGCGGCGTGAACGACCGCCTCGTGCGCAAGGTGCGTGAGGCGCTCGATCGGGACGGCTTCGAGCGCGTGAAGATCGTGGTCTCCGGGGGCCTGAACGCCCAGCGGATCTGCGAGTTCGAGGAGCAGGGCGTGCCCGTCGACTCCTACGGCGTCGGGTCGGCGCTGATCCGCGGCGAGAACGACTTCACGGCCGATGTCGTCCTGACGGACGGCCGTCCCAGCGCGAAGGTCGGGCGGCGCTACCGTCCGAACGCGCGCCTCGAGCTCGTCACCTGACGATCGCCGGGATCCCCGGCCAGCTCGAGATCGGCTCGGTCGACCGGACGACGTGCATCCCGGCAGCGGCGAAGCGCTCGAAGGCGGCTTCCGCCTCCTCCGTGTAGTCCATCCCCGGTACGACGACGGGCGAGGTGCAGTCCTCGAGCAGGTAGGTGCGCGGCGCGAGCGCGCGCTCGCGCTCGTCGTCGCCCTCGAGCAGGTCGTCGATCGTCCAGGCGACGCAGTGGCTCTTCGCCTGCCCGGCGACGATCACGGCGTCGAAGCCCATAAGCTCCTGGATCAGCGCCTCGTTGAGGCCGGCGATCGTCTCGCCGTCCGGGCCCACCGTCACCTCCGGCCCGAAGACCGAGTAGTGCTCGGTGAGCGGGTTCTCGCCCTTCGGCTGGAAGTCCGGCTGACTCGACCGCGCGACGGTGTGGAAGAAGATCGCCTCCTCCACGGAGGCGACGAGGGCGTGGCCGATTCCACCGAGTAGCGCGTGGTACGGCCAGATCGTCAGGTTGTACTTGCCGCTCTCCGCCAGCTTCCGCGTGTAGTGAAGGAGCTGCCGCTGCGCGTAGTCCGCCTCGAAGCCGACGCTCTCGACCGCCTCCGGGTTGACGCGCCATCGTCCGGTCTCGACATCCTCCGGCGAGACGAGCGTGTAGGGCTCCGGATGCCGGCCCTCCCCGTCCACCAGCCAGAGCGCGTGGAAGACCTGCAGCGCTCGATGCGTGTCGAGGGTCGGGACGACCTCGCCGATCGTCCCGAGATTGCGATAGACGAACTCGCACAGCCGGCGGTTGTCGTCCACGGCCCCGCTGCCCGAGCGACCCGCGACGAAGAGCTCGAACTCCGGGATGCAGAACGTGTTCTGGACGTCGACGACGACGAGGCAGACGCGGAAGGCGTCGTCCGCCGCCGGGCGGAGCTCGTGCTCCTCGGCCCAGGCGACGGCTGAGCGGGCGCGCTCCTCGTAGGGCACGCGCCAGACCTCCCCGACGCGGTCGGGGTCGAAGTGGGGCGGGAGCGGGAGCTCGCGCACCGCGTCAGTCTAGGGTCGAGGGCTCGCCCGACGGTTCCGACTTCAGGACCTGGCTCTCGCTGCCGATAGGCGCGAGTGATGCCGTCCGACCCACTCGGAGTGCTGCGCGCGATCGGGGATATCGCCTTCGTCTGGCTCCCGATCATGATGTTCGCGATGATCATCTATCTCCTGTGGCGCAGCCTCCAGCTGATGCCGCGGGTGAAGACGACCCACGTGAAGCCGACGTCGCGCTCAGCGGTGTCGTGGGACGAAGTCGCGGGCCTGGACGAGGCCAAGGCGGAGATGCGCGAGGTCGTCGACTTCCTGCGCGACCCGAGGCGTTTCGAGCGGCTCGGCGCTCGCGTCCCCAAGGGGATCCTCCTCTACGGCCCGCCGGGCACCGGGAAGACGCTGCTCGCCAAGGCAGTCGCGCACGAGTCGGGCGCGAGCTTCTACTCCCAGAGCGCGTCTGCCTTCGTAGAGATGTTCGCCGGCCTCGGCGCGGCGCGGATCCGGAAGCTCTTCGAGCAGGCGCGGACCGACGCACCGGCGATCGTCTTCATCGACGAGCTCGACGCCGTCGGGATGAAGCGCAGCGGGCAGAGCTTCAACCGCGAGCACGACCAGACGCTGAACCAGCTGCTCGTCGAGCTGGACGGCTTCAACAAGAGCGAGGGCCAGGTGATCGTGATGGGCGCCTCCAACCGCCTCGGCGATCTCGACCCGGCGCTCCTGCGTCCCGGACGCTTCGACCGCCAGATCCTCGTCTCCTCGCCCGACCTCGCCGGCCGGGAGGCGATCCTCAAGGTGCACACGCGCGGGAAGCCGCTCGCCGACGGCGTCGACCTCCACATCGTCGCGCGCCAGACCGCCGGGCTCACGGGCGCCGACCTCGCCAACGTCTGCAACGAGGCCGCGATCTTCGCCGGCCGCGAGGGGCGCAACGACGTCACGCACGCGAACTTCGAGGCGGCGATGGAGCGCGTCGTGGCAGGGCTCCAGCAGAAGCGCGTCGTCACCGAGAAGGAGAAGCGGATCCTCGCCTACCACGAGGCCGGACACGCCGTGATGGCCTACCTGATGGGCGACCCGGTCCAGAAGGCCACGATCGTCGCCCGCGGCGACGCGCTCGGTTACACGTTCCACCTGCCGGACGAGGACCGCTACCTCCACACGCGCGAGGAGCTGATCGACTGGATGAAGATCGGGCTCGCCGGCCGGGCGGCCGAGCAGGTCGTCTTCGGGCGGGTCACGAACGGCGCCGCGAACGACCTCGAGAAGGTCACCACGCTCGCGCGCGCGATGGTCTTCGAGTACGGCATGTCCGAGGAGGTCGTCTCCCGGACGATGCGCGCCGACAACTACGCCCTCTCCGAGGAGACGAAGCGCCTCCGCGACAAGGAGCAGGCGCTCCTGACCGACGGCGCGTACGGGGAGTCGATCCGGCTGCTCGAGAAGCACCGTTCTGCGCTCGACCGCGTCGCCGGCGCGCTTCTGGACAAGGAGACCCTGAACCGCGCGGAGTTGCAACACCTCCTGGCGGACGTGGCGCCCGAGTCGCGCTCGAGCGAGACGGTGGGGACGATCCGCGTCCTCCCGCAGCGCGAGAACGCCTAACTAGCATCCCGGAGCGTGGAGGCGCTCCGAATCCACCATCTCGGCGTCGCCGTCGAGGACCTCGACGATGCGGTGGCGACGTACGAGCGGCTGTTCGGCGGCACCGTCGAGCGCCGGAACGCGGTTCCCAGCCAGGGCGTCGAGGCCGCGGCCGTGCGGTTGGGGGCGAGCCGCGTCGAGCTCGTCACGCCGCTCGGGGAAAACACGCCGGTCGGGCGGTTCCTCGCCAAGCGTGGGCAGGGGATGCACCACGTCGCCTACGCCGTGGTGGACCTCCCGGCGGCGCTGAGCGACCTCGCGGCGCGCGGGGCGCACCTGATCGACGAGCAGCCACACGAGGGGCTGTTCGGCCTGCAGGTCGCCTTCGTGCACCCGGAGTCCGTCCACGGGGTACTCTCGGAGCTGGTGGCGGATGGCTAGCGCGGAGCACGACACCCGGATCGAGATCGGCTTCGAGGGCAGCCAGATCATGAGCGCGCTCGTGACGGCGGCCGCAGCCGACGACCTCGAGGGCGCACTCGACGCCGCTCGGGACGGAACGCTCCGCCTCGACGCCGAGGACGGCCACTATACGGTCGCGCTCGAGAAGGTCGTCTACCTGAAGCGCTTCGCCCGCGAAGGTCGCCTGGGCTTCGTGGCGTAGTAGAGGACGCGGCGTGGAGACGAGACCGACTCGTCTCTAGTTAGGTCCGACGGTGACCCGGGCATCGGAGGGTGATGCCCTCAAACGGCCTTGCGGCGGAGCCTGCCTCCAGGCGACGCGACGAGAACGGACGCGTCCGCGGCCTCGTCGAGCGCGCGCAGGCAGGCGACCGGACCGCGCTCGAGGAGCTCTACCTCCTCCACTTCGACCGGATCTACAGCTACCTGCACCTGAGCGTCGGGAGCCGCCACGACGCCGAGGACCTGACGACGCAGACCTTCGTGAAGATGCTCGAGGCGATCGGCCGGTTTCAGTGGCGCTCGGTGCCCTTCTCCGCCTGGCTCTTCCGGATCGCGCACAACCTCGCGATGGACCACTTTCGCGCGAACAAGCGTTGGCAGCCGGAGGAGACGGTGCCGGAAACCGGGGAGGAGACCTCGGCGGAGGAGCAGGCGCTCGCCTCGCTGGGCCAGACGAGCATGCTCGAGCTGATCGACCGGCTCTCGCCCGAGCAGCGCCAGGTGCTGACGTTGAAGTTCGTCTTCCGCTTCTCGAACGGGGAGGCCGCGGCGATCCTGGGCAAGACCGAGGGGGCCGTGAAGTCGCTCCAGCACCGCGCGCTCGCGTCGCTGCAAAAGCACGTGACTCGCTAGAAAGCCCGGATGGCACTCGACGTCGGGATCGTCGGCCCGCCGGGGTCCGGCAAGACGACGCTCTTCACCGCGCTCACAGCGCTCGTTCCCGAGGGGTACGGCATCCCGCACGTCGGCATCGCCTCGATCCCGGACGAGCGGCTCACGGCGCTCGCGGACGTCGTGGGGTCGGCGAAGCAGACGCCGGCGACGATCCGCCTGATCGACGTGCCAGGGACGGCGGCGGCCCAGCTCGGCGGCGTTCGGCGCGCAGACGCGCTCCTCGCCGTCGTGCGAGACGAGGCGGACCTCGAGGGGCTCGAGCTCGAGCTGCTCGTCGCCGACCGCGACCATGTGGAGCGCCGGCTCGAGCGGGTACGCAAGGAGGCGAAGTCGGGCGACCCCGAACTGCGCCTCCAGGTCGAGGCGCTCGAGTCCCTGCTCGCGCATATCGACGAGGAGCGCCTCGTCCGGGACTGGCCGGGCGAGCTGCCCAAGGAGCTCGAGCCGCTCACCGCGCTCCCGTTGATCCCGATCGTGAACGGCCCGGGCGGGGTCGACCTTGCGATGGAGGCCGAGCTCCGCGAGCTGCCCGAGGCGGAGGCGGCGCAGTTCCGTGACGGCGGAACCTCTGCGCTGGAGGACGTGATCCGCCGGCTCGCACGGGTTCTCGACCTCGTCGTCTTCTTCACCGTGGGGGAGAACGAGGCCCGGGCGTGGACGCTTCGGCGCGGACGCTCGGCGCTCGAGGCGGCGGCGGGGATCCACACGGACATGGCGCGTGGGTTCATCCGCTGCGAGGTGATCCGCTGGAACGATCTCGTCGAGACCGGGTCACACGCCGAGGCTGCGAGACGCGGGCTCCAGCGCCTCGAGGGGAAGGCCTACGTCGTCCAGGACGGCGACGTCCTGAACATCCGGTTTAACGTCTAACCGATCAACCCCCCGGTTCATGACAACTCAAACGGCGTGGAACCTATATTGAGGCCTCGATGAGCAGCGTCGGCCCCACCGCCGAGCGGGGCGACGAGCGGCTCGAACGGGCCCTCGACGTCGCCGGGC
>Ga0307318_10000453_pt1 | contig 13332 bp, 12 predicted proteins | sample ER_DNA_367_FD_194500 | JGI IMG/M metagenome (GOLD analysis project Ga0307318, IMG submission 194500) | Bulk soil microbial communities from the East River watershed near Crested Butte, Colorado, United States - ER_DNA_367 | ecosystem: Environmental > Terrestrial > Soil > Floodplain | place...
CAATATGAATTCGAAAGCTATGTATTCGAAAGCTCCTGCAGTCGCCGGAGGCGAACCGACGTCATAGCGCGGAGGCTCATGCTGACTCTGCCTTCCTCGAGGCTGTTTCCTGATCGGCGGTGACCTGCTCGTCCAGCGCCACCAGAACTGATGTGAACCGAGCCGCGTACTTGCTGATCCACCGGTTGGCAACCTGCTCAATCGGCACGGGATTCAGGTAGTGCCGCTTTATTCGTCCTTGCCGTGCTGTGATCACGAGATTGGCCTCGGCCAGCACTGCGAGATGTTTCATGACACCGAACCGAGTCATGTGCGGAAACCTCTCGCACAGCTCATTGAGCGTCTGTCCGTCCCGGCTGAACAGGTGATCCAGTAGGGCTCGCCTGGTTGGGTCGGCGAGGGCCCGAAAGATATCGCCGCCTTTCTCCTCCACGAATCGATGATATGTGACCATGTAGTCACATATCAACCCCAATAGTTGTCTAGAAGACTGCGGGTCATGAACTCGTTACTGGAGCGGCTCTTCGACGCCTGGACCGATGTTGACGATCTTTCTGAGCTGGAAGAGCGGTTCGCCGACCTCTATACCGATCCGGTACGCGTCAACGGCACAGATACGTCACTGGCAGCTCTGGTGGCCAGAGCGCGATCACTGCATGGAGCGTTCTCCGGCCTGCGGGCCGAGCTGCTGCAGGTTGTTGACGATAGCGACAGCGTCGCCGTCGCCTTCCTCATGCATGGCTGGCACACCGGGCCGTACGAGACCCCATTCGGAATCATCCAGCCAACCGGGTCCAAGGTACAGATCCGCACCATTGACGTCTTGACAATCAGCGACGCCAAGATCTCCGCGATCTGGGTGACTGCGGATGATCTTGGCACGCTACGCCAGCTCGGCTGGCGGCCCTAGCCGCCACCGGATGACCGGCCACGTCATCAGTGGCAGGATCACAGCAAACCGATCGTATGAGGAGCGTTTGTGACCCAGAGCGTTACCCCGACTCCAGCCCCAGATCTCAAGATCATCTCGAGCAGGGTTTTCCGGGGTCCGAACATCTGGCACTACGAACCGGCTATCCAGCTGGTAGTCGACCTGGGAGTGCTGGAGGAGTTCCCAACCAACAAGCTGCCGGACTTCCCCGACGGTCTCGTAGAGCGGCTGCCTGGCCTGATGAACCACAGCTGCAGCCGGGGCCGCCGCGGCGGTTTCGTCGAGCGGCTACACGAGGGAACGTGGGTCGGTCATGTCGCCGAGCATGTGGCACTGCAGCTGCAACAGACCGTCGGCCACGACATGCGCCGGGGCAAGACGCGGCAGGTGAAGGGCGAGCGCGGCCGTTACAACGTGATCTATGCCTACTACGACGAATCCGTCGGGCTTGCCGCAGGCGAATTGGCCGTCCGGTTGATCAACGACCTCATCGTTGAAGATCCAGACTTCGACTTCGACAAGGAGTTGGAAAGCTTTATCATCCGCGGTGAGCGGACCGCCTTCGGGCCGTCCACTCAGGCGATCGTCGAGGAGGCGGTGAGCCGCGACATTCCTTACCTGCGGCTCAACACCGCTTCACTCGTGCAGCTCGGCCAGGGCGTCCATCAGAAGCGCATTCGGGCCACCATGACATCCGAGACGCCCTCGGTCGCAGTAGACATCGCGAGCAACAAGGAGCTCACGCTCTCGCTGCTCTCGGCTGCAGGCCTGCCGGTTCCTCGATCGCAGTCGGTACGCACCGTCGATGATGCGGTCCGGCTGGCAAACCGCATCGGTTACCCCGTGGTCCTGAAACCACTCGATGGCAACCACGGCCGTGGGGTCATGCTCGACCTGCGCAGTGATGCCGATGTCCGCGCCGCGTTCGATATTGCCAAATCGGAGTCGCGAGGCGGATTGATCATTGTCGAGACCTATGTCACCGGGCGTGACTACCGATGTCTGGTGATCGACGGCAAGATCGCCGCCATCGCGGAGCGGGTGCCCGCCCACGTCATCGGTGACGGCGTGCTGACGATCAATGAGCTGGTTGCCGACACCAATACCGATCCCCGCCGCGGCGTTGGCCATGAGAAGGTGCTGACCAGGATCAAGATCGACCAGGCCGCAATTGATCTTGTGGCGGCGCAGGGCTTCAACATGGATGACGTGCCACCAGAGGGCACCATGGTGAAGCTCACGCTGACCGGGAACATGTCCACCGGCGGCATCTCCATCGACCGCACTTTCGAAGCCCATCCGGAGAACATCGAGATTGCCGAAGAGGCCGCGCAGGTCGTCGGCTTGGACATTGCGGGCATCGACTTCATCGCACCTGATATCACCCAGCCGGTACGCGAGACGGGCGGCGCCATCTGCGAGGTGAATGCTGCGCCGGGCTTTCGCATGCATACCCACCCCACGATCGGTGACCCGCAGTACGTGGCGAAGCCCGTCATCGACATGCTGTTCCCGCCGGGCACGCCGAGCCGGATACCGATCGTTGCGGTCACCGGCACAAACGGCAAGACCACGACGGCACGGATGATCGCCCACATCTTCAAGGGCATTGGCAAGAAGGTCGGCATGACATCGACCGATGGCGTGGTAATCGACGAGCGGTTGGTCATCCGCTCGGACGCCTCCGGACCGAGGTCGGCGAAGATGGTGCTGCAGAATCCGCGAGTCGACTTCGCGGTCTTCGAGGTGGCGCGCGGCGGCATCCTGCGCGAAGGCCTGGGTTATGAGCGCAATGACGTCGGGGTAGTGCTCAACGTGCAGGCGGATCATCTGGGGCTGCGCGGAGTGGACACCCTTGAGCAGCTTGCAGATGTCAAAGCGGTCATTGTGGAGGCTGTACCGCGTAATGGTTTCGCCGTACTCAATGCTGACGATCCGCTGGTCAGGGCGATGCGGCGACGTTGCTCTGGCCGGATCGTGTGGTTCAGCATGGCCGAGCCAGGCAGCGAGATCCGCGATTCCGTTGATGATCACTGCCGCCGCGGCGGACGGGCTGTCGTTCTGGAGCACAGTGATCTTGGTGAGATGATCATGGTCAAGGAGGGCCGTCGCTCGATGCAGTTGGCCTGGACCCACCTGCTGCCAGCAACGTTCGGGGGCCGCGCCACGATGAACGTCCAAAACGCCATGGCGGCCGCTGCGGCGGCGTTCGCGGCGAGTGCCTCGCTGCACGACATCCGGCAGGGCTTGCGCACCTTCTCGACCAACTACTACCTCGCTCCCGGCCGCCTCAACGAGGTCAATGTCGAGGGCCGAACCGTCATCGTCGACTATTGCCACAACGTTCCGGGAATGATCATGCTCGGCGATTTCGTTGACAAGACCGGCAATGCCCTGGAAAGCACGAATGATCTAGGCCGAGTGTCGCGGATTGGTGTGATCGCCACCGCTGGTGATCGCCGGAACGATGACATGCACGCACTCGGCCGTGAGGCGGCTCAGCACTTCGATGTCCTGATCGTGCGGGAGGACAAGAATCTCCGCGCTCGAGCACCCGGTGAGGTGGCCGACTTAGTGGCGAGCGGGGCGCGTCAGGCAATTGCGGAGGGGGCGCGCTGCAAGCAGGTCGAGATCGTTTTGGACGAGCTGGCAAGCGTCCGGCATGCGATGTCGCGCTCCAACCCTAGCGACCTCGTCGTGATCTGTGTTGAACAGCACGCAGCAGTGATGGCCTATCTGGAGTCTTACGGTCATTACGCGCAGCCAGGGGCGCGGCCTGAAGACAATGGAGATATCAGCAATGCCGTGGCTGATCCCGATTCGCACTGAGCTGCGAGCGTCGGCGGAACCATAGGCGCGAGCAGCTCAAATCTGCTTGAGCACTTTGGTCCGCAGCGCATCGGCACTGTCCCGTGACGCGCCATGATCGAGCAACCACTGCTCCAGTAGCTCCCGATCTTGGTGGGTCATGATCGCCACCACGTCGCCGTCCCGGGCTTGGCCGACCAGCGAGATCAGGCCGCCCAGCTCGCTGTCGTGCGTAGCTTGGATCTCCATGCCGGCATGCGCCGCACCTTCGGAGATCAATTCGTTGATCTGATCCACGCTTCGGCCGCGCAGGTAGTTCTGTTTGTGGACGATCTCCAGCACATCCGCGCCTAGCGCGGCGATCTCGCCGAGGCGTACGAAGACATCGTCGGCCCGATCACCGGCTGTACCGACACCAAGCAGCAGCCGGCTGTGCTGGGGCCGAATGCCATTCATAATCTCCAGCAGCGCCTCGAGTCCGGCCTCATTGTGGGCCAAGTCGATTACCACGCTGATCGTTCCGCCGGTGATCGGTACGGTCCAGATGTTCATCCTCCCCGGGTTGTACTCGTTCGGATCGAAAGTTCGCAGACCGTCGGCGACCTGCTGAACAGAAAAGCCAAGCGCCAGAGTGGCTGAGGTGACCGCCAGTACGTTCTCCACATTGACCCTGCTCAAGCCGGCCAAAGTCATCGGCACGTTGATCGCCTCGACGACCTGAAGCGGGTCCGCACCCGGTCTGAGGACGCAAACCCAGCCGTCGAGCAGCGTCGTCACTCGGCCTCCCTCATTAAGCACGCTGCGTCCCGACGGTGAGTCGGGGTCCCGAGTGAAGGCCCAAGTCTGAGCTTTGGTGCCAAGTCGCATAGCAAACGTTCGAGGGTCATCGGCGTTCAGCACACACCAGCCGTCCGGCTTGGTGATCTTGGTGATTACCGCCTTCACCTCCGCGAGCTGGTCGAGGGTGTCAATGCCACCCAGTCCGAGATGGTCGGCACTGATATTGGTCACCACGGAGACGTCGTTGTAGGCGACACCGACACCGCGGCGCAGGATGCCGCCGCGTGCCGTCTCGGTGACCGCGAGCTCAACACCTGGATCACGGAGTACCCGGCCGGCTCCACTCGGACCTGAGAAGTCGCCGGCCTCGACCAATTCCCCGTCGATGTAGACCCCATCCGTGCTCGACCAGCCGACCAACTTTCCCGCTCTGCGCGCCACATGGCCGATCATTCGCGCCGTGGTGGTCTTGCCGTTGGTCCCAGTGATCGCTACAACGGGAATCCGCGGCCTGATCAATGTCGGTGCCGAACCGAGCGGAGCGGTGGCAAGTGCAGCGCCCTCAGCGGTAATCATGTCTGCGACTGCCTCTGGGCCAGCGGCGACGGTGTCAAGCACTCGAGCCAGCCCATACGCCAACGCCTCGGCCCGGCCCGCGTTGTGCCAGGGAAATGCCACGACCAGTTCGTATACCGACTGTCCGGTCCGGGTACGCACCGCGAGCCGCGTCACACCTCCAGCGTTAGCGATCCGTCGGACGATCTGAGTAAGCAGTCGTATCGAGAAGCGTTGCCGGAAAACCGTCCCGGCGGCTCCCGGCCGAGGCCTGCCCAAGCCCAGCTCGGTACCAAGATCGCGAGCTGCGGTGTCGGACAGGTCTATGAGTTCGCTGAGATCGAGCGTGAGCTTGGCCGCCGGCCGCGGGAAGTACAGGTTGGGTCCGTCGAGCAGGCGCACTTCGACGAGTGAGCGCGGAGCAGGTGCGCTGACCATCCGGCCCCGTCAGGCACCGGTGGAGTGCAGGCCACCGTCGACGTGGATCATCTCGCCGGTCGTCTTGGGGAAAAAGTCGCTGAGCAGAGCCACTACCGCCCGAGCGGTTGGCGTGATGTCCTTGGGATCCCAGCCCAGCGGCGCTCGTTGCCCCCACACTTCGTTGAAGGCATCCGCGCCACCGATCGCCTTCTTCGCAAGCGTCTCCAACGGACCCGCGGCAACAAGATTGACGCGTATCCCATCAGGTCCCAGGTAGCGCGCTAGATAGCGACAGGTGCTCTCTAGAGCCGCCTTCGCTACACCCATCCAGTCGTAGACCGGCCAGGACACTGTTGCATCGAAGGTCAGACCGACCACCGAGGCCGGCTCAGCTAGCAGAGGCTTGCATGCCATAGTCAATGAGGCCAAGGAGTAGGCCGACACTTGCAGCGCGGTGCCGACATCGGACCACGGCGTACTCAAGAACTTCCCTCCGAGCGCCGTCTCAGGATTAGCGAACGCCAGCGAGTGCACCAGCCCATCGAGATGGTCCAGATGCTCGCCCAGCTGTGCAGCCAGGCCCTCCAAATGATCTTCGTTGGTGACGTCCACTTCCAATAGCAGCGGTACCGGGTCGAGCTTTTTGATCACCCGACCAGTCAGGCTCATGGCTCGGCCGAAGTTGGAGACAACCACCGTTGCTCCCTCCGCCTGAGCGATCTTGGCGACATGAAAGCCAATGGAGGTGTCCAGGGTGACGCCGGCAACAAGGATGCTCTTGCCCTCGAGAATGCCCACAAATGATCCCTTCTACCGGTGCTGTTGTGAAAGGTTTCCGTCGTCAGTCAGTGGCCCATGCCAAGGCCGCCGTCGACTGCGATTACTGCACCGGTGATGTAGCTGGCCGCGTCGCTGGCGAGGAACTCGATGGTCCCTGCAACGTCCTCAACCGAGCCGAACCGGCCAAGCGGGATCTGCTCGGCATACTTCTTGATCAGATCGTCGCTCAGCTCCGCGGTCATATCGGTCTCGATGAAGCCCGGAGCGACCACATTGGCGGTAATGCCGCGTGATCCCAGCTCGCGCGCCAGGGAGCGCGCCATTCCGACCAGACCCGACTTCGAAGCCGCGTAGTTCACCTGTCCGGCGGAGCCCATCATGCCGACTACTGAGGAGACGAACACGATCCGTCCGAACTTTCCGCGGATCATCGGTCGCGCGGCCCGCCGCGCCACCCGAAAGGCACCGCTGAGATTGGTGGCAATCACCTGATCCCAGTCCTCATCCGACATCCGCATGAGCAAGGTGTCCCGGGTGATTCCGGCGTTCGCAATCAGCACTTCGACGGCTCCCAGGCTCGACTCGACTTGAGCAAACGCTGCCTCCACCTGGACCGGATCGGTCACATCGCACTGCACGCCGAGTACGTCGGCGGGTACCTCGCCGCTGCGGTAGGTAGCGGCCACCCGATGCCCAGCTTTGGCCAGCCGAAGAGCAATTCCGTGGCCGATTCCCTTGCTGCCACCGGTCACCAGAACAACGCGCGATGGATTCACGGGGGTCACGCTATCGAGTACTCCAGATCGTCGGAGAGCAGGCGTAGGCTGACGTGGTGACCGATGGCGAGGCGGGTGCGAAGACACCCATCACCGCCGAGCCGGGCCGCCGAGGCTCGGCCCCGCTGATCACCGATGCTCGCATCGCGACCAGCGATGAGATGTCGGCCCGGATCCGCCAGTACACCATCACCATGAGCATCCGGGCAGCCTGTTTTCTTAGCATGATCTTTGTGCACGGCACCCTCCGGTGGATCCTGTTCGCGGGCGCGGTGGTATTGCCGTTGGTCGCAGTCATGGCCGCAAACCAAGTCAACCAGCGTTTCCGCCGGCGCAAGCTGACCCACGATATGCCAAGCGACCGCCCGGAACTGACAACCGGTTACGGTGACGGGGCGAATGATGAAGTCATCGAAGAGGAGGACATCAGTCAACAGCGGCCGAACGAACGCGTCGCGTAGCGGCGTCGATCCGCTTCCCGAAGGGCCCGATGATTTAGTGTGCTCGGCTCGGGGCTGTCAGCAACCTGCTGCATACGACCTGCAGTGGAACAATCCGAGAATCCATACCACCGACCGGCGCAAGCATTGGCTCGCCTGCGATGATCACCACGAGTCCCTGGCGCAATTCCTCGCGGCTCGCGGGTTCCTGAAAGAGGTGCTCCCTCTCTAGCCGCCTATGGCGGACATAGGCCGGTCCGGTTGCAGGAAGCTTGGGTCGTTGATGCCATGGCCGGGCTTTTTACCGGCGACCGCAGCAACCCACCTTGCGGCAAGCTCTGCGTCGCTCGCACCGCTGCGCAACGGCGTACGCAGGTCGGACTCGGTGCGGGCGAAGAGGCAGTTGCGGATTTGGCCGTCGGCAGTAAGCCGAACACGGTCGCAGGCGCCGCAGAACGGTTGGGTCACCGAGGCGATGATGCCGACCGAGTAATCGGTTCCGGCGACGCGGAACAGCTCGGCCGGTGCACTCCCCCGGGCCCGGGCATCCTCGGGGTCCTCGACCAGCTCAACGTGCTGGCCAAGATGCTCCTTGATCTCCGCCGCGGTGATCATTTCGTCGCGCTTCCAGCCGTGTTGCGGATCCAGTGGCATCTGCTCGATGAACCGCAGCTGCACCTGCTCTGCCATTGCCCATTGCAGCAGATCGAACGCTTCATGATCATTGATAGCACGCAGTAACACAGTGTTGATCTTGACGGGCTGTAGGCCCGCCTCACGTGCCGCCGTGATTCCGGCGAGCACATCGGGCAGTCGACGCCGCCTGCTGATCTTGGCAAAGGTGTCCGGATCGAGAGTGTCGAGCGAGACGTTGATCCGCCTCAGGCCCGCCGCGGCCAGTTTGTCGGCGCGGGCGGCCAGACCGATCCCGTTTGTGGTCAGAGCAATCTCTGGCGTTGGCGAGAGGGCTGCAATATCGGCGACCAGAAGCTCAAGATTCTTGCGGAGCAGCGGTTCGCCACCGGTCAGGCGTACGGTCGTGATGCCCAGCCGCTCGACACCGATGGTGATCAAGCGCACAATCTCGTCGTCAGTCAAAACGTCGGCGCCCGGGAGCCAATCCAATCCTTCCGGCGGCATGCAATAGGCACACCGCAGGTTGCAGCGATCGGTCAACGACACCCGCAGATCAGTTGCCACTCTGCCGTAGGCATCCGCAAGCACGAGTTGATCACGCTCTGTTGTTTCCGCACGCGCGGAAAACGTGGATCGTAGCCGGGGGAACGGCAGCAGCGTGGTCATTCCTGAAGTCTAATTTGGCCGTCTCGCGACCAGGTGATCCGCTCAGGATGCGTGTAGACGTTCATGGTTTCGCCGCGGACGAATCCAACGAGAGTCAGCCCAGCCGCCTCAGCGAGCTCTGCCGCCAGCGAGCTGGGAGCAGACACTGCCGCAAGCATTGGGATGCCTGCCAGAACCGCCTTCTGGGTCAGCTCAAACGACGCCCGTCCCGAAACGGCCAAGATCACCTGGCGCAACGGGAGCAGTTGTTCTCGAATCGCCCAACCGATGACCTTGTCCACTGCGTTGTGGCGGCCGACATCCTCCCGAACACAGACCATTTCCGAGTCCAGACCCAACAGTCCTGCGGCATGCAGTCCGCCCGTCTGATCGAACGCGCGCTGCTGCTGCCGCAGCCGTATCGGTGCCATCAGCACCAGCTCAGCAGGGATGCGTGCGTTCGTGGCCACTCCATATGGCGACTCGCGGAGGACCTGTTCGATCGTCGTCGTGCCACATATGCCGCATGCGGCACTCATCACAACATTGCGCCGAACCACCGCCGGGGCGGGGACGTGCGGGGCAAGGGTGACGTCCAACACGTTGTATGTGTTGACCCCGTCTGGACCAGACCCCGCGCAGTAGCGGGCGAGCACAATGTCGGAGCGCTCGCTGATGATGCCCTCGCTGTAGAGCAGCCCATGCGCAAGATCGATGTCGTTGCCGGGCGTACGCATGGTCACCAAGTACGGCTCACCGTTCAGGCGGATCTCCAGCGGCTCCTCGACCGCCAAGGTGTCGCTGCGCCGGATCGTCCCCTCGGCTCCTACCCGCAGCACCGCATGGCGACGGGTTACTCGTCCCATGACATCATCTTGGCCCATACGATCAACAGGGCTACACAATTTGCCCTCTCAGGAGCATCCGAGCTATGGAACTCAAGCAATGGTTGACCACCCTATCCAGCGAGCTTCAAACCAGCGACGTCACCATGGATGAAGATGCAGTCCATATCCTTCTGGACCTGGCGCGAGACTCCGCACATGAGATAGAACGGGTGGCCGCGCCGCTAACGACCTTCGTTGTCGGGGTCGCCGTTGGGCGAGGTGCCACGCTGGGCAGCGCCGCCGCCACCGCAACCGCGCTGCTGATGAACGCCAATAACGTTGGCGAGACCTCCGACTAGCCTGGCTCCGTGCGCCGCTTGTGGCTCCGCTGGGCACTGCTGATCATGTTCGTCGCAGTGCTCGGTGTCATCTTCGTCAACTTAGGTGAGTGGCAGCTCGACCGGTTGGCTCAGCGCAAGGAGCGCAACGCTACAACCATCGCCAACGAGCAGAAACCGGTTCAGCCGTACGAACAAGTGTTCACTCATCCCATCACCGATGCTGATCAATGGCGGCGTGTCGAGGCGCGCGGAACGTTCGACGCAGAACATCAGTTTGTGTTGCGTTATCGCAGCAATGGTGATGCCGATGGCTACGAGATCGTGACACCGCTCCGCACAGCCACTGGCGCCGTGCTGGTGGATCGCGGTTTTATCCGGCTGGAACGCGGCGCTCGGATTCCGGCAGTAGCTCCAATCCCACCAACCGGCGAAGTGACGGTTGTCGGACACGTACGCCGCGACGAGAAGGGTCGGCGAGCCGCCATCACGCCGGTGGACAATCAGATGCGCCTGATCAACTCCAAGGCCATCGCAGCCACGCTGCCGTATCCAATTACTTCGGGCTATATCGGGCTGCTTACGGTGCAGCCGGAGCAGCAAGGGGGCCTTCAGCCGATCCACCTGCCTGACCTCTCCGAAGGTCCACATTTCTGGTATGCGGTGCAGTGGTTTATGTTCACCGCGGTCGCCGTGGCGGGCATCGTGGTGTTCATCCGGAGTGATCTGCGGGCCAGACGCGAGGAGCGCGAGGACGCCGCCGAAGCTCGCGTAACGGTGTAAAGGAGTCTGATCATGGATCTCGGGCTGGCTGACCGTGCGTTCGTGGTTACGGCTGCCAGCAGCGGTCTTGGCCGCGCCGCGGCCGAGCAGCTCGTCGCAGAGGGCGCCCGCGTCGTACTCGTGGCTCGGCGAGCAGAGATGCTGGCCGAAGCCGTAAGCCGGATGGGGCCGGACCGGGCCGTTGCGCTCGCTGCTGACCTGACCGACGCCAACACGGCCGAGACGGCCTGCGCGCTGGCGCTAGACGCTTTCGGCCGGCTGGATGGCGCGTTGATCAGTGTTGGTGGCCCAGCGGCCGGATCAGTGCTGGGCACTAGCGAGGAGCAATGGCGCAGCGCCTTCGACTCCGTTTTCTTGGCGGCGTTGCGGGTCAGCAGGGCCGTCGTGAGGCACGGCACAGCAAATGATCTCTGCATCGCCTGGGTGCTGTCGATCTCGGCGAAGATGCCGATATCCGGACTTGCTACATCGAACGGTCTGCGCCCCGGGCTCGCCATGCTTGTCAAGCAGCTCGCCGACGAACTCGGCCCTCAGGGCACGCGCATCATCGGCTTGTTGCCCGGCTCCATCGAAACCGAACGGGTCCAGTACCTTGACTCGCTCAAGGACGATCCGGCGGCGGCGCGGGCCAGCGCTGAGGCGGCGATTCCGTTGCGCCGGTATGGCCGACCCGAGGAATTCGGCCGGGTCGCGGCGTTCGTGCTCTCGCCCGCCGCGTCTTATCTGACCGGCTCGGTGATCCCGGTCGAGGGCGGCGCCCAACGCGGACTTTGATCAAATTGCGTCCGGTAGAGCTCCGCATACAGCCCGCCCTCGCGCAGCAGCTCCTCATGCCGACCGCGCTGCACGATCCGGCCATGATCAACGACGATGATCAAGTCGGCGTTGCGAACCGTCGACAACCGGTGCGCGATGACGATGCTGGTGCGGCCCTCCATGGCAAGATCAAGTGCTTGCTGCACGGCGACTTCGGATTCTGAATCCAGGTGGGCAGTGGCCTCGTCGAGGACGACAATTGGCGGTGCCTTAAGGAGTAGCCGGGCGATGGCAAGGCGCTGCCGCTCCCCACCCGACAACCGATAGCCGCGCTCGCCTACCACCGTGTCTAGGCCGTCAGGCAAGCTCTCGACTAGCGTCTTGAGCTGTGCCGCCTCGAGCGCCTCCCACACCTCCGCGTCGGTGACGTCAGGCTTGGCGTACTGCAAGTTTGCGCGGATCGTGTCGTGGAACATATGCGCGTCCTGCGTAACGTAGCCGACCTTGGCGCGCAACGACTGCTGCGTGAGCTTCCTGACATCTGTGCCGGCCACTGAGACCGTTCCGGACGTGGCGTCGTAAAGCCGTGCAATCAAGTGGGTGATCGTGGTCTTCCCGCCGCCGGAACGGCCGACGAGTGCCACCGTTTGGCCGGCCGGGGCATCGAAGGTCACCTCATGCAGCACCTCCCCGCTGGGCCGTTGATCAAGTGAGGCAATCGACTCCAGGCTTGCCAATGACACCTCATTGGCGGTCGGGTAGCTGAACGAGACATGATCAAAGCTCACCGAGGCGGGGCCCTTGACTGGCTCGGCGTCCTCGGCGTCGCGGATCATCGGCACCAGGTCGAGAACTTCGAAGACTCGGTCGAAGCTGACAAGGGCGTTCATGACGTCGATACGCAGATTGGTGAGCTGGGTGAGCGGCCCGTACAGCTGAGCCAACAGCCCAGCCAAGGCTGTCAGCGTGCCTACGGTCAGAACGCCGTCAATGGCCAGCGATCCACCCACGCCATACACCAGTGCTGTGGCCAATGCCGCGACCAGGCCCAACGAGGTAAAGAAGAACCGCCCGTTCATGGCGATCTTGACCGAGACGTCGCGTACGGCTCGGGCACGTTCTGCAAACCGGTCGTGCTCCTCAAGAACCCGACCGAATAGCTTGACCAGCAGCGCGCCGCTGACGCTGAACCGCTCGGTCATAGTGGCGGACATGTCGCCGTTGAGTTGCATCTGAGTACGCGTCAGATCAGCAAGCTTGCGGCCGACGATCTTGGCCGGGATCAGGAAGATCGGCAACATGATCAGAGCAGCAAGGGTGAGCTGCCAACTCAGGACGATCATGGCTGCTAGTACGAGCACCAGGCTGATCAAGTTAGACAGGACCGTCGACAAGGTGGATGTGAACGCCTGCTGCGCTCCGATCACATCTGAGTTGAGTCGCGATACCAGCTTTCCGGTCTGGGTTCTGGTGTAGAAGGCAATCGGCATCTGGACCACATGATCGAAGACCTGTGTTCGCATGTCGAAGATCAAGCCCTCGCCGATCGTTGAGGAAAACCAGCGCTGAACCAGGTTGAGCACCGCCTGCAACACAGCCAGGCCAGCAACTGTCGCGCTCAGGATGATCACGATCTGTCGATCGCCCTGCAAAATGCCCTTGTCGATGATCTCTTTGAAAAGCAGCGGCGGCGTAACACTGAGAGCCGACATCAGCACTACCGTTATGACAAAAATGGTGATCAGGAGCCGATACGGCTTCGCGAAGCGCAGGATGCGCCAGACAACACCGGGACTGAGCTGATGTTGGGCAATGTCAGGATCCTGCGACATGCGCCGCATCATCATGTACATCGAC
>Ga0307318_10000455_pt1 | contig 13298 bp, 10 predicted proteins | sample ER_DNA_367_FD_194500 | JGI IMG/M metagenome (GOLD analysis project Ga0307318, IMG submission 194500) | Bulk soil microbial communities from the East River watershed near Crested Butte, Colorado, United States - ER_DNA_367 | ecosystem: Environmental > Terrestrial > Soil > Floodplain | place...
GCTCGGGTTCAACGGGCTGACGCTGCGCGTCTACGGGCTCGTGCGGTACGTCGTTGTCATCAGTGGCGTCGCGGCGGCCGTCAACGTCGCGCTGAACCTCGTGCTCATCCCGTTGCACGGCGCGATCGGAGCCGGGATCGCCACAGCGGTGACCATGATCGCTCACAACGTCCTCAAGCAAGCGGGGCTGCGCCGCGGGACCGGGATCAGCGTGTTCGACTGGCGCCACAGCCGTGTCTACGTCGTGATCGCGATCGCGACCGCCGCGCTGCTCGCCGCGCAGTGGGCGCTCTCGCCCGGGCCCGTCCTGGCGCTGGCGCTGGTGGCAGTGGCGTCCGGTGGGGTGCTCGGCCTCACAAGGCGCTCGCTGGCCATCGGAGACATGTTCCCCGAGCTGGTGCGCGTCCCGATCCTCGGCCGCCTCGTAACGTGACGCGCGCGACCCCCCGAAGGTCGAGTTCTGAGGGCTGGACTGTGCGCGCCCGCCAAGCCGTTCTAGGTTGACGCCATGACCGCCCCGGCGCACGAGCGCGCGCCGGCGCGCACGCCGGCCTGGTGGGTGTTCTGGGCCTCGCTCGCCTCCGTCGGCTACGCGTACGTCGGCTTCCCGGTGATCGCCGTGCTTCGCGGCCTGCTGAGGCGCGAGGAACGCTATGACGACGCCGCCACGCCAACGGTGAGTGTCGTGATCTCGGCGCACAACGAGGGCGCCGTCATCTCCCGCAAGCTCGAGAACGTCCTTGCGCTCGACTACCCGCGCGACCGCCTGGCGGTCGTGGTCGCCAGCGACGGTTCGACGGACGACACCGCGGCCCGCGTGCTAGCCGCCGGTTCCGACCGCGTTCGCCTCCTCGACCTGCCGCGCCGCGGCAAGGGTCCGACGCTCAATGATGCCGTCGCCGCGAGCCCGGGTGAGATACTCGTCTTCACCGACGCCGATGTCGTGACGCCACCGGACGCGATGCGGCAGCTCGTCGCGCCGTTCGCGGATCCGCGGGTCGGCGCGGTGGCCGCGGAGAAGCGCGATCGCGATCACGGCGGCACGGGCGCGGCGCGCGCGTCGTGGCGAGCGCGGCGCACGGTGCGGCGGATGCTGAGCCGCCTTGGCAGCGTGTCGGGGGCGCAGGGCCATCTCTACGCGCTGCGCCGCGAGCTCTATCGCCCGCTGCCGCCCGACGTCGTCGACGACTTCGCCATCCCGGCCCGGGCTCTGGTCGCCGGCCGGCGGCTGGTCTACGCACCCGGCGCCGTCGTCTCGCCGCTTCCCGGGGCGTTTGCCGCCGATGCCTCGCGCACCGTGCAGTTCCGGCGGCGGGTTCGCCTGACCGCGCTGTGGCTGCGGGCGGTGTGGGGAGTCCGTGAGCTGCTCAACCCACTGCGTCACGGGTTCTTCGCCTTCCAGCTGCTGTCGCACAAGCTGTTGCGTCGGCTGCTGTTCGTCCCGCTGATCGCGCTCGTGCCCGCGAGCGCGGCGCTGCGCCACCGGGGCCGCTTCTATGGCGCCGCGATGGTCGCCCAGCTCGCGTTCCACGGCGTCGCGCTGGTCGTTGCCGCCCTGCCTCGTCGCCGCAGCCGGGCCTGGCGGGTCCTGCGGGCGCCCTATCGGTTCGACGTGCCGCACGCCGCCGCGGCGGTGGCCCTCGGCCGGCTCGCCCGCGGCCGCGGCGCCGACGACACCGCGTGGAAGCCGCAACGGGCACGAGGAGCGCCATGACCTGCGGCGGACGGTCGCGGCGCACCGTATGCGCGGTGCTCGTCCTCGGAGCGCTCGGGGCGCCGCTCGTCGCGTCAGCGGCAGGGGGCGCACGATCCTCGGCCGCGGACCGCGGGGCGCTCAGGATCCTCGGCCCCGAGCGCCAGCGCATCGCGGTCGACGACAAAGGATGCGGCACGCTGCAGGGTCTGGTCGTCCGCCGGGGCAAGACCCGCGGAGCCATCGTCGTTCGCGTGCGGTCCGCGCGCGGGCGCGCCGGGATCGCACCACGCGTCGTGAGGGTGCGCCCAGGGCGCGCATTCCGGATCCGTGTGCAGCTGAACGCGACCTCGCACGCCCTCTTGCGGCGTGACGGCGTGCTGCTGCGCAAGCTCCACGTCGTCGCGGACCCGCGCCGAGGCCCGTCGGCGTCGCGCCTGCTTCGCATCCGGTTCGACCTGCGCCGCCTCGCGCCGCGTCCGGGGGCCGCCCTCTGCTGCGGCGTGCCGCCGTCGGCCCGCTTGCGCTATCGGAACATCGTCCCGGGCGTGAGCCAGCAGGGGATGGCGATGTTCACCGATCCGTGCTTCCGGGCGTTCGGCATCCCCACGGCGCGCCTCGTCGCGCCGTGGAACGCGATCGACACCGAGGCAGCATCGCTCGACGCGTGGCTCGGAGCCGCCGCGGCGGCGGGCGTGGAGCCTCTCGTGGCCTTCAACCGCGCGCGCGTCAGCCGGTGCCCCCACGATCCGTGCGAGCTCCCGGACGTCGCCGCCTACGAGGCGGCGGTCGGCCGGTTCCTCGCGCGCTACCCCTGGGTGCACGTCATCACGCCGTGGAACGAGCCGAACCACCAGTCCGAGCCGACGTTCCGCGACCCGGAGGCGGCGGCGGCGTACTACGGCGCGGTCCGCCGGGCCTGTCCGGCGTGCACGATCGTCGCCGGCGACGTGCTCGACACGCGCAACATGGTGCCCTGGCTGGGCGCGTACCACGCCGCGCTGTCCGAGGAGCCCAAGGTCTGGGGGCTGCACAACTACCACGACACGACGCACCACGTCGCCGACGGCCTGGAGAGCCTCCTGCACGCAGTCGCAGGCCAAGTGTGGCTCACCGAAACCGGCGGCATCGTCGAGCTGCGCAACGGCAGAGGACGCGTGACGCACCCCTACGACGAGCAGCGGGCGGCCAACGGCGTGGGGTACGCGTTCGCGCTCGCCCGTGCCCATGCCGCGCGCGTTCGCCGCGTCTACATCTACAACTGGCAGGATGACCCGAACGGGTACTTCACGTCGGGCCTCCTCGCCGCGTCCGGACGGGCGCGTCCGGCCTTCTTCGTGTTCGCCGACGAGTTGGCACGGCTCGCCGCGCAGCGGGCCAGACGGTGACCGTCATCACTGCACCGGATGCCTCGATCGTCGTCCCCGTCAACGCACAGGGCGATCTCGAGAACGTCCTCACGCTCCTCGACGATCTCGGACGCTACGCGGGGCCGCACGAGTTCGAGACCGTGCTGGTCGTCAACAACTTCGCGCAGGAGCGCCGACCGCCGGAGATCGCGGCGCTCGAAGCGCTGGACGGCGTTCGCGTCCTGGCCGTCCCGAGTGTGCGCGAACCCGGCGTGGCGGTCGCCTTGTCCGCGCGGATCGCCGGCATGCGCGAGGCGGCGACGCCGTATGCGATCCATCTCGACGCGGACTGCCGCGTGCCCGATCCGACGTCCCTCCTCGACTGGTACGTGCACCGGCTGCACTGCGGCGACGGCGTGGCCTACACGCGCGTGCGTTACCACAGCGTCCGCCGGCGTCCGTCGATCTACGCGCGGATTGCGATCCACCACGCCGCGCGCTGGAGCAAACGCGTGCTGCTGGGCATCCCTACGACGCGCGGCGGCAGCTACGCGGTCCATGTCCCCATGCTCCTGCGGCTCGACGCCGAGGGTCTCCTGGCCGACGAGATGAACGTCGGCCCGGCCGCGAGGAGCCGCGGTGCGCGCGTCGTCTACTCGGGCGACCGGCGGATGGTCGTGCGGACATCGGGGCGGATGTTCGCTGGGGGGTGGTGGAAGCTCTGGCGCTACCTCCGCTATCGGCTGCGCTACAACCTTCGCGTGCTCCCGGTGCGCCCCGGGGTCGCCGCGCGCACCGGACGCGAGCGCGACCCGGTACGGGTCTACCGGGCGAACCGGCCGGTCCGATGAAGCACCCGGCAGTGTTCGCCACGCTCGCGTTCGTGGTCGGCTTCTACCTGAACGTGCCCGTCGTCTTGACCGGCGCGGCAGGGCTGCCGACCGGGAGCGCCTCGGCGTTCGCGTTGCTGCTCGCGGTGCCGGTCGTACTGGCGGTCGTGGTCGGCCGCCAACCGCTCGTGGTCACGCCCGCACTCGCGCTGATGATCGCGTGGCTGGTCGTGCTCGTCATCTCCTCGGTCGCGGCCGGCGCCGATGGCGGCGATGCCGGCCCGGCGGCGATGACGACGTTCCTCACCGAAGGGCTTCTCCTGTATGTCCTCGTCGTCAACGCCGTGCGGTCGCCCGCGATGATGCGGTGGGTCATCTGGGGGTTGCTGATCGCCGGCGGCACCATGGGGGCGATCTCCGTGTGGCAGGAGGCAACGCACGCCTACCATCAGACACTGCTCGGGTTCGCACAGGTCAACGACGCGGCCTTCAAGGTGGCGGACACGGTCAACGGCAAGGTGCTTCGTCCCCGCCTCTCCGGACCGATCGGCGAGCAAAACCGCTACGGGCAGATCCTGCTCGTCCTCGTGCCGCTCGCCGTCTCGCGGATTCGCGTTGAGCGGCGCCTTGCGCTGCGGTCGCTCGCCGCGGCCCTGACCGTGCTGATCCTCGCCGGCATCGTGCTGTCGTTCTCGCGCGGGGCGGCTGTCGCGCTCGCCGTGGTCGCCGTCGCGATGGTTGTCATTGGCTTCGTACGCCTGCGCTACTTCCTCGCCACCGCGCTCGCGCTCGCCGTCCTCGTGATCTCCGTCGTGCCCGATTACGCGGTGCGCGTCCGCTCGCTGAGCGCCGCGGACACAGCCACCGCCGTGGATAGCCGCGCCGACGCCTCGATCCGCGGCCGAGCCACGGAGAACCTCGCGGCCTTCGCGACGTTCCGCGACCACCCGGTCCTTGGCGCGGGCCCCGGCGGATTCTTCCGGCGCTACTCCCAGGAAGAGGCGAACAAGCTCGGCCTGCGGTTCCTTGGCAAGAACCGCCGCGCGCACAACATGTACCTGGAGATCGCGGCCGACACCGGGATCGTCGGCCTCGTTGCGTTCCTCGCCATCGTCGCCGTCACGCTCGCGCAGCTGTGGCGCGTCGCGCGCGCGTGGGCCGCGCTGGGGCGCGAGGACCTCGTCGTGCTCGCCCAGGCCTTCCTTCTCGCCCTCCTGGCGTACCTGGCGAGCGCCGCCTTCCTCCAGCTGTCCTACCAGCGCTACTTCTGGTTCCTCCTCGCCCTCGCAAACGCGACCGTCTGGATGCTTCGGCGCGAGGCCGCCAGGCCTGTGGGCGAGCCGCAGCCTTCCGCGGCAGCCCGCGAGGCGCCACGCCCGCCGGTGCCGCCCGCGCGCGACGTCCGCGTCCCGGTCGCGACCATCGCTCGGCCCTGAGCAATCAGCCCGCGGGCCCGGCGCCCCAAGTCGCGTGCGTCCAGTCGGTGTAGCCGACCGTCCGCCCGGCCCCCGTCGGGAGGTCAACCGGGAAGCGGGTCTCGTAGGCGACGTTCACGAGCTGGATGATCTCGTTGGACCGCCGTTCCTGGAACCAGCTCCCGCTCCCGGTGGAGAGCTGCAGGTCGCGCAGGTAGCCGACCGCCCGCAGCACGGCCCGGTCGGCCACCGCGAACGCCGGATACCCGGCACGGTGCAGGATCACGGCGGCCGGGACGACTCCCTCGAGCGCCACCCAGGGGTACTGGGTCGTGCCCGGAGGCCACGCGAGGTCGCCGCCGCGCGCCATGTCGTTGATGATGGCGCCGCCCACCGCCACCACCTGTCCGGCGCCCGGTCGCCCCGGAGGGACCTGCTTCGCCGCACCGGCCGGGTTCACCGCGCAGGGATGCTGGTCGTCGTATGCCCAGCCCGCCTTCACGCCACGGTGCAGGTCGATGCGTTCCCGGTCGGGCGCCGACGGGTCGCAGAGGTACGTCCGAAACGCGTCCCATGCCCGCTCCAGCGCCGCGCGGTCGCCGAGGTAGGCGGCAACCGCGGCGTACGCCGCGCCCTCCTGCGCGCTCGCGTTGCTGCCCGACGCGAATGGGATGAACGGGATGGGCTCGCCCGTGTTGTTGTCGGCGAGCCGCTCGGTCTCGAAGCCCCGGATCCATGTCTCGACGCGCGTGCCGGCACTCTCGGGATCGCCATCGGCGCGGAGGCCCATGACGTCGGCCGCGATGACGTACGCCGTGAGGTTGCGTCCGACTGCCAGCCAGCGCCCGCCGCGCTCGGTCCCAATCGGCGAGACGACGCCCGCCCGGGCCTTGTCGCACAGCTCCGGGCTGTTCGTCCGGGCGCACACCAGCGCGGCAGCGAGGGTGGCCACGTCGTGCCCCGAATCCTGGTCGGCCACGTCCGCCGTGCCGGGATCGGCTTCGGCGTCGGCGAGGAGGCGGTCCCAAGACGCTCCGGTCGTTGGCAGGTGCCGCAGCGTGGCAGGGCTGATCCAGATCCCGTTGCGCGGCGCGGGCGCGGTCTGCGGCGCCGGGCGCTCGACCATCGCTGGTCGAGGCTGGGGCGTAGTGGCCGGGCGCAGACCGGCGCACCCGGTCAGTGCGACGACGGCGACGAGGATCGATGCGCGCCCGCGTCCCATCGAGCAGCAAGCGTAATCCGCGCGCTCGCCGGTTCACAGCAGGCCTGGACCAGGCCTGGACGATCGTCGAGCGCAACCTCCGCCTGAGGCGTCAAGACTATGCGGTCGCGGGGGCGAAAATCGGCGCGCGCGCGCGTAGCGTGGGCGGCCATGACCCGGTTCGCACCCGGCATTTGGCGACGCGCGTGGATCGTCGCGCTCGCCACCGCGGGCGCCGCGCTCGCGGCCCATGTCGCTGTGGCCGACCACCCGGGGGTCCACGAGGCGAAGGCGGTGCTGCTCGTCGGCCCGCTCAAGGCCGGGATCGACACCTTGCGCGCGTCGGGCCCGCTCGCCGAGACCTATGCCGAGCTCGCCGGGAGCCGCCCGGTGCTCGCCGCGACAGATCGCCGGCTACACGAGCGCGGCGCGGCGAGTCGCATCTCGACGAGTGCCAACCAGACGACGCGTCTGTTGACCGTGGAGGCCCGTGACGCCGACGCCGCGCGTGCCGCCCGGATCGCGAATGCGCACGCCGCCACGCTCCTCGCGCTTGCCGCGCGCCGCGCATCGGGAGCGATCCCATCGGGCCGGCTGCAGGTCATCGACCCCGCGGTGCCGAGCCGGTCGGCGGTGGGACCCGATGCGACCACGCTCACGATCCTCGCCGGCCTCGTCGGCTTCGGAGTCGCGCTCGCGCTCGTCGCGCTGGCCGAAAGCTCGCGCACCACGATCCGCGACGGGAGCGAGCTGGAGGCGGTCGCCGGCGTGCCGTGCCTCGCGAGCGTGGGGCGAGCCGCGCTTCGGCGGCGCCAAACGCCGGTTGTGCAGCACGCGCCGCACTCACGCGCCGCAGACGAGTACCGGCTGCTCGCCGCCAAGCTGGACGCGCTCGGCGCGCGCAGCCTCGCGGTCGTCTCCGTCGACGGCGCCAAGGGCAGCCTCGTCGCGGACAACCTGGTGGGCGCGCTGCGCGCCCGCGGGGCGAGGGTCGCCGTGGTTGATCCGGACGACGGCGCCAGCGACCGAGATCAGCGGCTGAGCGATCGCGGCTCGGAAGGAGCGCGCTCGGTGCTGGCGCGGCTGCTCGCCGAATCGGATGTTGTTGTGCTGCATGCGGCGGGCGGCGCGGGATCCCCGACCGGCCTCGCCTGGGCAGGCGTCGCCGAGGCGACGCTGCTCGCGGTTCAGCGGCAGCGGACGCCGCGTCGTGACGTGACGAGCGCGGTCCAGAACCTTCGCCTGGTTCAGGCGCGGCTTGCCGGCGCCGTCCTGACCGCGCGATCGCGCAGGAGCTGATGGCCGTTCGCGAGCGCCTCGTCCTCGAGGGCACGCTCGCCACGTCGTTCGTCCCGGGCACGAACCGCCGGGGCGGGCTTCCCGAGGTCTCGTGGACGCTCCTCCTCGACCGCCTCGAGCTGGGGCACGTCACCTGCCTCGGCCAGCCCCGCCGGCGGACGCTGCGAGCGCTCCAGCGGCGCGCGCGCGCCGTCACGATCGTGACTGCAGACGGTCCGGCGTGCCACCGGGCCCGGCGCCGGCTCGAGCGGGCCGGGTTGGGCAGCGTCGGGGTCGTCTCCATCGCCCGCGTCGGCGACCTCCCCCAGGCGGACCTCGCCGTCGTGCTGGGCCGGTGGTGGCTACGGCGGGCCGCGGCCGACCACGGATTGGCGGCGCTGTTGTCGGCCAGTGGCGCGGTGTACGCCGAGGGCGGCCAGCCGGGACGAGCGGAGGGACTGCCGCTTCCGGCGTCTCGGCCCGTGGTCCGCCTATGGCTCTGGGTCGTCGAAGGCGACGTCCGGCTCGCCGCGGGCCTGGACGACGACGCGGCCGTCGCGTTCCTGCGGCGTCCGCCCGCGGCACAGCCGATCGCGCGGTTCCGGCCGCGGCCCCGCGAGCTGGGGCGGCGCGTCCGCCCGCACCGGCGGGTTGGTGAGCGGATCGGCGTCCTGAGCGTCGCGACGCGACCCGTGGGGGGCCCGGGCGCCCCGGTCCCCGGTTACATTCGGGCGATCGCGGCGGCGGCGGGAGAGCCGCTCGACGGCTGTCGCGTTGCGTTGGCGGCGCCCGGCGATTACCCGTCGCGCAAGGCGATCCTCGCGGTGTTCCCGCCGGGTGGCTCGGAGCCCCGGTACATCGTCAAGATCGCGCGCGACCCGGTGTTCAACGGTCGGCTCGAGAACGAGGACCGCGCGTTGCGGGCGCTCGCCGCGGCAGGCATCGGGGACGCGGCGACCGTGCCGCGCGCGTCGTTCTTCGGGCACGACGGCGGTCTCGCGGTGCTCGCCCAGACCGCGATCTCCGGCGTGCCATTCCGCCAAGTCGCCCGCGGCACGCACGACTGTCCCTCTGCGCGCGCGGCGATCGCGTGGCTGATGGAGCTCGGCGCCCGCACGGCGGATCGGACGATCGCCGAGCCTGGGCAGGCCGCGGCCGCGCTGCGCGTCCTGCTCCACCGCTTCGTTCGCCTCTACCGGCCGAGCGTCGCGGAGCAGGAGCTGCTGGCCGAGCAGATCGACGCGATCGCCGCGAGCCGGCGGCCGTTCCCGCTCGTGTTCCAGCACGGCGATCCCGGTGTCTGGAACCTCCTGATCACGCCGGAGGGGCGCCCGGCCTTCCTGGACTGGGAGGCGGCAGAGCAACGTGGGATGCCGCTGTGGGACCTGTTCTACGCGGAGCGCAGCGTCGGGATCGGGGTCGCGCGGGCGATGGGCACCCGCAGCTCGCTCGACGCCTTCGCGGAGCACTACCTCGCAGACGGTCCTCTGAGCCGCGTGCTCGCCGACGACGTCGGGCGGTACTGCAGGCAGATCGACCTGGACGCCGCTCTCGTCGGGCCCCTGTTCTTCACGTGCTGGATGCACCGGGCGCTGAAGGAGGCGGCGCGCCTGGAGCCCCACCGCCTCGCAAACGGCCGCTACGCGCGGCTCCTGCGGCTGTGCCTGCAGCGCCGGGACGCGCCCGGACTCATGCGGCTGTGCGGCGCCGCCGCCGGCTGAGCGAGAACCGCTTGCACGCCCAGCGGGACTGGTATGCGGCCCAGATCGCCCCGGTGACGTCGCGGCGAACGCGATCGGGCTCGTGCGTGGCGTCGACGACGATTGCGCGGGCGCGGCCGCGCGCGAGGCGCAGGTAGGCGCGACGCTCGGCCTCGAGGACCACCGGGCCGTGCTCGCCAGTGCGCGCGTGCAGCAGCTCGCCGGGGGCGTCGAGCACGACGATCAGCTGCGGCGCCGGGCAGGCGTGCCCGAGCAGCCACCGCCGCAGGCGCCCGAGCGGCCCCAGCGGCCAGCGCGCGGGCAGCAGCGCGTCGTATGCGTAGCGGTCGAAGAGCACGAGCCGCCCGCGGAGACGGAGCGCCTGCGCGCGGCACCATCGCCAGAGCTGCGCGCCGATCCGCAGGGCGAGTCTCGCGCCGCGCGGCGACGGGCCACGGCGGGGCGTCATCGCGGGACTCATGTAGACGGTGCGCACGGCAAGCGGGAACGAGCGCGCGAGCGCCGCCGCCGAGGAGGACTTCCCGGCTCCGTCGGGGCCGACCAGCGCGACGGTCATCCCGCGGCGGCTGCGCGGGAAGAGGCCCGCCGAGCGCGCGAGCCTGCCGATCGCGCGCCGCCGCAGACTCGCGAGCCGATGTCGCCGCCGCCAGGCGGCAGCGAGCGCGGGACCTGCCGCCTCGAGCTCGATCCACGCCGAGCGCCTGGCCGCGTCGAGCAACAGTGGTGTGCACGAGCCCGGCGCGATCCGTTCGATCTCGTACGCCAACGGACTCTCGGCGCAACCGGGCGTGCGGGCCAGCCGTGCCAACGCCGCGGCGGCCGCACCGACGCTGCCCTTGTCGAGCAGGCGGTGCAGCAGAAGGCACCAGAACGCATCACTGTCGTCGAGCACGACCGCGCTGCCGCGGCGCAGGCGGCGGCTGAGGCAGAGCGGCGCGGTCTCGCTGGGCAGCGAAAACCACGGCCCGAACGCGAGCTCGGTCACCACGTCGAGCTTCAGCCAGCGGTCGGTCGCCGCGTCGTAGCCGAGATGGAAGCGATGCGATCCGTATCCCCAGGCGGGCAGGCGCGCGAAGCCGAGCGGCGCGATAGCGCCCGTGAAGCGTGCCGCGTCGTCGCGGGCCACCAACAGGTCGACGTCGCCGCCCGGCACATCCGGGCCCTCGGCCCCGCGCAACAGACACCAACGGACGCCGGCGCGATCCAGCGCCATGAAGACCTCGCGGAGGAGCGGACGGAGCCCGAGGCGATCCTCCGGGGGGGCGGAGGCCGTCAAGCGGCGACCGTGCTCGGCAGGGCCCGTGCCGACGCGCGCTGGCCCGTCACCTGCTCCTCGATCCACCGGTAGGTCGGCAAGAGCCCCTCTTCGAGCGAGACTCGCGGCTCCCACCCGATGATCTCACGCAGCCGGGTGTTGTCCGAGTTGCGCCCGCGCACGCCCTGGGGCCCATCGATGTGCTCGATCTCGATCCCCGGCTTGCCCGAGATGTCGATGATGATCCGTGCGAGCTGGTTGACGCTGACCATCCGGTCGGTGCCGAGGTTGAGGGGCGAGCAGTACCCCGACCGCATGATCCGGTGGATCCCCTCGACGCAGTCGTCGACGTAGCAGAACGATCGAGTCTGCTCGCCGTCGCCCCAGACCTCGATCGATCCGCCGGGCTCGGCCAGCGCCACCTTGCGGCAAAGCGCCGCGGGCACCTTCTCACGACCGCCGTCGTAGGTCCCGTAGGGCCCGTAGACGTTGTGGAAGCGGACGATCCGCGTCTCGAGGCCGAACTCCTCCGCGTAGTAGAGGCAGAGCCGCTCGGCGACGAGCTTCTCCCAGCCGTAGGCGTCCTGCGGATTGGCGGGGTAGGCGACCTCCTCGCGCAGGGGCACGACGTCGGTGTGGTCCTGGAGGTGCTCCGGATAGACGCAGGCGGTGGAGCTGAAGAGGTACCGCCCGGTCCCGTGCACACGTGCCGCCTCGATCGTGTTGAGGTTCATGAGCAGGTTGTCGTGGAAGATCGTGCCGTGGTTGGACGAGATGAACCCCATGCCGCCCATGTCGGCGGCCAGCGCATAGACCTCGTCGGTCCCGTGCATCACGCGCAGCGCCTCCTCCCGCAGGCGGAGGTCCGCGATCTCGAACTCGTCGGCATCCACCGCCGTGTACTCCGGCAGCTTCACGTCGACGCCGCGCACCCAGTATCCGCGCTCCTTGAGATAGGTCACGAGGTGGTGTCCGATGAACCCACCCGCTCCCGTCACCAGGACCCGCGTCATGCCACGCTCCCTTGTTCGGCTTCTATACGTTCAACGTGGCGGGCACGCGCTGGATCTCGCGTGGTCGCGCCGGCGGCGAAACCCTGTTCGTTCGCGGCGGCATAACCCTGTCCGTTCGGCCAGCTTCGGGAGCGCCGGGCCGCCCGAAGCGCCAGTAGGCGCGGCGCGCGGCCGCCTCTAGCATCGGTCCGACGCCAACGGGGAGGACCTCGATGCGCATCCTGATGTGCGTTTCCGATGCGCCACTGCACCCGATCAACACCGGATACCGGCGGCAGCTGACCGGCCTCGTCACGGAGCTCGGCAGGCGCCACGACGTGCGGCTGATCGGCTACCGCCATCGCGACCAGACGCGAACGCCGTCGGTCGAGGGCGACCTGCGGATCGTCGACTACGAGCGGCCCGGCCACGCCGGCAACGCGGCCGACCTCGCGATGGCGATGACGCTACGCCGTCCGCTGCGCGCCGCGCGGCTCACGCGTGGCCTGCGCGATCCCCTGCGCGAGGAGCTGCGGCGGTTGCGCCCGGACGTCGTGCACGTCGGGCCGGGCAAGCTGTCCGGGCTGCTCGGCGACCTCGAAGGGCGCCCGGCGGTTCTCGGTGTGATGGACGCCTGGCACCTCAACGTCGAGGCGCGAGCCGAGGCGGCGCGAGGGGTCCGGCGGCCGCTGCTGCGCGCAGATGCCCGGCGCATCCGGCGCTTCGAAGCTGCTCGCTATCGCGGCTGGGACCGCGTCGTGCCGAGCAACGAGGACGACATGCGCGAGCTGCTCGCGCTCGACGACACGCTGCCGATGGCACTCGTGCCGATCGGCTTCGACGCCTCCGCTTACGCGCCCGACCCGGCCGCAAGGCGTCGCCGCGACCGCATCATCTTCCACGGCGCGATGAGCTACGCCCCCAACGTGGTGTGCGCGGAGCGCCTCGCGCGCCACGTCCTGCCGCGCGTCCGCGCACGGCGCCCGGACGCGCACCTGGTGATCGTGGGCCGCGACCCGGCGCCCGAGGTCCGCGCGCTCGAGGCGCGCGCCGGCGTCCGCGTCGTCGGCGGCGTCGACGACATGCGTCACTGGATCACGACCAGCGCCGTCTGGGCCGGTCCGTTCACGATCGGCACCGGGATCAAGACGAAGCTGCTCGAGGCGATGGCCACGAACACGCCGGCCGTCGTGACACCGGTCGGCGGACGGGGCCTTGATCTCGCGTCGGGGACGTTCCTCGTCGGCTCAAGCGACGAGGAGCTGGCGGCGCATCTGTGCTCCGTGCTCCAAGACGAGGACCTGGCCCGGGTCCTCGGCGAGCGCGGCGGCGACTATGTCCGTGGCAGCTACGACTGGCCGGCAGTCGGCCGCGCGCTCGAGCGGGTGTACGAGGAGGTCGTCGCCGAGAAGCGCATGCCGGCGCGGTAGGGAGGACGCCGCCACGTCCTTCGCCGCGCTCGCCCACGCGTTCCTTCCCGCGGATCCCGGTCTGACCGGTGTGGTGGTGGACGCCGCGGCCGAGCACCGCTTCGCGCTCGGGACGCTGCCCGCCGACGTCGCGC
>Ga0307318_10000456_pt1 | contig 13255 bp, 20 predicted proteins | sample ER_DNA_367_FD_194500 | JGI IMG/M metagenome (GOLD analysis project Ga0307318, IMG submission 194500) | Bulk soil microbial communities from the East River watershed near Crested Butte, Colorado, United States - ER_DNA_367 | ecosystem: Environmental > Terrestrial > Soil > Floodplain | place...
TGTCCAAGCGGCCAATCGCCATGACCTCGCCGAGGTCGGCCGCGTACGCGGCACTACTGAGCGCGTTCGGGCCTACGGTGCGGAACTGCGAGGGCTCTGCAGCATGAACGGGCGCACTCCCCCGACCCATGGCGTCGGGTCGAGCATCGGCGTGCCGTCCGGGTTCAAAAGCGGCTGCCAGTACCCAGGGCCGACAAGCGGCACCCAGAGGGACGGCCCGAAGCGCCCGTCGCCCTGCCGCGCGGCGATCATTGTGTCGGCCGCGGCGTTGCCGGCTCTGATGCCCATGGCCTTGAACGGCGAGCCCGGTATTGCACCGAGCGACGCGGCGTATTCCGCCGCGAGCGCCAGCAACAAGCTCGCCCTGTTCGGGAACGGGATGGTCGCGGGCACCCCTGAGACGATGCTCGAGAGGACGCGGTACGACGCCGTCGCGGCGGCGGCCTGCTTCGAGGCGGTCGAGCCGAAACGCCTATTGAGCAGGTACGGCCGATGATGCTTCGGCGTGATCGCGTTGAGCGCGTCGTAAACAGCGCCCTGGGTCATTGCCATGTTGATCTGCAGGGCCGGCGGAGCTCCTCCCGCCGGGCCGGGGAACACGACGAGCGTGCTCATCGCGATCCGGTTCCAGTGTGTGACTTCGTTCGCCTGTGCCGCCGCCGGGGCGGCGAGCGCAACAGCCGCGGCGATTGCTGCGCATCAGGTACTTCTCATGAGGCTCTCCCCTCTTTGTCGTGTTCGCCCTCAGACGGCGGTGAGGGGACCCGAGGAACACTCGCGAGTATCCCGCCTGCACTACTTTGCGTCACCTCGCACTTGGATGACGCGCTTTGAGCCGGCGAGCAGCGAGCGAGTCGCAGAAGGATCGCCAGGGAGCGATCCGGTCCCGGCCAGTGCTCGCTAACCACGGCCGGGCCACTCGTGCGGACGAGGTGCCGAAGGACAAGGGCGACGATGAGCGCGTCGTCGAGCTGACCCGCCACGGGAATGAAGTCGGGGACGAGGTCGAACGGGAGCGCCAGATACCCGATCAGCGCGGCGAGAAGCACCTTGCGTCGACGCGGCACTCGCTCGTCGCAAAGCAGCCGGGAGACGAGGATGATGCAGTCCGGAACGAACCCCGCGAGCGCGCGGGCGTCAGCGCGGCGGCCGGCCGCGTAGAGCCAGCCGATGAAGGCGGCCCAGACCGCCACGAGGAAGCCGCTGCCGATCAGGAGCCACGCCCACCAGCTCATGTACTTGCCGGCTTCAGGTGCGCTCGCGCTCTGCCAGCTCGAGCAGCGCCTCCACCGTCGCCCAGTTTCTCGACGTGGCGGTGACGCCCAGGCCCTTGCCGGCGAGCCGGTTCCAGAGCTTCGAGCGGGCGATCGTCTTCGGGTGCCAGGCGTAGACCTCTCGGCCGATCACCTCGACCCGCTCCTCCGGCGCGGCGGCCTCCTCGAGCTCGCCCACGACCTCGGCGCTCAGATTGCTCGACAGGAAGCTCACCTGGTAGCGCTTGGGGTCGGTCGCGACCTTCCCGAGCGGGTTCCGCTTCACGATCCTGGCGAGCTCGGCTCGAGTGCGGACCACGACCGGGATCTCGAGGCCGAAGCGCTCCTTGACCAGCTTCTCGAACTTGCGGGCCACGCTCTCGGGCTTCGCGGTGCTCCCGACGACCACGTTGCCGCTCTGCAGGTGTGTCCGCACGTCCTTGAAGCCGGCGTCCTCGAGGGCCTCACGCAACTTGGGCATCGAGATCCGGTTGCGCGAGCCGATATTGATGCCGCGCAGCAGGACGACGTGCCTCGCCATCGCTCTATCGAGGCGCAGCCGCGGCTCCGGCCCGGCGCTCTGCCTCGCGCTTCAGCTGCGTGAGGCCCTCGTCGAGCGACTTGTCCAGCGTCTTCTGGAGCTGTCCGCGGAAGATCCGGGCGAGCAGGCCGGAGAACGTCTCCTCGGTTTCCACGGACGTCCCGCCGTCCCGCGGCTCGAGGCGCCATTCGTGGAGCGCCTTGATCGACATCGTCCGGCCGCGCCACCTGACGTACCGCGGCGGCTCGACCTGCTCGAGCGTCGAGACGATCGTCCCCGGGCCGGCCTTCCAGCGGAACTGCGAGCCCGGCTCCACGGGCCCGTCGAACGACATCGACTTCACCTCCAGGTTCCACTGCGGCCACTGCTCGAAGCCCGTCAAGACCTCCCAAACGACCTCCGGCGGTGCGGCGATCTCGATCTCGCGTCTGCTCCTGACCGGCGCTTCTGACTCGTCCACGACGCGATCCTAGACGGTGCGACCTGTGAGCCAACCGCTGCCGGCCGTCGAGGGGAGCTAGTCGTCCGGTCGGCCGAAACAAGATCCGGGGCGATATTCCCTTGCCAGGAGACGGTTCGGCGTGTAATCTCTTGATCCTATTTCCGGGGAAAGGAGGAAAGACATATGAGCCATCTCGCGAACTATCGTCGTCACATCTTCTCCGCCCCGGCGAACCGGCCTGGTTGCGCGGAGGAGCGCGGCGGCGTACTCAACCCTCGGGAAGTCCTCGTCTGGAGGCGCTCCGGCTAACGGAGGCGTCATAACGAAGTCCAGGTGAGGGCGACCCAGATGGGTCGCTTTCGTCGTTTCTGAGCCAAATAATCGAAGGAGACTGCCGAAGTGGCACCAAGTCTTGAGACATAGCCCGAGTCGATCCCGACTCGGAATTACGGGTTCACCGAGCATTGCTGATACCGAAAGCACCTGAGAATACAGGGCGTGTGTTAACCAACACATTTTTTCGGGAGCCGCGCGTAATTCCTCTTCTTTGCGGGACTCGAGTAGGGCGCTACCCAATCGAGGCCACAGGCGAGAGGAGGTGAAACAGGTGTACTACTACGATTCCGACTTCTACCGTCAGCATCACCAAGAGCGGATGGCGGAGATGCGGGCCGAGTACCAGCGCGCACAGGCGTGGCGCCGGCCGAGGGCGTCCGCGAGTGTCAAGCGGCATGCGCGGTCAGCGTGGTCGCGGATGTGGTGGGCCTTCGCCCGTCGCGCACCGGCCTTCCGCCAATGACGGCACCGCACACCGGGTCAGAGCCGCGTGCCTTGTCGGATCGACTCCCTCAGAGCTCGACCGAGAGGTGCGCGGCTCCGGCTCCTTCCGGCGCGCGAGCCACAGCTTGACTCGAGCTCGCATTCGGCGAATCCTTGCGCCCTTGCCTGCGTGGGCCACAGTTCTCCTCACACTCGGAAGCACCGCGATCGGAGCTGCCGCCGCGCTGACCGCTTCCTGGATGCAGCTACGGAGCGCCAGGCGCGACCGCGAGCGTGCCGAAGCCGCAGCACGACGCGCTCGGGGCGGGACGGTTCTCGGGCCGATCCTCGGAGTGCTCGACGATCTCGAGCCGAACGCGATCGCCTCGAGCGGCGGTCGCAGCCAGGAGACCATCGCCAACATCGGCCGGCGCTGGTGGAAGGCGCGGGACGAGCTGCTCGTCTTCGGTTCCGTCGATCCGTCGGGCGACGTCGCGCTCGCTGCCAACTCCCTCGCCGACGCGGTTGCCGCAACCTGGACGAGCGTCGTCCGGCTGAATCAGGAGCACGCCTCCGCCGACGGCCTTCAGACCGCGGTCGCCGACCATGCCGAGGCTCGCAGAGCGGCCGATGCCCTCGGCGAGCTCCTGAGGCGCGCGGAGGAGTCGCCGGGCTAGCTCGGCCCGTGCTGCCAGACGCCAATCACGTTTCCCGACGGGTCGCGGATCAGCGCCACCGACAGGTCGCCTTCCGGATACGGGGCCGTCACGACCTCGCCGCCCTCGGCGACGACCCTCTCGAGCGCCTCGTCGAGCCGCTCGACGAAGATGTAGGGACGCACTCCCGCCTCGCCGGCCGTCTGATGGTCGGACCTGAAGTGTCCGATCACGTGCCCGGTGCCGTCCTCGAAGGCCGGGTCGTCCCGGTCGGCTCGGACGCGCCAGCCGAAGACGGCCTCGTAGAAGGCGGCTGACCGGTGCGGGTCCTCGGCGGGAATCCGGAGATAGGAGATCCCGCCGACGCGGAGGACCCGATGCTCGCCCTCGCTCGCCACGCGGGCATTATCGCGCCGGCCGGAGGCCTTCCGATAATCGAGGCTCGATCCGACCCAAAGGAGCCCCATGAGCATGCCCGTGTCCACCCGCTCGAGCGCCGGACTCGCCCGCTGGGCGGCGCTCGGCGGAATCGTCTACGTCGTCCTCTTCATCGTCGGCACGATCGTCCTCTTCTACGGGTCGCCCGACGGGGACGCGTCTCCGGCGAAGGTGATCGCGTGGTATTCGGACTCGGGCCACCGCGACCGGGTCAACATCGGCTGGATCCTCGGCGGCCTTGGCGTCTTCGCCTTCCTCTGGTTCTTGAGCAGCCTGCGCCGCGTCGTCCGCCGCCTCGAGGGCGAGGACGGCTTCCTTACGGCCCTGACGACGATCGGGGGCGCCGTCTACGCGACGCTCGCTCTCGCCGCGCTCGCCTTGAACAACGGGATCAGGACGATGAGCGACGACACGTACCGCCACCAGGTCTTCCCCGCGTTGATTCACGCGGCGAACGACGCGAGCTACGTGATGCACGCGACCGGCGGCGCCGGGGCTGCGGCGATGATCATCGCGGCCTCGCTCGCGGCGATGCGCGCGGCCGCCGTTCCGTCCTGGGCGGGCTGGCTCGGGGTGGTCGCCGGGATCCTCGCGCTCGCCTCGATCGCGTTCCTCCCGCAGGCCGCGATCGCGATCTGGATCCTCGTCGTCAGCGGAGGGATCTTCCTCCGCGGCGCGCGAGAAGCCGGACGGACTGCCTAGCGCGAGCCGCGTCTTTCGGAGGTGCTAGCGGGAGCCGGCGCTCTTCGCCACGAAGCCAGCAACGTCGCGGATCTGCTGCGGGGTCAGCTCGCTTCCGAAGGACGGCATTCCGCCGCCTCCTTGCTCGACCTTCGCGCGAGCGGTCTCGAAGTCCGGGCGCACGTCGTCGAGGTTCGGGCCGATCTGCCCGCTTGCGCCTGCGGCTTTCAGCGTGTGGCACGAGCCGCAGCCGGAGGACTTGAAGACCCCCGCGCCGGCCGTCGGGTTCGCGTCGGCCGGGATCGGCGAGCTCTTCGCCGGAGCGGCCGTGGCCGAGTCGTTCCGGTACAGCCAGAGGGCGCTCGTGTACCAGACCCCGATCAGGACGGCGAAGAGCAGCCCGCCGGCGAGCGGCAGCACGGGTCTCGGAAATCGATGCAGCCGGACGATCGTGACCTTCGCCGCGAACGCGCCGTAGACCCCGCAGCCGAGCAGCGAGTGCGCGAGCACGCGGTTGCCGAAGTCGCGGAACCCGAGCTTGAAGATGCAGTGGTAGGCGACCGGGAGCGTGCACGCGAACGCGAGGCGGCCTGACCAGCGGTGAACCGGGTTGACCCAGGCCGGTTTCTGCCAGGGCAGCTTCCTGAAGATCCAGGCCGCGGTGAAGAGCTGGAAGCACGCGAGCACCACGGCGGCGGTCGCGAAGCCGGCCTTCAGGTGAATCGGGTCGCTGAAAAACAGCCGGAAGTAACCCTTCGAGCGAGGATCGTGGTTCGCAAGCAGCCCGGCCGTCAGCGCGAAGAGCGCGAAGGCGAGCAGCGGGGCCGCGACCCAGCGGTACGAACGCTGCTCCGGCACGGGCGCGGAGAGCTCTGCCACGCCACTATCGAACCGCAGTTCCGGGGCGCGAGCAACCGGTTTCGGCCAAGCGGTGCTACGCTGAGTTCACCACAGAGCGAGTATCTGGCCGGCGAACGCCTCCCATCTACCGTTCATTAGAGGTAGAAGGAGGTGTTTTTTCTATGGCGACAGGAACAGTGAAGTGGTTCAACGACGCGAAGGGTTACGGGTTCATCACCCCGGACGACGGCGCGGGCAAGGACCTCTTCGTCCACCACACCGCAATCTCGGGTGACGGCTACAAGTCACTCCCCGAGGGCGCGAAGGTCGAGTACGAGGCCGCCGAAGGTGCCAAGGGCCCTGAGGCGAAGAACGTCGTGCAGGCCGCCGGTTAACCGAGAGCAGGCGCGCGCCGCACATGCGGCGCGCGCTGCCTCTAGCGGAAAGGACTCGCGATGCGAGGACACATGCTCTGGTTCAACGAGGCCAAAGACCACGGATTCATCATGACCGACGAGGGCGAGCGGCTTGCCGTCGCCGGCACCGGCTTCGCCGGCGAGAAGCGGCCGGTCGGCCGCTGTGCTCACATGCTCGTGAGCTTCGAGATCGACGAGAATGGCGACGGGCGCCAGGCGCAGAACGTCGTCTTCGAGTCCGAGGTTCCCTCGCGGCGGGCCCGCCTTCGTGGGCACGGTCGGGGCGTGCGGCACTAACCGCCTGAACGCCAAGCACGATGTCCGGTCCCAGCCCCGAGCAGAAGAACTACGCCGATATCGAGCGGCTCGAGCAGCTCCTGGACGATTTGCGCAAGAACCGCTCGACCGCGCGCGAGACGGAGGCGATCCGGGAGATTGGCCTGGAGATCGCCGTGGCCATCCGGGAGGTCGGGGCGATGCTCGTGAACGTCGGCTGGGAGCAGTCGTTCTCGGCCACGACCGAAGCGGACACGAGCTAGCGCTCGGAGCAGCGGCCCGTCGGGCAGGCGCTGCAGGCGCCAAGCGCTAGGCTCGCCGCATCTTCGAGCTCGAAACTCCTCACGGACCGGCGCGGGTCCACCTCAAGCCCGTCGATGGTCCCGTGGCCGCGCTCGTCCTCGGGCACGGTGCGGGTGGCGGCGTCGAGGCGCCAGACCTCGTTGCGGCGACGAAGGCCGCCCGCGGGGCTGAGTTGAGCGTCGCGCTCGTCGAGCAGCCCTACCGGGTGGCGGGGCGGCGGAGCCCGGCTCCGGCGCCCCAGCTCGACGCGGCCTGGACCGCGGTGCTCTCGCAGCTTCGCGACGACGCGCTGAGCGGGCTTCCGCTCGTGACCGGCGGCCGCTCGGCCGGAGCTCGCGTGGCGTGCCGGACGGCCGCTGACGTCGGCGCGGTCGCTGTCCTGTGCCTCGCCTTCCCGGTTCATCCGCCCGGCCGGGGCGACGACCCGACCAAGAGCCGGCTCCCCGAGCTCGACGCGGTGTCGGTCCCGACTCTGGTGGTGCAGGGCGAGAGCGACCCGTTCGGGATGCCGCCAGACGGCCCGAACCGCACGGTCGTGCGCATCCCGGGCAACCACTCCCTGAGGAGCACCGGCGCCGTGTCGGCCGCGGTGTCCGACTGGCTCGCGACCGTCGTTCCGATCCTCGCGCCGCGATGAAAGTCCTGAATGTGCGCTGGGTCGGGATCAGGACCGATCGCTACGACGAGATGGTCGGCTTCCTGCGAGACGTGTTGGGCCTGCGAGTCAACTTCGAGGAGCCGACGACGATCGAGCTCGAGACGACCGAGGGCGACGAGATCCAGGTCATGGCACCCGGAGACCCGTACTACGAGTTCTTCGGCGAGCACGCGAGAGGCCCCGTTCCGCTCTTCGAGGTCGACGACGTCCACGCGGCGCGTCGGGAGCTCGAGGCGGCGGGCGTCGAGCTCATCGGGGCGACCGAGCGGGACAGCACCTGGGAGTGGATCCACGTGCGCGCCCCGGACGGCAACCTCTACGAGCTGGCGAGTCGCCTCTCCGCTGATAGAAGGGCTTGACGAAACGACGGCTGTGCCGCCGGACCGCGCTGCACGCCCCGATGCTGCGTCCTCAGTCGCACCCGTAGCCTCCGGCTACGGGCACTCCCTGCGTCCTGCCTCGGAACGAGCATCGCGCCCCGGGCGACGAGCGACGTTCCGTCAATCCCTCCAGCGCGAAGCCCCGCCGGAGCGGGGCTTCGCGGAACGACGTCTGGGCTAGATGCCCGGGCCCGAGCGCACGCCTGGTCGGCTGCCGTAGTAGCCGCCGATCTCGTCGCGGTAGCCCGCCTCGCGATACCGCTCCTCGTCGAACTCCGGAGCGTTCTTGATCTCGTCCTTCGTGCGGGCCACGAAGATCGTCTCCGTGTCCGGGTCGATGTCGCTGATCAGGCCGGCCGGAAGCATGACCTTCTTGCCGAAGATCCACGGGCCGGTGTCGACGACGATGAAGCTGCCGCCGGCGTCGTGCGTCGACTCGTCCACCTTGCCGATGCTGCCGTCCGTGGCCTCGACCTTGAAACCGGTGAGGTCGATGTTCGGTGGTGTTGCGACTGCGAACGTCCACATCTCGATGGTCGCCATAACCACACTCCTCCCTACGAGGCTCTGTGCCTCGAGTTCGTTTACAACCCCTGACCTCTCTCTTCGCCTACCCCTGCACCTCGGCGCCAAACCGCTCTAGTGCCACGAAATCATTGCTAGGCTGACCGCTCCACAGAGCGAGTACCTGGTCGGCGGAGCGCGCCTCCCATCTACCGTTCGCGAAGAGGTAGAGGGAGGTGTTTTTATGGCTACAGGAACAGTGAAGTGGTTCAACGACGCGAAGGGCTACGGCTTCATCACCCCTGACGATGGCGGTGGGAAGGACCTCTTCGTCCATCACTCGGCGATCTCCGGCGAGGGCTACAAGTCGCTCGCCGAGGGCGCCAAGGTCGAGTACGAGGCGGCCGAAGGTACGAAAGGACCGGAGGCGAAGAACGTCGTGTTGCTGGCCGGGTAATCGAGCGTAGGCGCGCGCCCACGCGGCGCGCGCCGCCCTCTTCCCGACGTGAGCGCCGAAAGGAGGTAGTGGATGGCGAACAAGAAGCGACAACAGACGATCAACAAGCGCAACCGAGAGCGTGCGGTCGAGGAGAAGCGCACGCTCAAGCGCGAGCGCAAGCAGGCGCAGCGCGAGGCCGCACGGAACGGCGAACCGTTCGAGCTGGATTCGAGCGGCCGGCCGATCGAGCTCGACTCGTCGCCGGCCGACGAGGCGACCGGCGACTCAGAGAACGACACGGAGAACCTAGAGCGCGCGTAGGAACCGACGCCGGCGAGGGCGTGGCGCTGTCGGCCTAACCCTTTCGGCTGCGCGTCGTCGCAGAAGACACGTGAGAGCGGCCCTGATCCCGGTCGTGCTCGCCGCGTTGCTCCTGCTCGCAGGCTGCGGCGGAGGCGGGGCCTCCTACCCTTCCAAGCCGACGGTCGAGGGCCCGCTCGTGAGCGGCTCGAAAGGCGTCTGGCTCTTCCGCCCGGCCGGGAAGCCGAAGCGGATGGTGATCTTCTTCCACGGCCAGGGCGGGCCGACCGAGACGACGCCGGCCAACCACCGCAACTGGATCGACCATCTGGTCTCGCGTGGCGCGGTGGTCCTCTACCCCCGCTACGAGACCGACTACAGCGGCGCGGTGATCGACGCCACGACCGCCGGCGTGCGGACGGCGACCCAGCGCCTCGGGCCCGAGTCGCTGCCCGTGCTCGCGCTCGGCTACTCGCGCGGGGCCGCGCTCGCCGTGGAGTACGCGGCGGTCGCGGGCGGGCAGCATCTGCCGGTGCCAGACGCGATCGAGAGCGTGAACCCGGTGCCATACGGCGAGCAGGCGCACATCATCGATCTGCGGCCGATCCGGCCGACCACGGTCCTGGCCGTGCTCGTGAGCGAGAAGGACCCGCACGCCTCGGACGGGGCCGGCCTGCTTCTCAACCGCCTCCGGAAGGCGGGCTTCCCGGGCGGGCAGATCCGGCTGAACATCGCCCGCTCGCACGGCACGTTCGTCGCCGATCACCTCGCGCCCTTGAGCTCGTCTCCTGCCGCACGCGCGGCGTACTGGGCTCCGACGGACGCACTGCTCGCTGACCTGCGCTAGATCGGGCCCCTGCCGCCAGCGGGGCCCGGGGGTGGCCGGCCCCGCCGCGGAAGGCCCTACGTAGCGGCGATGCCCTCCATGCCGGAAGGCAAACCGGCCACGGTTCCGAGCGGCTCGAGGGTTCCGTCGCTCGCAACGTGGAACTCGTCCACGGTGCCGTTCGTCCCCGTCTGGGCGTACAGGAACTCGTCGCTCGAGGCGAGGTCGATCGGGCCCGGGTTCGTGGTGGCCGCGACCGCGCTCAGCAGCGACGGCTGTCCGGAAGCGTCGACCTGGAACGCGCTGAGCGTGTTGCTGCCGGTGTTCGAGACGAAGTAGAAGCCGCGAACCCGCTCGATCCAGCACAGCGCGACCTGGCCGTCGCTCTGCGACTTCGGATCGGTGAGCGTTCCGGCCGCCTGGATCGCGTACGTCGTCACCGAGCTCGCTCCGGCCTCGCCCGCGACCAGCCGGCCCGCGGGGCTGAACGTGAATGAGAACGGGACGGGCGTCGCCGACGGGTTGACGACCGGCGTCGCGGACAGGCGTCCGTCGCTCCTGACCGCGAAGACGTCGATCGCGCTGCCGCTCGCCTTCGTCGTGACGAGCAGCTTGCTCCCGTCCGGCGTGAAGCCGACCTGGCCGGGCGAGGTGAGGAAGTTCGGCGGATCGGTGTTCGCGAGGCCGAGCGATCGCGCCGAGCTCGCGATCGACGTCAGACCGTGGCGGCCGAGCCGGAAGCCCTGCACGATGCCGGTGCCGCCGGAGTTGAGCACGTACACCAGGCCGTCGTGCACGGCGATGCTGGCCGGAAACTGGCCGCCGGAGCCCTCGACGTCGACGAGCCGGAGCCGGTCGCCGCGGACGCGGAACGCAGAGACGGTGTCGCTGCCGGCATTCACGGCGAGCAGCACGCGATGGCCCGGGTCGTAGACCAGCGAGCCCTGCGAGGCCAGATGGTCGGACTCGGTGCCCGGTGTGGCCACGCCGCCGACGCCTCCCGTCGGATAGACGCCGGCCTGGCTCAGGCGACCGTCGCCACCCCGGTCGAAGACGACGATCCGGTTCCCACTCGTCTCGTTCGTCTGCACGAATACAACATTCCTATGCGCCTTGCCGTGTCGGCCCTGGGCGAGCGACGCCTGAGCGCCCGCCAGCGCCGCGGCGATCGTCACCAGCAGCGCTGCGAGTACTGGGCGATATCTCATGTGTGTCCTCCTCCCGACGAGGCGGCCCGTGCGGCCGCCTCTCTGACCCGCCCCACGCTAGGAAGAGGAGGCGCTCGGCGCCCTTACGATTTTCCGAACTCGCCGCGGCCCGGCTCCCGCCGTGCCGCCGTTTCTCGGGTTTCGGCCGGCCGCCGAACGGAAGGAATTAAGCAACTCGTAATCCGCGGGTCGGTCAGCACCCCGTTTGGAGAGGCAGACTGTCGACGTGACGACCGTGCTGGTAGTCGACGACGAGCCGATGGTCAGAGACGTCGTGACCCGCTACCTCGAGCGCGACGGTCATCGGGTGGTCGCCGCCGAGGACGGCGACGCGGCGCGGCGGCTGATCGAGCGCGAGGCGCCGAGCCTCGTCCTGCTCGACGTGATGCTGCCCGGGAAGACCGACGGGCTCGAGCTCTGCCGCTGGATCCGGTCGTCCTCGGACCTGCCGGTCATCCTGCTGACTGCGCGGGTCGAGGAGACGGACCGGATCGTCGGGCTCGAGCTCGGGGCGGACGACTACGTGACGAAGCCGTTCTCGCCGAGAGAGCTGGCGACGCGGGTCAAGACGGTGCTGCGCCGGGCCCGGCCGAGCCGCCCTCCGCAGGAGCGGATCTCTCTCGGGCCGCTCGAGATCGACGCTGCGAAGCGAGAGGCGCGCCGCGAGGGCGCGCCCCTGAGCCTGACCGCGAAGGAGTTCGACCTGCTCTGGTTCCTCGCCTCGAACGCAAACCGTGTCTTCTCGCGCGACCAGCTGATGCACCGCGTCTGGGGCTACTCCGCTGCGCTCGACACGGGCACGGTCACGGTTCACGTGCGGCGGTTACGAGAGAAGCTCGAGGCCGATCCCTCGCAGCCGCAAATGCTCGAGACCGTCTGGGGCGTCGGCTACCGCCTGCACTCATGAGCGACGTCGCCCTCGTCCTCGCGCTCGCGGTCGCGGCGGCGGCGGTCGCTTCCGCTGCGATCGTCACGTTGCTGCCGACCCTGCGGCTGCAGCTCGGCGCGCTGGCGCTGCTGATCGTGTGCCTGCCCCTCGGCGTCGTGCTCGGGTCCGGGCTCGTGATGTTCGGCATGCACGAGGACGCGAAGATCCTCTCGGTCGCGATCGTCTCGACGCTTTGCGCCCTCGGCGGGGCGCTGCTCCTGGGGCGGCACATCCTTCGGCCACTCGGCCGGCTGCGAACGGCATCGAAGCAACTGGCGGCCGGCGACCTCAGCGTCCGGGCCCCGGAGTCGGGGCCGCGCGAGCTGCTCGAGCTCAGCGCCTCGTTCAACGAGATGGCCGCGGGCCTCGAGCAGCTGTTCGACGCGCGCCGCGAGCTAGTCGCCTGGGCGAGCCACGACCTCCGCACGCCGCTCGCCTCGTTGCGCGCGATGGTCGAGACCTTGGAGGACGGGCTCGCGACGCCCGACGAGTACCTGCCCGCGATTCGCACCCAGACCGAGATCCTCTCCGGGCTCGTCGAGGACCTCTTCGACCTGGCGATGATCGACGCGGGCGCGCTCACGCTGGAGTTGCGGGACGAGCCGCTGGGCGGGCTCGTCGAGGACTGCCTGGAGGCGCTCGAGCCCGAGGCCCGCTCGCAGGCGGTCCGGCTCGAATCGCGCCTCGACCCCGACGACCCCTCGGTGAGGGTCGCCCCCGACAAGGTCCGCCGCGTGCTGCTCAACCTGCTGACGAACGCGGTTCGCCATGCTCCTCCGAACGGAGCGGTGTCGGTGGTGGTCGAGTCCGACACCGACCACGTCGTCGTCGCGGTGGAGGACAGCGGCAACGGCCTCGCGCCTGGGGCGCCGCAGCGAATGTTCGACCGCTTCTGGCGCGACGACGAGTCCCGGGCTCGCTCGAGCGGCGGCGCGGGTCTCGGCCTGGCGATCGCGCAGGGGCTCGTCCAGGCGCACGGCGGCCGGATCTGGGCCGAGAACCGCCGCGAAGGCGGGGCCCGCGTCGCCTTCACGCTGCCGCTTGCACCGCGGCGCGCCTGACGCGAGCCCCACTCGGCTCGTGCCTACATCGCGTCCTTGACGACGCCGATCACGTGGCCCTCGGGATCCGCGAACTGGCCCAGCTCGACCATGTCCATGATGTTCTCCGGGCCCATGATCCGCTTGCCGCCGAGGCTCTCGGCCTTCTGCAGCGCGGCCTCGACGTCCGGAACGGCGACGTAGAAGGTGACGTGGCCCTCGTAGCCCGCGGGACCTTGCCCGACGCCGCCGCCGATGCCGAGATTCCCGTCCGCGGCCTTGTTGTCGTCCCGCGCGACCATCCCGTAGTTCATGGGGTTGTCGGCGTTGATGTTCCAGCCGAAAAGCTCGGAGTAGTACCGCTGCA
>Ga0307318_10000459_pt1 | contig 13242 bp, 12 predicted proteins | sample ER_DNA_367_FD_194500 | JGI IMG/M metagenome (GOLD analysis project Ga0307318, IMG submission 194500) | Bulk soil microbial communities from the East River watershed near Crested Butte, Colorado, United States - ER_DNA_367 | ecosystem: Environmental > Terrestrial > Soil > Floodplain | place...
GACCCGCACCCCGGCGCGGGCCAGCCACCGGCAGATGCCGGCCGTCACGACGCTCTTGCCGGCGTCGGACGCGGTCCCGCACACGAGCAGCGCGCCCCTCATCGCGCCGACACGTTACTGGCGCCGCTCGGCCTGCCGCCGCCGCGCGTAGAGCCGGCGCATCTTGACCCGGCTGCCGCACGTCGACATCGAGCACCACCGCCGCCGGCCGCTCGTGTCGAGGAACAGCCAGCCGCACGCGGGCCCCGGGCAGCGGTGCACGCGGGCCAGACGCTCGGGGTCGGCGAGCAGTGCCATGGCGTCGACCGCGACGGCGAAGCGGACGCCGCGCGGTTCCGTGGCCGGCCACCGCAGGCGCCACGCGCCGTCGTCCGCGGGGGCGAGTCGCGCCGCGCCCGCCGCCTCGGCGTGGTCGCGGGCGAGCGCCTTCAGGTCGGCCCGCCGCGGGCGGCGATCCTGCGCGAGCGCCGAGAAGACGCGGTGCAGGACGAGGCGCAGCGCGCGTGCGGCGTCGAGCTCGTCGTCGTCGACGACCGGCAGCCGCCCGCCGACCACGCCCAGGCGGCGGCCCCACGAGGCCAGGTCGCGCGGGGCGAGCAGGGCGTCGGTGCCCGGCGTCAGCGGCACGCCGGCGTCCGACCAGTCGACGCTGTTGGCGAAGTCCAGGCACAGCGCGCCGCCCCAGAGCTTGATCGTCTCCGGGCTGACACGCGTCTCTGTCGTCTTACCAGTAGTACCCGTAAATCGGTAAGGTAGCCCAGATGGACGAGCACAGCAACGTCAGCGCCGGAATGCGCGCCGGACTGCCCCTGCTGCTGCCGACGCTCGCCCTCGGCGTGTCCTTCGGCGTCCTGGCGCGGCCCGTCATGGGCCCGGCGGCGCCGATCGCCATGTCGATCCTCGTCTTCTCGGGGGCAGCTCAGTTCGCCGCTCTCAGCGTCCTCGCCGCCGGCGGCGGCGCGCTGGCCGCCATCACGGCCGGGATGCTCATGAACGCGCGCTGGCTGCCCATGGGCTTCGCCATCGGGCCCTCGCTGCGCGGCGGCCCGCTGGCCCGCGCCGCACAGGGCCAGACGATCGTCGACGCCTCCTTCGTCATCGCCAGCCGCGGCGACGGGAGCTTCGATCGCGGGCTGCTCATGGGGGCCACCGCCGTGCAGGGCGTCGCGTGGGTCTCGGGCACCGTGATCGGCGTTCTCGCCGGGCCGGTGCTCGGCGACCCCGGCAGCCTGGGCCTCGACGCGATCTTCGTGGCCTTCTACCTCGCGCTGCTCATAGAGGAGGCGCGCAGTCGCCGCGCTGTCGTCGCCGGGCTGGCCGGCGCCGCCATCGCCTTCGCCCTCATGCCGTTCACGCCGCCCGGCGTGCCGATCATCGCCGCCTCGCTCGCGGCTCTCGTGGGGCTGCGCAGCGCGTGACCACGGCCTGGATCGTCGTCGCCGTCCTCTTCGTCGGCACCGCGAGCATGCGCGCGGCAGGCCCGGTCGCGTTCGGCGGGCGCAGCCTGTCCGGCCGCGGGGCGGCGGTGGTGGCCCTCGTGGCGCCCGCGATCCTCGGCGCGCTCGTCGTCTACGAGACGGTCAGCGCCGGGGGCAGCGGCATCGAGCTCGACGCCCGCCTGGTGGGCCTCGCCGCCGGCGCGCTCGCGCTCGTCCTGCGGTTGCCACTCATCGTCGTCGTGCTCGCGGCCGCCGCGGCGACGGCGCTGGCGCGGCTGCTCTAGCCCATCCGCAGGACCGGCTTGACCACCTCGCCGGCCAGCGCGTCGTCGGCCGCCTGGTTGATCTGGTCGAAGTCGTAGGCGCGCACGACGCGGTCGACCGGAAGCCGGCCCGCGCGCCAGAGCTCGATGAGCTTGGGGATGAAGACCTGCGGCACGCTGTGTCCCTCGACGATGCCCTTGATCCCGCGGCCGACGGACAGCACCTCGTTGACGTCGAGACGCTCCTCCGTGCCCAGCGGCGGAGCCCCGATGAGGCCGCAGGTTGCGTTGGGGCCGAGCACGTCGACGGCCTGGCGCAGCACGCCCGGCACGCCGCTGGTCTCGAGGCTCGCCTCGACGCCGCCCGCGACCAGCTCCCGGATCGCCTCCACCGGGTCGACCTCGGCGGCATTGACCACGTGCGTCGCGCCCAGCTCCTGCGCGAGCGCGAGCCGTCCGGGGCGCACGTCGATCGAGATGATCGGCGAGCAGCCCACGATCACCGCGGCCATGACCGCCGGCAGCCCGACGCCGCCGGCGCCGAAGATCGCGATCGACGAGTTTGGCAGCGGGCGCAGGACGTTCATGACGCCGCCTGCGCCGGTCTGCACCCCGCAGCCGAACGGCGCCACGAGCTCGAAGGGGACGTCGTCGGGAATGGCCACCACGCTGCGCTCGGGGATGACGGCACCCGTCGCGAAGCTCGACTGGCCGAAGAAGTGAGAGTGCACCGGCGCGCCGTCGCGCGAGATCGCGGTGCTGCCGTCCGCTCGCGTGGCCAGGAAGTTGCGCTCGAAGAACTCCGTGCAGTGGAAGGGATGGCCCACGGCGCACATACGACAGCCGCCGCAGGACGCGTAGGTGGAGGCCACGTGGTCGCCCACCTTCACGCGCGTGACCGCCGCGCCGACCTCCTCGACGACGCCCGCGCCCTCGTGGCCGAGGACGACCGGCATCGGCGTCGGGAACGAGCCGTCGCGGATGAGCAGGTCGGTGTGACAGATGCCCGAGGCCACGATGCGCACCCGCACCTCGTCTGCCTGCAGGCTCGAGAGCTCGACGCTCTGCAGGTCGAACGGCGCGCCACCGCGCTCGACGACGGCGGCGGTGACGGCGGTGGCACTCATGGATGCATGGCCTCCTGGGCGGTGTGGTCTGCCGCCTGGCTTGGTAGCGTCGGCCGATGGCCGACCCGGTCGAGGGACCTGAGCACATCGGTCCCCACGCGAGGATCAGCTACGTGATCGCGCGGTTGGACCGTGCCATCCGTCGCGAGATCGCGGAGATGGCGGCGCCCTACGGGCTGACGGCAACTCAGTTCACGGCACTGTCGGTTCTGCGTACCGGCAAGGGCCTCTCGAACGCCCAGCTCGCCCGGCGCTCGTACGTCACCCCGCAGTCGATGATCGAGATGCTCGGCACGCTCGAGAACAAGGGCCTCGTGCAGCGCGCGCCGGCGCCCGACCACGGCCGCATCATGCACGTCGAGCTGACGGCCAAGGGCCGCCGGGTGCTCGCTCAATGCGACGCGGAGATCGACCGCCTCGAGGCCAAGATGCTGCGCGAGCTCTCGCCCGCGCAGCTGGCCGCCTTCGAGCGCACGCTGCGCAGCTGCGTGCACATGCTCGGCGCCGGCCTCCCCGACGCGTGATCGCGCTGGCGCGGTGTGGCCCACCGCGCGATCAATATCAGGTCGGCTGATACGGCGCCAGCGCTCAGCCGCGCACGACGGCCGGCGACCACGCGCCGGACAGGACCCGCTCAGGGCGCCCGCCGCCCGCGGCCGGCACCTTCCAGATATCGGTGACCGGGGACGAGGCATTCTGCGGCAGCCCGTAGGAGACGTGGTCGTTGTCGTACCACTCGATCTGGTCGTCGACGTTGCGTGTGTCGGCGAGCGGGTGCGAGCGCAGAGTCGCGAGATCGAGCACTGCCGGGCGCCAGTGCACCGGGCCGATGCCGCCGCCCGCGCGCTGCTTGAAGGCGATCCGCTTGCCGTCGGGCGAGAGCGACGGGCACTCGACGCCGGCGGTCAGGACCTTCACCTGGCGTCGGGCGAGATCCCCCTGCACCAGGTAGGTCCGCCCGGCCGTCCCGAGCGTCGCGTAGAAGCGGTTGTCGTCGGCTGCGAAGGTCACGCCCCAGAAGTTGAAGTCGGCGGCGTGGATGACGTGGCCGTCGCGGTAGGTCGTGAAGCGCTCGAGCTGGGCGAGCTCGCGGCCGCTCGCCGCATCGCGGATGAAGGTCCGCGTCGAGAAGCCCTGGCTGCCGTACCCGTCGCCGATCACGAAGACCGTGTACGCGACGAGGCGGCCGTCGGCCGACACGCGGGCGCGGCTCGGGCTGCCCGGCAGCGAGAAGGTGTGCTGCGGACGGAAGGTCCGCGCGTCGAAGATCACGCCCTTGTAGGTGGTGATGACGCCACGATTGGCGAACAGGCACAGGCCGCGCCCGCCGGCGACGTAGACGCGATCGCAGCTCAGCCCCGTGATGGCGGGGCGGGCGGTCGGATTCGCGAGTGGCACGAGCCCGACCCGCCCGTATGCGGCGCCCCGCGCGGTGTCGCGGAAGACGATGTGCGGCGCGGCGACCAGCGCTCGCGAGACGGGCACGGCGTGCGCGGCGCCCGCGGCGACGGGGTCCTTGCCCCCGGCGCCCAGCACGACCGCGGCCACCGCCAAAATGAGCGCGACGGCGACGATGGCGCTGAACGCGACGATCCGCGTCCGCGAGCTCGTGGCGGTCACGCCGGCGCCGCCTCGGGGTGCCTGCGCAGGGTGAGCGCCGCCGCGGGCACCATGACCGCGAGGCCGACGAGGAAGATGAGCATCGCCACCTGCGAGCCCCAGGCGACCCAGATCGCCCCGAAGACGACGGAGGACATGAAACGCGTCGTTGCGGTGCCGGTGGTGATGAGCGCGAAGCCGCTCGTGCGCAGGCGTTCGGGGATGGTCGGGCTCGCGAGGGCCATGAGCACCCCGTCGGTCGACGCGTAGTACAGGCCGAAGAGCAGGAGCGTGCACAGCACGGCGCCGGTGCCGAGGTCGACGAAGCGCAGCACGAGGTAGACGCCGAGCAGGGCCAGGTGGCCGGCCAGGAAGACGCGGCCGCGCCCGACGCGGTCGGCGATGCGCCCGATGGGGACGGCGAAGCCGAGATAGGCCATCGCCGTGCCCAGGAAGAGCAGCGGGAACCACTTGACGTCGAGGTGGGTCTGGCGCTGGATGACCAGATAGAGGAACGCGTCGCTGATGGTCAGCAGCCCCAGCCCGGAGCCGACCAGCGCGATCGCGCGAAAGCGCGTGATCCGGAACAGGCCCAGGGCGGCGCGGAAGGTCACGTGCTCCTTCGGCGCGGCCGGCTCGTCGGCAACGGCGTCGGTCTCGCGGTTGCGGCGGTTCTCGACGAAGAGGACGAGGATCCCCAGCCCGATCAGCGCGATCGAGAAGGAGACGAGGAAGACGGTGTTGTACTGGCCGGGGAGCTGAGCCAGCAGGACGAAGGCGGCGAGCGGGCCCAGCATCGCGCCGACCGTGTCGAGCGCGCGGTGGACGCCGAAGGAGCGCCCGAGGCCGGCGCGCTCGCTGTCGAGCGAGATGAGCGCGTCGCGCGGAGCGGTGCGGATGCCCTTGCCGAGGCGGTCGACGAGCAGGACGGCAGTCGTCCCCAGCCACGCTCCGCCGACCGCGACGAGGGCGAGCTTGCACAGCGCCGACGCGCCGTAGCCCGTGGCGGCGACCTCCTTGTGGCGCTCCTTGCGGTCGGCCACGAGGCCGCCCAGCAGGCGCACGAGCGCGGTGGCGCCCTGGTACATCCCGTCGATGAAGCCGAACTGCAGCGGGCTGAGCCGGACCTGGTAGGTCAGGTACAGCGGCAGGACGGCGGTGACCATCTCCTGCGAGAGGTCGGTGAAGAGGCTGACGAGGCCGAGCAGGATGACGGTCCGGGAGACCGCGATCCGGCGCCGGCCGGAGCGCGCCGCGGGGGCCGCGAGGACCTCGGCCGGCACGTTGCGCACAGAGGCGTACACGCTCGTATAACGCGGCCACGGACCGTCGATTTGCATGAGTGGACGGGAAGGATCGGGTCCGACACGGCGTCATGTTCAGTGCACAGGCGCGCTCGAGGCGTCCTCCGCCGGCCCAGCCCCGCCGGCAGGCGCCCATCGCGGCCCCGGCGCAGCAGCACCCCTCAGGGGCAGTACGCGTCGGGGCCGCCGAGCGCCCACTTGCTCAGCGGTGGCGCTGCAGGGCGCGAAAGGCGGGCTCCAGCGCGTCGTAGAGCGACGTGAAGGTGGGCAGCAGGTCCGCGTAGACGGCAGCGGCGCCGGCCTCGGGCTCGACGACGTCCTCGATCTGCACCAGGCCCGCGGCGCGGTCGAGGCCGTCGACCATCCCGAGGGCGTCCATCGCCAGCAGCGCGGCCCCGAAGGCCGACCCCTCGTGACCGGCGGGGAAGCCGATCGGCATGCCCAACGCGTCGGCCAGCATCTGGCGCCACAGGTCGCTGCGCGCGAAGCCGCCGGTGGCGCGGATCTCGTCCACCTCGTTGCCCGCGTCGCGCACCGAGGCGAGGACCACCGCGAGCTGCAGGCACACGCCCTCGAGCGCCGCGCGGACGAGGTGCCCGCGACCGTGGTGGCGGGTCAGCCCGACGTAGGCGCCGCGCGCCACCGTGCTCCAGTGCGGGGCGCGCTCGGAGAGCAGGTAGGGGAGCATGAGCAGCCCCTCGCTGCCGGCCGGCACGTCTGCGGCCAGCTCGAGCAGGTGCCCTTCGGCATGGGGGCCGAGGTCGGGCGCCAGAGCCTCTCCGGCCCAGCGCAGCACGGCTCCGCCGTTGTTGATCGCGCCTCCGACGATCCAGTGCCCCGGCAGCAGCGCGTAGCAGAAGACCCGCCGCTGGGGATCGACCGCGGGGCGCTCGACCATCAGCCGCAGCGCGCCGCTCGTGCCGATCGAGCAGGCCGCCACGCCGTGGTGCACGGCGCCGACGCCGAGGTTGGCCAGCGGCCCGTCGGCGGCGCCGACGATCAGCGCCATACCGCCCTCGAGACCGAGGTCGGCGGCGTGCGCCGCGTCGAGCTCCAACCGGTGCGTGGTGGGCACGAGCGGCGAGAGCGCCTCGGCGTCGATGCCCGCGATCGCGAGCGCCTCGTCGTCCCAGTCGAGCTCGCGCAGGTTGAGCAGGCCGGTGGCCGAGGCGACCGAGTGGTCGACCGCCCAGGTGCCGGTCAGCCGGGCCACCACGAGCTCCTTGATCCCCGCCCAGCGCCGGACGGCGGAGAACGTCTCGGCTTCGTGCTCGGCGAACCAGACGAGCTTGGGCAGCGGCGACATCGGGTGAAGCGGCGTGCCCGTACGGTCGTGCAGCTCGGGGTGCTCGGCGCGCAGGCGCTCGGCCTGCTCGGTCGCCCGCATGTCGCCCCACGTCACCAGGGGCGTGAGCGCGCGGCCCTGCGCGTCGAGCCCCACGAGGGAGTGCATCGCGCCGCTGAACGACAGCGCGGCGATCTGGGCGCCCTGCTCGCGCGCGGCAGTCGTGGCGGCGCGGACGGCCGCGAGCGTGGCGTCGACCACGACGGCGGGATCCTGCACGGCCTGGCCGTGCTCGGGCTCGAGCAGCGGGTAGCCCGCCTCGCCGCGGCCCAGCTCACGGGCGTCGGCGTCGAAGGCGACCGCCTTGGCGCTGGTCGTCCCGATGTCGACGCCGAGGACGACGTTGGCGCCCATGGGCGATGTCTAACACGCGCAGGATCCGGCGTGCTCGCCGCGGGTAGGGGACCGGCAGCCAACCAGAGGAGGAGGGAGCATGTCCAAGGTCCGCCGCGCGGCGCTGTCCGCCGGGCTCGTCCTGGCCGTCGGCGCCGCCGTCGCCATCCCGTCGTCCGCCGCGCCGACCAGCAGCAAGGCGCGCTCGGCCGGCGACCATCCCAAGGGGCCGTCGCCCGCGCTGCGCTCGATGCTGCGCGAGATCGAGGCCCGTCGCGTCCAGAGCGACATCGCCAAGCTCGTCAGCTTCGGCACGCGACATACCCTCTCCTCGCAGACCGATCCCAACCGCGGCATCGGTGCCGCCCGCGACTGGATCCACGACCAGTTCCAGAGCTATGCGGCCGCCTCGGGCGGGCGCATGACGGTCCAGAAGCAGAGCTTCGTCCAGCCTCCCGGGCCGCGCAATCCCGACCCCGTGACCGTGACCAACCTCGTGGCGACATTGCACGGGACGCAGCCCGAGTCGGCCAACCGCGTCTACGTGGTCAGCGGCCACTACGACTCGCGCTGCACCGACGTCATGAACTCAACCTGCGACGCGCCGGGCGCCGACGACGACGCCTCGGGTGTGGCCGCCGTGCTCGAGCTCGCGCGCGTCATGGCTAAGCGCCAGTTCGACGCCACGATCGTCTTCATGGCGGTGGCGGGCGAGGAGCAGAACCTCTTCGGCTCGACCTTCTTCGCCCAGCAGGCCAAGGCGCAGGGCATGGACGTCGAGGGCATGTTCACCAACGACATCGTCGGCAGCTCGACGAGCGACAAGGGCCGGCGCGACCCGTTCACCGTCCGCCTGTTCTCCGAGGGCGTGCCCACCACCGAGACGCCGGCCCAGGCCGCCCTGCGCCAGTCGATCGGCGGGGAGAACGACGGGCCCTCGCGCCAGCTCGCGCGCTACGTCAAGGAGGTCGGCGAGAACTCGGCCACTCAGATGCACGTGCGGCTGATCTGGCGCCGCGACCGCTACCTGCGCGGCGGCGACCAGATCCCATTCCTGCAGCAGGGCTATCCGGCCGCGCGCTTCACCGAGCCGGCGGAGAACTTCGCCCACCAGCACCAGGACGTGCGTGTAGAGAACGGCCAGCAGTTCGGCGACCTGCTGCAGTTCGTCGACTTCGCCTACACCGCGCGCGTGGCGCGGGTCAACGGCGCGGCGCTCGCCAATCTCGCGTGGGCGCCGACGGCGCCGAAGAACGCCAAGATCGACACGACGCAGCTGACGAACGACACGACGCTCAAGTGGGACGCCAACCCCGAGCCCGACCTCGCCGGCTATGAGGTGGTGTGGCGCGAGTCGACCGATCCGCTGTGGACGCACACCATCCCGGTGGGCAACGTCACGACCTACACGATTCCCGACCTCTCGAAGGACAACGTCCAGGTCGGCGTGCGCGCCGTGGACCGCGACGGCTATCGCAGCCCGGTGGCCTTCCCGGTGCCTGCGGGCTAGCGCCAGAGCTCGACGAGCGGACCGTCGGGCCCGAGCACCGGGTCGGTCTCGGGCAGTGCGACCGCGGCGATGTTGGCGAGCACCTCGTCGTGCTCGCCGGGATCGCCGCGGCGCAGGTCCCAGCTCTGGCGGGCCGGGTACGCGCCGGCCACCAGCAGGTCGGCGCTCGAGTCGATGCGGCAGTGGCCGGTGCCCGCGGGGAGCACGAGCACGTCCCCGGGGCCGACCTCGAAGCGCTTGCCGCTCGGGCCGCCGAGCTGCACGCTCGCGCGCCCGGCGAGGATCCCCAGCACCTCGTGGGCCGTGCTGTGGAAGTGGTGGAAGTCGAAGATGCCGTCGCGCCACGACCCGCCCCAGCCGTGGCGGGCGAAGCGCGCCTCGGGCTCTTCGACGCCGTGGTAGACGAGCACTGGCAGGCGGCTGTTCGGGATCGCGCCGTCGTCGGCGAAGCGATGTGTCTCGGGAGTCATGGCCCGGAGACGCTAGCGCCGTCCTGCTAGTTTCGGTTGTAGGTGCAATCACCGCCTGACGCCGCCCGCAAGCGCTGGATCCTGGCCCTGACCTGCCTCGCGCAGTTCATGGTCATCCTCGACATCTCGGTCGTGAACGTCGCCCTACCGTCGATCCGCAAGGACCTCGGCTTCTCGGCGGTCGACCTGCAGTGGGTGGTCAACGCCTACACCTTGACGTTCGCCGGCTTCCTGCTTCTCGGCGGCCGCGCCGCCGACCTGCTCGGCCGCCGGCGCGTCTTCGTGGCCGGGCTGCTGCTCTTCGCGGTCGCCTCGCTGGCCGGCGGCCTGTCGACCAGTCAGGGCATGCTCACCGCCGCGCGCGCCGTGCAGGGGCTTGGCGGCGCCGTGGTGGCGCCGGCCACGCTGGCCATCATCACCACCACCTTCGAAGAGGGCTACGAGCGCAACCGCGCGCTCGGCGTCTGGGGCGCGATGGGCGCCGTGGGCGGCTCGACCGGGGTGCTGCTCGGCGGCGTGCTGACCCAGCTGCTGGGCTGGGAGTGGATCCTCTTCATCAACGTGCCGGTCGGGATCCTGGGAGCGATGGGCGCGATGCGCTTCATCCCGGAGAGCACGCGCACGGCCGCGGGGGAGCGTCACTTCGACGTCGCCGGCGCGCTGAGCGTCACCGCCGGCCTCGTGCTGCTGACCTTCGCCATCGTGCGCACCGACGTCAACGGCTGGACGTCGAGCCCGACGCTCGAGGTCGCCGGGGCCGGCCTGGCGCTGCTCGTGCTCTTCCTCTTCATCGAGCGCCGCGCGCCGCGGCCGCTCGTCCCGCTGGGGATCTTCCGCTCGCGCACGCTGACAGCGGCCAATCTCGTGGTCTTCCTGCTCGGCTGCTCGGTGTTCGCCATGTGGTACTTCGTCTCGCTGTACCTCCAGCAGGTCCTGGGCTACACACCGATCGAGACCGGCCTGTGCTTCCTGCCCATGACCGGCGCGATCATCGTCGCCTCGACGTTCGCCGCGCGCCTGTCGGCGCGGCTGGGCCCCGGGCCGATCCTCACACTCGGCATGACGCTCCTCGGCACCGGGATGCTGCTCTTCACGGGGCTCTCGCCGCACGGCTCCTACGTCAGCGACGTCCTGCTGCCCGGCGTCATCACCACAACCGGACTCGGGCTGTCCTTCGTGCCCGTCACCATCGCGGCGGTCGCCGGCGTCGCGCGCTCTGAGGCCGGGCTGGCCTCGGGCCTGGTCAACACCTCGCGCCAGGTCGGCGGCTCGCTCGGGCTGGCCGCGCTCGCCACGGTCGCCACCCAGCGCACGAGCGACCTCGCGGGTGCGGGCGGCATTGATGCGAGCGCGCTCACCGGCGGCTACCAGCGCGCCTTCGTGGTCGGCTCGTTGTTCGCCTTCGTCGGCGCCCTCATCGCGCTCGTCGGGCTCGTGCGCGTGCGCCACCCGCAGCAGGCCCAGCAGCAGGCCCCGGCGCCCGTCGACGCCTGACGCTCTACGCCGAGCGCTTGCGCCCGACCTGATCGGAGGGCGCCTTGAACAGCCGCGTGTGCGGCACGTCGAGGCCGAAGATCCGCGCCGCGTTGCCGCCGAGGATCAGGTTCATGTCGTCCTGGGCGATGCGCACCGAGGTCAGCTCGCGCAGGCTCCAGCCCCAGTAGTCGACCTGGTAGTGGGGGATGCCCTCGCCGCGCAGCTGGACCGCGTAGCTCGGCGGGTAGCGCCCGGGCTGGGAGTAGATCTGCATGCTCGCGCCCCAGTCGGTGCCCCACAGCAGCTTCGAGGGCCCGATGTTGGGGTCCATGAGCGGCTTCTCGTAGAGCTCGCGCCACCACAGACCGGTCTCGACGTAGACGTTGTCGTTGGCCGCGATGACGGTCAGGCACTCCTCGTAGAAGCGCTCCCACCAGCCGGCCTGGATGCCGCCGTGGTCGAAGACGAGGTTCACGTCGGGGAAGGCAGCCGCGATGTCGAGCATCCACAGCGGATTGACGTTGGCCGGGCCGATCGGGCCGTAGGAGTAGGCGGCGGTGTAGCCGTAGGGGATCCCGGTGTGGATGCGCGCCGCGACGCCGTGCTGCTGGGCGACCTCGACGATCTTCATGATGTTGGCGATCGCGTCGACGCGGCTGACGAGCGCCGTCTTGTCCCACGGCGCCGGCATGTAGGGCAGCGACTCGCCGATGGCCACGAACCTGCCCGTGCCCAGCAGGCGGTCGAGCTCGGCGCAGACGCCGTCGATGCTCCATTCCTCCTCGCCCGCGCGGCAGCGGCGGATGTACTCCGTGGCGCCGCAGGCGGCGACGTACTTGTCGGGCGAGCGCTCGACGATCTCCAGGTTGAGCTCGTCGGTCATCCCGAAGGCCGGCAGCAGGACGCACATGTCGACGCCGTAGCAGGCCATGTCGTACTCCAGGCGCGGCGTGTTGTCGTAGGGCTCGAGGCCCGACATCGTCTTGCCCAGCGTGCCCCACTGACTGCCGCCGGTCGTCTCGGCCGGGCGCTCGGAGATCCCCTTGCCCGCCGCGAAGCGCTGGGCGTGCACGTGCGTGTCGACGACGAACCGGCCTGCCTTCATGTCGCTTGACTCCTTCGGTCGAGCACCCGCTTGGCCTTGCCCTGCTCCGCGCGCGGCAGGGTGCCGGGCGCCAGCACCTCCACCTCGGGATTGACGCCCAGCCCGCCGCGCAGGCTCGCGCGCACGCGCGCGTGCACCTGCGCGTCGCCCTCGACCTGGATGGTCACCACGGGCAATCCCCGCGGCCCGTCGTCGAGGACGATGCGGTACTCGGGCGAGAGCCCCTCCTGGCGACGGACGATCTCCTCGACCGCGGAGGGGAAGAAGTTCGCGCCGCGGTACCAGATCATGTCGTCCGTGCGGCCCTCGATGCGCTCGATGCGCGCGAAGGTGCTGCCGCAGGCGCACGGCTCGCTCACCACGAGGCGCCCGACGTCGCGCGTGCGATAGCGCAGCAGGGGATGGGTGTCGCCGACCAGCGTGGTGAGGACGATCTCGCCCGCCTCGCCCTCGCCGACCGGCGCGCCGCTCTCGGGGTCGATGCACTCCACGGCGACGATGTCCTCGGGGATGTGCAGGGCGCGCGACTGTGGGCAGTTGCCGCCCAGCGGCCAGACCTCGGTCAGGCCGTAGCCGTCGACGATCTGCTCGACCCCGAAGCGCTGCTCGATGGTGGCGTGCGTGGCATCGATGGCGGCGCCCGGCTCGCCGAAGGACGTGACGGTGCGCAGCCCGCAGGCGGCGAGGTCGACGCCCATCTCGGCCGCCACCTCGGAGAGATGCACGATGTAGGAGGCGGCGCCCGCGATGACGCCCGGGCGCAGCTCGGCGATCGCCTGCACCTTCGTGCGCGTGTCCCACATGCCGGCCAGCACCGGGATGCTGCCGCGCTCGCGCGCCGCCTCGACGCCGACCGACGGGCCGAGCAGTCCGTCGACGGGGCCGAGGAGCATGAAGATCTCGCCCGGCGGCGGCGCCGGGTTGCGGTGCAGCATCCCGATCATGAGCCGCCAGTCGCGCCAGGAGACGACGCGCTTGAGCTTGCGCCCCGAGGTGCCCGAGGTCGTGAAGATCCCCATCCACGTCTCGCGCGGGCTGCAGGTGTAGTCGCCGAAGGGCGGATGCTCGGCCTGCTCGGCGCCGAGTTCGGCGCGCGTGGTCAGCGGCATCCCGGCCAGGTCGGCGACGCTGCGGATCTCGCCCGCGCCTTCGAGCCGCTCGCGCCAGAAGCCCGAGGTCTCGCGGGCGTAGGCGACCAGCGCCCGCACGCGCGCGTCCTGCAGGGCGCGAAGCTCGTCCCGAGGCAGGAATCTGATCGCGGCGTCGTCGGT